>LWDU01034832.1_pt1 | contig 15032 bp, 16 predicted proteins | sample 727161 | NCBI WGS metagenome assembly LWDU01 (sample SAMN04566230, study PRJNA314399) | hydrothermal vent metagenome | isolation source: deep sea hydrothermal plume seawater | place: Mexico: Gulf of California, Guaymas Basin | collected 2004-07-11 | reverse complement strand
AGGGTCCCAAGTTTTTTGATAAAGTCTTCCTGGAGTAATGAATCGATCTATCCATGCCGCAAAATTGTTTCCGGGTTCTAAAATTCCAGCTACTGAGCTATCAAAAGGGACTTTGGTCATAAAAAACCAGTAAATCAATAGACAGAATACTCCAATCCAGATTTGCTGGGAGGTTTTAGTATTTAAATAGATGATAGAACAGAAAAAATAAACTAGTGCTATTCTTTGCAGAACTCCAGCAATTCTAACTGTACTAAAATCAAAGCTTGGAAATACAGCAAGGAAAATTCCAATTCCAAAGAGTATCACAGTTCTTTTAGAGATTTTTAGATATGTTGAAAAATCAGTTTTTTCAATTTTAGATAATGAAAGAGTGATGGAAAATCGGTGGGCGTTACACCATGCCACTCAGCATGTCTTAATGGAGCAAATACATATTTCCAACTGCCGGGGTCATTGACAACGATCATTGCCGCGATAGTAAATCCTCTAAAAAAGTCTAAAGAAATTAATCTAGAATTCATCTCCTTAAATTACAATTTTTTTTATAATCCTAGCCCCTTAATGTCTTCTGCTTCAGAAGGCAGGTTATTTGTAGGTTTTATTGCGTCACAATCAAGAGGAATATTCAAAACTTCAGGGACTAGAAAATCTTCTTTTGAAACACCAAGGCCCTCATTTTCATAACACTTTTTCATATACATTCCCCATATAGGCAGAGCCATAGTCGCTCCTTGCCCATAGGCGATTGTTTCAAAATGAGTCGCTCTGTCTTCTGCGCCTACCCAAACTCCTGTGACTAAATTAGGAACCATTCCCATGAACCACCCATCGCTTTGATTTTGAGTTGTTCCTGTTTTCCCTGCAATTGCATTTTCAAAAATATAAGGATAGCCTGTAACTACATCTTTATAAACTGGGGTTCTTTCCTCTTCTGGAATATCATGGCGCAGTCTAGCTCCTGATCCAAACTTAGTAACACCTTCTAAAAGATTAACCGTGACATAGGCGGATTCTTCACTAAGAACATCTTTAGTTTCAGGAACTGCCTGGTACAAAAGAGTCCCATTTTTATCTTCAATTCTGGAAATCATGGTGGGTTTTACATAAATTCCTTGATTAGCAAATGCGCCATATGCACCTACCATTTCGTAGACACTTAAATCAGGTGTTCCAAGAGCAATTGCCGGAACATCAGGAATGAAAGATTCAATACCCAGGCTTCTGGCTAAATCAGCAACAGGCTTAGGCCCCACTTTATCCATTATTTGAGCGCTTATGGTATTTTTTGAATTAGCCAAAGCATTTTTTAAGGTTCTCATTCCTCCATATTTGTCGCTAGAATTGGTTGGACACCAAGGTTCAGGATTTCCATATTTATTAGGTTCAATACAGTAAATAGTGTCTGGAAGGGAATCACAAGGTGATAATTTTAACTGATCAATTGCAGTGGCATATAAAAATGGCTTGAAAGTAGAGCCGATTTGTCTTTTCCCCTGTTTTACATGATCGTATTGAAAATGCCTATAGTTTATTCCTCCAACCCAGGCTTTTACATGTCCAGTTTTAGGCTCCATAGACATCATTCCCACTTGCATAAAGTGTTTATAATATCTTATAGAGTCAATGGGTTTCATTATAGTATCAATATCTCCTTTCCATGAAAAAATAGTCATCGGTACTTCAATCTGAAATGAATCAAACACTTCTTCTTCAGATTTTCCTGAATTTCTCATTTTCCTCCATCTTTCAGATCGTTTCATTGCTCTTTTAAAAATCATTTCCTCCTGCTCTTCTTCAATTTCTAAAAATGGAGCTGTAGGATTTAACTCTTCAGTATTTTGTTTAAAAAATTCTTCTTGAAGATTGGCCATATGAAGTTTTACAGATTCCTCAGCATATTGTTGCATTTCATAGTTTATGGTAGTATAAATTTTTAACCCATCTATAAATAGATTATATTTTGAACCATCTTCTTTTGTATTCTCCTTAGTCCAGCCTTTCATAAATTGCTGAAGGTATGCTCTAAAATAAGTAGCTAATCCTTCTCTGTGTGATTGAGGGGTATAATTAATTTCTAAAGGAAGTTGTTTTAAGGAATCTAACTGTCTGTCATTTAAATGGTTGTTTTTTCTCATCTGACCAAACACTACATTTCGTCTTGACTTGACAAGTTCAGGGCGCCTTAAAGGATTATAATAGGAAGAATTTTTGAGCATTCCCACTAGAACAGCAGATTCTTCTATTCTTAAACTATCAAGTTCTTTATCAAAATAAATATTGGAAGCAGATTTTATACCGTCTCCATTGTATCCAAAATCATATATGTTTAGATACATAGTTATTATTTCTTCCTTAGTATATTGTTTTTCAAGTCTTACTGCAAGCACCCATTCTTTTGCTTTTTGAGTGATGGCTTCGAAAATATTCTTTGAACGAACGCCCACAAATAATTGCCTTGCAAGTTGCTGAGAAATTGTACTAGCTCCTCCTCTCTTATTAAGAAATACAATGGCCCTAACGGTAGCCTTAAAGTCTATTCCTGAATGGCTATAAAACCTTTCGTCTTCTGTTGCGATTAGAGCATCTATTAATTGCTGGGGAAGTTCATGGTATTCTATTGGGGTTCTGTTTTCTCCAAAATGAATTTTTCCTAAAACTTTATTGTCGGACGAGATTATTTGACTTGCTAAATTAGTGTTAGGGTTCTCTAATTGCCTAAAATCAGGCATCTCTCCAAGCCTTCCTGTTGAGGCAGAGTAGAAAAGCCCAAAAACACTTGCAAACCCAATAATAAAGATTGTCCAAATGCTATAATAGTATAGCCTATATTTTTTTGGTAATCCTTTGTTTTTTTTCATTATTAATTATTCCTTTCTTCAATTAAAAGACCCAAGCCTAGAATTCCTTCTAAATTAACAATAGGCTCAATACGTCCGTTGAGCCTCATAGAAGTTCTTACTTTTAAGCTATAAGCAACGTTTTCTTTTAGACTAATCTTGTCTAAAAAAGGAAGTTTATGCTCTATTAAACTAAGCTTTTTATTCCCAAGCCATTGCCCGTTTGCTTTGCTTAATAAATATTCTAGAGTGTCTTTTTTGATTAATATATTGTCAGCTTTTAATTCAGTAATTAAAAAAATATTGGCATATTCATAACTGTTACTATGTCTTAAAATTAAGAATATGTTTTTAGGATTTTGATCGCTTATAAAACTAAACTCGGCAGATTCTGAATTTTTCCATCCACTAGAGAACTCATTAAATTCCAAGAAATAAGGACTAGAGCATGATCCCAAAAATAAAATAGATAAAAGGAAAAAAAGAAACTTTTTGATTTTCATAACTCTCGTATTATGTTTTTTTCCAAATTTTTCTTTTATTACGGCTTTTCTTTTTATTGTCAAAACGCGTTAAACTGTCTTGCCCAACGACATTTTCAAAATTAACATCAGAAGACGTTTCATAAATGGTGTATTGCTCTAAACTTTCAATTTTTTCTCCTTTGGCATTGATTTTTAAAATTTCTTTTACATTATCAACACTGAGCTGATGCCAATCAACACTGTCATTTTTATAAACAAACCATAAAAGGCCTTTAAAAATATCTATTTTTTGACAATAGGCAATTCCTTTTTCAGTCAATATTTTTGAATTAGATTTAGGGAAATCCTTTAAAGCTTCTTGATAAAAATCAAGCTCGTAGTTTAAACAACATTTTAATTTTCCACACTGTCCTGCTAATTTTTGAGGGTTTAAGGACAATTGCTGATATCTTGCAGCAGAAGTGGTAACTGATCTAAAATCGGTGAGCCAAGTAGAACAGCAAAGTTCTCTACCACAAGATCCAATTCCTCCGAGCCTAGAGGCCTCTTCTCTTAATCCAATTTGTTTCATTTCAATTCGCGTATTGAATTGTCTAGCCATATCACGTATGAGTTGTCTAAAATCAACTCTTCCAGGAGCAGTATAATAAAAAATTGCTTTACTATCGTCTCCCTGAAACTCAACGTCAGATATTTTCATTTTTAAGTTCAATGAAATGGCTAATTCTCTAGATTTTTTTTTAAAATCTTCTTCTCTCCCTCTAGCTTTAGTCCATATATCAATATCTTTTTGAGTAGCTTTTCTTATAACTTGCAGAAATTCAGACGATTTTTTAGTGATTTTTTTCTTTTTTAGCTGGACAGCAATAAGACCACCTTTTAATGTGACAAAACCTATATCATATCCTTTCTCGGCTTTTACTGCAACTAAATCTCCAACTGAAATAGACAAATTTTCAGAGTTGTCATAGTATTCTTTTCTTCCATTTTTGAACCGTACCTCTATTAGTGTAGACCTCCCCTTTTCATTAACTGTTTCCATATTAGAAAGCCAATCAAAAACAGTTAATTTATTACACCCATCTGTTCCGCATGTTCCGTTGTTTTTACATCCACCAGGCACCCCGCTTGAATTACTACTACAACTTGAACAGCCCATAGATGATGATTGTGATTTAAAGAATTTAAAGTTAGGTAATTAAAGCTGCTAACTCAAAACTATTATGAAGATGTTTTTTTAAATTTTAACACTTCTGATCGACCTTTTTTAAAGATCTTATTACTATTGCCTTTCCCTTTTCTTAAGTGCTTTTGCTGCTCAAAAGGCAAAGCGTTTATTTTTTGACAATTAATAGAACAACAAGCGTCATATTTTGTAGAACAACTTTTACACTGAATGAATAACAAATGACACGCTTCATTAGCGCAGTTTACATGCTCATTGCTTTTTTCACCACATTGATGACAGTTAGAAACAATCGTGTTGGTTATAACTTCACTTCTTCTTTGGTCAAACACAAAGTTTTTACCTAAAAATTTATTTTCAATTCCTTGATCTTTAACTTGGCGGGCATATTCTATAATTCCCCCCTCTAATTGATATACCCTATCATAACCTTTATGTTTTAGAAAAGCGCTAGCTTTTTCACATCTAATACCTCCTGTACAATACATCACAATATTTTTAGATTTTTTGTGCTCTTCAAAAGTTTTTTCAATTATTGGCAAAGACTCTCTAAAACTATCAACGTCAGGCAAGATTGCTCCTTGAAAATGGCCAATCTCACTTTCATAGTGATTTCTCATATCAACTAATAAGGTTTCGTGACTTTCAATCATTTTGTTAAAATCCTTGGCATTTAGATGTTCCCCGTTGTTATTTAAGTTAATATTAAGCGAATCCAATCCATCAGCAACAATATTTTTTCGAAGTTTTATTTTTAATTTTAAAAAAGAAAAGTTTTCATGCTCAATAGCTATGTTTAACCTGACATTATTTAAAAAGGTTATTTGATTTATTGTTTTTTTAAATTTTTCAAAATTTTTAGATGGAACAGAAAGCTGAGCATTAATTCCCTCCTTTGCTACATAAATTCTTCCAAGTACATCGAGCTCGCTCCAGTTAATATAAAGATGATCTCTGAATAATTTACAATTTTTAATTATATGGTATTTGTAAAAAGAGAGTGTAAGGCGTTTGCCGCCAGCTTTCTCAATTAAAGCAGCTCTTTGTTTGGCACTTAGCTTATTATACAATTCCATTTAGAGATTGATTTTATATATAAAAGCGAAAATAATATTTTAAAATTTCTTAGCAAAAATCAAATGTTTATTGCTATGAGATAATTTAAATATATTGTACTTTAGCTTGCAACCTAATTCGATCAATTCATGAGCACAGACAAAGATTCAAAACTAAAAGCACTTCAATTAACACTTGATAAATTAGACAAAACTTACGGCAAAGGAACAGTCATGAAAATGGGAGATATTGTTGTAGAAGAATTGGAATCTATTTCTAGTGGATCTTTGACTTTGGATCACGCTTTGGGAGTGGGAGGATACCCTAAAGGAAGAGTCGTTGAAATATATGGTCCAGAATCATCTGGTAAAACAACTTTAGCTCTTCATGCTATTGCTGAATGTCAAAAAGCAGGAGGAATAGCAGCTTTTATTGACGCCGAACATGCTTTTGATAGGTCTTATGCTCAGAATCTTGGAGTGAATATAGATGAGTTAATTATATCACAGCCTGATAACGGAGAACAGGCATTAGAAATTACAGATAATTTAATTCGATCTGGCGCAATAGATATAATAGTTATAGATTCTGTAGCAGCTTTAACTCCAAGAAGCGAAATAGAAGGAGAAATGGGAGATTCTAAAATGGGACTTCACGCCAGATTAATGTCGCAAGCTCTACGTAAATTAACTTCTAATATTAGTAAAACGAAGTGTACGGTAATGTTCATTAATCAGCTTAGAGAAAAAATTGGAGTTATGTTTGGAAACCCTGAGACAACTACAGGTGGAAATGCATTAAAATTTTATGCTTCAATTAGACTTGACATCAGAAGATCTACTCAAATTAAAGACACAAATGGAAATGTTCTTGGAAATAAAACGAGAGTTAAAGTGGTAAAGAACAAGGTTGCTCCCCCTTTTAAATTAAGTGAATTTGACATTATGTATAGTAAAGGGATTTCTAAAACGGGAGAGATTATAGATTTAGGAGTTGAACACGGAATAATTGACAAAAGTGGCTCTTGGTTTAGTTATGGAGAAACAAAACTTGGTCAAGGAAGAGATTCTGTGAAAGCTATTCTTACTGATAATCCAGATCTTTGTGATGAGCTAGAGGAAAAAATAGTAGAAGCGCTTAAGGTCTAATCATCCAAATCATTCCACAGCAAATCAAACACTTGTTGCTTGAGAGTTTCGCGATCATTTTCTCCTAATCCTTTAGTGCTTATATGATTATGAACCCTAACTCTTAAAAATCCTGGCCCCCCAACAAAATGATTATAAGCAAAGTGATAAGGATATCTTTTTTCACAATCTAAAAAAGACATAGGAACTATAGGCATTTGAAAATCAGTAGAGAATCTAAAGACTCCGTTTTTAAATGGAGCAAGTTTAATTTCTGGACCAAAGACTGCGCCTTCAGGGAATATGCATATTCCTAGCCCTTGACTTAACCTTCTCTCCGCGTGGCCATAAACAGCTTTTCTGCTCTTTGAGCTATCTCTATCTACCATAATGGCAACTCTTTTATAAAAATACCCAAAAATAGGCAGTTTAATGAGTTCTTTTTTCCCAACAAAAACAAAGGGTATTTTACTGACTTTTAGCATTAGCATGACATCAATCATACTTTTATGATTGGCCGCCAACATATAGTTCTGCCCTTTTATAAAGGGCTCTTGGTATTCTATTTTTGGAATTAAACCCATACCATATAAAATAATATTGGCCCAAATATTTCTAGCGACCCAAAAAAATTGGGGATACCAAGTTTCTTTAAGTGTTAAAACAAAAAAAACAGGAAGAAGAATTATAATGCCTGAACCAGCTAATGTGTAGAACCACACATTGTAAAGTCCACACAAAATCATTTTTATAATTCTTAGCATAAATGTAAAAGTAATTAAATGAGCGATATGTTTTTTAAATCTATTACTTTTGTTTATAATAATAATTACATGTCAAGAATTTTAACAGGGGTTCAAAGCACAGGAACCCCCCACTTAGGTAATATTTTAGGAGCGATTATTCCTGCTATAAAAATGTCTAATGATTCAAAAAATGAATCATTTTTATTTATTGCAGACATGCATTCTTTAACTCAAATAAAGGACAAAGACACTTTAAGAAACAATACATATGCCACTGCAGCAGCTTGGCTATCATTTGGATTAGATATTAGTAAAACTGTTTTTTACAGACAAAGCGATGTGCCAATTGTTACAGAACTTTCATGGATTTTATCTTGCCATTTTCCATACCAGAGATTAACATTAGCCCATTCTTTTAAAGACAAATCGGATAGATTAAAGGATGTTAATGCGGGAATTTTTTCTTACCCTATGTTAATGGCAGCAGATATTTTATTGTATGATGCAGAGTATGTTCCTGTTGGAAAAGATCAACATCAACACCTTGAGATGACCAGAGATGTTGCTTCAAGATTTAACAATCTTTATGGAGAAACATTTGTTTTGCCGAGCGCTAAAGTTAGCGAAAACACCCAGTTAATTACAGGGACTAATGGAGAGAAAATGAGTAAATCTAAAAGGAATGTAATTGATGTTTTTCTGTCTGAAAACAAACTGAAAAAACAAATCATGTCTATTGAGACCGATAGCACCCCTATAGAAGCCCCAAAAGACTATGTAAATTGTAACGTTTTTAAATTATATTCATTAATCGCAGACAAGGATTCTATTAATTTACTAAAAGAAAATTACCAAAAGGGAGGTTATGGATATGGTCATGCAAAAAAGGAATTATTGAACTATATCTTAACTAGATTTTCAAAGGAAAGAGAAAAATTTAATTACTACATGTCGAATCTTAATGAAATCGATCAAGCTCTAAATATTGGAGCGACGAAAGCTCATAAGGTAGGTCAAGAGGTTCTCAATAGAGTTCGAAAAAAATTAGGATACAATTAGCATTCATTTATTTAGAATTTAAATCAAAAAAATGTATTTTTGATATATGCGGTTATCCCATTATATCAGCGATTTATTATTTCAGCACGATTGTGTAACAATTCCAGGTTTTGGAAGCTTTTTAGGAAATTATAAATCTGCGGAATATGATTTTAAAGAAGAAAAATTTTACCCTCCTTTTAAACAAATTTCTTTTAATTCTCAAATTAAAGACAATGATGGTTTTTTGGTAAAACACATATCAAAGGAATTAAATTTGAGCTATGAGGATTCTTTAAAAAAAATACATCAGCGAGTAATAGACTGGAATCAAAAACTACAATCCCAAACAATAGCGTTAAAAAACATAGGTGAGCTTTATTTAAATTCTGAAAATAAAATAGTTTTTTCACCATCAAAAACAGTTAATCATTTAAAAGATTCTTTTGGGTTAACGACAGTTTATGTATCTCAACTAGCTGATTATAAATCATCAAATGCAGATACAGTAAAGTCTATACCAACTTATTTTAAACCTGTTCAAAAATCTAATCTTTTCAAAACAGCTGCTATTTGGGGATGTTTAATATTTGGAATAGGATCAGTATATTATAACGTGAACAATAGTATTATTGAACAACAAATTGCTTACGAACAAGAAGTTCGAAATCAATCTAAACAAATTGTACAAAAGGCAGTTTTTGATTTAGGATCTCTTCCTTCAATAACCCTTAATGTAAAAATGGAAGAGAAGCAATATTATGTTATTGCTGGAGCGTTTAGAGTTTCAGATAATGCAAAGAAACTAGCTTTAAATCTTAAAGAAAAAGGGTACGACTCAAAAATTCTTCCTCTAAATGAAAAAGGATTAAATCCTGTTTCTTTTTCTGGATATTCTGATAGAAATGAGGCTGTTGTTAATTTGAGATTGATTCAGAAAAAAGAAAATAAAGAGGCTTGGTTATTTAAAGCGAAATAGGCAAAAAGTATAGGATGCAATCTAAAACACCCGAAAATTCTAAAACTACTACAACAGATATAGTATTACCGGGAGATACAAACTCTTTAAATCATCTTTTTGGCGGAGAACTTCTTGCTAGAATGGATAGAGTGGCATCAATTGCAGCTAAAAGACATGCTGAACAAATTGTAGTGACATCTTCAATTAACCACGTTGTTTTTTCTAAGCCGGTTCCTTTAGGAAGTGTATTGACTCTTGAAGCTAAAGTTTCTAGAGCTTTTAATAGTTCTATGGAGGTTTTTATAGATGTTTGGATAGAATCATTGGAAGATCAAGTATTAACAAAAGTAAACGAAGCAATTTATACTTTTGTTGCAGTAGACAAGAAAGGAAAACCGGTCAAAGTTCCTCTATTAGATCCTCAATCTGATTTAGAAAAACAGAGGCATAATGCTGCTTTAAGAAGAAGACAGTTGAGTTTGGTATTGGCAAATAAACTTTCCCCAAAAGAAGCAACTGAATTAAAAGCTTTATTTGAATAAAATGATAAGTGTAAATAGAAAAACACACTTAGTATTGATTTTAGGTGTTTTCATCTTGAGTATTTTAAGCTGTCAAACTCAAATTAAACCTGATTCAAAAAACAAGGATGTTTCTTTAAAGATTCTAGGAACGGTTCAAGATGGAGGCATGCCACATTTAGGATGCTCTAAAAAATGTTGCATAAATTATTACAGTCAAGGATTTTCTAAAAAGAGAGTAGTTAGCCTTGGAATATCCAATTTTAAATTTAATAAGCATTATCTAATAGAGGCTTCCCCTGATATAAATTTTCAATTAAATGACTTATTAAACAAAAATCCTTCTAAAAATCTTAGTGGTATTTTTATTACTCATGCACATATGGGTCATTATTCAGGGCTTCTTAACTTAGGGAGAGAATCATTTAACAGTAGATCTGTTCCTTTGTTTGTAATGCCTAAAATGCATGAATTTATTAGTTCTAATGGCCCTTGGGATCAGTTAGTTAAGCTAAAGAATGTTGAATTAAAAAATATTTATAACAAAAAAGAAGAGGCTTTAGAAGAAAATTTAAGTATAATTCCTTTATTAGTTCCTCATAGAGATGAGTATTCGGAGACAGTAGGGTATAAAATAATAGGCCCCAATAAGACCGCTCTTTTTATTCCAGATATTGATAAATGGGAAAAGTGGCAAACATCAATATTAGATCTGATAAAAGAAGTTGATTATGCTTTTTTAGATGGTACTTTTTATGATTCAGAAGAAATTAACCATAGGGATATTTCAGAAATTCCACACCCTTTTATTGTCGAAAGTTTAGAGCTATTTAAAGATCTTAATATCTCGGATAAAAAGAAGATATATTTTATTCATCTAAATCACACAAATCCAGCACTTGATAAATCTTCAATTCCTTTTAAAAACATAATTTCTAAAGGATTTAATGTGGCAGATTTGAATATGGAATTTAGCCTTTAATTTAAATAGCGCAGATCATGTCCTCTCCACAGCATAGAGGAGATTTGATTTTGCCTTCACAACTTGGGCATTTTGAAACTTGAACTTTAGTCCCATCTTCTAGGCTAATATGGCCATTTTCTAAAGGAATTCCACACTTTCCACATGAGGCGTTGACAGACATTCCACATTTATTGCATTTATAAGTTTCCATAAGTATTAACTAAATTATTAGACTAAAGTTAAATATTTTTATTCTTCAAAACAGTATTGCTCCCCAAGTTTTTTTAATAAATAATCATTTTTAGAGACGAGAACATCAGCATATACTCTACCTCCACCACTATTATCATTAGAGTCCTTGTCTTCATGCATGATTAATGCAAAAAAATATTCACCATTTTTTTCATATTTACGATCAATTTCCCCACAATTGTCAATAGAGCTACTACAGTTAAAAAGAAATAGAGTTGTCAAAATTATAGCGAATAGATGTTTCATTTTTAGAAACTAAAGACCTAAAATTTTATTGATATGATTAGAGTCAGAATTGCCTCCGGCAAAATCATCAAAGGCTTTTTTGGAAACCTCAATAATATGATCTTTTATAAATTTAGAGCCTTCTTTTGCTCCTTGCTCTGGAGATTTTATACAACATTCCCATTCAAGTACAGCCCAGCCATCAAAATCATATTGGCTTAATTTAGAAAAGATACTTTTAAAATCAACTTGACCATCTCCAAGGGATCTGAATCTTCCTGGCCTATCAATCCAATCTTGATACCCACCATAAACTCCTGATTTTCCAGACGGATTATATTCAGCATCTTTTACATGAAACATTCTTATGTAATCATGGTAGTAGTCAATAAACTTTATATAATCCATTTGTTGTAAAACAAAATGGCTTGGATCGTAAAGAATTTTTGCACTAGAATGATTGTTGGTGGCTTTCAAAAATCTTTCAAAAGTTACTCCGTCGTGTAAATCTTCTCCAGGATGAATTTCATAACACACGTCAACTCCATTGTCTTTACAGTGATTTAGTATAGGGTTCCATCTAGACGCTAATTCTTTGAAGCCAGCTTCAACCAGTCCATTTGGTCTTTGTGGCCATGGATACATTGTGTGAAAAAGAAGAGATCCTGAGAATGAAGCCATAACGTCAATTCCCAAATTCTTGCTAGCTGATGCGGCAGATTTCATTTGATTTATAGCCCACTCAGTACGACCCTTTACATTGTTTTGTAATTCTTTTGGAGCAAATGAATCAAACATGGCGTCATAGGCGTAGTGAGAAGCTACAAGTTGACCCTGTAAATGAGTTGCTAGTTCAGAAATTTCTAATCCAGCTTCATTAACAATGCCTTTAATTTCATCACAATACACCTTGCTTTCACCTGCTTTTATAATATCTATTAGCCTGTTATCCCATGAAGGAATTTGAATAGCTTTATATCCTAAATTTTTGGCCCAATTACAAATACTTGTTAGATTGTTAAATGGTTTTTTATCTCCGACAAACTGTGCTAAAAAAATAGCAGGACCCTTTATAGTTTTCATGTTTTTTATTTATTCAATTCCATCCAAATATTTCCCTCAGAGTTTGATTCAAGTGCTTTTTCAATAAAATCCATTCCTCTTACTCCATCTTCTAAAGAAGGAAATTCCGCGGGGTCATAAGATTCATTATTAATGGCTCTTGCAACTCCTTTATATATATTGCCCATTGAATCAAAAATGCCTTCAGGATGTCCAGGGGGCAGCTTTGTTCCATCTAAAGACAGAGTGTCATTGTAGGGGTGACCAGACTTTAAAACTTGAACAGGATTATCATCTGATAAATAATACAAATAATTTGGGTTTTCTTGCTCCCATTTTAACGCCCCTTTAGCACCATAAACGCTAATTCTTAAATTGTTTTCTTCTCCAGTTGCAATCTGACTTGAACGAATAACCCCTTTAGCATTATTTGAGAATCTAATAAGAATATTGGCATCTACATCCATTGGATTATCATCATATAAAGTATTTAGATCTGCTAAAATTTTATGGACTTTCATGCCTGTTACAAGTTCAACCATATTAAAAGCATGTGTTCCAATATCACCAAGACAACAGCTAGTGCCAGATTTTTTTGGATCTAATCTCCAAGTAGAAGATCTTTTTTCTTTTTCATGAATTATAGGGTTTAGCCAACCTTGGAAATATTGAACATCAACCTTTTGAATATTTCCAATAACACCATCAGCTATCATTTTAGTCATTTGTCTTACCATAGGATAACCGGTATAGGTATAAGTCACAGCAAACACGGAATTTTTTTCTTTTTGAATTTTCTTTAAATTCAAAGCTTCCTGATAAGAAGTGGTTAAAGGCTTTTCACATATCACATGGAAATTGTTTTCAAGTAATTTTTTTGCCATAGGATAATGAAGAAAATTGGGAGTCAACACTGACACAACTTGCATTCTTATAGAATCATCCAATTTTGACTCTTCACTTGTCATTGTTTCAAAATCTTCGTAGACCCTAGTAGTATCTATTCCAATTTGTTTTGCAAAAGCAATATTTTCATTATAGTTTGGATTGAATACGCCACCAACAATCTCATAACGATTATACATGTTTGAAGCAACTCTATGTAATATTCCTATTAACGAATCACCTCCCCCCCCCAGGATTCCTAATCTAATTTTTTTACTCATTTTACAATTTATTAAACAGATTGTGAAATTCTTTTTTCTTCTAATTTTTTTCTAAAAGCAAATAGAATTCCAAATAGCAATACTAAAGCTAAGGGGAAAAACATCATATTACCTAAAGCTGCTTTTCCAGCTACAACTTCAGCAGCGTCTTGTGCAATTCCAGCATTTAAGGCAATTTCTTTTTCTTTATCTAGCCATGATCCAATAACAGGATTCCATATTCCAGTAGCTAACATTCCCGCACCTCCAACAAGCGACATCCCTAAAGCTCCAGTTTTAGGCAGGTATTCTGAGACAAACCCAATCATGGTTGGCCAGAAATAACACACTCCAAAAGCAAATAATGCTGAAGCGATATAAAGCATTTGTCCGTCAACTTTTGACATCATGAAAATTGCAATTGTTGTTATTATTGCCGATAAAAACAAAACTCCTATTGGGTTAAGTTTGTGAATAATTGGACCCGCGAAATATCTTCCTAATGCCATAATTCCAGTAATTAAAGCCAAAATTAACATTGGACTTGCTCCAGATTTTTCAAGAAGCGGATTTAACCACTGCTGAGTTCCTAGTTCTGCAGTTGCCGTTAGTGTCATACAAATAGCAACTATAATAAACAATGGAGTAAATAAAGATTTTATATTAACAGCTGTATCTGTCTCTATATGTTGACTTTCTGGAAACTCTTCTTTAAAAAATAAATATCCGTAAATAAGAGTGGGTATCAACATAATGGCAATTTGAGATTGCCATCCTAGTCCAAAATCGGTCATGAATTTAGATGTTAAAGCTCCAATTACAATTCCACCAGGAAACCAAACGTGAAATTTGTTAAGCATTGTTGTTCGGTTATTTGAATACATATCAGCAATTAATGGATTACATGCAGCTTCTACAGATCCATTTGCGAAACCAATGAAAAAAGAGGAAACCAGAAGAGTTGTAAATCCTCCAGCGTAAATTGTCATTACTAACCCAAGCACATGTGAGAAAAAAGCTATTGTCATTAATTTTTTTGCACCAAGTAAATTATATAAAAACCCACCAAATATAGTAGCAACTGGAAAACCCCAAAAGGCCATAGCGTTAACAAACCCTAGTTGAGTGTTATTTATCTCAAAGTCTTCGCCAAGTTGCCCTAGAATACCAGCTCTGATTGCAAAGGTCATGGCAGTTACAATTAAAGAAATACATGCTGCGGTAAATAATTTATTTTTTGAAATAGAGTTATCCATGATTTTATTTTTATTTTTTTAAGATTATTCAAGATACTAATTTCTTTTAAAAAAGAAGAAAAGCATACTCATTCTTTAATTAAATGTTTCATTTATTTTTATTGATAAATTCTATAACTATTTCTAAACTTTCTACAGGTTTCTCTTCCATAGGTATATGTCCAGTTT
>LWDU01038968.1_pt1 | contig 15041 bp, 13 predicted proteins | sample 727161 | NCBI WGS metagenome assembly LWDU01 (sample SAMN04566230, study PRJNA314399) | hydrothermal vent metagenome | isolation source: deep sea hydrothermal plume seawater | place: Mexico: Gulf of California, Guaymas Basin | collected 2004-07-11 | reverse complement strand
TCTTCAAGGGGATTCAGGAGGCGCGCGCCCAGGGAATCAAAGTCGAACCCCCCAGCGATGCCGTGCACGCGTTCAAGGATCTCATGATGCCTGCCCTTGTCCGGGTGGGGGCGGTCACCGAGCGGACACGGGCTCTCTACGCGGAAGCAGATATCCCGGTCTACGAGGATTGCCGCGTCCTTGAGTCGCTGGAAGATGCGGACACGGGCTCGGTCGACCTCTAGTCGACCTTAACAGTCCCGCAACAGTCCCGTGCGGGTGCGCGAGCGGCGGAGCCCGGTGGGAATATTCCGGGTTGTTGTCGTGCGAACGGAGAAGCGGGTGTGAGCGAAAAGCCAGACGCGAACCCCCGGGCGATCTCAACGAGCGAAACCCGGCTTTCTATCCGGGTGATCCTCTCGTACGCGGCTCCCTCGGTGGGTTTCGGCTTCACGGGGCTTCTCTTCACCATCTACTTGATGAAATTCAGCACCGATATTCTGCTCATCGCCCCGGGAGTCATGGGCACTCTGATCGCGGTCTCACGTCTTTGGGATGCGGTTTCCGATCCCATGGCGGGATACCTCTCGGATCGCACCCGATCCAGGCTGGGTCGTCGGCGATCGTGGATGTTCGCCGCGAGCCTGCCCGTAGCCGGTGGTATCTGGATGCTTTGGTCGCCACCGAGTTCCCTCGATGCGACCGGGGTTGTGATCTGGATGGTTCTGGCGCTGCTGGTCTACGAGACGGCGACCACGGCTTTCTTCATTCCCTATGGGGCCTTGGGTGTCGAACTGACCGAGCAATACCACGAGCGAACTCGACTGTTCGGTTATCGCCACGTGATTTCAGCTCTGGGACTGATGCTGGGTGTGGGCGCATATTGGTTTATCGACCAGGCCGAGAATACTCGCGAGGCCGCGGGGCTTCTGATGGGTTGGATTGGGGCACCCCTGGTTGCAGTTTTATGTCTCTATGCGGCTTGGCAACTGCCCGAGCGTGGGGAGTACCAGGGACGCGGGTCCGTCGCCATCCTGAACTCATTCCGGGACGTCTTTCGAAATCGTCACGCGAGAAGGTTGCTGGCGGTCTATTTCATCGACAGTTTCGGAGTCGCGAGCATCGGAATGCTCGTTCCCTATGTGACCCAATACGTACTCCATCGACCTGAACTGGCGATGCCCATTATCCTCCTCTATTTCCTTCCTCAATTCTTCTTGACCCCGATGTGGATTCGACTTTCAAGGAAGTTCGGAAAAAAAAGACTCTGGCTTGTTTGCATGTGGGCGACGGCTTTTGGGTTTGGTGCGCTCTTTTTCATCGGAACCGGAAACGATCTTCTGATTTGGATTATCCCTCCAATGCTTGGAGCCGCCGGGGGATGCGCACCCATCGTCGCGCCGTCGATCAATGCCGACATTATTGATTTCGACGAATACCTGACGGGCCAACGCAAGGAAGGCACCTACCTCGCGGTCTGGAACTTTGTTCGAAAATCCGCCGGCGCAATAACGGCTCTTCTCACGGGATGGGTGCTGCAGGAATTCGATTTTCTGCCCAATCAGGAGCAGACCGAGGGAACGAAACTTGCGCTTCGTGCTCTGTTCTCCCTCACCCCGGCTGTTTGCTACGCAGCGGGTGCGCTCATCTTCGCAGGCTTCGCGTTCAATGAAGTCGAGCATACGCGGGTTCGGGAGGCGCTGAACGCGCGGAAATCTCCTTCCGGAATGGGGCAAAAAGGTCCTTGATCGAAGGTCGGGCTCGGATTGCCTTTGCGACCTCTAGGGCGTCTAAAGGTCATTCGGGCTAGGGTGCGAGCCTTCCCGGCCCCGGCCGCAGTGAGTTGTCTTGGTCAAATCCCACGTCGAAGAAAGTCTGGGCGCCAACCCGGGCGATGCCGCGCTTAATCCCGCCGACTCCGTCGCTATGGGGGTACCTTCATCGCGGACTCGCGAGCGGCTTGGCCTGGGCGCGGGCGCTTTTCGGGCGCTTTCCCATCGCCCTTTTCGCCTGCTCTTTATTTCGTTCCTCATCAATCAGACGGGATTCTGGATTTCGCACATCTCGCTCCAGGGGTTGATGGTCGAACTTTCCAACAACGATACCCGCCAGAATGGCCTGCTTTTTTTCGTTCTTTTCCTTCCCGCCTTCCTGCTCGCGCCCATCGCGGGGGTTGCGGCGGATCGTTTCGATCGTAAAAAAATCGTTCTGGTCTGTTACGCATCGGTGGTTCTTTGTTGCGGCGTACTCGCTACCGCTACGGCGAGCGATTGGCTGACGCCCGGCCGCCTGCTGGCAATCGCTTTCGCACTGGGCCTGTCGTTCGCGTTTTCGGGCCCAGCAAGCAGCGCCATAGCGGCCAACGCGGTTTCGATCCCCGACCTGCCCAGCGCGGTTTCTCTGCAGTCGGCAGCCAACAATCTCACCCGAGTGGTGGGGCCCTTGTTGGCGGCGCCCCTAGTGGCCACTTCGCGCTTCGAGTGGTCCTTTGCCCTCTACATGGTGGCCGCCGCCAGTGCGGCGATTTTGACCGCCGCTATGCGGATCGATCGGTACAAGCCCGAAGAAGAGGCCGGCGGAATTTTCGCTCGGATGTCGAGTGGTTTCGTTCACGCTCGCGAGCGCCGACCCGCGCTCCCCGCGCTCATCACGGTTGCGACACTGTCTTTCTTCGGTGTGTCACACACGGTTTTGATTCCCGCCTTCGCGGCCAATGTGCTCGGATCGGCCGAATATTTTGCCTGGCTGGCGGCGGCCACCGGGGTGGGGGCGATGATGGGCGCCTTGCGTGCCGGCCGGGTTGGGCGCGAGCCTTCCATGTGGCGGGCCGGGCGGGGGATGTTCGCCTACGGGTTGGCGCTGATGGTGTTTGCGCTCAACACCCACGTTGTCTTCGCTTTGACCGCCCAGTTGGTGGTTGGTTATTTCTACTTTTCGGTGATGACCAGCCTGCAGACTCTGATTCAGACCCTCGTCGATGAGTCCAAGCGTGGCCGAGTGATGAGCCTCTTTCAGGTGGCCTGGGCGGGGCTGGTGCCCTTTGGAAGTCTCTCCATGGGGTTTCTCGGCGAGTCGCTGGGGTCGCCGATCACAATTTTCATTGGGGCGGGAGTTTGTGCGGTCTTCGGGCTCGGGGTGGTCGTGCTCTACCGGAGCGATCTGCCTCCGAGGTTGAGCAAACCTCTGGGCGGTTAGAGGGCGTCGAAGAAAGTCTTCAGCATGGCAAAGCCTCCGGCGCCTCCGACCAGGCCCATCTGCATTTTGTTCGGCGTGTAGCCGAAGCCGACGCCCGCATCGGGATCCGCCATTCCGATGGAACCGCCCGCTCCGGGATGCCCGAAAGCCCGCTTGTTCGGCGAGAGGGGCATGATGGGCGAACGAAGCATGAAGCCCAGGCCAAACCGCATGGGCATCCCGCCCAGCACGGCGTCGGGTCCGTCAGCCTGAACCGCAATGGCGCGTTCGATGCTTTCGGTTTCAAGAATCCGAACACCGTCGATTTCACCCCCCTGGGCAAGGGCGCCATATACGCGGGCTAGGGCGCGTGCGGTTCCGTGGCCGTTGGCAGCGGGGATTTCGGCTCTTCGCCACTCGGGAGTATTGACCGCATCGGGCGGAATGCGCGGGTTGTTGAAGGCGCCCCCCGTCATTGTGGTGGGATCGGCCATGTCACGCATGAACGCCTTTAGGGGTTCGGGGATCGAGCCCCCCCCGCCCGAGGAGCCGTCGCCTCCCATCAGGCGACCGTGGAGTCGCGACGTTCGGGGGTGGTCTTTGTCGGCCAGGCCGATATGAAAATCCACGCCTAAGGGTTCGGCGACATTGGCGCGGAAAAACTGTCCCACGCTCTGTCCCGAAATCCTTCGAATCACCTCGCCCACCAGATGGCCAAAGGTAATGGCATGGTAGCCGTGGCGTGTTCCTGGCTCCCACCAGGGTTCCTGGGCGGCCAGAGCCGAAGCGAAGGTTTCCCAATCGTACAGAACCGAGGTTTCCAAGGGCTTGCGCACCGCGGGTAGCCCGGCTTGATGGCAAAGAAGTTGGCGAACGGGAATGGCCTGCTTTCCCGCTGCGGAAAATTCAGGCCAGTACTCGGCCACCGGGGCGTCGAGGTCCAGTTGGCCGCGCTCCACCAGTTGCTGAACACAAATCGCGACCATGCCCTTGGTGGTGGAGTAAAGGTTGACCAGGGTATCCCGCTGCCAGGGTTCGCCGCCCTCGGGTTCAAGAAATCCACCCCAAAGGTCGACCACCAATTCGCCATGAAGACTAAAGGCGACGCCGGCGCCGAGGTCAGCTCCGCTCTTCAGATTCTCGGAAAATACCCGGCGCACGGATTCGAAACGCGGGTCGCAGTGGCCGTGGACTTGCGGTTCGCTGGGCATGTTTTTTCCCTTTTGCGCGGAGCGAGGTTTCTGGGCCGGTATCGGGCGAATCAAGTGACCCGATGACGGGGTTCGTCGACGCGAAAAAGAACAAGGGCAATGGCCGCGACTTGAAACCCGATGGCCAGGGTAAAGAGGAAGTCTAGACCAAAGGTCACAGCGAGAAGTCCGCCAAGCAGGGGCCCAATCGCGCCGACGGCCTCCTGGGCGGAGTTGGCCACCGCGATGCGAACGGGCAGATCTTCACGGCTGCCAAATTCGAGCACCATATTTTGGGCGGCCATCTGGAAGCCCCCCATGCCCGCCCCAATGCCGATGAATGCGAGGACGAAGCCCGAGAGAGAGTCCGAGACGATCATCCCCAGGACCGAAAGAATCCAGAGTACCAGGGTCACTACGAAAACCTGACGGAATCCGGTGCGATCGCCCATCGCCCCCCAGGCCAGGTTGCTAACCGAGTTGGCGGCGACGAAGGCGGTACTGAGCAGGCCGATAGTCGTACCCGTGAGGCCGATGGTATCCCGGGCATAAACGATGTAGAAGGGCGTGGCCATCCGGCCCATGGTGGCCAGCGCCCGGCAGAGAAAATAATACGTGTAGGCGCGGTCCTCGCGAAACAAGGCCGGGAGATCTCGCAGTCGCTCGCGGAGCGGGCTGGGCGGGCGAACCTCGGGGGGCTGGGGCTCGCGAACGAGGAGCAACATAGCGAGGCCCAGGGTGGTCAGCGCGAAGGCCAGCAGGAAAGTGGCCGCGTAGCCGTCACCGAGGAAATTCTCTCCCACGAGAAACTCACCACCGAGATACGCGACGGTCGCTGCAGTGATTCCCGCAAGCGCATTGCGAAGCCCAAGCAGTCGCCCTCGGCGCTTGACCGGGATCACCTTGGACATGAGGTAGTTGAAAATTACGCCCTGCATCCCCATGAAAAATCCGAGGAAGAAGAGAAATACACAGATCGCCTGGACGGCACGGTCGGGTGCGAGAAAGAGTCCCGCCAGGGCGAGGCCGAGGACTTGAACGCGCATCAGCGAACCCATGATGAATCCGATGGGAAGGACTCTCCGGCGGTGCTCGATGAGGCTGGCGGCAATCAGGGGCGAGAGAAACATTCCGAGGTATTGAATCGAGCGGGCGAGCCCTACGACGAATTCGGATCCCGAGAGCAGGAGCACATAGGCGGGCAGGAAGGTGGGCGCATTGACCAGGCGGAAGCCGGTCTGGCCCAGCAGGCCGTGCAGTACATGGGCCACGTAGTTGCGCATGAGATTCCGCTGGATGAAGGCCTGATAGTCGCTTTCGGAATCGGTCCGGCCGCTCACAGCGGTCTGAGTCGCCGGAGCGGATTCGGGGCCTGGGGTCACGGGTGGAGCCTCCTTGGCGCTCACCATCGCACCGCCGCCGGTCCTTCGCCAAACCGGGCCAGGATTCTTGCCCAAGGGGGAATGGGATTGAACGCTCCCGCTTGTGAGCGAGACGGCCGAAGAGTACAATGTAAGGTCGCGAGTGAGAGCCCCTACTGGCCCTTCGGAGTTGTCTGACGCTTCTCCGAGCAGGGCTCGCTCGAAACGACCTGCGGCGAATGCCCCCGTTGGGCTTGGGAGAGGAATCATCATGGCGACCGGATCCGACGCGAATGGAGCCAATCTGGTTTCGATGCCAGCCGACTGGACCCTCGCCGACCCCACTGCGGATGCGCCTTCCCCGGATCCCGTCATCGTGCTGACGGATTCCGCCCGGGATGAAGTTAGGCGGCTGATCGCGTTGGAGGGCAAGCCGGGTCTCCGGCTTGGGATCAAAGGCGGCGGCTGCTCGGGGCTCAGCTATCAGATGGAGTTCACCGAGTCGCGGGAAGGCGACACGATCATCGACTTCGAAGGATTTAGCGTGTTTCTCGATCGTAAATCCACGATCTATCTGCGCGATATCACCCTGGATCACCAGGGCGGACTCGACGGTCGCGGCTTTGTTTTCCACAACCCCCAGGCGAGCAATACCTGCGGGTGTGGGGAGAGCTTTTCCATCTAGGGCCATGGCGTAGAGCGATGATGGAGGGTGGCAGAACACAGGACCCCGAAATCCTGGAACGCGGGCGAACCGTGCGCGAGGTTGGTTTCTTTGCCCGGCTCGGGGGCGAGGGCGTCGGGATGGCGTGCCCGGGTGTGATCCGGGTGAGCGGGGGTGACGCGCTTCCCTTTCTTCATTCCCAGGTGACCAACGAGGTCGAGGGACTGGGGCCCGGAGCTGGCAACTACTCGGCCCGGGTGACACTGCAAGGTCAGCTTGTCGAACTCTTTAGTGTCCATCGCGTGGACGACGCTCGGGGGTCGGAACTCTGGCTGATCCTTGAGCGCGATCGTATTGCGGCGCTGATGGCCGAATTCGAGGCGGTGCTGTTCGCCGACGATGTCCAATTGGTCGACGCCAGCGATGACTATCTCTGGTCGACACTCCAAGGTCCCGGCTGCGCGGAACTTCTCGATGGAATTTGGCCCGACGCCGAGGCGCCGTGGTCCCATTCGAAAAACTATTCGATCCGAGCGCCTGGGGGTGAGGGAACGCCTCCGGGAACCCGAGTCATCAGTCGATCTCTGGGCGGGGATCGCGGATTTCTCATTGCGCTCCCCAGGAACGCCGACGAATCCGTCGCCCTGGAAGAGCGGGTTCGGGTGGCCGCCGGTGCGGCGAATTTTCAGTTCCTGGAGGAACCCGCGCGGTCCAAAGTCCTGGAGATACTACGGATCGAGGCGGGGGTGGTGCGAATCGGACCGGATACCCAGGGTCGTAAGCGGGTCCTGCCCGAAACGGGGCTTGAGCAATACGCCGTGAGCTACACCAAGGGCTGCTATCTCGGCCAGGAGGTGATTGCCCGGATTCGGACCTACGGCGCGCTTCGCTTCGGGTTGCGCGGTCTGGTCTTTGAGTCAACGGGGCAGGGAATCGAAGCCGCCCGGGAGGCGAAGATCCTCGAACGGCTTCCTGAGGAGGGCGAACCCCTGATCCTTGAAGACGGAAGCAAGGTCGGTCAAATCGGTTCACGAACCCTTTCTCCCATGATGGATGCCGCGGTCGCCTTCGCGTATCTCGACAAAGCGCATCGAACCCCTGGAACCGAACTGCGTATTCGGTTGGGCGAGGAAAGCATCGGCGCAAAGGTCGAACTGTTGCCTTTTTACAGTGCTCCGGATCTCGCCGAACGGGTGGCCTGGCTCTACGATCGAGCGGTTCGTCATTTTGCGGCAAGCCGCGAGGATGCCGCCCTCGAAATGCTCGAGGAGGCCCTGCGTCTCGATCCCTCCTTCTCGGATGGTTATGAGGCGATGGGAGTGATGCTGGGGCGTTCCGAGCGGTTCCACGAAGCCATCGATATCTTCAAGCGCCTCGAGGAGATCGCTCCCAATGAACCCATGGTGAACACCAACCTTTCCCTCTACTTCATGAAAATCGGGGACAAAGACAGTGCGGAGGCCGAAGCTGCTCGGGCGATGCAAAAAGAGATGGCCCAGCAGAGCGGTCGCGCTGTCGATTCGGAAGCGCTGGATCGCGTAATGGCCGAGCAGCAACAGGCGGATGCGCGGCGCAAGAAGGAAATGTTTGGCCAAATTCTCGAAATAGACCCCGACGATCCCATCGCGCTCTTCGGACTGGGCAATGCCGCCGCCGCGTTGGGGGAATGGGAGTCCGCGGTGGCCGCCTATGCGCGGGCGACCGGAGCGGAGGCCGACAATTCGGCGACCTATCTCGCCCACGGCAAGGCGCTCGAGCAGATCGGCCTGGGCGGGCGAGCCGAAGCGGTGTACCGGGCCGGCATGGAGGTGGCCTCGCGCAAGGGAGATCTCATGCCCTTGAAGGAGATGGAGCATCGAGTGCTACTCTTGGCCTCCCGGCCGGCGGGAAGCGACAGCGACCCGGCCTCGGAGTAGAACGGGTCGACCGGTGGGCCCGAAGAGTTCGGTGCCGGTTGGAGATCGCCGGATCGCCGGATCGCCAGGTCGAAATTGCCCCGAACTCGCTTGAAAAGAGAAATGGAAGAGAAGAGTATGGGTTGGATGAATCGAATCAAGGAACGGGTAGGCTCCGAGAAGCCCGAAAGCGCGGCACGCACCCCCGAGGTCGGCGATGCCTCGGGTTCACGACCCGAGCGGGCGGAGGCGGGCAGCGGGATGGAGGTTCGTTTCGATCCCCCGGCCGCGGAAGCGGTGACGTGTCCCATCCGTTTTGACCGCGCGGTTTCCCCGGGCGGTACATCGCTTTTCGAGACGCCCGAAGAAGCCGAGGCTTGGCCGGCGGCTCGGGCTCTGCTGGGAATTCCCGGAGTCCACTCGATCATCGGGAAGGGGGATGTGCTCGTGGTGGCGCGTCACTCAGGGGCCGAATGGCCGCAGATCCTGACGCAGATCGAGTCTGCCCTGGGTGCTGCCTTCGACTCCCAGGGAAGCGTGCATGTCGTCCAGCCGACCGCGCCCCCCGCGGCTCCAGCCCCTTCTCCTGCCGTACTGGCATCGGAGGATTCAGAAGACGAAGCGGCGCTTCGCAATCGGGTGAATACTGTCATCGAGGAACAGATCAATCCCGCCGTGGCTTCTCACGGAGGCTATATCGATCTGCTCGACGTTCAGGGAAGCCGGGTCTTCATCCATATGGGCGGCGGCTGTCAGGGTTGCTCGATGTCCGCGGCAACGTTGAAGCACGGTGTGGAAACGACCCTTCGCACAGAAATTCCCGAGATTACCGAGATCCTCGATACCACCGATCACGCTTCCGGGGCAAACCCCTACTTTCAGGCATGACCCGATGCGTCCGCCGCAACGCGGAGAGGGCGCTCTCAGGGCGCGGGCGCGAGAATTGCGAGGACCAGTAGTCTTGCGTTGCCGGTGTTCCGGATGCCGTGCGGCACGCCTTCGGGCGCGATCAGCATGACGCCCGCCTCCATGGGGAGGCTGCGGTCTGCCAGGACGAAGAGCCCCGAGCCCTCGAGGACGTGATAGACCTTGTCCATACCCTCGTGGGCATGAAGTTTATGCTCCTGGCCCGGCTCGAAGGCGTTGAGTCCGACCATGATGCGGTCGGAGGAGAAGAGGGTGCTCTTGCCCATCTTCTCTTGGGCATACACCGCGTGGTCCTCGGGGCGAATCGCTTGGGGATGGTCCATGGCACCCAGCCTAACACGACAGGCGTCGGCGGTCAGGCGGTCGGGCTTCCTCTCACCGTGGCCATCGACCGCCGAATCTCCGCCCATCCACGAACTCTTTGGGCGCCGTGTGCTTCGGCGATGGAGTCCTGATTCCACGGGCGGTCGTAGAGCAGGACCCGGGCGTCGGTATGAAGCACCAGGTAGTCGGCCATGGAATCCGCGTCCTCGATCACCGCGTCGTAGTCGCGTGTGAGCAAGTCGCCCGGGGTGAGGGCGCTGGGGTCATTGAAGCGGCGGTACTTGTCGACGAACTCCAAGTCGTCAAAGGGAATGCCGCGTTCCTCGAGCCATCGAAGCGTGGCTTCGCGGCTTTCCGGGGGTCGCCCGGTTACCACACTGATCCTTGCGCCGTCGCTCTGCCAGTCGGTAAGGGCCTCGGCCGCTCCGGGCATGGGCTCAAGTCCGAGCAGGAAATCGGGCGCGTGGGCGGCAGCCATGAATGCGGGCAACTCCTCGGCATTCAGGCCCAGGGAAACCGAGAGGTCGAAGACGCGCATATTTTCGAAGGTCACCGCTTTGCCGAACCGTGTCTGGGCGAGAAGGGCCAGGGCCCGGGTGGTCTCCGAAAGCACATCGTCGATATCGACATAGAAATTGAGTTGGACCATGGACGCAAGAATGCCCGAAAGCGCCGGGGGAACAAGCTTTGGGGTTCGGGTGGTCCTCGGCGCGGGACGGGTACCCATTCAGCCGCGGATCGCTCTGCTAGGATTCGGGCTTCGATCCGGATGTTGCTCGCTGCTGCCCGGGGCCAGCGAGAACACCGAACCACGCGGGCGATTTCCCCTGCGGTCTGGAGAAAACTCTCATGTACGATCTCGTGATTCGGAACGGCACCGTTGTCGACGGCACCGGCTCTGCACCTCGATCGGCCGACATTGCCATCGAGGGCGATCGAATTGTGGCTGTCGGTGTAAACCTGGCTGCGGGGGAGCAAGAAATCGACGCCGAGGGGAGGCTCGTGACTCCGGGATGGGTGGATATTCATACCCACTACGATGGTCAGGCGACTTGGGATCCCCACCTCACGCCTTCGGGCTGGCACGGGGTGACAAGTGTCGTGATGGGAAATTGCGGGGTGGGCTTTGCGCCTGCCCAACCCAAGCGGCGCGAGTGGTTGATCCAGTTAATGGAAGGCGTCGAGGACATCCCGGGCTCGGCGCTTGCCGAAGGGATTCAGTGGCAATGGGAAACCTTCCCCGAGTACCTCGATGCCCTCGAGGCGACTCCGCGCTCGGTGGATATCGGGGCGCAGGTCCCCCACGGTGCGGTGCGTGCCTATGTGATGGACGAGCGAGGTGCCCGGAACGAGAAGGCGACCCCCGAGGATATCGAGCAGATGTCTGCCATCGTCAAGGAAGCTATCGAGGCCGGTGCATTGGGCTTCTCGACTTCGCGTACGTTTCTTCATCGGGCCAAGGACGGCGAGCCCGTTCCGGGCACATTCGCGAGCGAAGACGAGTTGATGGGAATTGGCCGTGCCCTGGGCGAGGCGGGCAGCGGAGTCTTTGAGTGCGCGAGCGACCTCGCCGACGAGAACGCCGAGATTGCATGGATGCACGCGATCTCGAAAGAAACCGGTCGACCGGTCACCTTCGCGTGTCTACAGGGTGACCACGATCCGAAACAGTGGCAACGATTGCTAGCGGCGTGCGAGCAATCGGCTGCCGACGGTGGCCGGGTCACGCCTCAGGTTGCGGCTCGGCCGGCCGGTATCTTGATGGGGCTCGAATCGAGCATTCACCCCTTTGTGGTCAAGAAGGCTTACCGGGCTCTGGCCCACCTGCCCCTGGAAGAGCGGGTTGCGCGGATGCGCGATCCCGAGGTCCGAGCATCCATCGTCGACGACGAGACTCCGGTGGCGAGTCCCATGGTTCGCTTCATGACCAGCGCCTTCCACAAGCTCTTTCCCCTCGGTGATCCGCCCGATTACGAACCCGGTCCGGAAGCGAGCGTTGCGGCCATCGCCCAGCGGGAGGGTCGCAGGCCCGTCGAGGTCGCCTACGACATGCTTCTTCGGCAGGAGGGACGCGAACTACTTTATTTTCCCGTCCTGGGCTACGCGGAGGGCAACCTCGACGACATGCGCGAGATGATGTTGCACCCGCAGTCGGTCTTTGGGCTTTCCGACGGCGGCGCGCATTGTGCGACGATCTGTGACGCGAGTATTCCCACTTATCTTCTGACCCACTGGGCGCGGGATCGCGAGCGGGGCGAAAAGATTCCCATCGAAAAATTGGTGGCTTCTCAGACCCGCGATACGGCGGCGCTTTACGAATTGAACGACCGTGGTGTTCTTGCGCCGGGCATGAAGGCCGATGTCAACGTGATCGACTTCGAAGGGCTTCGGATCGGTCTGCCCGAGATGGTCAAAGATCTGCCAACCGGCGCTGGCCGACTGTTGCAGAGCGTCGAGGGCTACGAGTACACCATCTGCAGCGGTCAGATCACTTACGCGAATGGAAAGCCCACCGGGGCCATGCCGGGCAAGCTCATTCGGGGGGCGCAGCCGGCGCCGAATTCGGCCTAGGCCACCCGGCCACGGCAGCGGCATTCACGAGGAGCCCCACGGCTCCGGGTCCGAGGTCTTTTTGCGGGCCAGGAAGATCTCCCGTCCGAAGGAAACAAAACCGTGGGCAAAGGCGCGCAGAGTCCGGGGCGCAATCACAATCCGGGCGCTTCGTGAAACAAAGTCGAAGCGCCCGGATCGAATTTCCATCGCGATTGACTGGCCCTATTGCGCGCTCAGGAGCAGTTCCCGGGTGCGCTCGGTGCTTCCAGGTCCGGTGGGAACAATGCTGGCCGCGAAATCGGTCACCCCGGCATCGCGGAACTGCTCGATGCCCTTGAGGATCGTATTTTCATCGCCCAGAAGCGCGATTTCTGAGGGTTGGTCCACGCCTTCGCGGTCGAGCATGGCCTTGTAGGAAGGCAGAGTCGGGTAGATGGCAAAGGCCTTGTTGCAGGACTCCCGTGCACCTTCGGCGTCCTCGGTGAGCGCAACCGGAATTGCCGCGAGAACCCGAGGCTGGGGGCGGCCCGCTGCGCTGGCGGCGGCGTTGATGGTCGGTACAACATGGTTGCCCAGGGTTTTGAGCCCGGTCATCCAAGTCGTCGTTCCCTGGGTGAGCTGGCCGGCGATCTCGAGCATGCGCGGGCCGAGAGCTGCGACGATAACCGGAACCGGAACGCCTTCCGGAATCTGCAGACCCGCATTGACGCGGTAGTGGTCGCCCTGGAAGGCTGCGGGTTTGCCTTCGAGCAGGGGCATCAGGACTTCCAAGTACTCGCGCATTTGCGCGGCGGGCTTCGCATACGAGAGGCCGAACATGTCTTCAATGACAATCTTGTGCGACAGGCCAATCCCCAAGGTGAAACGTCCGCCGCACGCCGCCTGGGCGGTCAGCGCCTGCTGGGCCAGCGCCGCTGGATGCCGGGGTGGCGTGGGGACCACGCCCGTGGCCATTTCGAGTTGCTTCGTTTCCTTGCCCGCCAAAGCGATGGCCGTGATGGCATCGAGGCCGAAGATATTGGGGAGGGAGACGAAAGAAAAATTCTCCGCATCGGTTTTCTTCAATTCGTCGATGACATCTTGCAGCCCGGCGTTGGGGTTTTCAGCGACTCCGCTGATGAGTCCAATATTCATTGCTTTCTCCTGATTCCGTTCATTAGGTCCGAGAATCTAGCCCACGCAGCGGAGCCGGGTCGGGTATGTTCGGGCCTCTATCGAGCAAGGGGAGATCGCGCATTTATGTTCTCGGCGCTTCGGATCCGCGATTTTCGCGTTCTCTGGCTGGGGACCCTGTTGTCGTTTGTCGCGTTCTTCATGGCGATGATCGTGCAGGGCGTGGTGGCCTTTCAGATCGCGGGCAGCAACAGCGCGGTGGGGACGGTTGTATTTGCTCAGGGCCTCGGAATGGGCGTCTTGGGGCCTTTCGGCGGTGCCTTCGCCGATCGTTGGCCCAAGCGGCGAGTGGTGGCCATCGGGCAGGTCACGGCGGCAGGGGTCTTTGTCACCGTCGCGGCGTTGATCTACACAGAAACCATCACCATCCCGCTGCTCGCCCTCGGTTCGTTTCTGATCGGCGTCACCTTGGCGTTTCTGGGCCCCGCGCGTCAGGGGCTCGTGGTTGACCTGGTGCCCACCGAAGTCCGGGGTAACGCCATGGCGATCAACAGCGTGGCCAATACGGGCTCCCGTGTTTTCGGTCCTGTGGTGGCGGGTTTCCTACTCGGATCCGAGCTTTTCGGCCCCGTGGGCGCATACCTCGTCATGGCCATCTTATACGCCAGTTCGGCCGCTTCGCTTTTGCTTCTGCCTCCTTCTCAGGTTCGCCCCGGTGCGCGTGCGAGCCGTCTTCTGGCCGATGTTGCCGATGGACTTGGCTACGTCTGGAACAATCCGCGGCTTCGACTGCTGGTTCTCTTTTTTGCCCTGGTTATCTTCGCGGGCTTTCCCCACGTGACGGTTCTTCCGGGATTGGCGGAAAACGTTCTCCAGCGTACCGCGGCCGAGGTGAGCGAGTTGTTTCTGGCTTCCGCGGCGGGAGCGTTGGTGGGAAGCGTCTGGGTTGTTCGCTTTGGCGATTCGGAGCACGCAGACCTGGTCTACGCCTGCATGGCCGCGATTTTTGGCGTGAGCCTAATCGGGGTGAGTTTCGCGCCCACCTATGCTTGGGTCCTGTGCGGCATGTTCGGCGTGGGACTGGGAAGCGGCGGCTTCCAAGCACTCAATGCCGCGGTGATCGCTCGGGAAACCGAGCCACACTACATCGGCCGGGTGATGTCGCTTGCCCTGCTCGCCTTCGCGGGATTTGGCCTGATGGCGCTCCCCTACGGAATCCTGGCAGATTCGATCGGCGAGCGTCTTGCCCTCACCACAATGGGCGGCGTGGTATCCATAACGACGCTGATCTTCTCGGTCCTGCTGATTCGTGAAGGCGCGATTCGCCTACCTATTCGCCCATCTAGGGGCCAGCAATCTTGAGCAATTGCTTGCCGAGGTTTTTGCCTTCAAAGAGCCGCAAAAAAGTTTTAGGCGCGTTTTCGAATCCTACCTGAATATCTTCGGCGTGAACGAGCTCCCCTTGGCGGATCCAATCCGACAACGCCCGCCTTGGCGAAGTGGTCGATGAGGATGAAACCTTTCACGGTCAGGCGACGGATAACGATTTGCATGTAGTTCGCTGGCCCAGGGGGCAATTCCTCTTCGTTGTAGGCCGATATGCCGCCGCACAAAACGACTCGCCCGAACGATGTCATCGCCAGAAGAGTCTGGTTGAGAATGTCGCCGCCGACGTTGTCGTAAAAAAGGCTGACGCCCTTGGGGAACTCTTCCTTGATTCGCGCCAAAACTTTTTCGGACTTGTAGTCGATGGCGGCATCGAGTCCCGCCTTCTCCACGAGCCATGCGCATTTTTCCGGACCGCCCGCGATGCCGACGACTTTGGCTGCGCCACGAAGACGAGCGATCTGTGCCGCAACGC
>LWDU01037476.1_pt2 | contig 15044 bp, 20 predicted proteins | sample 727161 | NCBI WGS metagenome assembly LWDU01 (sample SAMN04566230, study PRJNA314399) | hydrothermal vent metagenome | isolation source: deep sea hydrothermal plume seawater | place: Mexico: Gulf of California, Guaymas Basin | collected 2004-07-11 | reverse complement strand
TCTGCGAAGCTACAGAATGCGATGGAAGAGGTTGAGCCTGTCGCCATACACGCCAGTTTCGGCAAGTCCGGCGCCTATGCGCTGCCGCTGGCCGAGCGGCTGAACCTGCCACTGGCCGTGACCTATTATGGCGGCGACGCGACCAAGACGACGAACACCAAGGACAGCTTTGTGCGGGTCTATAACCGGCGCCGGGCAAAGCTCTGGCGTGAGGCAGACCTTATCCTGCCGTGCTCGCAATTCATCCATGATGAGCTTGCTGGCAAAGGCGCGCCGACCGAAAAGATGGTGGTCCACCACAATACGGCAGACCCTTCGCGGTTTGAGCCGGGTGAGAAGAAGGACCTTCTGGTGTTCGCGGGCCGCTGGACTGTGCGCTGGCGCGCCTTGGCGAGGAGTTGAACGGCTGGACGATCAGGCTGATCGGGGATGGCGACCTCAAGGAAGAGCTTGTCGCGAAGCTTCAGGAAGCTGGAGTCAAAGCAGAGCTTCCAGGCTGGGTGCCAGCTGACGAGATGCCGAAGCACTGGGCCGAGGCGCGTATCGCTGTCGTGCCATCAAAACGCGCAAAGTCGGGCGACGCTGAAGGCCTGCCTCTGGTCTGCATCGAAGCGATGCTGTCTGGCTGCGCGCTGGCGGCGACGCGCCATGCCGGTATTCCCGAATGCGTGAAGGATGGCGAGACCGGCTATCTTGTGGACGAGGGCGACGATGCGGCGCTTGCTGACCGGCTCGCCCGGATGCTGAGCGACCGCGAGCGGACCGCTCGTATGGGTGAAGCGGGCCGTGCCTTTGCCATGGAGAGTTTCAACCTGCAGACGCAGAGCCGGAAGCTGGAATCCTACCTGATCGACCTCGCCGTAAAGGCAGGCACGATGCAGGCTTCAGACGTCTGATTTCTTGCGAGGGTCCGACTGGTCGGCCCAGACCTGCGCCTCTGCGATGGTGACAGTGCGCGCTGTGAACTCTATGTCCGGCACGTCATTGAGCGTGAAGGGCACGAAGTAGGCAGGCTCCCCAGCCGCATCGGGTGCAACCTCGAGAAGGTCTCCAGCCCCGAAATTCTGGACCGACTTCACATGGCCAAAGAGGGTGCCATCCGGGTGGCAGGTCTTCAGGCCGACAAGGTCCTCGACATAGAACTCGTCCTCATCGGCCGTGGGCAGGTCTGCGCGGCTGACATGAAGCTTCACGCCCTTCATCGCGTCCCATTCCTCTTTCTGGCGGGACGTCTTGGGCGTAACGATGAAGTGGTCGCTGGCGGGCTTGTAGGATTTGACGCTCAGCACCGGCTTACCGCTCTCGTCCAGAAGCTGGTCGAAATCGAAGATGGCTTCGGGGTCAGCGGTAAAGCTGCGCACGCGCACATCGCCGCGAACGCCGTGCGCGCCGGATAGCGCGCCGACGATGATAAGCCTGTCAGGATTGGATCGATCGGACATGGAGGGCTTCCTACTTCCCAATCTGGAAAGCGGGAAGCCCCTCGCGCAGCCCTAGAATGGGCGGTTGTAGCCGGGGCGGCGGTTATAGCCAGCCGGGCGGACCGAGGTGATATTATCGTTCAGGCGATAGTAGCCGGTTTCGTCCACGGACCGGTCGATGATCTCGCAGCGGCCGCGATAGTTCGGGTCGGTGCAGACTTCCCAGACGCCGCTATTGACGACGATGGATGAGACCTTGTCGTTGAAGCGCAGCTCGTTGAGGTGCGGGATGGCACCGTTCACAGGCAGGGCGCTGCCGCGATATTGCGGGTCGGCGAACAGGATCAGCGGTGCGTTGCCATGGCCCGGGCGGCCACGGTCATAGCCCGGACGTCCGCGATCATAGCGATCGTCACGGTCGTAACGGCCCCCGCGATCATATCGGCGGTCATTGCGGCCCCAGCGGTCGGCGACGGGGCGGATCGACGTGATCTTGTCGTTCAGGCGGTAGTCGTTCAGCTCACCTTCGCGATAGCTGAGGATCTCACAGCGACCGCGGAAATTCGGGTCGACACAGACTTCCCAGCTGCCGCCATGGATGCGGATGGAGGAAGCCTTGTCGTTGAAGCGATACTGGTTGAGGTGCGCGATCGGGCCGGTCACGCGCAGCGACTGGCCACGAAAATCAGGGTGTTGATAGATGACGGCGACGCCGGTGCCGCCCCTGTTATAGCCATGCCCACTTGGTCCGTATTGGGCCATTGCAGGCAGGGTGAAGGCCGTCAGGGCAGCGAAACCAAGGGCGATTTTCTTCAGAGGGATCATTGTCCGGTCTCCAGATCTGTCTTTCCAGCCTAAACTAGCAAGACCCGGCTGAACCTCTGACAACCGGGTCTTCAGACAAATGCCGGACACCGCCGGGCGTTCCGCAAAGAAGCTATTCGGCCGCGTCCATCAGGCCGCGCATGCGGTCGATCCAGTCGAGCCAGGCCTTGCGGCCGGACTCTGTCAGGAAGATGCGGGTCTGGGGCTTCTTGCCGACGAACCGCTTCTCCTGGCGGACATAGCCTGCCTCCTCCAGCTTCTTCAGATGGGTCGAGAGGTTGCCATCGGTAGCGCCGACCTTGTCGCGCAGCTCGCCGAAGATGGCAGGGCTGACCGAAGAGAGATAGGCCATCACGCCGAGCCGCAGGCGGCCATGGATGACATCGTCTATCTGGCTGTGATCAAAGGGGTTTTCGTTCTCCATGACGATCCGCCTTACACGACGCCCGATGGTTCGTCGCGCAGCATCAGGAAGCCAGGCAGCAGGACACTACATGCAGCGGCGAAGGCGGCAGCGAGATAGAGCTCGGCTGTGTTGATGATGAGGATGGTCAGGCCGACAAAGGCGATGGCGAGATAACCTGCGAGCTTCAGCCAGCCGACCTTTGCGATTTCGCCGCTGACGAGCTGCGAGATGCCATAGACGCCCAGCACAACCGGAATGGACCAGGTGAAGCCGCTGGAGGCCGCGCCATCCAGGAATGACTTGATGGTGACGCCGGCAAAGAAGCTGCCGAGCACGAAGCCGGACGCCATCCAGACGGTTTCGGACACACGGTTTCCCTCTGAAGATTGGCCAGGCTTGTCATGCGGGAAGGCCTTGGCGAGCAGGAAATAGCCGCCCAGTCCCAGAACGATGAAGCCGGTCCACATGATGCCAAGCGCGTCCAGACCGACACCCAGCATGCCGGTTATGATGAGATAATGGCCGATATAGGCCGCGGTCACGAGGCCGCCCCACCAGACCAGAAAGCGCCCGCCAAGCAGCGGTGCATTTGCGCCCGCCTCAGCAAGCGAGCGGACATAGGCAAGATCGTCACTAGCAGTTTTAGACATTTCGTCCTCCAATAACTTTGAAACACAAAGTAGGCGAAGAAATAAACTTTGTCAAGCAGAGTGCTTTGTGGGGTGGTCGAGTGGGCAGAGGGAGCTGGAGTCGGTCGACGGGGGCCAGAAAGGGCCAAAGGGAGGGCGCAGGGCCGTTCGGATAGTGCAGGGCAAATCTAGCCCTGAATCCGGTGTTTTCACGGTGCAGTGACGGTGTACTGGCGGTGTTTCTGCCAGTACGGGCCAAAATCAGGCGGCGACGGTGAGGTCGCGCGCGTCGACATTCCGGTTATAGCCGCCCCGGAAGGCGCGCGACGGCTCGAGGCCTGCAATGAGGCCTGCCGCCGATTCCCCTTCGCCGAGAACGAGCAGGCCGCGTTCCGAGAGCTGGCGTCCAGCATTGAGCAGTGCCTTGATGCGCGCCTCTTTGGTCATGTCGGTGACGACGTTGCGGCACAGGATGACATCGAACATGCCGAGGCCTTCAGCCGACTGCATCAGATTGTGCGTGCGCACGCCGATCTGGCTGGCAATGGCATGTGAGACCTGCCACTCGCTTGTGTCGAGGCGTGTGAAGTGAGCCAGCATCCGGCGGGCCGAGAGGCCTTTCTGGATTTCGAAGTGGCCGAAGATACCAGACCGGGCAGAGGCGCTTGTGCGCTCGCAGATATCGGTCGTGACGATTTCGATCTGGGCGTCCTCGAACGCCTTCTTGCCCATTTCATGGATCAGGATGGCGAGCGAAAGCGCTTCCTGGCCGGTCGAGCCACCTGCGCACCAGATCCGGATACGGCCGTCATGGGCCCGCTTTGCCAATTCCGGCAGGACCAGTTTCACGACACGCTCCAGCGTGCCGCGATCGGAGAAAAAGCGCGTTCGCTTGGAGGTCAGGGCCGCGGCGATTTCGGTGCTGAGCTTGCTGTCAGGCCGAGCCGTCAGGATGGCAACAAGGTCCTCAATGCTGGAGAGGCCTTCGCGGCGCAGGATCGAGGACAGGCGGGCATCGACAAGGTAAGACTTCGCCGGCGGGATGTGCTGACCCGACCCTTTACGGGCGAGCTCTGCAATTTCGCGAAAGACGGTCTCTTCCATATCTCGTCCGGTCCGATCTCGTCCTGGTCAGCCAGTGATCCTGCCTAAGCGCGTTAGAGCGCCTTCGGCATCAGATGAGGCCCACCTCTGCAAACTTGCTCTCGATGATATCCGCATCGAAAGGCTTCATGATAAATTCGTTGGCGCCCGAGCGCAGGGCTTCGCCGATATGTTCGGCGTCGTTCTCTGTCGAGCAGAAGACAACAACAGGCTTGCGCCCTTCATGTTCACGGCGCAGGGCACGCACAAAGTCCAGCCCGTTCATGATCGGCATGCTCCAGTCTTGCGGCAGGCATCGAGCGCTTCGGCGCCGTCGCTGGCTTCGCGGGTCTCGAACTTGAGGTCCTGAATGATACGGCCAGCGACCTTACGCACGACCCGGGAGTCATCGACGATCAGGCAGGTTTTCATGTCGCGAGCCCCCTAGCTAATTGCGCGCAGAACACCCCAGCATGGACACACTCCGGTTAACGAGCAGTTTAGCCTTCGGCATTGAGGCTCGTGGCCTTGAGGGTGATTTGCTCTTCCTCGGTCTCAACACTGAGGTCGCCGCCGAGCCCTTCGGCGATGATCCGGGTGAAGAGCGGCTGGACCGTACGGGCCGACCAGCCTTCATCTGGCACGTCGCCGGCGATGGCAGAGGCGGTGTCATCACGCAGCTTGCAACGCTTGCCGGCAGCACGCACAGCGATGCCGAGGCCTTCCACTTCGTTGCGAACCTTCACCACAATCGAGCCGCCGCGCGGCAGGCAGTCCATGGCCAGCATGACCATGTTCATGATCAGGCGAGCGTGAGAGAAGCTGAGATGATCTGTCTCGATGTCCCATTCGAGCTCAGGCTGCTTGTTGTGGTGAGACACAAAGCTCTCAGTGATCTGCTTGGCTTCGTGAATGTCTGCAGCGCCGTTCGACAGGCCGACAGAGCCGAAGGCATAGCGAAGGAATTTCAGCTTGCAGGCGGCGCTCTCGGCCCCGTCGTAAAGCAGCTTTTCGGCCTGGACCCGCATGTCGGAATCCTGCGGCTCATTCATGAAGTCGAGCGCATTGGTGATCGAGGAAACCGAGGAGACCAGATCGTGGCAGATACGCGAAGCGATGTAGGCCGACAGGTGCGCGGGATCGATGGTAGCTTGCATGATGGCCTCTTGAGTGTCCGCAAAGAGTGCGAATCTAGCTGATTCGGCCCGTTATGACGCCCCAGGTGGCAGCGCTACGGTCAGCTATCAAGGTCTTCGGGGCGCTCTATGTCGTCATGGCCGCTGCGGGCACTGTGAAAGGTGAGCCAGAAGAGGCCGACCGAAAGGGCGATGCTGGCGAGCGCGCCAAGGCCATAGGCGATCCAGCCATGCATGCTCATGGTGACGCCAAGCTGCGCCCACATCATGCCGACGCCAATGCCAGCCAGGATGAGCACGCCAATCGCGCCGATGATAAAAAGTATCGTCAGTCGGTTCATGGACGACAAGGTAGGTCAGCAATCTATTTTTGCGACCAGGTCCCGCTATCGTCCATGATGTATTCGCCCGGCTCTGCGTTGGCGATCAGCGTTTCACCGGTGACGCGGGCGACCTGTTGAGGGGTAGCACCGGTGCGTTCAGCCGTCTCGCCATAGGCGGCGCGGCGGCGATTATTGATGTCCTGTACGAGGCGGACAACGGATGGGTCCGGATTGCCAGCGACAATGCCGAGATAGCCGTCGATACGCTCACCGACAACACCCTGGTCCTTGGCAGCTTCCAGTTCTGGATTGGCCGCAGCAGCAGGCGCCGAGAGGGTGAGGGCCGAGCCGGCAATGAAGAGCGCGGAAAGGGCGATGCGGAAAATATTGGCCATGTCTGAAACCTTGGTCCTTTGACCTAGAAGATGTCCGGGTTGGAGGCGATCAGGTCCTCGACTTCTCTTTCGAGCTTGACGCGGATTTCCTGTTCAACCTTCACATTGAGATTGATGGTGATGGGCTCTGTCGGCGCCTGCACGCGTACGGTCGGCGTGCATGCAGCAGCAATGGCGACAAGGCCTGGGGCCAGAATGGCAGCTTTTTTCATGTTCACAGCTCTCATAGGCATTCACTCTACAGCATAGTGTCTGAACCTGGTTTGAACAGATGTTTGCTCAGGGCTCAGACGGGTTGTCATTCGCGGCGGGGGCTTCGCTGTCCTCGTCGTCGGTTTCATCATCGCCAGTGAGCGAGCCGTTCCGAACCTCCGCGAGCCAGTCTGTGCCTGTGATGCTCTGGCTGCTGCGGATGAGTTTTGAAAGCTCTGAATCAACGCCGATATTGAAGGCAAATGGGGCGCCGCCAAGCACGTCCGGCGACTTTCCAACCAGCTCCAGTGTGATCATCATGCTGCCGGTAAGGTTGCCATCCGCGCCAACCTCAAGCACCGAAAACTCAAAGTTCCGAAGCGCTCGGAAAGCCATGTCGACCCGTTCGTCAGCCTGCGAAGCGGCGTCTGCGACGCTGCCGGTATAGGCGATCGTGCCGCCTTCTTCATCGGCGCGAAGGACGGCGTTCCGGATGAAAACATTGGCGCCGCGAAGTTCAACCGGGAAGGTGCCGGAGACCGTTCCATTTGCGTTGATGTCAGGCAGGCTGAAAACCTCGATCAGGCGGGAGAGCTCAATCTCGCGGGCGGTAATCTCGACAATGTCGCTGGTGCCTGAAATCGTCCACTCCGACTGATTGAGCAGCAGTGTGCCCCCCGCGAATGGCCACGAGGCGCGCTCGATGATCGCCGCATCCGGACCAAGGATCTGAAAACCGATCTCGCCGTCACGAAGGGGCAGGCCCGGATTGATCTCGCCGACCGTGACCGTCTGGCCGGGCGGGGTGTGTAACTCAAGCAGCTCGTCGAAATCGATCCGCCCATTGATATTGTTCACCGCGCCAACACGCAGCGTGTCGAAGCCAAAATCGCGCACCTCAACAAAACCAGTGCCGCTGAGGTCGCCGCCATCAATAAGGAGGGACGCGCCCGCATTCAGGCGCCCGCGCGCATTCGACAGCAGGCCGCGTACGCGTTCACTGAGGGCAGTTGGCTGGAAGCCGCCGGGCTGGAAGACGAGGTCCCGGGACCGCAGCGACGCTTCGCCGTCCAGCTCCACCAGGTTGAGCGTCATCTGGAGGTCAGCGATTTCGCGCTGGCTCCGGCTTGTGCGGAGAGGCCCGCTGAGCTGCATGATGCCATTTGCAAATTCAGCGCTGAGGTCGGTCTGGAAGGGCTGGTAGATGGGGTCTTCATTCTTGTCGCGAATGATAACGGTGCTTGCGCTGCCGGATCCCGCAATGCCGGTTTCAGGCAGTGTGGCATCCAGCGTCAGCGCCTCAATGTCGATGAGCGCAGGAACGAGAGAACCGGTCAGCTCTGTGCGCCGGGTGCGCGCCGAGAAGGAGAGGGGGCGGCCTGTTCTGAAGCCAAGCTCTGGCCGCGCGGCCGCGATGACCAGCGTGTTCTCGCCTATCTCAAGGTCTGCAGTCATCTGGCGGCCCGTGAGGCTGAGGCTGGCCGTGCTGGCGGCACGCCAGTCCAGAACGCCATCATTCAGGGCGATTGTGCCCGACGTGCTTTCGCTCTCGAAGGGCAGCTCAAGCGAGGCGACGCCAAACTGTCCGGATATCGCGCCAGGCAAAGCTCTGTCAGGAAGGCGCCGACGCGCAGCGTATCGGGCGAGGTGAAGCCCTCGGATTTCAGACCGATGCAGCGTGTACTGAAGGATTGGACGCGTAGTGGGTCTGACAGGCGTGCATCGACGCCGCCGAATATGCTGGTGTCGGCAAAGTCGAGCCCGAACATGCGCCCGGCGATGCTGGCCGTACCGACGGCCTGCAGACCGGGCTCGGCAGCCTCAGTGTTCAGGATGAGCTGGTCGAGATTGATGGACAGGGTAAGCCCATCGGCGCTCCAAGGGGCTATCCGTAGCCTGCCTGTTTCAAGCAGGATCCCGTCTGCGGTGACGCCAGCCTGCTTCACATAGGCGTCGAGGGAGGGGAGCGATGGACCATTGAGGGCGGCGATGCCGCTCAGCTCTGTCCGCCCATTCGCAACGGTCAGCACACGCTCATTCCCGGTGGGGGCCAGCGAGAATTGCGCGCCATTTGCGGCGGTCACGTTGACTTTCTCGCTTGTCTCCAGCGTCCATCCCGCACCGCGCTCGAGCCCGAAACGGTACGACGCGCCAAGCCTGAAATCATTCAGGGCAGCTGTGAGGCCGCTGCGCAGTGCATTGCCGTGGGCGGTGAAGGGCGGACCCGACCGGAGCGGCGAGAGGAGGTCTCGGCTCATCTCTTGTGGGACGGAGGCCTCTGCGATGGTGAGGTCGCCTGCGAGCGCGATTTCTCTTAGCTGATCATCCACTTCGCCTTCCCCAGTCAGGGTGGAGCGGCCGAGCGATATGCCGGCAAGCGTGGCCGCCTCTGTGCCGATGGCCAGTGTGCCTTCCAATGGGCCGGAGCGCGAACGGGCGGCGTCCAGCGTCAGTGTCGGCGAGGTCATCACATTGTTTTTGTAGCGCAGCGTCGACGCCTCACCCGACACAGCGAGCGAGCGAAGGAAGCCGATGGCACCGTGTTCGGCGGTGTCGAGCTTGCCGGGGTTGATGCCGGCGGTTCCGGTCAGGCGGAGGTTCTCAGCGGCAATATCCTGTGCGGCGCTCTCTTCGGCCTCAATCGTGAATTCAAGTGTCGGACGAAGCGATGGGGTCAGGCTGGCATCGAGAAGGATGTTGCGGCCCCGATAGGCATCGAAGCGTGCCTCGCTCAACTGGAAGCGGGCGCTGCCCTGCACGGCCGCGCCAATGATGGAGAGGTCGAGGCGGCCTTCCTCGATTTTCAGGCGTCCCTGATCCGTGCGAAGGTCGGCAGGTTCTGCGCGGGCATGGATTTCGGCCTGAAGCGGCAGCTGCGCATTCACATCGCCATACATGCGAATATCGCCTGCGGGGGTCGCAATCTCGACGCGGGCATTGCGCAGGCGGATTGCGGGAATGTTGAGTTGCGAGTCGTCTGAGCTGTCACTCGCGGCGATGTCTTCGAGGCCGCCGAGGCTGACACTGCCATCGGAATTGTATTCGAGCCGGATGACGGGGTCTTCGACATTGATCAGGCTGAGACGCGGCGAAAAGAGACGCGGCCAGTCGAGATCGACCTCCAGCTTGCCAGCTTCAAGCGGTGTTCTCTCCGTCTGATTGGAGACGGAAATCTCGCTCAGCGAGACGCCGGACAGGCCGAGACGGTCGATCTCGAAGCTGCAGGTCAGGTCATTAGCAGCACACCAGCGCTCTGTGTAGTGACGCGCAATCGACTGGCGCATGAGCCAAATCGAGCCAAGTGCAAGCAGGAAAAATCCCACGACAGCACAGCTGATGGTCGCCCATGGACGATTTTTAATCAAACGCCTGATCATTCCGTATCCAGATGCTGCATCGCAGCGACTAATGCAGATGTAATGGAACACCTGCTTGCAGAAGCCCCCGTCCCTGCGATAGCTACAGTAGCGGGGCAGGTTGATAAATCCGTTTACCTTAATTGCGAGGTAAGGAATTCAACTCACAGGGGCATAGACTTGAACCGTCTGCACGCGTCTTGCACGCTGGGACCAGGGAGGCCCGTTTCTCGACATGAATCTATCGCGTAGTACAGTTACCCTTTCCATGCTCGGCATCGCCGCTGTTGGTACATCTCTTGGTGTTTTCCACTCGCTCGGCCAGTCACGCACCGCTGAGGCCCAGGTCCCAGCCACCGTGCAACTCGCCATGCCGCTTGCTTCAACGCTCCTGACAGCGGACGGGTTCGATCCCGAAACCGAAGTCATCACCCGCGACGGCACGCTTCAGCCGCGCGAGACGCTGATCGAACTGGTAACTGAACTTGGCGTCGGTGGTTCCGATGCGTCGCGTTCGCTCCAGGCGATCTATGACGCTGAGCTTGTCGATCCGCGCCGCGTGCGCCCGGGTCTCAATGTGACGGCACAATTCCGCGGCGATACGCCAGACACTGCTGAGCTCGTCTCCCTGTCGCTCAGCCGGGACAATGGCGGCCAGATCCTTTCCAAGCGCATGAGCGACGGCGAGTTCATGCCGATGGTGCTCCAGCCACACACCCAGCCGGTCGAGCGGCGGGTTGCAGGCACGATTGATGGCAGCATCTATCAGACGGCCCTTTCGCAGGGTGCACATGACCAGCAGGTCGTCGATTTCGCCAAGATCTTTGGCTACGACCTCGACTTCCAGCGCGACGTCCAGCCAGGCGACGAATTTGAGATCGTCTATGAAGAGATGGTCGACGAGCGCGGCAACCGCGTCAGCTCCGGCAATGTTCTCTATGCGGCTTTCAACGGCCACCGTGTCGACAAGTCCTATTACCGTTTCACGCCGGAAGATGACGGCGCGACGGACTACTTCAATTTCGACGGCGAGAGCGCCACGAAGTTCCTGATGAAGACGCCAATCAATGGCGCGCGTCTTTCCTCCAACTTCGGTTATCGCCGCCACCCGATTTCCGGCTACAACAAGCTGCACAAGGGCACCGACTTCGCTGCCCCGAGCGGTACGCCGATCTACGCAGCCGGCCACGGCACGATCGAGCGCGCCAACCGCTATGGCGGCTATGGCAACTATATCCGCATCAAGCACGCCAACGGCTTCCAGACCGCCTATGCCCACATGTCCCGCTTTGCGAGCGGCATGCGCGCGGGCGCACGTGTCCAGCAGGGCGATGTGATCGGTTATGTCGGCTCCACGGGTGCTTCGACCGGCCCGCACCTTCACTATGAAGTGCTGCGCAATGGCTCGCACATCAATGCGATGACGCTGGACATGCCGACCGGCCGCAAACTGGCAGACAGCCCGGCCATGTTCGAGGAATTCGTTGCGCGCCGCGACGAGATCGACCAGATGCGCCGCACTGCTCCGACGCCAAATGGCGGCGGCGTGATGATGGCCAGCCATGAGGCTCCACCAGCGCCATAAGCGGCGCTGCTGCAAATACGGTTCAAGTCAAAGAAAGCCCGCGTTCAGATGATGAGCGCGGGCTTTTTTTGGTGTGGTGGAGGGGCGACAGCTGTTGCCACGCTCTGAAGATCAGCCGGGCCAGGTCCCTTTCCCCATCCCGGATTTTAGGCACGAAAAAACCCCGGCCGGAAGATCCGTACCGGGGTTCTTGATGGCGTGTCGCCCTCAAATATGGAGAGGCGAAGCTTTGTCCGCTTAGCGTGCTGCGAGCTGGATGCGCTCGGACGGTGCTACGGTGAAGTAGGTCGAGTCTGCATACTGCATGGACAGGTTGCGGTGACCGATCGTGTCGACGGCCTGGTACATCAGGTCTTCTGCGCAGACTTCGTCAACCGAAAGGCCAATGGTGACGAGCGAAACCTTGCGGCAGGCGCGCTCGGCTTGCAGTTCGAGGTCTGCGAGCACTTCAGCGGCGCCGGCTTCGGTCGCGAGTGCGGCTTCGTCATAAGTCAGCGTCGCGGAGACGGCCTTATAGTCGGTTTCTGCGTGAGCAACGCCGCCAAAGATGGACATTGCGAAGAGGAAGGAGGAAATACGCTTTTTCATAATCGAGCCCTTTTCGATTTGAATTGCTGGGTCGTTGCCCTTGGTCCGGCCCTGCTATTTCGCAGGTGCACAACAACAACTTCGCGCGTGCAGCATAAATTTAAAGGTATATTTGTGCAGCGCACCCATGCATTTTTGCGGAGATCCGGCTCTCTCTGGCTGGGGTAGTGAGAACCTTGATGCAAACGCGCAGCGTAAAGCTGTTGTACAGTTGCGCGCGTTAGCGCCCCTCTCTAGCCTTGAGGTTGAGAGGGAGGTGATCCATGAAAAAATTGATCGCGGCGCTTTGTGTAGTATTCACTGCAGGACTGCCGTCGTCCGCAGATACGGCGGACCTGTACGGGCGCGCCGACGGCGTGAAGTGGCCGAGCCTGTCTCCGACAGGTGATCTGCTTGCCGTACACTGCTCGCCGCAGGGCCAGCCATCGGTCTGTATCTTCAATATTGCGAAGGCTCAGGATGTCGCATTCATCCCGCTCGGCGGGGAAGTTCGCCTCCAGGGGTTTTACTGGCCGTCTGATGACTACCTCATCATCAATGTCTCGACCTTCAAATCGCTGCAGACCGTGGACGGGCAAAGGGACTATAATTTCCTGCAGGCGCTCTCTTACGACATCGATGACAATGAGCTCAACGTCCTCCTCAATGATGAGGGGATGATCCTTGACGGGCAGTCGGTCGTGTCCGTTCTGCCGGATGATGACCAGCACGTCATGATGGCAGCTGTGACCGCAAATACAGGCCAGAGCGAGCATTCATTAGGTAGTATCCGGCCGGACCGGGGCGGGACGGCCTGGTCGATCGCGACGTTCAAGACGCGGCTCGATAATGGCAAGTCGCGCCGTGAACGCACCCTGCTGAAATCTACTCTCAGCGCCTGGTTCGACGCTGAGGGCGATGTTGTCGCTGAAATCGTCAGCCCGGACCGCTCCACAAGGCGAGAGCTCCGCAGCAATAACCGCACGCTGTTCACGTATGATAGCGCCAGTGCCAATGACTTTGCGGTTCTTGGCCTTGATCAGGCGAGTGGCAACCTGATCATCTTCCGCGATGTCGGCGACGAGGATGGGCTGTATTTCATGTCGCTTGAAGATGGCTCGATGGAGCCGATCCGTCTGGCAGGCATCGACGTCGGCCGGGCCAACCCCCTACGCGATTCCTATACCCGCAGCATTGTGGGCTTCGAGTATTTCGACGGGATGACACAGCAGGTGTTTACCGACCCGGTCCTGAGCGATGTGCTTGGCCAGTTGAGCGGGGCGCTTGCGGGCAAGAGAGTGAATATTGAATCCTGGAACCGCGACCGGTCGAAGATTGCAATCTCCGCTGCAGAACCCGGCAGGCCCGCTGACTATTATGTGTTCGACCGGGCTGCAGGGGCGCTGGGGCCGATTGGTTCAGCCGCGTCCCATCTTGCAGAGGCGGCGACCGGCCAGGTCGTGACGCGCGAGATCCGGGCGCGCGATGGGCTACAGGTTGAGACCTTCCTGACAGTTCCGCCCGGCCGCACGCTGGAGGATGGCCCATTCCCGACCGTGATCATGCCCCATGGCGGCCCTGAAGCGAGCGATGGTCTCGGCTATGACTGGTGGGCGCAGGCGCTTGCAGCAGAAGGGTATCTCGTCATCCAGCCTAATTTCCGCGGCTCCAGCTGCTATGGGCAGGGCTTCCGCAATGCGGGCTTTGGTGAGTTTGGCGGCAAGATGATCGATGACATCGCCGATACGGGCGCATGGGCGGTGAGCCAGGGCCTTGTCGCAGAAGATGCTTACTGTGTCGCTGGGGCGAGCTATGGCGGCTACGCCGCGCTGATGATGGGGCTGAAAGATAAGGCGCGTTCGCGCTGCCTCATTTCCGTGAATGGTGTCACCCAGCCCTTCGCCCATGTCGGGGCGTTCGAGCTTGAGTCCGAGACTGGCCAGTACTGGGAGCGCTATCTCGGTCTGAACCGGTTTGATTCAGAGGCCGAGCGCGCGGTGATCTCTCCGGTGGCGCGGGCAGGCGAGTATGACCAGCCGATCCTGATCCTCCATGCGGAGAATGACCTCGTTGTGCGCACGGGGCAGGCGCGGCTGATGGCGAGCGCGCTTGATGGGAAGTCCGGCTTCAGATCCGTAAGTCTGGGTGAGGCCGACCACTATATTGGCGGCTCGGATGTGCGCGCGCAGGTGCTGCGTGAGACGTTTGCGTTTCTGAATGAAAATCACCCGGCCCGCTAAGGGGCCGGGTGAGGATGTCAGGTCTGTCGCTGCCTGATCAGTTCAGGGCAGCGGCACCCTTGGCGAAGTCGTTCGGCACGCCATTGATCGAGAGCGCGTCGCCTTCGACATCGACTTTGACCGTCGAATTGTCAGCGACCTTGCCTTCGAGAACGAGCCGGGCCAGCGGGTCCTGAAGCTATTTCTGGATAACGCGCTTGAGAGGGCGCGCGCCATAGACCGGGTCATATCCACGGTCAGCGAGCCAGGTGCGGGCTGCTTCGGTCAGATCGACCTTGATCTTGCGATCAGCCAGCAGCTTCGACAGGCGGGCCATCTGGATATCGACAACGTGGTCGATCTCTGCGCGGCCGAGCCGTTTGAAGAAGACGATCTCATCGATCCGGTTGATGAACTCTGGCCGGAAGTGGGCCCGGACCGCCATCATCACCGCTTCGCGCTGGGCGTCATTGATCTCACCGGCGTCACCGCTGGCGAGCGCATCTGCGCCAAGGTTCGAGGTCATGATGATGATGGTGTTACGGAAGTCCAATGGCCATCGGTGAGACGGCCATCATCGAGCACCTGAAGCAGCGTGTTGAAGAGGTCCGGATGGGCCTTCTCTACCTCGTCGAACAGGACGACCTGATAGGGCCGGCGCCGGACAGCTTCAGTAAGCACGCCGCCTTCTTCATAGCCGACATAACCGGGAGGCGCGCCGATCAGTCTTGCGACCGAATGCTTCTCCTGGAATTCCGACATGTCGAGGCGCAGCACCGCCGAGTCGTCGTCGAACATGAATTCGGCGAGCGCCTTCGTCAGCTCCGTCTTACCGACACCGGTCGGACCGATGAAGAGGAAGGAGCCGATGGGCCGGTTCGGGTCCTGCAGGCCGGCACGCGCGCGC
>LWDU01000241.1_pt1 | contig 15045 bp, 16 predicted proteins | sample 727161 | NCBI WGS metagenome assembly LWDU01 (sample SAMN04566230, study PRJNA314399) | hydrothermal vent metagenome | isolation source: deep sea hydrothermal plume seawater | place: Mexico: Gulf of California, Guaymas Basin | collected 2004-07-11 | reverse complement strand
CAGCCGTCGTCCTCTGGTATGGCTTCCCAGCCGTCGTCCTCTGGTATATTTCCCAAACCCATTAGCGTACCTTTTTCCTGTGAGTTCTCTTGCCCGTCTTAGGGTCTGTCTGATATATGTAGCCAGCGGCATCCGGTTCCGTAGTATCACCCCCACCACCTACGGATGGTTGCGTTTCAGGGCTTGTAAATTCAAAATAATCCCCTCCGCCAAGTTCTCCCATACGTTTGTTTACCGCGCGTCCCAGTTTTTCACGAGCTTCAATACTGAGGTCTCTTAGATCGCCTACTCCCGCAGTTTTAATGGCGTTGTAAATTAGTTCTTGAGCCGTTTTTACTCTTATACGAGCTGCCATCGTTTTCTTAACCCATGCTTTAGCAGCTACCATATCAGCAAAACGCGGTATGGTGGATACTCTGGCAACCTTTATATCTTTATCAGATGTAGGTGAAAGCTTGAAATCCGGCAGAACGGCGAGCAAACCCTCATCAACTATGGACTCAAATTCTGCTGAAGCGCTTGTAAAAGTATAATCAGCACCATTATCTATCTGTTCATCCAATCTGTCTAAAAGTTCTATACCTCGACCCAGTGAAGATAAATTGTTTCTGGCTTCTAACCATGCTTCTGAAGTTACGCCCGCCTCTGCTTCAGCGAGTTTCTTGCTAGCCGCCAATTTTGTTTCGTGTGCTACTATCTTGGCGGATACCCGCTGGGCTAACGCGTCTAATTCAGCGCCCTTAACGTCCTTACCGGTTTCTGGGTCGTAGAAAAACCCAGTATTAGGGTCAAAAGGCAGTGTAACACCATTATGTTTTCGGGTAGTGCGAGCTTTAAGGCGGTTGGCATAAGGGTCATGCGGGGTCATATCGTCATAATCTGGCATAGCTTCAAGAGTACCGTCAGGCCTGTACCGGTAGGCTTTCGAGTTGCCTTCACCATCCTCTAAGAAAAATATTTCGCCGAGCTTCTCCATATCTTGCTTGCGTTTAGCTATTAGCTGACGAGAGTTTTCTAAGCTTATATTATGCTTCGCTGTACCCTCCGCGTCTGTCACTGTATTACGCTCGCGCTGATAAGCCGTCACTTCATCCGCTCGTTCATGGGTTAATTTAGTCGCTGCGTCAGTGCGTCGGCGTTTACCTAATGTTGTCGCTGCTAAGAGGTTGCTTTTATTTCGACTAATCGCGTTATCTCGAACATCGTCAGTGCTAGAAAGTGCAAAATAATCATTTGTCATTTTCTCGCGGCGTAGCTGTTGTGCCAATGCGTGTGCTTGCTCTTCATCATCTATGTCTAGCCCTAAAAGAGCGCCTAATACGTCAGCCATGTCTATCTCCCTATTGGCCCCTTGAATGGGTAATTTGATGTCTGAACAGGATTATTCTGAAGAGGGCTGTTAGCACCTAAAACCGCCATTTTCGCCTCATACAGTTTGTCTTCACGCTCTTGCGCGCGTCTATTCCTTTTCAAAGTTTCCTGCGCACGCAATGCACGTCCTTTCTCTTTTCTCGCTAACTGCTCTTCCCAGTCGGATACCGCGCTTTTACGCATTTTTTGTCCTTCTATTCTGTCCATAGTCGGTGCGAGAAACTCCAGCGGATTAGCCGACTGATGTAAACGCCCCATCTGCCTCATACCCGGCATTTCTGCACCGCGCAGCTCTTCGCCGTAATCTAAATTAGCTTCGTTTAAAGAGCTATCGTAGTTACCAAAAATAGCTTCTTCATACACTGTTCGCTCTTCAGGTGGCATAGCATCTAGTCGAGCTTTCAAATCCAGTATAGTTAAGCCTTCTAACTGCTGTAGCACATTGGGGTCTATCTCAACTGCTGTAGTCGCTGACTGGGCTACGGTGGCTGGTGGGGTAGCTGAAGCTTTTCCAGCTCCACTTCCAGTCCAGTTATCATCACCGTATTGACTGCGCTGCGTGCTGGGGTCTATTAAATTTTTTGCTATAGTGCTTCTAAGTGTCATTATTTTATACTCCCGTAATTAACCATATCAAACCCAGAAGGTGTTCTAATCACTGCCTCTTGGTTTATTTCATCTGACATCACGCCAAAGCTCCATTCGCCCCAAATATACTGAAAGCGGTAGAACGGATAACCAAACATTTCACCTATCTTAGTGATGTAGCGTTTAAGTCGTCTATCAGAAAAAGCTATGGTAGCGGCGGTACCTAAACCACTCATAAGCCCCTGCATTCTACCTTGCCGAGCATTATACTGGTCAATCTGACCTGAGTATTGATTCTGCGCTGCGCCCATAAGGTTTGGCGTTTCCGATATGCCTGATGTGTTATAACTAGGCTGCTGTGGCAAAGCCACTTGCTGCCCTGCGATAAGTGCGTTTATCTCGTTTAGAGACTGACCGCGCTGACCTTGTACCTCTGCTAGTTGACCCTGACGTAGAGCGTTAGCATAATTAGTCTGTTGTATACTCTGGCTAAAATTATCGCCATATTGCTGCTCTTGAGTCGCCCACATACGATTAATAGCTTCGTTATCAAAGCCCTGAGCGGATAGACGTTCGCCAAATTCACGCTGTCTGTTTTGTTGTTCCATACCAAACTGTCGTGTTGCTTCAGCACCACCAGCCATGATTGATTCGTTTCTGGCGGTTTGGTAAGCATCGGTTTCAGCTCTACCTAAATTCTCCATTTCTCGGTCGTAGGGTTCATCGCCCGGTCTTAAGCCTCTGTTTACAAGCATTGCCTCCATTGTGTCGCGCTTTTGTTCCCATTGAGGGTCTAAGCGGCTTGAATTTCTCTCATAAACAGCTTGTTCAGAGCGGTTACGAATGTCGTTAGGGTCAGAAATACTTGGCAAACCTTGTTGATTTAGCAACTCTTGTTGCAGTGCATCGCCTTGCTGAAAATCAGGTGTTTCCCCCCAAGGGCTAAGACTGTCGTAGTCCAAAGCCGTACCAAACTCACTGCTCGCCCGACCCATGAGGCTTTCCCCAAGTTCAGAGCGCCCGCTTTGTAATGCCAACTGACTATCTAGCGCCTTTTGAGCCTCTGGCGTTAACGTCGTATCCATCGACCATCTAGTAACATTTTGTCCAGTAACAGGGTCTTGCTCGACGGCATTAGACCATGTTTGTTGACCCCAAGGGCTAGTCTGATCTGCGCGATTAGCGTAGGTTTGGTACGCTAAATTCTCTTTAGACGCGGTAGCTTCTGCGTTAGCCGCACCCGTATAGTCGGGTGGTGGTGGACTTGACTTACCGCCCATAATTTAACTCCTTTTGCTGGTTTGGATTCCATCTGGTAGGAAGTACACTCTGCGGTACGTTCATCCTCACCGAGTTCGCCGGATTCGTTACGCCTACGGCATTGTTATTATTCATCGGTACACTCGGCGGAACAGTGTTGGGCATACGGAGCTGCTGCGCTTGCGCTAACTGGCTTGTCATACCCTCTAAACCAGAAGACGGTCTGGCTATATTAAGCGGAACCCTTGCGTTAAGCTGTTGCTGGTAATTCGGTTGTATCGGCTGCATCTTCATTCTCCAAATATTTACAATCGGCTTTATCAAGCCGATACACTATAAAATCTACATTATCGGCAAATCCGTTTTCAGCTCTGTAAACCTCCTTAAAACCGATATGTTCATTAAATCTGACGGCTACATCATTATTGCCCGGTGTAAACCCAAACATATGCGTTTTTTTGCACGTACCAAACACATATTTAAACACTTCCTTATGCAGTCCATGTTTCCACACCATAGGCGTTTCAGCGCCAATATGTACTTGGCAAGAGTTAGGTGTCCAAGAGTCTAATATGACTCCTCCGGCGATACTGCCATCATCTCGGTGCGCCATAATACCGCGCATACCTTCACAGAATACCGGCTGAATAAAACGCCGTGTCCATTCTCCGTGCATATTATGGTCGTAGTGTGTAAAGGTCATAACTGCCCTCCCATATCACCCATAATATCAAAGCCAACTAAGGCTAGTCGGGTCTCGGTCACACCGCGTAATGCTATGGCTAAGTGTCGCCCCATGCCTCTTATGCCCCGCGTTTCAGCAAAACTTTGTGCAGTGCCTTCCCATCTAGCCGTGTCCCATAAATCCGCATCCCATATAGCAGCACCGGAGGCAGCTACAAAAGCTGGCGAACTATCTATCTCGGTTAGGTCAAAGTCAAATCTCACCTGAACTTCATAAGACGGCTGCGAATCCCCCACCCACGCCGGACGAATAAAATGCGGGCGTTTCCAAACCCCCGAGCGATTCATAGAGGTGAAATGCGTTAGCAGGGAAAACTCTATAGGTTGACTGCTAGGGCCTGTCAAAAGCACTTCATCGGCGGTACCTGATAGCTTCATAAGCCGTCCTTTACGTGTACCGAAAACAAAGCCTATAGGCGTATCATTCATAGTAACCATATCCAAATCACGAAATATACACCATGTACTCGTGTTTAAATTAACCACGAACTGAATAGGAGCTACACTGTCAACTATCGTAGGTATGGAAATAACCACAAAACCCTCATCGGCTGCGAACATCATCTCCCAACCGAAAGATGTGCGTTTAGTTAACATTTCCTCTCTGAAATACCGAGAAATATTCGATGTGACGTAATAATTAAAACCCGTTTTGCTTATAGCACCGCTCATTAAATCGGTTATCCGTGCTATACCATCTGAGGACAGTATGACGGTATCGCCACCCCAGTTAGCCATAGCGCGTCTGCCCTCTACTAGCGGGCCTACATACCAACGCCCAAGCAACTTTAACGGATCGGTAGTTATATCAGGGTCGCCATCCCATACAAGAATATCGCCTCCGGCGGAAGCCATCACTAATCTATCGTTTAAACCTTCACCGTCGTCTACTGTCCACGTAGCACATTGCACTAAATAGCCGCCTTTTTTAAACCGTGAACCTACATTGAAGGGTTCAAGAGCGCCGCCTAAATCAAGTACATCGAGGTAATAAGCTGTCGCCGAGTTACGCTCTGTAAACCATAAACGTCCACTCCACTCAACAATGTGTACTAAGTCTTCTACCTTGGGGGTGGCACCTGTAATTGTGCCTTGTGTCCATGATGTACCATCGTACTGGTAGTAACCATTTGCCTCATCACAGACCAGTAAATAATGGTCTCCAGCGACGTTGGTGTAGTTTACATACGAACACCAGCCCGCCGTATCAGAGGTGGCGGGCCATGCTAAAGCTAGTGTGTGGGGGCCAGCGCCACCCGCAGTCACATCAAAAATGCCCGCATCGGTAGCGACAAACATACGGTCTATGCTACCGGCAGGGGTCACGGAGTTATAATACATGATGGTACGGACTTCACCCGGCTGACCGGTTTTATCGAGAATGTTAGTTGCAAACTCTAAAGAGCCGGGGCGCACTGAACACCCCAATTCTCTGGGTATCAAGTTATAAAGAATTATCGCAGCATCATCGACCTTTATGTCAGCGTAGATAGGATTATTAGCTACTAGCCCCTTTAAAGGCGCTGATACGCCTGTCGATATGGTGTTTTGACCCTGAGCACCTTTTGACTTTTTCTGCATTTGAGGTGCATATAAGCCCATTAAAAAGTCCCGAATCTAGTATCTGGAGTGTTGTTAAATGCGTCGAGGTAAGGAAATGAGCGCCGACCTGCGCCAGCATTTAGCACGCTTGCACCTTTGTCCTTAGATGTCCACGATGTAAACGCAGTCTCTAACTGCGCCATCGCTGCGGTAGAATCAAAGCCACGCGCCTCTAAAAAGCGTACTTTTAAAAGTCGCTCAAATAGTATGGGTTCGTAAAGTACAATATCACTCGGGTCAGTCACACTGTCTGAAAAATCTCCAGCAACGCCCCTTACAGAAACCCAGTTTCGAGATACGTACTCAAAATGTATGTCCAGACCGTCTGGGGGCGGTTGAGGAAAAATATATATTTCATTCTCCAACTCGCGAAACGACGCATAAATGGTTTGAGAGGTAAGATCGCGGCCTTCCAAATATTGCCATTCTTGAGCAGATAACGGCCCCAGCATTGGGACGTTATTTGACCTATCCCAGCCGGTCTGATTTATCATGTACGCAAAATCATCAGGCAACGGGTAATTACCTGTGTCCGTAGATAATGTCGTTAAATTAAACTCTCGTATCAAACCCTCCCACGCTTCACTCTGTAGCAGCTCATAGCCAGCCGAATTAGCCAGATAGACGAGTTGCTCGCTGGCAGGGTCACTAGAAGCAAATACGTTGACTACCTTGGGTACGCCAACCTCTACCGATACTTGGTTTATTATGTCATTTATCGACTTGAATCTAGCCATCGCTTACCTTCTTTCGTCTGCGTTTTGGGCGTGGTTTGGGTGTTACTACTGGCTTATCTAGGGAACTAACTAAATTAGGTTCTTGGGCTACAACGGCTATCGTTGCTGGGTTTTCGGCTTCTAGCTTATTTAAACGCTCTGTAAGCATCGTGATTTGAATATCTTTTTCAGTTATAGCCTCCTGTAGCGCGGCTGCGGGAGCGGCTTCTTTTGCCATCTTAATAAAAAGTTTCGCTTTATCACGTAACGCATTCAAGCCCATAAATTTATTAGAGTGAACGTCTGCCATTTCCGCTAATTGTTCAACTGTTTTGACATTATTAAAACTCAATTCTTCCGCCTGACTGCGGCTGATTTGAGGCCACTCTACTAATGGCGTGCCTTCAACGGGAGGTTCTATTCGGTTCTTAAATGCGGCGTAGTGTCTGGGAAAACGGGTAAGGTCGTTCTCTCTAGCAGGTCGGCAAGCACCACCGGTACGAGAACCGGGTATTTTAATATCGATGTATTCTATATCTTTAAATATCGGTCTACCTTCTGCTAAACTAGCCGCGTTATCAGGTCGAGACTTCATAAAAAATTTAACTAATAGAGTCGCATCACCCTGAGCCTGACTGCCCTGCTCAAAATCTTCTACATTGTGGTCGTACTGTTCCATAATTTAGTCACCTCTCATTTATGACTGGTTAAAAAATGTAACGCCTATGTTTACGCTGTTTACACAGCCACCCAACCTGCGGCAAGAGTGACTAAATGCGCGGCACCTGATACGGTTACTACGCCATCACCAGAAGTATTCGTTGGAGTCACAATAGAAAAAGATGCGGTTGCTGCTGCGTCTGAGCCAATTCCTAGCGCAACGCCTCCAATAGATTGTCCGTCTTGTGGTTGCCGTGTCGCTCCGTTTTGGTCGAGCAGTGTCCAGCTTGCCGATTCACCGTCAAGATTAGCGCTTCCAACCGCAATACCAATACCCGGCTGACAACCGCCGTTATTCATACCGTTAGTAAAATCAGCGTTAGGTGTTTCCAGCGCTCGCGCAGTGCGGGCGGTTTGGTCTATAAAAGTACAAGTTATATTCTGAGCCATGTTAATTACTCCTACCCTGTTCGGGCTTTGCGTATGTTATCTAATCCTTTTTCAGAGTGCTTCCAAGGTCGCCTATTTTTAGACTGCATACCTAAGGGCACCCAACAACAGTTTTCAGGTTCATAATGGCCGTTTACATCAACACGTTCTATTGAAAATCCTGCGGGTCTTTCGCCCCACCGCTCAATCATGTCTCTGCAAAAATTCACCGGATCGTGCCAATCTTCACAAACCTCAATACCTCTCCCTCCGTAGTTTACATAATCCGAGTGGTCTTCCTTGTAACACCGGTACATCATCTTTTTCCAAGAGTTATACTCTGGTATCTGTGACAGCCCGTGCGTCTGTCCGTTTTTGTTACCTTTAGAAGCAGGTCTGGGTCTTCTAACCCGTTGTTTCGCTTCCTCCGTCCATTTCCATTTTTTACCTTTAGTAGTCATAAGCCACACCTCTTGATTAGTGGTGTGACCTATGCTAACATTTAACAATCAGCAACACTATCGCTGAAAGCCTTATACACCAGTAGCGTCGTACCTTCCTTGAAAAGCCCTGCCAGATGTAGTTAAATTACCCGCCCAAGCTAAAATTTGCACTTCAGCATCTTGGTTAGTTGAGTATCTACGATTAGGACTTAATGGAACCATATTACGACTTGAGTGTGGGCGATAATGCAGGTACTTGGTGTTCAAAAAGAACGCCGTTCCTGCGGCTGCGCCTACACCTGCTGAAGCTACTGATGGAAAGTGAATACCGCCGTCCAAAATAACCGGTGCATCCATAAACTGAACATTGGTAAAACCAGCGTCAGCCATATCGGTATTACTGAAGCGTTGATTCGCTTGCAGTGAAGCAATATAGGTATTCCATACTGTCGAATCCGCCATGATGCAATCTGGACGGTCTTGACCACGAACTAAATCAGCCCATAAACCATTCCAAAAACCTTGTATTTTAGTCGGGTCTAAGCCATCCACTGCGGTTTGGTCACTAGAGGCATTCTGCCAGAAAGGAAAGGCTGCGCCATCAATACCACCATAAGGAGCAGCGGTAGGGTCTACCGGCACAGCAGCATCTAAGCCGTCAATTTCTTTACCACCTGAACCGGTACCGTCAGAGTAAATACCTGCGGTGATAAGGTTAGATAGTGTAGATTCGGCAACTGAGATACGAGATTCAAGCAAGTCTATCATTTGTTCACGACCGGAGTTCTGTAACTGTTCCAGACCTGAGATAATGACGGGTACTGCTGCCTGTTTGATGTCGTACTCTGCCGCTGAGATAACATCTGAAACGCCAACAGGGAGTAAGTCATACCCTGAATACCAACCGGCATTGGAGTTTTCAGCAAAGCTTAATTCTTGAAGAATTTTATAGCCGCCTGAAAAATTTTTGATATTACCGCGCATACTGAGTTTCTTCAGCACGGCGTTGTTATTGGTGACGTTATCCGCAATTTTGCGGGTACGGCTGGTAATTGTTGTGGCGATGATGTCACTGATATTGGCAAAAGCCATAGGTGTTTCTCCTAAGTAAGTTAAAGTTCAGTTTTCTGACTCAACTTGGGGCTTTTTCTGCCTGTCGTTCTGACTGGGGCTTGCCTAGTTATAACGGGTCTGTAAACTAAATATAGCATGTCTACAATACTTTACAACATTTAACCCTCATTCATTAACTGCTCTATAGTCGCACGCATAGACTTATCCGCATTACCGCCGCCTTTTCCACCTTGATTACCCGTAATGCTGCTAGCTGCTTTTAGCTTATTAGGAAGACTGGTCTGGATAGACCTCGTTGCCATCACGCTCGCTATCTCGGGATTGAGTGTACATGCCTTATCATAGGCTTGTTGTAAACTCATAGACTGATTACGGTTCGCTGACATGTCCATTAAGTCTGCCATGTCCATACGAACATCATCATAAAATTCAGCACTCGCGCCGAAGGTATGCACATCATTGGCGGCATTCTCCTTAACTTTTTCCTCCCGCTCGGCATCTGCGCCACTAATCCGCGCCATTAGCTCGTTTACAGGCGCTAACCGTTCATTCAATATTTTATCAAACTGGCTATTTTGCTGCATTTCGGGTGCTTGCCCATTTTGAGCAACTGTTCCAACTAAAATGTTATCAAGTGTTGTAATATCGACACCATAGGCACTGATAAAATCTGCAATCTTGCGTGCTTTTTGTTCAGGGTTGCCCATTCTTAGCGTACTCATGGTCTGTAGCACCATTTCAAAACCCTGTACTGGGTCTGAAACACCTTCTGCGGCGAGTACCGCGCTATACTTACCTGCTAAATTGTTAAACTCTTCTCCTGTCTTACGATTTTCTGAGCCGTTCATCAGCGCTCGGTTCACTTCTGTCTCGCGCTTATGCACCATATTTTTTACTTCTTCAGGTAAACTTTTCCATGATTCTCTCGCGGTTGGCGACCAGTTTACCGGCGCTTTACTTAGCTTGGCATTTTCTTTATCTGCGAGCGGTTCTTCTGGCTCACCCTCTGGCATAGCTTCAGGAGTCTCGTCCTCTGTTTTAGAAATTTCTGTCGTATCTTCCGAGCTTACAGGCGACTCGCCTTCATCCTCGGGTGCCTCTTGTTCACTCGGCGCGGGGGCAGTCTCTTTGGGTGTATTATCGTCTAGCTCTTCTGAACTATCGACGGCCTCTTCTAATGCTGCTCTCATTTCTTCACCCATGTCTATCTCCTATGCTGTTCACATGCTTGTTTAATTAGTTCTATTCGTTCTTTTTTTGCTTGCGGTGTCTGACCTCTACGCTCTAAATCCATCTCTTTTGAGCGCTTTTCGTTACTTTTACGGCTATAATCGCGGCTATCGGTTACGCCGTTCTCGCGGTTGTGTCGCCGTAGCTGACCTCTATCTGATATAACTTCACCCGTGATAGGTGATGTAAAGGACTCTATATCGCCATGTACCGCATGTGTGTGGAAGCTTTTCGGAACGTAACTATTTTTAAGCACAAGCTTGCCCGTCACAGGGTCTTGAATATACGTTTTACGAGTCATTTTTAGGTTTCACTGGTGCATTGTCCTGTTCTTGGCGTTTATTTTCACCGTCTAGGCGCTTTTCAAGCACTCTTAATCCGGCATCGGCGCGTTTGGTTATTTTTAACTTTTCAATTTCAAACCGTGCTTTTCTAATATCCGCCTCGGTCTGGGCTTCTATACCTGCTGCTTGCTGCTCGGCGTTAATCTGACTGGTCATTAGCTCGGTCTGTACATCAGCTTCCATCTTGGCAGCGAGTATGTTGAGTTCTGCCTCGGTTTCAAGTTGTTTTTGCTGCATATTAAACTGCATCTCGGCTTGTCGCGTTTCAATATCAGCGATTTTATCCTGCTCGCGTAACTCCAAGTCCTGCATATGTTTCTGCTGTAGTTCTTTCTGCTTGCCCTCTATCCGCATTTGCTCAAGCTGTAACTGGCCTTGGATACGCTGTTGTTCTGGATCAGGCTCTTGCTCTTCTTGCTGCTGCTCGGGTTGCTGCATGGTTTCTATCGCTCGGTCTAGCACACCCTCAATTTCTGAGCTGCCTTTAAAGCCAGCCATTGCCCATTTAAGCATCTCCAAGAGAAACGGTAATGACCGTTTATCCTGTTGTATTAACGGCGTGGCAGATTGCAGAAAGGTAGATAAGCCGTTTAAATACGCTGCACGCTCTTCACGTAGCTGGGCATAGTCCAGCATGGCGAGTGTCTCTGAGCGGATGAAAATTCTAATGCGTGCCTTTTCAGGCTGTTTTATGAGCTGAACGGCTTGCGGTAAAATATCAATATCCGGTGAGAACTCCATATTCGACTGCTGAATAATCGTCTCGGGTGAAAAATGCCGTGCGATAACTTCCGCTTTAAGCTGCATTAAGTCAGACACAAACACCGCAAACTCTTCTTGGAGCGCCTGTACACGTATCGAGCCGAATTTCGCTTTCTGTTGCGTTTGCCCCACACCTTCGTATTGGTTATCCAATTCCCCGCGCATAACATCTGCCATACCGGTAATTTGCTGTAGTAGGCCTATGGTTTCATCGCGTAGTGAGCGTAATTTATCCAGCACGCTGGCTATTTCAACAATCGGTACCCAGTCAATTTGACCCTGTATACCGCCTTTTTCAGCAAATAAAGCCCAGTTATCAACAGGAATCAGGTCATTTTCTACTCCCTCTTTGAACACGCGCTTAATGCCTTCGCAACTTGCATCATAGACACCAATCACTTTACATGCCTCGGTGATGATGGCGATGCGGGTCTGAAGTATATCTATCTCGTTGTACAAGTCCTGCGCTAAATGATAATCCGCTGTCGGACGATAAAGCTGCGTAGTGGCATTAGCGAGAAAAAAGGGCGGGCAGGGGAAAAAACCTGTTAGTTGCAACGGGTCTTCTTTGGTATCTAATACCTTCGGTGCGCCCACAGATACCCATACTACTTTCCTTCTTTCTTTGTCCCAAATTTCCCATATTTCCGCTTTCATCCATTCGGAGTTATCATCTTTGTCGTTAGTATCATCGTCAGAGATGGTGGCTTTTTGTTGTTTTAATTCAACATTTTCTGCCGCCCATTCGCCAAATCGTGCCTCAACTTCATCTTTAGTGAGGTACGAACGAAAACTTATCCAAGGTACCTGAGAGAAAGTTCTCGCCCAGCCCCAAAGCACATCTGACCAGTGATAGTAGTCAATCGGCGCACGTTCTGTTTTTAGCTTCTGCGGTTGTTCGGTGTCATCATCGACCCGCTCACCATTTTCAGTGGCGAGCGAAATATCCGGCTCGGTCTCAACTTCATAGCGTACCCGCGCACACCCCAAACCCGGCAATAATCTATCCTGAAGCACGGCGCGAAAGGTCGCGTCATATTCTTTACCGTTCTCGGCTAGGTCAAGCTTTAACATTCGTTCCATGGTCTCGGCAGCAACTCTGCCTACATCGTCATTTTGAGATGCGTTACGACGGTCAGCTTCTATTTTTGGCAGCTTGCCATAAAGCATACTGCTCATTGTTTTGATATTTGAATTAAAAAGATTGAGCTTGAACGACCCAGCCGCGCTGCCAGTTAGCGTCTGGCTAACTTTTCTGTCGTCAAGATAGCGTGAATTTATTTTATCGCCTTCTTTGTGAAATTCTCTTAGAAAATCCTGAGAGGCTTTAATCTCTTTTAACCAGTAGTCGTACTGACTGCGGGGGTTATTTTCATAATCTTCTCTTGACTGAATGCTAGCCGAGCCTGTTGTGTCCTGTCCCATGTCTATAACCTCAATTTCTCAAAAGTACGTGCGGATTTTCGCTCATTATCGTCAAAAAGCCCTTGTAGCGTTAATGGTTCAGGCTTAAAGGGTGGAATAATAGCAGGTTTTTCTACTGCATCCCCGTTTACACTGCTTTTAGCGCGTGCGTCAAGCACTTGTCTGCCTAATTCGCCCTTTGGTAGTCGGCAAACTAACGCCATGTACCGTGCGCCATCTGCGCCGTCGCTGGCCCAGTTATGCTTCGGAGTGTTTAAGAAAATCTTGTTGAAACTGTCATATTTGCGCGAATACGCTCTGAGCGCCTCTATTCCGTCGGCTGTTTTGCGAGAATCAAAGCGCATGAACTTCATAGCTAGCCTGAGAGCGTCTATGCCTTGCTGTTTGGTCAATTTAGGTGTTTTTCGTATATGCACCTGCTGATGACGAAAATGGTCTTGAAACTGCTCTAAGGTGCTTCTGGAGGTGGATAGCGTTTCCGCCTTTGCGTCGTGTGGAAGCCATATTTCTTCGTACTTGTAGGGCTTATTGTCGAACATCTCAAAATAATAGTCCGGTTTCTCGCCTTGAGCCTCATGGTAGTCAATTATGACGGGGCCAGTCGGCGTGTTCTGCCAGAACCAAATCGCGGTGGAGTCTTTGTAGCCCAAATCCGCTGCAACCTGTACAGGTTCTTGGTCGTTGTACAGGTCTTGCTCCTGTATTTGACCTGTTTTTTCCATCTCGGCAATTTGCGCCGCGTAATAAGTTCCCTTAATTGCAGCATTAGGGTTGCACTGAAATTCTTGGTCAAACTCATCGTCGCTCATCTCTAAGCGGAGGTCTTCTAATTCTTCAGCGCTTAAAATGTCCGATTCGGTCGCTTTTAACATCATGCTATACCAACGCTTATTATTTTGTGCGGCGGTGTACACCTGCCAAAAATGGTTTTTACCTTTAACCGTACCAATAAAAACTGCCCAGCCGTGTCGGTCAGCCAGTGTCGGGCGTATTATCTCGCCCCATACTTGAGGGCGGGCATCGCCATACTCATCCATCACCACGCCGTCAAAATACCTTCCGCGCAGCGCGTCAGGATTGTCCGAGCCGTATAAGGTTATCCAAGCGCCGTTGAGCAACTTAACTCTAAGCTCACTCACCCTGATTCCATTCGGTTCGGCAAAAGGCGCGGCGTATAATTTGAGGTATTCAAAAGCGATGTCTTTTGCCTGTTCGCGGAAGGGAGCCACGTAAGCATAACGAGCGTTTGGCTTGGTTGTGTACAACGCCCGAATGATTAGCTCATTTACCGCTGCGACTGTTTTACCTGCGCGTCGATGGCAGATTAAAATTGCCCAGCGCGTACTACGCTGATGGAATGAGAGAAACTGCTTTCTAGGCTTGTAGGTAAGATTTGGCATTTAATTCTTAGTCATCCGCTAATTCACCTTCTATGGTCATGCCAGCCGGTAGCACATCAAGCGACCCTCGCGGGAGTATCTCTGAGTTTATGGTGATGTTCAAATTACCACCCGCCATTTTAGGTTCGTAAGTGCCAGACATGCGATTTATTTCCTGAATTGCCGAAACCGCTACTGAGGGTCGCTGGGCTTGATTTTCCTGTGCAATGCGATACAGGAGGTTTTTACGGTGTTCTTCTGTCGGGCCGTCTTGTAATTGTTGCATGTGCGTTAACAGCGCACGTAATCGAGTGGCTTCTGGTTTCTTTAGGTACTTGTACACCGACTGAGGGGCGACATCTATTTTCTCGGCAATCTTGGTTGCGGGCATTCCAGTCATGTGCAGCTTTACAGCTTGTACTTCTATTTGGCGCATGACCGTAGACTGATGAACGATAGCGCGACGGATGGCATTCAGAGATTGATAAAATTCTTCGTTACTGGGGTGAGAAGGGTCGGCGAGCAATTCTACAGGGATATGCTCTTCCGTTAATTCTTCTAAATCTTCTAGGGCGAGGGCTTGGGTCATAAGAAGATAGTAGACATTATCTTTTAACTTATCAACTAAACTGCGTGGTTATGGTGAAAGCCGAGTTTACGTTTAAGCTTATCACGCACACGTATAGCTTCATCTAAATCTGTGTAAATACCCGCGTAGTTATGCTTGCCTTTACCGTACAGCGTTACAAACCACTTACCACATTTATGCCTGTACACGCCGTTGTGTCCTGATTTGTTGTTCGAGTTTTTTGACCTGTCTTTCTGGTTCTGCGAGTTGGTTACTGCTCTGAGATTGCAAAGCCTGTTATCGTCGCTGATATGATTGATATGGTCAATTTGGTCGGCGGGGAACTGCCCATGTACATACAGCCAGATTAGACGGTGTACTTTGTATTTCTTACCAAAAATAGGTGCGCAGATGTAGCCGTGATGGATAGTCCCTACAATCTTACCTGCG
>LWDU01037726.1_pt1 | contig 15052 bp, 14 predicted proteins | sample 727161 | NCBI WGS metagenome assembly LWDU01 (sample SAMN04566230, study PRJNA314399) | hydrothermal vent metagenome | isolation source: deep sea hydrothermal plume seawater | place: Mexico: Gulf of California, Guaymas Basin | collected 2004-07-11 | reverse complement strand
GTCTCCACCACGTGCACCAGCACGAGGCTCGTCGCCAGCCACGCCAGCCCGGCGAGCCACCCCGCCACCACGTCGGTGAGGTAGTGCACGTTGAGGTACACCCGCGAGAGCCCGACGGCGACGAACGCCAGCGGGAAGACGACGGCTGCCACCGCCCGCGCAATCCGGTTCTCCGTCAGCCGCCAGACGAGCACCAGCATCATCCCGTAGAACACCGTGGAGGCGAACGCGTGGCCGCTCGGGAAGCTGTAGCCCTCAGCGGGGATCACGGTGTCCAGCGGGCGGTCCCGCGCGAAGATCAGCTTGAGGCCGGTGATCACCAGCCCGCCGACCCCGCTCGCGAACACGACGCGGAACGCCGCCCAGTAGCGCCTTGCGAGGACCAGCCCCGCCGCGACGAGCACCACGAGGGTGATGATCGTCCAGTTGTTGCCGAACCACGTGACCGCCAGCCCGAGGCCGGTGTCCTGCCCGAAGGCATCGTAGAGCATGCCGTGCGCAACGGCGTCCCACCGCGCGAGGCCCTCGCGGTCCATCACCGCGTCCAGGACCTGGACGAACCCCCAGACCGTCGCGGCGACGAGCCCGAACGCGAGGGTCAGGCCGAGGCCGTACGGGCCGCTGCGGTCCAGGCGGCGGCGGAGAAAGCGGGCGAGGGGAGAGGCGTCCATGCGCGAGGTACGCCGGGACGCGCGCGCGGCTCCCCTCGCCGCCGTCCGGTTACTCGACCGGCGCCACCTCCAGCGTCACGAAGCGCGGTCGGGCGCCGGTCTCGTCGGCCTCGCCGAGGACGTAGTCCACGAAGCGGACCTTGACCGCGGAGCCGTCCGGCCGCGCGATCACGAGCGTGCGGCCGGGGGTCGGCTGCACGCCGTTGGCCTCGTAGGAGTACCAGCCGTTGCCGCTGCCGTGGCAGACGACGCGCGCGGCGCCGCGCGGGCACTCCGTCTCGCCGTCCGCCGCGAGGCCCTCGGGGAGCGCGGTGACCGCCTCGTAGGGCATCTCCGCCAGCAGGCCGCGGAGACCGCCCGGGCCGCTGGTGCCGCCGTTGAGGATGACCTCCGTGCCGCGCAGGCCGAGGTCCCACGACGCGCTGGCGGAGTCGGCGCGGGCCTCGCCCGTCGCGCTACCGGCGACCACGATGGCGCCGTCGCGGAGGGAGAGGAGGGTGAACGGGCCGACGCCGCCCATCATCCCGCCGGAGTAGGTCGGGACGTCCTCGATGAGGAGGGGGGCGTCCTGGGCGAACGCGGGCGCGGCGAGGAGGAGCGCCGCGAGGGCGAGGAAACGAGGCATGGGGGATCAGAAATCGGGGTGGGGGAGGATCCAGCGTTTGGGACCGAACGACCGCGGAACGCGCGTGAGATCCGCATCCGGGTCCACGATCCGCCGACTTGGCCGACCGTTCACGCTGACGAACGCGTCGGCGCGAACCTCCACGTCGCCGTGGCCCGCCTCGCGGAAGCGGCGCTCCACGTGCTGCGCGTACTGCCACAGGAGGTCCGGCTGGAAGGCCATCTGCTTCTCTTGCAGCGGCGAGAGGTCGTCGCTGGGGAGGACGGTCCACTCGCGCCCGGTCTCGGGCTGGCGGACGTGGAAGGCGGCGGTTCCGGTTTTCTCCGCCACCATCACGTGCCACGCGAAGCGGAAGCCCTCCTCGGTCCAGAGGCGGTCGCCGGGGTAGAGCCAGTGGCGGAGCGGGAGCAGGAGCTGCACGGCGAGGAACGCGGCCACGGCGGCGGCGGCCCATCGCGAGGTTTGTACGGGTGGGCGCGGACCGGTGCCGCTCGGGCCCGCCCACGACGGCCGCCAGCGGGACAGGCGGCGGCCCAGCGCGCGCCACTCGTCGGCCTCGAAGAAGACGAGCGCGGCCACCATCATCACGAACGGAAACACGCCGATGTTGAACAGCGCGTAGGTCATCGCGTGGAAGGCGAGCGCGGCGGCGTAGGCCCACGGGCGCCACTTCCGGGCGGAGAGCGCGAACGGCGCGAGGAGGTCGAACAGCGCGCCCGCCCACGCGAAGGCCCACGGCATCCACTCCAGGTCCAGGAGCGGGCCCACGACCGGCAGCCCGCCGCGCGCGGGGAGCCAGATCCGGAGCGGCATCGCGTCCACCAGCCAGTCCGCGTGCAGCTTCGCGATGCCGGCGAAGACGTACACCGCGCCGATCTGCGCCCTCAGCGCCGCAACCGTCCATCGCGGGACGGAGGCGCGGGGTGTCTGGCCGGGCACGAGCGCCGCGCCCATCGGGAGCGCCAGCGTGAGCCCCCCCACGACCGTCACGAAGTAGTAGTGGTTGAGGTACGTCGCCGCGTCGATCAGCTCCACGTAGGTGAACGCGGCCACGAACACGGCGCCCCACGCCCGCCAGCCGCGCCCTACGGCGAACCCCAGCGCCCCGCCCAGCGCGACCGCCAGCAGGCCGGTGAGCACGCCCAGCGGTAGGGGCCGCACCCACCCGAAGCCGGGGTACGTGAAGTGCACCGCGGGCTCCGCGTAGAGCGGCCCGGCCCAGCCGAGCAGCAGGAAGCGGAGCAGGCTCCCCGCCATCACCAACCCGAACCCGACGCGGAAGACGCCGAGCACGAGCGGGTCCGCCGGGGCGAGCGCCCACGCGCGGAGGCGGGCCGCGCCCCGCTGGCGGTCCGGGCGAGCGGGGGCGGCGACGGCCATCAGTCGCCGTCGTTATCGCTGAAGGTGATGCTCACGCCGAGCCAGTTGGCCATGTCCGTCTTGAGGAGGCGGAGGAGCTCGCCGGCCTCGTCGTAGACCGCGCGGACGCCCTCGGGGTCGGAGACGACGGCCTCGCGGAGAGGGGCCTGGAGCGCGGCCGCGGCGGCGTCCGTGGCGTCGATCTGCGCGAGGACCGCGGCGCCGACGGGCTGCCCGTCGATCTCGGCGCCGAGCGCCACGAGGTAGTCGTCCAGGCCGGTCCCACCGCCGCCGGTCACGAGGGCGCGGACGCCCGCGAGGGTCTCGCGGTAGAGCGCGACGGAGACGCCGGCGTACGGCGCCTGCACGAGGCCGGGCTGCGGGCCCGTGCTCTCGTCCTCCGGCGTCCGCGCCACACCCAGCGGCCGGCCGATGGTCTCGTAGCGGAGGTCCTCCGCCACCATCGCCAGCTCGTTCACGATGCGCGAGACGCTGCTCTGGAGGTTGCGGCCCTCGGTGTCTGCCGCGAGGAACATCCCGATCTCGTCGCCGCCGCCGGCGCTCCACTTCGTCTGCAGCGCCTCGGCCTGGGAGAGCACGTCGGCGGCCACGAAGCGGGCGTAGGCGCGGCGGCGCGGGTCCGCCAGCCGGGCGAGCGCGTCGTCGCCGAAGAGGAGGTACTCCAGCGCGGGGAGGCCGCGGACGTTGGAGCCCCGGCTCTCCACCAGCGCCGCGCTGATGGTCTCCGTCCCGCCGATCACCTCCTCCACTGCGGTGACGTTGGCGGGGCGCGTCGCGATCCGGTTGTGGTACAGCCCGAACTTGACGCCGGGCAGGTTGAGCGCGGCCAGGNNCGAGCGTGCGGCGGAGACCCACGCCTCGCGCGCGGCCTCCAGCGTCTCGTCGGTCGGGTCTGCGTCCAGCGCCTGGGTAGCGTCCGCGAGGGTGCCGGCCTCCGCCACGATGGAGGCGTGGGCGGGGAGGATGACGCGGTCCGCGAGGTCGGTGAGCATCGCGCGGCGGACGTCGGCGCGGGCGTCCCCGTCGTCGGCGGCGTCGCAGGCGGCGCCGAGGGCGAGGAGGGCGGTGAGGCCGAGGACGGCCCCGAAGCGGGCGGACATGCTAGAGGGAGTGGAGGAAGCGGACGAGGGCGTCGCGCTCGTCGCGGGAGAGCTGGCGGAAGCGGTCGCGGGCGCCGGCGCCGCCGTGCCAGAGGATGGCCTCCACCACGCCGCGGGCGCGGCCGTCGTGGAGCAGGTTCATGTGGCCGTTGACGGTCTCGAACAGGCCGAGGCCCCAGAGCGGCGGCGTGCGCCACTCGCGGCCGCTCGCCTCGAACGTGACGAAGTCGTCCGCCAGCCCCTCGCCCATGTCGTGGAGGAGGAGGTCCGTGTACGGCCGGATGGTCTGGCCGGAGAGCGCCGCGGCGACGGGGCTCGTCCCGGTCCGCATCTCGGGGACGTGGCAGCTGGCGCAGCCGAGCTGCGTGAAGAGGGCCTTGCCGCGGAGCACCTCGGGGTCGTCCCAGTCGCGGCGGGCGGGGACGGCGAGCGTGCTGGCGTAGAGCGTGACGTGGTCCAGCGCGTCGTCCTCCACCTCGGGGGCGCCGCCGGTCGGCGCCTCGCTGCACCCGGCGGGCGCGACGGTGCAGTTCTCGCGGCTGAACAGCGAGGTCGTCAGGCCCATGTCGCCGTGGAACGCGCTCGCGACCTGCTGGCGGACGGTCGGCTGCTCGGCCTTCCAGCCGAACCGGCCGAGGGTGTGGCGCTGCGCGAGGACGTCCCAGACGCGGTTCGCGCGGCCGGAGATGCCGTCGCCGTCGCGGTCGTCCGGGTCCTCTCGCGCGAGGAGGTCGGCCTCGGGGATGGCCTCCAGCAGGCCGAGGCCGATTAACTGGTTGCCCACGCGCGCGGAGACCGCCAGCCCGTCGGGGGGGCCGTAGGCGGCGTCCTCGAACCGCACGAGCGGCTGGCGGAGGCTGTAGGGCGTGCCGTCCGCGAAGGCGCCCGTGACCTGCTGGTAGCGGACGACCGGCGTGGCCTCCGGGGTGAACCCGAGGATGGCGGCGTCCTGGATCTGCGAGCCGTAGGCCTCGTCCCCGAGCGGGCTGCCGATCTCGTCACGCTGCCCCGGCACGCCCACGCGGACGAGCCAGCCGGTGGGGCGCTCGCCGTCGAACTCGGGCGCGCGGCCGCGGCCGTCTTTGAAGTGGCAGGCGGCGCAGGAGCGGGCGTTGAAGAACGGCCCGAGCCCGTCGCGGGCGGTCGTGGAGGCGGGCGCCTGGACCCAGTTCTGGTTGAAGAACGAGTTGCCCACGCCGAAGAACCGCTCCTCCTCGCGCGTGAGCCCCGGCGCCGGGAGGCCGAACGCGTTCTCGCCGCTGTTGAAGACGGTGGCCGCTCCGCCCGAGAGCTCTTCGCCGGGCTCCGGGCTCAGGCCGGAGTCGCACGCGGCACCCATCCAGATCCAGAGAGGGATGGAGAGCAGCGCGAGAAGACGCACCGCGCCCCCATCGCCCGACTGGCGATGGGGGCGGGCGGCTCGGGGGACGAGCGAACGGCGCATGAGCGGGGCTCAGTCGGGGAGCTCGTTGTTGATCGTGAGGCCGATCTCGGCCGCCGCTACTACGAAGGCGTCGCCGAGGTCCTGGAGCGCGTCTACGGCCTCCAGCACGACCGTCTGCTCGTTAATGATCGCGCGGTCGAACGGATCCGGGATCGCGTTGACGGCGGTCAGGACCGTGGAGGTGTAGCCGTTGACCTCGGCGGCGAACTCCGCGTTCTCCTCCGCGACCACGTCGGCGAGGGAAGTGCCGCTGACGGTGGAGCCGTCCGTGCGGGTGTAGGAGCCGCGCCAGACGTTGGCGATGCCCTGCGCGTTGGTCACGATGTCCCGGTGGGTGTTGTCCGAGAAGCAGGAGTGCTCGTCCTCCTGGTCCTGGTTGTTCACCGCCACGAACATCCGCTCCACGGCGAGCTCGCTCTTGGCCAGCGTGCCGATGCCGGTGAATACGTCCGCGAGGGCCTGGTCGGCGTCCTGCGCGAGGAACGTCGCGCGGTAGTTGCCGGACTGGCCCGGCGCCCACTCCGCCACCATCTCGCCGAGGTGGACGAGGAGGAGGTCGGAGACGGTCGCGAGGTACTGCGCGCGGCGGTCGGCGTTGGGGGCCGTGGTGTAGTCCGTGACGGGGCGGTTGCCCGGGCCGGTCTCGCTGAGGTCCTGGCCCCAGAGCAGGAACTCGATGGCGTGGTAGCCGACGGACACGTTCTCTTCGCCGCCTTCCTCGTTGAGCCCCTCCAGGAGGTCCGCGTCGATGGTGGCGTAGGCGGGGGCGTCGCTGTTGATGATGCCGGTGGAGACGATGCCGGACTCGCCCATCACGTAGTCCACGTAGGACTCGTCCATCGGCCAGGCGTTGAGGAGGCCCTCGGGGCCGTCCGCGTCATCGATGGGGCCGTTGGAGAAGCGGTAGGCCTCCGTCTGTCCGTAGGGCTCGCGGGCGTCCAGCCACGCCTGGCGGGCCGTCGCGAGCGTTGCCTCCGTGGGGGTGGCGATGAACGCGTCGATGGCGGCGTCCATCTCCACGGCCGCGTCGTAGGCGTCCTGGTAGGAGGCGTACACGATGTCCGCGTACGTCTCGACGGCCGCTGCCTTGAGGTCGTCCGTGTCGTTGCTGTCGCAGGCGCCGAGGAAGCCGGCGAGGGCGAAGGCGAGGAAGAAGAGGGCGTAGCGCATGTCGTGCGGTGGGTGTCCGTCTAATCTAGATCGGGTCTAGACTAGGCGGGCTGCCCCGGCGCGGAGCTTGGGTGAAGGCTCGCGGCCGTCCGCTGGCGGCGCCGCTCGGCGGGGCTAGAGGTCCGCGCGGAGGCCGACGAGGACCGTCCGGGGCAGGCCGGGGCGGAGGCCGGCGGGGCGCCGCGAGGCCACGTACACCTCGTCCGTGAGGTTGCGCACGAGCGCGAGCGCCGCCAGACGCGCGCCACCGGGACGGACCGGCAGCGTCCACTCCGCCGAGGCGTCGAACAGCAGGCGCGCGTCGATCCGCTCCCCCTCCGGGATCGCGCCCTGCCCGGCGACGGCCCGCGTGGCGGCGGTCCCGTTCGCGCGGAGGTCCACGCGGAGCGTGCCGGTCTCCACGCCCGCGGATGCGCTGACCACGTGCGGCGCCACGTACGGGATGGCGTCGCCGGTGAAGACGGAGCCCCAGGGCAGGAAATCGCTCTGGAAGGAGGAGGCAAAACGGGCGTCCGTGACGGTGTACGCGAGGCGCACGGGCACCCGCACGCGCCCGCCCGGACCGGCCGCCAGCGCGAGGGCGTCGGCGTCCAGCGCCAGCTCTGCGCCCACGACCTCGGCGGCGCCGCCGTTGAAGAGCTCGCCCGTGCCCGTCCCGCCGGAGGAGGCGAAGTCCGCGCCGAGCAGGTTCTGGTACCACGTCGCGAAGCCGACGGCCTGGAGCGCGAGGGCCTCGCCGCGCGAAGCGCGGAGGCCGGCTTCGGCGTTGACGCTCCGCTCCGGCTCCACGCCGGGCTGGCTGGTGCCGGGCGCGAACCCGCGGTGGACGCCACCGAAGAGCGTCACCTCCTCCGTGGCGTCGTAGCGGAGGCCGAGGCCGGGGATGAGCGCGGTCGTGGTGTTGGCGCGGGTGGTGGGGGTGCCGGCGCGGTCGGGGTCGGCGGTGCCGTAGTCCTCGCGCGACTGGCGGACGTGCTCCACGCGGAGGCCGGGCGTGAGCGTGAGGCGGCCGGCGGTGAGCGTCGCCTCGGCGAAGCCCGCGAGCGCCTCCGCGCGGTCGATGCGGTTGCCCGCGCCGCCGGGCGTGCCGGCCTGGACGAGGGTGGGTGCGGCCTCGCGCAGCGCGTACCGGTCCTCGCGCTGGAGCCGATCCGCCTGGTCGCGGTGGAGGCGGAGGCCGGCGCGGAGGTCCACGGCGGGCGAGAGGCGGAGGCCTGCGCCCAGGTCCAGCCCCTCGGCGCGGAACTGGCGGTCGTTGGAGGTGAGGAAGAGGCCCGCGTCCGGCCGGTCCACGGCGGCTCGCGCCACGGCGATCTCGTCTGCGTAGAGCACGGGGTCCGCGAGCAGCGCCGAGATGGGCACGGGCCGGTCGGCGTCCGCGATGCCGTCGCCGTCCGTGTCCACGTCGTCCGCCAGCCCGTCGGAGACGGCGTCCAGCTTGAACCAGTCGCGGCGGAAGCGGGTGACGTAGAGCGTCGCGGAGACGTCCACGGCCCGGCCGAACACACCGACGTAGCGGAGGTGGCCCATCTGGTGGTCGCTCGCGAAGCGGTCCGCGGCCGTGGCGGCGTACCGCGCGAAGGGCGCGGCCTCGAAGTCCTGGGGCGTCAGCCCGAGGTAGGTCTCGTCCGAGGTCTGGTCGTCCGCGGTCAGCTTCAACTCCAGCGAATGGAACGCGCGCGGTGAGGCTGCCAGCCGGGCGCGGAGCTTGAGGAGGCCGCTGCGGATCGCGTAGCCCGTTTCGTCGGAGGTCGCGCCGGAGCCGTCGAACGCGCGGATCTCCTTGAAGCCGTCCACGCCGTCCGCGAAGCCCTCCGCCACGATCCCGAGCTGGACCGGGCCGAGCGCCACGTCGTCCGTGCCGGCGCGGACGTGGACCGTGCGGGCCTCGTCCGTCCCGCCCTTGACCTCCACGCGAGCCGCCGGTCTGGCGGGGATGCGCGCGGAGAGCAGGTTGATGGCGCCGCCGGTGGTGTACGGCCCGTAGGCGATCTGCGCCGAGCCCTTCCGGACTTCCAGCCCGTCCACCCGACCCGCTGGCGGCACGTAGTAGGCGGCGGGGGCCGCGTACGGCGCGGGCGCGATGAGCACGCCGTCCTCCATCAACGTGACGCCGCTGGAGCGGTCCGTCTGCGTCCCGCGGATGCCGATGTTCGGTCGCAGCCCATAGCCGTCCTCCTCCTGGATGCTCACGCCCGGGACCGTCGCGAGGGCGCGGTGGAGGTCCGTGTCGCGGTGCCGCGCGAGCGCCTGCGGCCCGAGCACGGTGACGGAGCCGGGCACGTCGCGCACGCCGCGCGGCCCCACGAGCGATCCCGCCGACTGCACGACCACCTCGCCGAGCGCGAGCGCCGTCGTCTCCAGCCGAACGTCGAGCGTCGTCGTCTCGCCGGCGCGGAGGGCGACGGATCGTGCGGCGGTCTCGAAGCCCACTGCGGAGACTTCGGCCTCGGCCACGCCGGCCGCCAGCGCGGCGAGGCGGAAGCGGCCGTCGAGGTCGGTCGCGGTGCCGCGGTCGCCCACGCGGACCGTCGCGCCGGGAACGGGGCCCTCTGCCGAGGTCACGCGGCCGGCGAGGACCGCCGTCTGCGCCGAGGCGGCGGACGAGAGCAGGAGAAGGGCGAGGGCGAGACGGACCACGACGTGCTTATTTGGATCGCGTCCAAGCTAGACGGCTCCGGTTCGGACCGCGCTCGCCTCGCGCGGAAGCCTGGGTGAAAGGGCGCGATCCAGCCGAGACCGGCCGCCAGCCGGCCGCGCGCTGGCGGAGCCCCTGGGCGGCGGCTCCCACCAGCGGGATGTGGAGAAGTCGTAGAGGGCTGCGAGCGGCGGAGGGGCGTACTAGCTTAGATCTAGTCTACGTAACGCCTCGCGTGCTCCGTCTCCTCTCGCTCCTCCTCGCGCTCGCGCTCATCGGCTGCGGCGCCGAGACCTCCTCAGAGGCCGCCCCGGATGCGGCCGTGTCTGACTCTCTTCGCATCGTCACGCTGGGCGGGCCGGTGACGGAAACCGTCTACGCCCTCGGGCTCGGCGACCGGGTGGTGGGCACGGACCAGTCCAGCCTCTACCCGGCCGAGATCCTGGAGAAGCCGCGCCTGAACTACTTCCGCCAGACCTCGGCGGAGGGCGTCCTCTCGCTCCAGCCGACCCTCGTGCTGGCGCTGGAGACCTCGGGCCCTCCGGGCGTGATCGAGCAGATCCGTGCGGCGGGCGTCCGCGTGGAGACCGTCCCGGAAGTGTCCTCCGTGGAGGAGGCCGAGGGGCGGGTACAGGCCATCGCGCGGCTCGTCGGGCGCGAGGCGCAGGCGGCGGGCGTGATCGAGACGATGCGCGCCGAGCTGGCGGAGGCCACGGCGGCGCACCCCGAGACGGCGCCTCGGGCGCTGTTCGTCTATGCGCGAGGCGCGGGCGTGATGCTGGTCTCCGGGACGGGCAACGCGGCAGACGCCGTGCTGCAGCTCGCCGGCGCGCAGAACGCCGTGACGGCGTTCGAGGACTTCCAGCCGCTGACGGCCGAGGCCGTGGTGACGGCGGCGCCGGACGTGATCGTGATCCCGGCGCGCGGGCTGGAGAGCATCGGCGGCGTGGACGGGCTGCTCGCGCAGCCGGGCGTGGCGCAGACGCCGGCGGGCCAGAACCGCCGCATCGTCCCCGTGGACGACGCGCTGCTGCTCGGCTTCGGCCCGCGGATCGGGCAGGGCGCGAAGGCGCTCGCGGACTCGCTGGGCGGATGACAGGCGCCGCTCTCCCGGCCGAAGCTCGCGCGGTCCCCCCGCCGAGCCCGACCGCCAGCGCGACGCTGGCGGCGGCGGCCGGTGCGCGGGCGCGGCGCGTGGCGCTGGTGCTGGGGGGGCTGGCGGTGCTGCTCGTCGTGGGGATGGTGGCCTCCATCGCGACGGGCGCGGTGGCGCTCTCGCCGGGCGAGGTGCTCGCCGTGCTGGCGGACCGGATTGGCGTGACGTTGCCGTGGGCGTTCACGGCGCAGCAGGAGGCCGTGCTGCTCTCTATTCGCTTGCCGCGCGTGCTGCTGGGCGGGATCGTCGGGGCCGGGTTGGCGACGGGCGGGGCGGTGCTCCAGGGCCTGTTTCGGAACCCGCTCGCGGACCCCGGGCTCGTGGGCGTCTCCAGCGGGGCGGCGCTCGGGGCGGCGCTCGCCATCGTGCTGGGCGCGAGCGTCTCCGCCTCTGCGGCGTGGGCCGGGCCGGCGATGGTCGCCGTCGCGGCGTTCGCCGTGGGGCTGGCGACGACCGCCGTGGTCTACCGCATCGCGACGCAGATGGGCCGCACCTCCGTCACCACGATGCTGCTGGCGGGCATCGCCGTCAACGCGCTCTGCGGCGCGGCGGTCGGCGCCCTCGTGCTCTTCGCGGACGACGGCCAGCTCCGCGACCTCACCTTCTGGACGCTCGGCAGCCTGGGCGGGGCCACGTGGAGCGCGCTCGCCGTGGCCGTCCCGCTCGTGGGCGCGGTGCTCTTCGCCGCGCCGTGGCTGGCGCGCTCACTAGACGCGATGCTGCTCGGCGAGGCCGAGGCCGGGCACCTCGGCGTGAACACGCAGCGCGTCAAGGCCGTGGCCGTTTCGCTCGCCGCGCTGGCGGTCGCCGCCGCGACGGCCGTCTCCGGCCTCATCGGGTTCGTGGGGCTGGTGGCGCCGCACCTCATCCGTCTCGTGCTGGGGCCGGGGCACCGCGCCCTTCTGCCGGGCGCCGCGTTCTGCGGGGCTGCGCTCCTCGTCTTCGCCGATCTCGCCGCCCGCCTCCTCCTCGCGCCCGCCGAGATTCCCATCGGGATCGTGACCGCGCTCGTGGGCGGGCCGTTCTTCCTCTGGCTCCTCGTCCGCCAGCGCCCCGCCTGATGCTCGCGCTCGATTCCGTCTCCGTCCGCAAAGGCACCGCCACCCTCCTGGACGGCCTCTCGCTGGAGGTCGCCCCCGGCGAGGTCGTCGCGATCGTGGGGCCGAACGGCGCCGGCAAGACGACCGCCCTCCGCGTGTTCGCGGGCGAGTCCGCCCCTACGGAGGGCACCGCCCACCTCGACCGCCAGCCGCTGGCCGCGCTCCCCGCCGATGCCCTCGCGCGGCGTCGTGCCGTGCTCCCGCAGCAGTCCGCGCTCGCCTTCGGGTTCCCCGTGCTGGACGTGGTGCTGCTCGGCCGCACGCCCCACGCGACGCCCCGCGCGCGGGATCTGGAAGTGGCGGAGCGGGCCATGCGCCGGGCCGGCGTGCTGCACCTCGCCGCGCGGCGCTACCCCACGCTCTCCGGCGGCGAGCAGCAGCGCGTCCACCTCGCGCGCGCCCTCGCGCAGCTGGACGGCCCGCCCGACCCGCGCTACCTCCTCCTGGACGAGCCCACGAGCGCGCTCGACCTCGCGCACCAGCACGGCGTGCTCCGCGTGGCGCGAGAGGAGGCCCGCGCCGGGACTGGCGTCCTCGCCGTGCTCCACGACCTCAACCTCGCCGCGCAGTACGCCGACCGGATCGCCGTCCTGGCGGACGGAAAGCTCGTCGCCGCCGGCTCCCCGGACGCCGTGCTGACGCCCGCCGTGGTGCGGTGCGCCTTCGGGATCTCCGTCGTCGTGACGCAGAACCCGTGCGCGGCGTGCCCGCTCGTTGTCCCCATCCCTGAGGGCGACGGCGCCCCGTTCGAATCGCTCCCCGTTCTTCCCTGACCCGATGCGCTGGCGGACGCCCTCGCCGAGAGCCACCGCCAGCCGACCGACCTCCCGTTCCATGACCGACCTCCGCGCGCGCTTCGCCGCCTTCCGAGAACAGAACCCCAAAACCCGCATCCGCACCGCCGCCCGCGAGATGGGCGTGAGCGAGGGCGAGCTCGTCGCCACGGGCGTGGACGGCGACGCGACGCCGCTCGCCCGCCCCGGCAGCAACTGGCGCGAGATCATCCCGGAGCTGGAAGCGCTGGGCGAGGTGATGGCGCTCACCCGCAACGACGCGTGCGTCCACGAGAAGCACGGCGCCTACGAGGGGGCCGAGACGGACCTCCCGCACGGGATGGCGAACGTCGTAGGCGACCCCATCGACCTGCGGCTGTTCTGCGCGCGCTGGCGGTTCGGCTTCGCCGTGGCGACGCCCTCCGAGGCCGGGCGCGACGGCCTCCGCCGCAGCCTCCAGTTCTTCGACGCCTACGGCGACGCCGTGCACAAGGTGTTCCTCACGCGCACGTCGGACGTGGACGCCTTCGAGGCGCTCGTCGCGCGCCACGCCGCGGAGGACTTCGCGATGGAGGTGGAGCCCCGCCCCGAGCCCGCCGCAGAGACGCCCGACGCGGAGATCGACCGCGAGGCGTTCCTGACCGCGTCCGCGACTTCGGCGTGAGCCGCACGCAGGCGCTCCGCTTCGCCGAGGGCCGGTTCACCGAGCGCGCCGAGCCCATCGCCGCGCGCCGCGCCCTGGAGGCCGCCGCCGAGACCGAGACGCCGATCATGGTGTTCGTCGGCAACCGCGGCGCCATCCAGATCCACACGGGCCCGGTCAAGAAGCTGGTGGAGCACGGCCCCTGGTTCAACGTGCTGGACCCCGGCTTCAACCTCCACCTAGACGAGACGCAGATCGCGGAGGCCTGGGTCGTCGTCAAGCCCACGGAGGACGGCGACGTGACCGCGCTGGAGGTCTACGACGCCGACGGCCAGCAGATCGTGCAGTTCTTCGGCGAGCGGAAGCCGGGCAAGGCGGAGCTGGAGTCCTGGCGCGAGATCGTCCGCGGTCTGCCCCGCCAGGAGGCCGTCGCCGCGTAACGCCCGCCGCGCGCTGGCGGACGTGCCGAGAGGCACCGCCANCGCCAGCGCGCCGATGCTCATGCGCGGTCTGCTCGTCCTCGTGGCGGTGCTCGCCGGGTGCGTCCCTCGCGCGCCGGAGCCCGCGCCGCCCGCCTACGTCCTCGGTGCCTTCGCGGACGACTACGGCAGCGCCTACACCGTCACGGAGCGGGCGTGGGTCCATCGCGGATACGCCCGCTACCGTGTCACCCGCTGGCGGCCGACGGAGACGGGCGGCTACCTCCTCGCGCAGAACGACGCCGCCAACCCCACAGACGGTGGCCTCTGGACGCGGATCGACTGGGTGCGGCTGGAGGGGATGCCGCCGTACGAGTGGGCCTTCTGCCTGAGCGCCTACGACGCGCCGACGGAGGCTGCCGCCGCTGCCGTTCAGGCGGCCCAGCCGGAGCAGCCGCGGACGGGCTGCAACGGCTTCCCGTTCTCGCGGATGCGCCGGATGCCCGCAGACTCCACCGGGACGTAGGCCCCGTCGCGCTGGCGGTCGGCCTCGGCGAGAGGCACCGCCAGCCGGTGAGGGGAAGGGGGCTGTCATGCGGATGACACGGCGCCGTGAGAACTTGGGCACTTCCCCCTTCTCTCTCCCTCATGTCAACCACCCCTCGCCGCGTCGTCGTTTCGGAGTATGTCTCGCTCGACGGCGTCATGGAAGACCCGTCGTGGACGGCCCCCTACTGGAACGATGAGATCGCCGCGTTCAAAGGCGAAGAGGACTCCGCCGCGGAGTCGCTGCTGCTCGGGCGCGTGACGTACGAGATGTTCGCGGCCGCCTGGCCTACGTCCGAGGACCCCAGCGCCGCTCGCATCAACGCTCTCCACAAGTACGTCGCCTCCACGACGCTCCGGCAGGAGGACCTGGACGAGACCGGCTGGGAGGGCGATGCCATGGAGGCCGTCCGCGCGCTGAGACAGACCCCGGGCGGCGATCTCCTCGTCTGGGGAAGCGGCGCGCTGGCGCGAGCGCTCATGGCCCATGGGCTCGTGGACGAGTACCGGCTGATCGTGTACCCGGTCGTGCTCGGGAGCGGGAAGCGGCTCTTCGGGGCTGAGACGGCCACGCTGGACCTCGTGGAGACCCGCCCGTTCGCGACAGGTGCGACGGGGCTCGTGTACCGGCCCGCGGCGTAGCGCTCGCTCCGCTGGCGGAACGCCTCGGCGAGACCGCCAGCCGGGCGGAAACAGAACCGGGGCGCCAGCCATCGGCCAGCGCCCCGGACTCGCGGCGGGGGTGGTGGGCGGAACCCCACCGCGAGGAGGAGCCCTCTACGAGCGCGGCCGCGGCCCGAGGGTCTGGAGCAGGATCGCGTCCAGGTCGAGCACGGCGTCGGCCTCGTGGAGCAGGTTCGCCAGCACGTCGGCGTCATCGCCCCAGAGCTCGAACACGACCTTCTGCCGTCCGGTCTCCGCGCGGAGCGACCAGCCCCAGACGGCGCCGGGGCGGGCCGCCGCCTCGCGGACGGCGTCGAGCGTGTCGCGCATCGTGCCCATCTCCTCGCGGGTCATCGTCAGGGCGATGCCGTTGAACCACAGCGCCACGTGACCGCAGCAGCGGCAGAGGCGAACGGTGCCGCGGTCACAGCGGGCGAGAGTGGGATCCGCGAGGGCGGTGGGGACGGGCATGGCGAAGGCCGCGCCCCGCTGGCGGTCGCTCTCGGCGAGAGGCGCCAGCGGGACGGGAGGCAGGCTTAGTCCTCGATCTCGACCTCCGTGGTCGCGAAGTCACGCGTGCCGTCCGGCTGGAGCACGTACTCGAACGTGTAGTAGCGGGTCGGCGCCATCGGGTCCGGCGGGTTCGGGTTGCCCTGGTAGTAGCTCAGGATGCGGACCTTGGCGTAGTTGCCCTCGCTCGTCTGCAGCACCACGGTCCGGCCCG
>LWDU01036238.1_pt1 | contig 15052 bp, 9 predicted proteins | sample 727161 | NCBI WGS metagenome assembly LWDU01 (sample SAMN04566230, study PRJNA314399) | hydrothermal vent metagenome | isolation source: deep sea hydrothermal plume seawater | place: Mexico: Gulf of California, Guaymas Basin | collected 2004-07-11 | reverse complement strand
GAAGTCGACTTCGGAAAACGACCGTAGAGGTCATGAAAGTTGTGCAGCGCCAGCGCCATGCTCTTCAGGTTGTTCTGTGGCTGGGCTGCACTGGCTGCAGATTGCGCCTGTTGCATCATCGGACCAATCATCATCGGGAGCATTGGGATGAAGGCCGCAATTTGATCGCCGCCACCAGGGGCCAACATCGACACTTTACAGATGTCACCGTCGGCTTCGATTTTCTGGGAATCCGTCAGCGTTTTATTCAGCGTCATCAGGGGTGCCAGCATCGGGGGCAATTGCGACATCTGAGCCTCCGCCTGTGCTTTGCTTTCTTCCGTAGAGGCCTGTAGTAGCTTAACCATCTGCTGTGCGGCAGCGGCATTGCTGCACCTTGCTGCCATGCTGAAGCCCAGGTCGCTTGTCAGGTCGAATCCCAGCGATGCCCCCTTGGCCGTCGCCAGGAAATGTCTTGCCAGCTCAAGAGCAGCGGGAGGACCCACCGGAGGAATGATGGCCTGCGAATGTCTGAAAATGGCGTCCGGGTTGGACGGTGAGAAGACGATCTGAATCGCTGAATCACCGGCAAAAAGTTCTGCGTCGATTCCGGACGGTGCGGTCGTGAACGAAGAAGCCTGTTTGACGAATTCCTCCGCCCCGACCACTGCCGTGGTTGAGTCCGCTAACCAGATTGCGACAGGAGGATCTTCAGGAATTCGCAGGTACGACATCTGTCCTTCCGTCACACTTTGCGCGTTAGGAATCACCGACTGCAGCTTGGCCATGTCAACCGAAGTCCTCGCTCGCACGACAACGATGACCGGCAGATCCTGGGGGGATGGTGGCGTGCCACGGCTAATCGCATCAGAAATGCCGCCAACGCCGACGGTAATTGATTGAACATCTTCGGGGCCGAAAGCGGTCTGTTGTTTGAACTGCTCAATCTGTTGAGAAACCATTGGATTCTGAAGCAGTTGTCCGAGAGGCCCGCCCAGCAGTCGGGCAACGTCAATCCGCACGACGGCTTCCGTCGAAGGAGGCAACCACGCCAGATTCACTCCGCCCGTCTGAGAACCAGACGATGCGCCGGCGACCGCGGCCGGCGTATCAGAAGAACCTGCCTCGGGATCCTCGGCGTCTGCAGCTTCTGTGTCCGCTTCTTCCGCACCCTCGTCGTCGGCAACTTCGTCGTCGGCAACTTCGTCGCCGGCAGGTGATCCATTGTCGGCGGTAGAGTCCCCGCCGTTCGCAAACACAAACATATAGACCAGGCCACCCACCAGGCCGAGACCGAGTAATGCGATTCCGGCAATCAGTGGCGTCTTTGACTTCGTTTTCGCAGGTGCCTTCTTGCCCTTTCTTCCTTTTCCGCCCGACTTTTTCGGACGAGCTGGTGCGCCAAAATTATCGTCATCCTCTCCGGCAGCAAAGTCATCGTCGGAACCGTAGTCATCAAAATCGTCGGCGGGCGGGCGGCGTTTCTTTTTGCCGCCGCCGGACTTTCCGGCGGCTACAAACGGTTCTTTGCAGCTGGGGCACCTCAGCTTCCTGCCCGCCACTGGCGTCTTCATTTTTAGTCTTTTGCCACAATTCGAACACTGAACAACTTCAGCCATGAGACCACTCCGCGGGCAATGAAATGCCAAAGACAACGAACCACCGAACTATATGATAGTCAGATCGGGAGCGAAACGCTCAGCTCCGAGCAACGGATCATCAGAATCCCGGTGTTTCTTCGGAAGACGGTTTTCACGAACGCAGAAGATTTCATCAGCAGCTGTGCTCGTCCGTGCTTCCGGGTTAAACGTATAGAGTCTCCTTGTTATCATCCAAGGTCGTGCTTTGTCAGAACTACGTTTTAGGGTCGGCGGGGAAAACGGGGTCAGGTACCAAAAACCGGAACGGCCCGAAGGGTGCTTCGCATTTTTGGTACCTGACCCCCTTTTCCAGCGAATGATGTAACCCCACTTTGGGGGCTATGACAAAGCAGTAGTCAGATTGGTTTGTTGCCGCACAGATTGGGAGAGCAAGTGTTGAGAGGTCAGGATCAAGCACCCGGGCCGACGATTCTGTTCGTGGATGATTCCGCCACAGACAGAACTCGTGGATCCGGGCTCATTGCCGGGCGGCATCCCGAATGGACCGTAATCCAGGCGGCCTGTGCAGAAGACGGTCTGGAAGAGCTTGCGGAACGTCATATTGACGCGGTCGTTTCCGATCTTGTTATGCCGAACATGGACGGGCGAGAGTTCCTGCGGAAAATCAATCTTGAATTCGCCGGCGTTCCTGTAGTGCTGATCACCGCACAGGGAGACGACAGAATCGCAGCCGAGTGTGTTGAACTTGGTGCGGTTAACTACGTGCCCAAACGACGTATGGCCGAAGACCTGGTGCCGGCGCTGGAAGAGGTGATCACTGCCCAAAAGGAAGTCCTCGCAACTCAAAGAGTGTTGCAACACGTCGTTCAGAATCGCTGCGAATTCGAAATCCAGAACGACCTTGATCAGATACGGTCTTTGATCAATTTCCTGCGTGACCGCCTTACGGGTTTTGAGCGATTCACGCCGCCGGACATCCAATCGATGACGACGGCGGTGCGCGAGTCCCTGTTGAATGCATACTTTCACGGGAATCTTGAAGCCAACTCGCGACCGCTGGAACATACCCGCGACGAATACGTGGCGCGGGCGGCGAGTCACAAATCCGATCCACCGTATTGTGATCGACGTATCAGACTGGAGGTCAAACTTGATCCTGTCGAAATCACCTTCAGGATTACCGACCAGGGCAAGGGATTCAATCACGCCATTGTGGCTGATCTCACCGGCCCACCGGATGAACGATTTCCAGCCGGAAACGGTTTTCGTCAGATTCAGCATGCGATGGACTCAGTTTTGTTCAATGAAAGCGGGAACATGATTATCCTGACAAGATCGATGTGTGACCGTTAGCAGCAGAGGGAAACCGAAACACCTGAATAAACCCGCAGACCCAGACCCCTTGCACAGGAGAGGCTGTGGCGAGATTATTTGCCCGTCCCTTTCCTCCCCGCCGGTCCGCCAATTTGATTCTGGCCTGTTGTTGGATTTCGATAAGCGATTAACGTTCGGAGCACGTCGTGGTTGTGATTCTGGTTGTTGATGATTCTGCGACAGATCGCACTCGAATTGCGGGACTGTTGTCGCGCATGGATGGGTACGAAGTGATCACCGCTTCCGGCGGTGCCGAAGCGAAGGACATCGTGGCCGCGACGGCCATTGATCTGGTGTTGACAGACCTGCAGATGCCGGAGGTCGACGGCCTGGAACTCGTCCGCGACATTCGCCTGCATCACGCTGACGTCCCGGTGGTTCTGATGACCGGGACGGGTAGCGAAGAAATCGCCGTGCAGGCGATGAAAGCCGGTGCCGCCAACTACGTGAACAAGACGGCCGGCCCGCAGTGGCTAAGAGAAAACATTGAACGGGTGCTGGCGTCACAGGGCGAGATACAGTCGCACAAAGAGCTGTTGAAAAGCCTGTGTCGGGACGATTACGAGTTTCAGCTGGACAACGACCGCAGTCTAATGGCGTCAACGGCGAGATTTCTTCGCCAGGCTGCACAGTCGACGGGACTGTGTGCCGCCAGTGACCTGCCTCGCCTGGGCATCGCCATGGAAGAAGCACTATTGAATGCGTGTCTGCACGGTAATCTGGAACTGGATTCCGCATTGCGCGAGGGTGATGGCGATCAGTTCAATGAAATGGCGCTGGAACGATCTGCCAGGCAACCCTGGATGGATCGCCGCGTGACCGTTCGGGCGTCGATATCGCCAATGCAGTTCAAGGTGGAAATCACGGACGACGGACCGGGATTCGATCCGTCCTGCCTGCCGGACCCCACGGACCCCGAGAATCTTCTGAAGCCGCACGGCCGTGGCATCATGATGATGAGGCTGTTTCTGGACGAGGTCCACTGGAATGAACGAGGTAATCGAGTCACCATGATAAAAAACGTACAGCCGTCATGAACCACATTTCGTCAGACACGCCTGAGGAAGCACTGCGCCAGACACAGGCTGACTATCAGATGCTCGTCGACAGTCTGCCGGTGTGCCTGCTGAGAAAGGACAGGGACGGCAAGCCGATCTTTGCGAATCGACCATATCTGGAGTTTCACAATACCACCCTGGAAGAACTCATCGAAAACGGTGAGCCGATCGTCCTGAACGAGAAGCAAAGGAAGCAGTTTTCCGGTGAAGACGCCGAAACGCTGCAACACGGCACGGTTTTCCAGGGGGTCATTCAGCATATCCACGGCGACGGCACTGTCTGCTGGGTCGAACGCTTAAAGGGGCCGCAGCTGGATGCGGACAGGAACGTGGTCGGTATTCAGGTCTTGTTCTGGGTTGTCACCGACCGAATTGAGGCCGAGGAAGCTCAAGAGAGAGCAAGTGCACTGCTGCAGGCACTGTTGCAACACGTTCCCGATGCGATCTACTTCAAGGATACTTCCAGCCGTTTCATTCGGATCAGTGAGAACATGGCTACCATGTTCGGACTCAGGAACGCGTCGGAAGCCATCCACCGGACAGACGCGGACTTCTTTACCGCAAAACACGCCGACCAGGCTCGCGAAGACGAACTTCGCATCATGCGGTCCGGCGAATCGATCGTTGGACGAATTGAGCGTGTCACATGGCGGGACCGAGACGCGACGTGGTGCTCAACGACAAAACTGCCGCTGCACGATGCTGAGGGGAATGTCGTTGGCACGTTCGGTCTGTCGCGCGACATCACCAGCCTGATTCGCGCGGAAGAAGCGCTGGCTCGTGAACGCGACCGCCTGCAGACCCTGATGAGTCACCTACCGGACGTGATCTTCATCAAAGACACCAACGGCCGGTTCCTGATGGCGAATCCGGCACTGATCAGACTCTATGGCTGCAGCGAATTTGAGGAACTCGAGGGCCTGACCGACTTTGACTTCATCCCCCGAGAGGTAGCTCAGCATTTCGCTGACGATGATCAGCGAGTCATGAACTCCGGCACATCGCTGATCGACCGGGAAGAATCCAATGTTGATCCGCGCGGTCATGAGGTGTGGATGCTGACCAGCAAGATTCCGTTGCGCGATGCCGATGGTCAAGTGATCGGGTTAGTTGGCATTGGCAGGGATATTACCAAACAGAAAATGGCTCAGCAGGCGGCGTCGCGAAAGGCCATGGAAGCCGGCCTGCTGTACCAGGCAACGTCGCTCGCACGTGAAACGGACTCGCTGGAAGAAGCTCTCAGCGGATGCCTGAGCATTGTCTGTATCCTGACTGGCTGGACGGTTGGCCATGTTTACGTGCACGCTGATGATGCGAACGACGACCAATTGGTGTCCGCTCCCATTTGGTATCCGGAAAAAGGCACAGAAGTCAGCGATTTTCGGGAAGTCACGGACGGTATTCGAATTCAGCGAGGCCAGGGGTTGCCAGGAACGATCTGGGAAACTGGTGAACCGCTATGGGTCGAAGACGTTCAGGATGGATTCCCGTCGCCTCGCGCGGATGCATTTCGCAAGGCGAACATCTGCAGCGCCGTGGGATTTCCCGTGATCATCCGGGGTGAGCTGGTGGCGATTCTGGAGTTCTTTGCGTTCCGGAAACACCCGGAAGACAAAGCGATGCTGTGGATTCTTCAAAGTGTGGGCGAACAGGTGGGGCAGGTCATTGAGCGCAAACGAAACGAAGAATCGCTTCGAATCGCTCACGACGCGGCCAATGCGGCTAACCAGGCGAAAAGTGATTTTCTGGCGAACGTCAGTCATGAGATCCGAACACCAATGAACGGCATCATTGGCATGACGGAACTGCTGCTGGATACTCAGCTCACACCAATGCAGCGTGAATATCTAGTGATGGTGGAAGCGTCCGGCGAATCGTTGCTGTCACTGATTAATGACATTCTCGATTTTTCCAAAATCGAAGCGGGCCGTTTGGATCTGGAGTCGATCCCTTTCGACCTGCGCGAATCACTCGGCGACGCGATGAAGCTGCTGGGCACTCGTGCGCATCGCCAGGGACTGGAACTGGCGTTTTCAGTGGCGTCGGACGTTCCTGAGTTTCTGATCGGTGATCCGGCACGGTTACGTCAGGTTGTCGTCAACCTTGTTGGCAACGCGATTAAATTCACAGCGGCGGGCGAGGTCGTCCTGACCGTCACGCTGCAGCAGACGGTGGACGACATTGCCAGCCTGAAGGTATCTGTGACCGATACCGGGATCGGAATCGCGGCCGACAAAATTGAAGACGTCTTTTCGGCTTTCGAACAGGCGGACACATCGACCACACGAAGATACGGAGGCACCGGACTGGGGTTGGCAATTTCCAGTCGCCTGGTGGCCATGATGGGAGGTGACATTCGATGCGAAAGTGAAGTGGGGAAGGGCAGCACATTTTCGTTCACCACGGAACTGGGCATCGCTCATGATGTGTCCCGGAAAAAACGCGACCCCGGCGTTGTATCCGATACTCACGTACTGATTGTCGATGACAACGCCACGAATTGCAGAATTCTTCACGATATGTGCAGCAACTGGGGCATGAATGCCACGGTCGCCGCCGATGCCGCCTCCGCGTTAAGACAATTGACAGCGGCAGATGCCCCCCCCTTCAGGCTGGTCCTGACAGACGTCAACATGCCAGGAGAGGACGGCTTCACGCTGTGTGGGCAGATCCGATCGAATGCCGATTTTTCTGACCTGAGAATCATCATGCTCACATCCTCGGGACGCCCGGGGGATGCTGAGAGACGTGACCTGCTGGCAGTTAATGGCCATTTGCTTAAGCCAGTTAAGCAATCTGAGCTTTTTGACTCGATAGTCACGGTATTGGACGTCACGGACGTGGCCACAGAAGCCATTTCGGCAGTTGCTGAAAATGAAGCTCTGGCGACCACGGGATTGGCTGTCCTGCTGGCGGAAGACAATCTGGTCAATCAAACACTGGCCACGGGAGTGCTGAAAAACCAGGGACACACGGTTACACTGGCTTGCAACGGCAGAGAAGCTGTGGACATTTATACAGATGGCAGCTTTGATGTCGTCCTCATGGACGTTCAAATGCCTATACTGGATGGATTGGCTGCCACCGCAGAAATCAGAAAACTGCAGCAGCAGTCAGATCACGTGACTCCGATCATTGCGATGACAGCTCATGCCATGAAAGGAGATCGTGAGCGATGCATCGAAGCCGGAATGGATGAATATCTGTCCAAACCGATTCGGGCAAAACAGTTGGCAGCAATGCTGGCGAGAGTTGTGGGAGTTCGTGGACAGCATGCCGCACCACAGGCAATCAAACCATCAGACGAAACTTATGTGGAGAAGCCCGCAGTGATCGACTGGGAATATGCTCTGGACAACGTCGACGGTGACCGGAAGCTGCTGAGGGCAGTCATCGATGCCTTTCTTCAGGAATCGCAGCAGTTGCTGGCCAACGTGCAGAGGGCCGTGGACGATGGTGATGCCAAGACTCTTCACCGAGCCGGACATACGCTGAAAGGTGTGCTGCTCTCGCTCGGTGCTCCGCAGCCTGCCCACCTGAGCAAGTCACTGGAAGACAAAGGCGCAGCCGGGTCCACTGAAGGTTCTCAGCCGGTACTGGACGAACTGAATTCGTTGGTTCAGGACTCAATCAGGGAACTGTCCGCGTTCGACCCCAATGCCGGGACAGACAGGCCTAAACCAACAGGTGCCTGATGCAGCAGTACCGCACACGATGGTCTCAGCAATGACCCGTGCCAGCTGAATTGAGGCCCCCGGAAGGAATCTCACAAAACCACTGATTCAGACCATGCGGGCCCACCCTCGGCTCCGATTACCAGACCCCGCGGTTTGCTGGACCTGATTCGATCACAACACGTGTTCGGCGAGACAGGACCGACATCGTTGCACGCTGATTCCTAGCCAGGAACGACATGGTCCAGCCGAAGAAATGGCGATGCCCACGAGCCACACGACAACGTCTATTCGAACATTTGCTCTACGATATCTCGTGCTGCCATCCAGCAACGTGCAACGCTGTGGTGCGACCTCTGCCATCAATCAATTGGCAACGCCGTTCTTTGCGGACCACTCCAATTCGATGAAAGTCGTGTGAACGCTCTGCATCGCGGTTCAACGTCTCAAAGTCGCCCAGGCTCATAGCCAGCAGCAGCTCAAAGTCTTCGCCGTCGCTCAGAGCCTGCAGCAACGATGAATTGCGGGCCGTAGAACGAACGTCCGGATGGATCGGTACAGCGTCCGCCAGCACATCCGCACCGGTTTCGCTCGCTTCCATCATGCGGTGAAGGTCGATGGCGAGACCATCACTGATGTCCATCATTGCGTGGATGTCGTAGTTCTGAACCAGCCATTTCGCCAGTTCCAGACGGGGAGTAAACGTCAGGTGTCGGCCACTGTTCAGGCTGCCACCGAGGGGGCCGGTAACCAGCAAAACATCCCCCGGTCGAGCCCCACTTCGAAGCACCGGGTGCTGTCCGACCGGTATTCCGGTCAGACAGACATCGATCACAAACGGGCCGTCCCACGTGTTTGTGTCACCACCGGCGACACACACGTCCCAGTGGGTGGAGAGTTCTCTGATGCCTGCAAAAACCTGCTCCAGAAACGCATCCGCGGAATCCAGCGACTTTGGCACGGCAAGGGAGACGAATGCCGCAGTCGGCCAGCACCCCATGGCCGCCAGATCACTCAGGTTGACGGCCATCGCCTTTCGACCGACAAGGTGAGGAGTGGTGTCCTTGAGATCGAAATGGACTCCATCCAGCAGCATATCGATGACGACAACCTGCCGGTCGGTCATCGAACAGTCAACGACGGCACCGTCATCTCCGATACCGACCTGCACGGGCGATCTGACCGGAAATCTGTTTTGCAGAGCACGAATGAACTGAAGTTCGGAATTCATTTACCAGCGGAACAATCCAGTGCCCCACGTGAGTCCGGCACCGAAGCCACACATCATCACAAGGTCGCCTGGTTCGATCAGGCCCTGTTCGAAGGCTTCGTCCATTGCCACCGGAATCGACGCGGCAGACGTGTTGCCGACGCGGTCCAGATTATTGAACACCTTTTCAGGTGGAATCTGCAGAACCTTCATGGCATGATCGATAATCCGGATATTGGCCTGATGCAGCACAAACAACTTCACGTCGTCCACGCTGACATCCGCCTTTGTCATAATCTGCTCGATGGTTTCCGTAACGACCTGAATCGCCCACTTGAAAACGTTGCGACCGTCCATTTTCAAATAGTGCTGACCTTCGGCAATCAATTCGGGCGTCGCCGGTCGCAGTGTCCCACCGACTGGTCGGTCCAACAAACAACCACCAGCACCGTCCGCCCCCAACTGATAACACACAAGGCCCTGCTCAGGAGTGCCACGTTCCAGCAACACAGCACCGGCAGCATCACCAAACAGCGGCGCTGTTCCCTGATCGTCTGGTTCGACGATTCTGCTGTTCACGTCAGCACCAATGACAAGTGCCAGTTTTGAGTTGCCCGTCGCGACAAACTGAGCGCCTGTCGCCAGAGCATACATGAACCCGGAACAGGCGGCCTGCATGTCAACGGCCGGGGCATCAAGCCCAAGTTTCTCCTGAACCAGACAGGCCGTCGACGGACACGTGAAATCGGGTGTAAATGTCGCCACCAGGACCAGATCAATGTCCGTTGGATTAACGTTGGAATTCGCGATCACACGGCGAGCGGCCGTGACCGCCATGTCACTTGTCCCTTCGTCATCTGCCGCATAGCGACGTTCCAGAATCCCTGTACGCTTCTCGATCCAGCCGGCTTCAAAGCCGTATTGAGTTTCGAGTTCGCTGTTAGTCACCACTCGCAGCGGGACGTAAGATCCAATCGCACGTATACGCACACCCATCAACTGACATGTGCGGGCGGACTTCTTGAACAGTAGTCGCTGCGGCTGCAATTCACGAGCTGGGGCTGGCGGCCGTGTCTCCGAAATATCTGCCGCCGCCGGCAGATCCACTGCACTTTCGACGGTAACGGAGTTCAATGGGTTCATAGACAAAGTCCGCGGTCACCGTGGAATAAGCGTGACGGAAGCTCCAGCCAATCTGAGGCAGCGGAGAGTTTACCGACAAATGACAGAATTTAGAACCTTAACACAACTCAGCACCCCATCTTCCCGCACCTTTCTGGTTTGACAGCAATTTTCGACAAACGGAGTCCAATGCGCAGATGCAGAACACTGGATTTCGAGGGTGGTCCGTCCGGGCCGTGGTGGTACTCTGCCAAAGTAACGTCCGGAGATCAGCCTCTGGAGGCTCGCCTGTCCAATTCACTGTACGCCAACGAAGTTCGCAGGTGTCTGGAAGCCACTCTCGGAGTAGATTCTTCACGGTATTGGCTCCTTGGGTAACCAAAACTCCTTATCATCAGTGCCGCTGCGTCGTTCATGGTGAGACACGGCAAATCCCCGACAATCCTCAGAATGGCTTTAACCATCCGCTATTTGCCCCCGCGTAGCAGTTGCCCCCATCCAATCGACAGTCCTCCCCCATAATCGGTCGATGCTGACGAGGATCCGGAGCAAACGGAATGTTGCTCCCGGCCGACACCCACTCGCGGAGAGCAGCAGGATGCGTCCACTCACCCCGGTCGTAGTTTTTGTCGTAGCAATACTCACATATCACAGCCGTGGCAACGCTGAGTCGAATTCGGTTCCCCCCGAGGACACCGAAACCGTGTCATCGACAGCCACCTCACAGTTCCACGGCGTCAACGGCTTCGATCAGTACCGCCAGTATCCTGGCCCCGGAAGCAACGGCTCTGCCGGCTACGGATTCAAGCATTTTCCATCACCGATGCCCACATACACAACGTGGTATCGTCCTAAAACGGCAACGTTGACGCGTTGCTCTCGTTGCGTTCCTGACGTCTTTCGGCCGCGTGGATTCGGCAATCTGTTTGCTCAGCCCTGCGATCCGTTTCGTATGGAATACACGCCGTACACGTTGCAGAACCATCCATCGAAATACGGCCCCGCCTACATCGTGCGGCAGCCGGATCAGCGCTGTGATGACTGCAAACACTGATTGACCTGACGTTACGGGAAATCAAGCAGCACGTCGATCAGCCGTTGCACTTCGCTTCTGAACTTCAGTGACGTGTCGAAGCCACCCAGCCAGATTCGAAAGAATCGTGTTAATCGAGGTGCACCTCTGATTCCTTGTTTCCGATGGAGTCCTCCTGCAGATAGTGCGGACGCTTCGTTGAAGTAGCAACGTCGGGCCTGCGAAATACGTCTGCTCCGAGCCCGTTCAGCTTTTGCTCCAGCCGCGCGTATCCGCGATCAAGGTGATAGATCCGGCGAATCTGCGACTCACCATCGGCTGCCAGCGCCGCGATGACCAAAGCCGCACTGGCGCGCAGGTCCGAGGCCATGACGCTGGTGCCGGTCAGGCGACCTCCGCCGTCAATCACAACTGACGCACCTTCACGGCGAACCGCTGCCCCCATTCGCACGAGTTCCGAGGCATGCATGAAGCGGTCCGGAAAGACGCGGTCGGTGACAACACTGATCCCGGCCACCGTGGCCAGCAGTGCCATAAACTGAGCCTGAGTATCCGTCGGTATTCCCGGAAATGGCAGGGCGGCCAATTCGACGCTGCGTAGTGGTCCGGAGGCGGAGATATCAATTCGATCATCGGTCACGTGAATGGCGACCCCAATGGCACGCAAAGCCTCAATCACGCTCGTCATTTGTCCCGGCCGGACATCATGAATTGAGATCTCTCCACGTGTTGCGGCCGCGGCAATGGCAAACGTCGCCGCTTCGATTCGGTCTGGTATGACAGTATGCGTGACCGAAGTCAGCCCTTCTACACCTGTAATCTCAACGGTTGAAGTTCCCAGTCCACTGATCCGGGCTCCTGCGTCATTGAGGAAACGACCGAGATCTGCGACTTCAGGTTCACTGGCCGCAGCCCGAATGATAGTGCGACCTTTTGCCAGACATGCGGCCGTCATCACGTTGCATGTTCCCGTGACCGTGCTGCCACCGGGCCCTCCCAGAAAAACGTCTGCCCCACGAAGTTGCGACGCTTCTGCAATCACGTAACCGCGTTCGATACGAAGGTCCGCTCCCAGAGCGGCCAATCCCTTGAGATGAAGATCAATCGGGCGATGGCCGATGTTACAGCCGCCGGGTAACGACACCGACGCACGACCAAATCGAGCAATCAGTGGTCCGAGTACGCAGACACTGGCACGCATTCGACGGACCAGTTCATAGTCCGCATGCTGGCTGGCGACGTCGCGAGTGTCGATATCCAGACTGCCCTCACTGCGTGTGACCTTAGCGCCCAGACTCTGCAACAGTAACGACATGGTTTGAACATCAACCAGATCCGGTACACGTTTGATGCGAACGTCACCGGCCAGCAGGATTGACGCGGCCATGATTGGCAGCGCCGCGTTTTTTGCACCGTCGACATAGACGTCGCCCCGCAGCGTGCATCCTCCCTGAACAACCAGCATGTCCATGCCTCAACTCCGTTCTGCCGACACCACTCGATCATTGCCGCTTAAATCCTGATGAATCGCAGTCTTTGCAAAACCCGCTGCGCTGAATAACTCCGCGACCGTTTCACACTGTGCCGGGTCCACCTCCAGGACCATCCATCCATCTTCAGTCAGCCAGTCGCAGGCCTCGGCGATGAGGCGGCGTGCCAGGACCAACCCGTCGGCGCCGGAAACCAACGCTTCGCGAGGCTCATGGACGGCGACTTCCGGTGACAACGTCGCCATTTCGTCTTCACGAATGTATGGCGGATTGCTGACAATTCCGTCAAATCGTCCGGCTGTTTCCCGAGGTAGCGGACTGAACCCGTCTCCTTCATACAACGTGACCTGGTGCCCAACTTCGTGACTGGCGACGTTTTCCGTCGCGAACTTCATCGCCTGTCGGGCAACGTCGGTTGCAAGAACGGACACGCTGGAGCACTGCTTTGCCAGAGTGACAGCGATGCAACCGGAGCCAAAACCGACCTCGCAGACATTGACCGCGTGATCCTTAGAGATATGTTCCAGGCTCACGTCGATGAGCGTCTCAGTTTCCGGGCGAGGTACAAGTACTCCACTTCCGACCGCGAAATCCCGACCGTAGAATTCCTTGTGGCCGGTAATATAGGCCAGGGGCTCTCGACCAGCCCGTCGCTTCACGAATTCACGCATGCGGGCGCGTTCATCGTCGGCCAGAGGGGTTTCAAAGTCCGTGTACAGCCGAATTCGCTGACATTTTCGAGCATGAGCCAGCAGGAGTTCAGCCTCCAGACGCGGCGATTCCACTTCCTTTTGCCGCAGAAAGTCGGCGGTCCACTGCAGAATTCGCTGCACGGTCCACACGTCATCGGTCGGGGCTGTCGAATCGCTCATCGGAGGTTTTATCGCCGGTCGTGTTTTCTGCCAGTCGAACCTTGTAGCAGAACTATGCCGCTGGCACCACGTTGCAGCCCGCTCAGTCTGCGTGTGGCCTCATGTTCGCAGGCAGCATCGTCTGCGTGCGGCAAAGTGCACCAGGCTACGAGGGACCGTCGCCCTTCAGGCGTTCCTGGCGATCGAACTCCAGCAGTCCGTCGACAAGCTCCTGCATTTCACCCAGCACGATGCGGTCCAGCTTGTGAATGGACAGACCACAGCGATGGTCAGTGACACGATTCTGAGGAAAGTTGTAGGTGCGAATTCTGGAACTTCGGTCGCCCGATCCAACCAGCGTCCGTCGCGCTTCTGCACGTTCTAAATTGACAGCATCCTGCTCAAACTCAAGCACTCGACTTTTTAAGACGCGCAACGCCTTCGCCCGGTTCTTGTGCTGGCTTTTTTCGTCCTGAATCTTGACAACAATGCCCGTCGGCAGATGTGTCATCCGCACGGCGCTTTCTGTCTTGTTGACCTTCTGCCCGCCGGGACCGCCAGCCCGCATGGTATCGATCTGCAGATCATCGGGCTTGATGTCAATTTCAACGTCCGTGGCCTCAGGCAATACTGCCACCGTTGCCGCACTTGTGTGGACTCGTCCCTGAGTTTCCGTTTCCGGAACGCGCTGCACACGATGACCGCCGCTTTCAAACTGCAGCTGGTGGAAGGCGCCATCGCCGCTGATGGAACACACAACTTCCTTGATTCCGCCCAGTTCCGTCGTGTTGTGCTCCAGCAGCTCAACCTTCCACTGTTTCGTTTCGCAGAACCGCATGTACATTTCATACAAATCCCTGGCAAACAATGCGGCTTCGTCACCACCGGTGCCAGCTCGAATTTCCATGATCAGCGACCCGCGAGAAATCGAATCGCCCGACATCGCCAGATCTTCGAGTTCTTCTGCCATACCGGCGCGTCTCTGGAGCAGGCCGTCCAGCTCTTCCTGCGCATAGGCTTTGGAATCCGCGTCCGTTTCTTCATCGACCATCATCTGAGCGGCTTCGATGTCGCCCTCCAACGTGTGATACTCGCGCACGGCAACGGCGATCCGCGAAAGCCCCCCCATCTCCTTCTGAATGGCCAGCATCTTTTCGACGTTGGACAGCACGTCCGGGTCCAGCAGCTGTTTCTCCAGCTCGACATACCGCACAAGTTTTTGTTCAAGACTTGGAAACATGTTGGTGGCGTCGCTGAGTGAAGGGTGTCAGTGGGGTTCGGAAGAACATACGTCCGTGTTGCCCGCACCATTGTTGCAGTGACCAAAGGTGCGGACCAATTGTTTCCGAGCGGTAGCTAATGCCGACATGTGGCCATACCACGTTCAGGAGAACCCAAAAACAAAGGACGCACACAGATCACTGCGCACGCCCCAACGGTCGGTTTTCGAATTGAAGTCGCTATTTGGCTTCTTTGGTCGCCACTTCCTCTTTTTTGCCCCAGTTGTACTTCTTCTGGAACTTTTCAACGCGACCGGCGGTGTCGACGAATTTCATCTTGCCAGTGTAGAACGGATGAGAAGCCGACGTGATTTCGACCTTAAACAGCGGATACTCCGTGCCGTCTTCCCAAGTGTCCGTTTCTTTGCACTTGATGGTCG
>LWDU01044582.1_pt1 | contig 15054 bp, 9 predicted proteins | sample 727161 | NCBI WGS metagenome assembly LWDU01 (sample SAMN04566230, study PRJNA314399) | hydrothermal vent metagenome | isolation source: deep sea hydrothermal plume seawater | place: Mexico: Gulf of California, Guaymas Basin | collected 2004-07-11 | reverse complement strand
GCTGTTACGTTTAAGTTCTCGACTAACGGTCGATTTATCAACGCCGATTACTTTGGCAATCATAGATTGTGTAAGACCTATTTTAAGCATCAAATATATTATGTATCTTTGTTCTGGCGTGAATTGGCTGTAGTGTTTCATTTGTGCGCCTCTTATTTGACGGTGAGAAAAGCGCGAAGCCTACAGCGGCTCCGCTTCTTTCAAAACCAGTCCTTGAGTTGCACTTACTAGTTGAATTCAAGTGGAGTTATTATTGCTGATAAGCGCAATTTTAATTTCTGAATTATTCTTTTTAGCAATTTCTCTAAACCTTTTTGGTGGGTTTAAATCTGTGACAAAAATATCAATTTCACTTATTTCACATATTCTGTGAGGAGCTGTTATTCCAAACTTTGAATTATCACATACTAATATTTTTTTTCTAGAATTATTTAAGATAGATTTAGCAACTGAGACCTCTCTTGAATCATAATCAAGTATACTGCCATCTTCATCCAATGCAGATGCGCCAATAATTGCAAAATCAGCTTTAAACTTAGAAATAAACTCTACCGTAGTTTCGCCCATTATAGCACCATCAGACTGCCTAATAACACCTCCAGCTAGTATCAGTTCTTTAGATTTTGAACCAATAAGCGCATTAGTAATATTTACATTATTTGATATAACTACCAAATTTTCATGAGAATATAGAGCCCTTGCTACTTTTTCAGTTGTGGTGCCTATATTTAGCATTATTGAACAGTTATTTGGTATAAGGCCTGCTGCAAGTTTTCCAATTTTTTCTTTTGCATCTGAAAACACAAGTCTCCTCTTTTCATATGCTAAATTTGATATGGAATTAACAATTCTTGCGCCACCATGAATCCTGATAGCTAAACCTCTTGAGCAAATTTCGCTTAGGTCTCTTCTGATTGACTGCTCTGTAAGGTTATATCTATTAGCAAGATCGTCAACCTTAATACTTTTTTCCAGATTAATAATTTCTAATATTTCTTCTTGTCTATTTTTTAAGGCCATATGTTTTTACCTTTTTCTTAAATCCACACTTAGAAAATCAGGAAGCTTAAATAATAATATTGAATTATTGCTAAAAAATATATTTACAATATTAATATAAAGGTTACGCTGACTTTTAACTAAATACAAAATATATTACTTGACTTTCAAGTATGTTTATTCGAACATTAAGATATCATAGTTTTGTTCAAGCGAACATTACATTGGCTTATTGCTTAATAACAAAAAGGAGATACACAATGAAATCAAAAGGTAAAAGAAACAATTCAATATTATTTTTTATATTTTTATTGAGCATGTTAACAGTCTCTAATGCTCAGTGGGATAAGGCTCTCCATTTTAATTATATTGAGCATGACTTCATTATAGCTGATGAAGGGGGCCTTATGTGGCCAGCTACATTAAATGAAGGAACAGTAGAAATGTGGTTTAGGCCAGATTCAATCTTAAAATATGATACCCATTCTCCAGACTACACATGGTTATTTAGTAAAAATATATCTGGTAATCAACCTGGAGATATGGGCCTTTGTTGGAAAAGAGATCAGGGAGCTATCCAGGGGTTTATTCAAGACGGTACAAATACCACTGGTATTTACACTGATCAGGAAATATATCAACCACGTTGGACGCATGTAGCTTATTGTTGGAATACTAATGACAGCATGAGAATATTTGTTAATGGTGTATTACAATCAGATATACAACCTGATGGAATCCCTGAAGGTGAAACATCTCCTGCGGTTGAAGGTGGCCCACAGGCTATTGTGATTGGATCAGGCTCACAAAATTTATTATACAGTAGGTATGAGACTTTTAGAGGACAAATTGATGAAGTGAGAATTTCTGCTACAGCTAGGTACACAACCGATTTTACCCCGCAAACGAGCCCACATGAATCTGATGCTTTCACCCTAGCACTATATCATTTCGATGAAGGTGCCGGTGATAATACTTCAGATGCAACAGGAAATGGCTTTGATTGTGTACTGGGTGACCCTGATACTTTAGGTTTAGCTGACCCATCCTGGGTTGATGTTGTTTACGATAGGAAATTAATGGTAAATGAGGTACTTGTGGATCCGGCTACTGATAACGTAGAGACTACAACGGTTGTTGAAGGTGATGCAAATGGTGACTCAGTCAGGCATGCACAGCATGATGAGTTTGTTGAAATTTTAAATATATCTGATGGACCAATGGACATGACGGGTTGGAAAGTTGGAGATGATGAGCGAATTGATTGGCAGTTTCCTGATGGTTATATTATTAATCCATACGAGTTTGTAACTATTTTTGGAGGTGGAGGCGATAGTCTAGAGAATGTTTCAGGTTTGCCACAGGAGACAGCATTGGTAATGGTTTAGCCAATGGTGGTGATTATTTGGTAATACAGTCTGCTGCCGGGAATCATGATATGTACTTTGCCTATGGGTCTAAGTATGGTGCCGGTCCACCAACAACTGCTGCTGTTGCAGGTATCGATTTTGAGTTTAATGATTCTACGAATGCTGTTGCTAATGCTAATAATTCTATCACTAGAGAGTATGATGCAGATCCAGAGTCAGTATTCAAGGAGCATATTCTTGTGACTGGTGACTCAACAGATATGTATTTCTCCCCGAATAAAACTAACATTGGAAATCCAACTCTTGCGTTTCCTGTAGTTGTTACTGTTCAAGAAGGTTCGGGCACATATTTTATTTCTCCAGACTCAACAACATTATTTAGTATAGGCTCAACAGTAAGCGTTACTGCTGTTGCTGATCCAATGTATGTTTTTGATCATTGGGAAATGAATGGTATCGAGACATTTGTCAACCCCGTAACGTTATTGATTAGTGGCACGGTAAATCTAACAGTTTACTTTGTGCCTGCCTTTCAGAAACCTCATACAATCATTTTTAATGAAGTAAATGCAGATCCAGATAGTGACCCAATTCTTGGCGATGCAAATTCTGATGGTATCCGAAATTCAGCGCATGATGAATTTGTTGAGCTTGTTAATATGAGTTCTGATACAGTCGATATGACTGGGTGGATGCTTGGAGATGATGAACGAGTGAACTACACCTTTCCCGAAAATTACAAGATTGGACCAGGGCAGATTGTTGTTCTTTTTGGAGCGGTCAATCATACTGATAATGCAAACGTTGCGGGATATAATGCTGACATTCTTCAATCATCAGTTCTTGCAGCCGATACTGTTGGTAATGGTCTAGCAAATGGTGGAGAGTATATTGTGTTGCTAGCACCAGGTGGAGAATATGATACCTATGTTGCTTATGGTTCCAAGTATCATCGAGGCCCTCCTAAAACCGATGCTACTGCAAATATCAACTTCGAAATGAGAGTTGAGATTAGTGATACTGTTAGCAATAATAATTCAGTGACTAGAAATCCTGATGGGGACACGACAGTTGTAGACCCCTTTAGGCAGCATTTAAGAGTAAATGATGCTCACTTTTCACCGGGTACCGCTATCGATGGTTCATTTAATCTACTTGGTCTAGATGATGATTTATCATCTCTGCCTATGGTTTTTAGTCTGAAACAAAATTATCCAAACCCATTTAATCCTGAGACTAACATTGATTTTAGTATCCCAGTTAATTCTGATGTTCGATTAGAGATATATAATGTATTGGGAAAAAAAATAAATACGCTGTTAAATAAACAGACTTCTCCAGGTTTGTATCGTATCCAATGGAATGGTAGAGATTTCAATGGACTTTCTGTTCCGACAGGTATTTATTTTTATAAATTGGAAGCAGAAGGGTTTACTTCAACTAAAAAAATGCTTATGATCAAATAAAGTCTCACTTATATTGCTAGCAAGGGGTGGATGATTTTTTAATATCACCACCCCTTTTAGCATAAAAATATCATTCATAATTCTGTGTTAGATTGTAGTAATTTCGCTCAGGATAGAAAATCATGAACACTCAAACTAGGACATTATAGAGTGAAGATTAGTTATATATACCCTATTTTTTTTATGATATTTTTCAGTATTATTATTGCTGGTACAACGGGGAAGATTAAAGGTCGAGTACTAGATAAAGAAACTAATAATCCAATAGTTGGTGCCAATGTGTTTCTAGAGAAAACATCATTGGGTACGGTTAGTGATGTTGATGGTAATTATTTTATTATTAATGTTCCTCCTGGTGGATACACTCTTCGAGCAAGCTATATTGGTTATTCAACGATAAACATAAAGAATATCCTGGTCTCGATTGATCGTTCCACTACAAGGGATATTTTTATGGATACAGAAGTAATCCAAGGGAAAGAGGTTACTGTTATAGCTAAGAGACCATTAATCGAGAAAGATAGGACAAGCTCAGCTTCATTTATCTCTGCTGAGGAAATTGATTTAATGCCGGTCCAAGAAGTCGAAGATATTATCGAACTTCAAGCTGGAGTAGTTAAAGATGCTGATGGGAATTTTCATCTAAGGGGAGGTAGGTATGGTGAGATAGCATACTTAATCGATGGTGTCATGGTTTCTAATCAGTTTAGCGGCGGGAGCTCCGTTGGAATACAAAATAATTGGATACAGGAGCTACAAGTCATAAGCGGAGCATTCAATGCTGAATATGGTAAGGCCCAATCTGGTGTAGTCAATATTGTTACCAAAGATGGTCCACAGAATTTTGGAGGAAGTTATTCTTTAAGCATCGGAGATCATTTAAGTAATAACAAAAATATATTTTATAGTATAGAGAAAGTAGGTGTAAATGAAACAGATAATAATTTTGAGTTTCATGGTCCATTAGGAATTTTTAATAGCGGATCATTTTTAGTTTCGGCAAGATTGTACAATTCTAGCGGTTGGTTATTTGGTCAAAATAGATTTGATATAGATGACACTGTTCCAATACAGAAATATATCCAATCAGCTCAACTTAATATTACCGATCAAGAACGATTAGCAGGAATAAAAATCCCAGATTCACTTAATACTGGAGATGGAGCTTTTGTCCCATTGAATGGTAAGAAAAGTAATTCGTACTTTTCAAAAATAACGTTTTATCCATTAAAAAAACTAAAAGTGTCATATTCACTGATATATAATGATAATAAAAGTAAAGCGTATAGCAATTATAGAAGGTATACACCATATGGTGTACCAACTAGCTATCAAACAGATATAAGCCAAATAATTAGCTTCAATCATATGTTGTCTAATAAATTATTTTTTACTTTAAGCTTTTCTAGTTATGCTAATAAATCACAAAGATTTCTATATGAAGATGAAATGAGTATTAATTACCAGGGCGCTCCTTTTTCATCAAATGGGTTTTCTTTTGGTGGAACAAGTAACTCTCGTAATGAGATTCAGAATGGCTCAACTTATATTAAGTTTGATATCACTGGACAAGCGAATCAATATAATCAAATGAAAATTGGATTTGATTATAAAGTACATAAACTGGATTATCTATCAATGACAACTATTGCAAAAGGGTCGGTAACTGCTCTACCGGAATTATCTTTGCCTGAACAAAATACTAGTGGCAATAATAGATACGAAAAGTCACCAGTAGAAGCATCATTATTTATCCAAAATAAGTTGGAATTTGATGAGCTAATTGTGAATGCAGGATTAAGGTACGATTATTGGGATCCAAAATCACTTATCCCGATTAATCCGAGGGCTACAACTAAACCAAATGATGGTATCAGACTCGATACTGATTTTGAACCATCCAAAACAGTTATGCAAATCAGTCCTAGACTTGGGATGGCTTTTAATTATTCTGAATGGGGTGTGGTACACGTTTCGTATGGACACTTTTTTCAGATACCTCGTTTTGAGTTTGTATTTAATAATTCTGAGTTCGAAGTTGAATTAGGTGGGCTGCAAACGGTTATGGGCAATGCAAACCTTAAGCCAGAGAAGACAATTACATTTGAATTAGGACTCCAGCAACAAATTAATGAATCAATATCTTTAGATGTCGCCATCTACAATAAGACTATTAGAGATTTACTCAGCCAAGAAATAATTAATACTACTGATGAAAAAGTTTACGCTAGATATATTAACCGAGATTATGGGAATGTTAGGGGGATTGCTGCTTCCTTAGATAGTAGAAATAACAATAATTTTTCGTGGGGTATTGATTATACTTACCAGGTTGCCAAAGGGAATGCTTCTGATCCCAATGCCGTTTTTGTCGATTTTCAAACAACACCACCTAAAGAGAGTGAGAAGCAGGTTGTTCCACTTGATTGGGACCAGCGACACACACTAAACGGCAATATTACCTTTGGTAACTCAAAAGATCTTAGTGTTAGTCTGATTGGCAGAATGTCAACCGGACAGCCTTATACGCCTACAAACCCTGGGAGTGAATTAACTACGCAGTTTGAGAATAGTGATAATAAACCTACGGTATATACGGTTGATCTAAATACATTCAAAACTATAAATATTTCGTCCTATAAGTTTAGGGTATTCATAAAAGTATTTAATCTATTTGATCGATTAAACCAAAAAGCTGTTTATAGTAGCACTGGAAATGCGGATGAACCATACCGAACAGAAACTGAACGAGAATTATTATTGCAGAACCCAAATCTAACACTTAGTGAAATTAATTTAAGACCCAATTATTTTTCGGAGCCTCGAAGAATTATAATAGGTATTAAAACAAGTTTTTAATTATGCGGAAAATACAGTTTATTAATCTATTAATTTTGTTCGTGAGTATCTTGACAGCGCAGGATGGATCTAATGCTATTTATAGACGAACTGGTATTCATGATGGTAATCTTGTCTATACTAGATTCTCTAATTTTGGAAACCTAGGCAGTAGATACGAACCGCCAAAAATGGAATGGCCTAAGGGATCGGGTACTTGGTATGGCTATGAGTTTATTATGATGGCTGGTGCAGAGGTTACTGATACAAGTGGTAACATTATACATATTATATCCGAAAACTATACAAATGCTGGTTCATTTGATATTTCGCCAGATGAAACTCATACATATGGCTGGGAGCCATTGCCTGGGCATTTTAATACAGGATCAGATAACCCAGATGAGTATCCGGCTATGAGCCATAAGCCTGAGACTTGGCCAGATTCGTGGCCGCATGATTATCCTGGTTTAGCTGGATCAAGAGACGGACTTTGGAATGGTGAATTTGGTGCTTATACTAGAGCTGACCAAGAGAGTTATTATGTCATGGATGATAGATATAATGATGAATTTGGTTATTTCCCCTTTATAAATAATTCAATTGATTCAACAGGGTTTCCATTAGGGCGAAGAGGTATAGGTCTACAGGTCGGTGTAAGAGGATATCAATGGGTACAGGTACAGGCTGAAGATATTCTAATTGTAAGGTATGATATAAAAAACGTAAGTGATAAAATACTTGAGGATGTTGTTTTTGGAATGTATGTTGACCCAGCAGTGGGTGGGCAAGGAGATTCAATGGATGATGATGCGGAGTTTGATATTGATGAAGACATTACTTATTGTTGGGATTTAGATGGGATTGATAATCAAGGCAGGCCTGGAGTAGGTTATTTTGGTTATGCATTTCTAGAAAGTCCTGGAAATCCATTAAACGGATACGATGATGACCATGATGGATTAATAGATGAGAGTCAGGATAATGATCGAGGCGAGCAAATATTCGGGCCAATTGGTGATTTTGGAGAATCAAAATTACATTGGGAAGGTGATGAAGATGGTGATTGGAGAACATTTGATGACAAAAATTCAAATAATATATGGGATGAGGGAGAGGAAGTTTGGGACGACACTGGTTCAGATGGAATTAGTCCAAATCAAGAAGGATATACTGGGCCTGACCCTGATGGTACTGAGAGCAATGGCTTACCAGATCATGGTGAGCCAAATTTTGGTAAAACAGATAATGATGAATCTGATCAGATTGGATTAACTAGCTTTTTATTAAGGCCTGCTGGTAATAGTAGCGATGATGAAAGAACTTGGAATGAGATGGCTCCTAGTGTTTTTGCTGGGGCATTACCAAGTAACTTAGCATTTACATATGGGTCTGGGTATTTTTCAATGCCTATAAATGCAAAAAGAAAATTTGCAATAACTTGTTTATTTGGAAATGATTTTGATGATATTATTCGCAATAAAAGGACTATGCAAAAAATTTATGATGCTGATTATAGTTTTGCAAAGCCACCAAGAACACCAATACTAACAGCAGTATCACAAGATAAACGTGTTGTGCTTAAGTGGGATAATAATGCAGAAATGTCAATTGATCCTATTTATGGAAAAGATTTTGAAGGATATCTAATTTACAGGGCCACTGACCCATCATTTAATACAGTAAAAACTATTACAGACACGTACGGAAACCCTATCTTTTGGGAACCGATTGCTCAATTTGATTTAAAAAACAGTTTATCTGGACCACATCCAATACCAATTGGAGAAACAGGTGCTCATTTCAATATGGGGAATGATACAGGCTTGCAATATTATTTTATAGATGAAAATGTTGAGAATGGTAGGACGTATTATTATGCAGTATGCTCCTATGATAAAGGATATGATACAGATTTTTTTAGTCGTGGTTTAACTAAGAAGGATCAGCTTTCAATAATATTTCCTAGTGAGTGTGAAAAAAATATTCAGACTAATCTTGTTGGTGAAGTAGTGGCAATGGGTCGAAACTGTGCAACGATTGTTCCAAATGCACCAAGTGCAGAATATGTTCCAGGAGAAATAGGGAATGTTCAACACAGTGGTCTAGCAACTGGCACTGTCAATGTTAGTGTTTTAAATCCTGATGAATTAAAAGATGATAAGATATATCATATAACATTTACTGATACTACTGTGTCTAAATTGACTAAAAGTATATATATAGAAAATATAACAGATAATACTATTGTATATGAATCTGGAAATTATGATGAAGATTATTTGAAAGTGAGGTCAATTGAGGGTCTTCACTTTGACTTAGTAAATGATTCTTTTCCTGTCCCTAAGTACTATGGTTGGGAATGGGGAAATGGTCTGGAAAGTGTCGATGCGTTTGTCGAACTTGATGATGCTCCGAGAGCGAACGCAATACCAGAGGATTTTGAAATTCGAGTTTTAGAGTTTGGTGCAGATACTTCTTATAACCCGTTAGCTTTTCTTAGAGCACCAGTCAATTTTCAAGTATGGAATACAACTGTAAATGAAAAATTTAAATTTTCTTTAAATGAACGGGTTAATATAGACAGCGTGCTCAATGGTGGAGATGAAATTATTATTCTTTTCGATGTGCAAGGTTTTAGCTACAAATCATGTTGGAAAATTACTATGGATTCCTTGTTGACAGCAGATCCTAGTCCAGGAGATATTTTTAAATTAATTATAGCTAAGCCCTTTGGATCGTCGGATACGTATGAGTTCAAATCTAACAGTACATTTTTGAGTAATGATATCGCAAAATCAAATATGGATAATATTTATGTAGTACCAGACCCTTATGTTGTTACTGCATCTTGGGAAAAACCCCTGTATTATTCTTCCGGCCGAGGAGAAAGGAGGATTGATTTTGTTAATCTTCCAAGTGTCTGTATTATAAATATATTCACAATGAGCGGAAAACATATTAAAACAATCAATCGTCAAAGTGTAGCTCAACAAAACGGTGCCGAATCATGGGACTTGGTTACTGATGATGGTTTAACTGTTTCATATGGTGTTTACATATATCATGTTGATGCACCTGATATTGGTACGAAAATAGGAAAATTTTCATTAATTAAGTGATCCTATGATTTTGTTAAATTATTTAAGAAAGATACTTTTTACTTTTTATTTGATTTGCTTTCTTTTTGCTCAATCAGGCGAAGATGATTTTTCTAATTTAAATTTTACAAATGAAATATATAATAGAGGGTCTTCAGCGGCAGCATTTTTAGAAATAGGTGTTGGTGCCAGAGCTACAGCATTGGGTAATGCTTACACGGCTGTCTCTGATGATCCAGCAACTATCTTTTGGAATCCAGCTGGACTTTCTTGGGCAGAAGGACTGCAAATCTCTTTTAATCATGCAGATTGGTTAGCTGACACAGATTTTGAAAATGTTAGTTTAGTTATACCATTGAATATCAATAATGCAATAGGAATATATCTGACCTATTTAAACTATGTTGATAATCAAAAGGTTAGAACAATTACACAACCAGAAGGTACTGGTGAATATTATGGTGCATCAGATTTTGTTCTTGGTTCTGCCTATTCAGGAAAACTAGGCAATAGGTTTTCTTTTGGATTTACTGGTAAATATATAAGACAAGAAATTTGGCATGAAATAGCAGATGGCTATGCCTTAGATATTGGAATTTATTATAAAACAAAGTATGATGGCTTAGTTCTTGGGAGTAGTATATCAAACTTCGGTTCTGAAATGAAGTTAAATGGTCGTGATCTAACACGTGCATTTGATGCTGATCAATTAAATTATTCAAATGATAAGCTCAATGTACTTCTTTCAACAGAATCCTTTCCATTGCCATTAATAATCCGATCTGGGCTTTCCTATTCTAAAGTTATTTCATCGCAAAGTTCAATATTAATTCTCATGGACCTTTTGCATCCTTCCAACGATTCTGAAAGTATTAACATTGGGTTTGAGTATACTTTTTTTGATTTGCTCTCATTAAGAACAGGTTTTCATTCATTATTTAATTCAAATAGTATATCTGGAGGAACTTTTGGTGTTGGTATAAAATCTAACAAGAAATTTATTCTTCCATTTGATTTAGATTATTCATATTCCGAATGGGGAATATTGCAAATGGTACATCGTTTTTCTATTGGATGGTCCCTGTAGTATTAACCAATTTAAATAACTAAAAAATGAAAAATATTTTATCTAAAGTATTCAGTCTTTTTTTTATTCTTTTTTTTAATCTGGTTATTGCACAGCAATCCATAATCTTTAGATTTAATGCAGACTATGATAATGGGAATCCACTTCAAAATGATTACCTAAATAATGTTGATATTTCTACTAGAGTTGACGAAATAGAAGAGGTCGCTCGAGGAAATGAGGAAAGCTGGGGTTATTCAAGTCGAAAAACAGCATATTTCCCGAATAGTTTATCTCACATTACCAGCTCCGAAGCAATTATTCAATCATTTTTTGGTGCTCATACGTTATCAGGTGAAATATGGATCAAACCATTTGAGAATACAGGCAAGGTATTAAACTGGGGTGCGAATGGGCAAAATAGTATTGATATAAGATTTTTTGAATCAGGTTTAATATTTAACCACAAAATTAATGACACCAATTATCAACTAGAAATTGAGTATTCATTTGGAGTGTTAGAATGGTATCATATTAATTGGTTCTCCAAAGTATTATCGGATTCAATTAGTATAGGTATGTATATAAATGGTACGTTAGTTATAGATCAAATATTTTCAATTGAGCCTACTGGTCTTACCTATTACAATTCACCTATAACTATTGGCTATAACAATCTACTAGAAGATCAAGGATTCAGAGGTGAAATATATGCTTTAAATATTAAAAATTATTTTTCTGATAATCAATATAACAGCGCATTTATTCCTTTTGATGGTAGTGCCTATTTCGGTATTCCGAACAATCATGATTATGAAGTAGGATCAAGTAATGATAATGTTGATCAGCGAATATTCTTTAACCCGACTGAGGTAAATAATGCAGTATTTGTACCATATCAGAATGATGATTTCATCCCACAGGGTGTCACCAATTCATTTGAAGATAATCAGCTCGACCCGGCATCAGATGGAATGGTTTATATATCACTTTATCACAAGCCACAAACAGGTCAAACTGGACTAATAAAATCGATAATTGTTGAACTTAATCCATTAAATAATCATAAAGTAAGAAGGTGTTTTAGGTTAAATGGTTATTTAAGGACTGCCCATAATGGAGGAATTGCATTCAAAAATAACAAGATTTATGTTTCTTCAATCTATAAGATAGAGGCTTATGAAATACCACCTTATGAAAATGGTAGTGAAAAATATATTGACCTTTATTCTGACTCAGAAAATTTATATTCTGTGGATTGTCAGTCATCATTTGTCACATATTTTAATGATACTCTATGGGTAGGAGAGTATAGAACTTCAACTGAAAGTATTCCATATCTCCTTGGTTATCCTATGAGTGAGTCTGGAACGGTTTTAACGAGTCAAGATCCTGCCGTATACAGACTTCCTCGCCGATCTCAGGGTGTTGCATGGAGAATTCTTGAAGAAAAAAAATATTTGTATATTAGTCAAAGTAATGGTGGCAGTAATTATGGGAAAATATACAGATGTCTAAGGAGTGGGTTATCTATCGGGGAAGAGCCGGTAATTGATACAGTATTTAATATTCCATCAGGAGCAGAAGATTTAAGCTTTAATCAGTATGGCGATCTACTTACAGTATCAGAGTCAGGTGCAAATTATTTTCATGATTCATGGGCAATTTTTTATCCGTTTTATTACAGTATCCCTGATACAATAATTAATGAAACATCTGACAATAGCTTAAGCGTTACTTCTTTTCCATACGCGCCTGTTAATGATTACGAGATAAATGTTTACCCGAATCCAACTAATAACTCCTTAAATATTAATTATAGGTTAGATTATTGGAGCGGATGGAAAGAAAAAAGCAAATACATGGATTTAAATATCTATAACCTATTGGGTGAATTAGTTTATAATGAAAGCAAAGTGATTAAAGATGAAACTTTATTAGTACATCGTATTGATGTTTCTGAATTCAGTTCAGGTTCTTATATAATTACTCTTTTTCTTAATGGGGAATTTATTGTAAGCAATTATTTTGTAAACCTAAAATAGTTAACAAGTTATAACAATATTTTAGAGTTATGATAAAATCTAACCAAGTAAAGCTAATATTAATTTTATTTATTATTTTGTTATTTGTGTTTTATAAATTGGATTACAAAGACCAAAATTATTTAATCCTTGCAACTGTTGGAGAACGACAAATCACTGCTGAACAATTTATCAGGAGTTACAATTTTGGTTCTTCAAAACTAAAACCAAAAAACAATACAAAACTATTTTATTTAAAAGCGATGATAAATGAGATGGTATTGGCGCAAGAATTATCAAAATATAAACAACATATAATCAAAGATGATGACCCTAGGTTAGACCTTTTAAAACAAGAATTGTTAGTGGAAAATATTTTTGAAATTGAAGTGGATAATAAAATAAGTGTAACTAATGAAGAAATACTGAAATCAATTATAAAATCTCGAAAGAGAGTAAAAATTACTTATTTATATTCTGCTAATCATGATATGATATTGCAATGTCAGGATTCTTTGCTGAAGGGTTACGATTTTCATCAATTATTGGAAATAAATTATATTAATAATAATATTATAATTGAAGAAACGCCCTACCTGTTAGAGGGTCAAATTACGGAGTCTTTTAAAGATATAATATTCGAATTACCTCCAGGAATTTTTTCGAAAATAATTACAAAAGATTTTGGCTATTACATTATTAAAATTAATGATATAGTAACGGAATCTTTATCTGATACAGAGATTGAAAATTTTAGATCTACGCATGAAAAAATAATCAGAAATAAAAAAAGTAATCTATTAGCAAAAGATTTTGTGGACTCATACATGTCTCCAAAGAAAATCATTATAAAATCAAAGTCATTTAAAAACTTGGCGGAAAATTTATTTAATATTTACAAAAAATTTGGTATGATACCCTTTGACATTAATAGTTTTAGAGACAATAACCTTTATGGGGATTGGCTCAATGATACGCTAATAGTTCATAAGGATGGGATAATAAAGACAAACCAAATTTTAAACTATATTAAGATACGACCAATTCATTTTGATAATAGAGATATTGATAGTTTTTCAAGTGATTTAGAAAAAAAACTTTCTATTTTAATTCGGGACTATTTCTTGGTTATGGAGAGTCATGATAATTACGATATAAATTATAAAAATATAATAAATCAGAGAAATCTATGGAAAAGAAAGTTGATCGTAGATGATTATTTTAACCAGCTTAATGTTTTTCCTATGAATGCTATAATTAGAAATAATAATGAAACTAACAGAGATTATGATAATAATATTCTTCGTAATAGAATTGAAAATGGGGAATCATATAGCAGATTAAACATGAAATTAGATAGTCTTAAATCGAAAATAAAAATTTCTATTAATTTAGAATTATTGTCTTCTCTTGATGTAATTGATGATGTCAGAGGCCATTTTCCGGAACTACAATTATTTAAACTTGGATTGCCATATCTTAGAGAAGCCTATCCCACGCCAAACATAATGTTCGCATATATAAAATAGGTAATTCAATGCCAAGATTAGCAACACAACATTTAATAAGCCATAAAGGTAACCTACACGTACACTCATATCCTTAACCCAGGAAGATAGTAGGGTAATTTTGGAAGGTTGATACCAAATAAATCCAAATTATTGCATGATGAAGGCATTGGATATCCAATTTCTTTGTTTAATGAAACAGGGAATAAAAATAATTGAATCATTAGGCGAGAAGGGAATGCTTTATTTAGAATTAAGACCAGAAATAGTACTTAAAAAATCTATGTTGAACCTGATGAAACATCTGTAGACATATATTATAGGGACAACAATTTAATATACAATTTTTAAATCTGACAATCTTTTAAATCACTTGGATTCAATAACCAATAATATTATCAATTTGTTACCTGTGCATCAGGAACGATGGAATATTCAATGGGGTGGAGGATGTTGTTGGGGTGAAGGTTCATCATTGAATTTTGAAGACAATATCAGTGTTATTCAAGATTTCAGTAGCTACCGGCAATCATATGCGAGAAATCATATTCGAAATCAATTTTCCCTACCAAATATTGGGTTGGTCAACTTACATATTGTACCAGAAGGAAGCGGTTCCATTCAATTGAACTCATTGACTATCAATGAAGATGAGTGGACCGGTTATTATTTCCCCAACGTT
>LWDU01042194.1_pt1 | contig 15062 bp, 13 predicted proteins | sample 727161 | NCBI WGS metagenome assembly LWDU01 (sample SAMN04566230, study PRJNA314399) | hydrothermal vent metagenome | isolation source: deep sea hydrothermal plume seawater | place: Mexico: Gulf of California, Guaymas Basin | collected 2004-07-11 | reverse complement strand
TAAAGGATCAATTGTCGTATTATTTAACATTACACTCCAATGCAGGTGTGCACCAGTAACACGACCGGTTAATCCAACGTTGCCGATTATATCACCAGTTTTTACTTGCGTACCTTCTTTGATGCTAATGCTGTCCAGATGGCAATACATGGTGATTAATCCTTGGCCGTGATCGAGAAATACAGTGTTGCCGTTAAAGAAGTAATGGCCTGTGTTTATGACAGTACCGTCAGCGGGAGCGATAATGGGCGCACCTTTGGGTGCGGCAATATCAAGCCCGCTATGTGGCCGTCTTGCTTGCTTATTGAAAAAACGGCGTAGACCAAAAGGACTACTATAAGGTCCTTCTGCAGGTTGTATGAAATTTAATGATACATTCTCATTATCACTCCAATGAGTTTTCGCTTTTGAAATTAATTTCTTTTCTTTAATGATACGTGTCATATCCTGTTCATTAGGATTAACTTTACGTTTGTTCTTTATCGTCAGGTATTGAGTCTCGTAATCTTTGTTTTGTATTTCAAATTTATAATTTGTTTCAATGCCATTTGTTTTGACTTGTAGATCATGAGTGCCTACTTTGGCGGACAAAGGTATACCAATTATCGCTTTCCAGTTATTACTGGAGCCTAAAACCATGACCTTTCGATCATAAAAATAAGCCTCGGGTTTCCCATCCACCTGAATAGAAATAATTGCCACACCTCCGGGCACGGTTGACTCAGTTGGAAGTTCAAGTGCATAACTAATACCCGTTAAAGTGAACAAGTAAACAGTTAATAGAAAAGAGAGTATTTTATTTTTCATGAATAGAATCCACTGTCGAATCGATTTCTGATGAAGCCAATCTAATTCGAAGTTGGTCTCCGGATTTTAGGTGTTTAGTGTTAGTCACAATTTTATTTGTTTTCGGCTCAGTAACGATAGCATAACCTCGTTCCAACGTTGAGATTGGGCTCACTGTATTTAGTAACTGACTAAGACTTGAAACTTCATCTTGTGCTTTTTCAAGAGAACGAGTAATTGATTTTTTAAACTGTATTTCTAGCACGTTAACTTTCTCAATTTGTTGAGTAATTTTATGTGCTGGGTTCAGCTCGTTAATCTTTCCTGCAATCTCAGTCATCGCCATTTTTTTATTCGATATTTGTTTTTCAACTTGATGTTTTAGACGCATGGAATACTCATCAGTTCGTTGAATTAATTCTATTAATCGTTGTTGCGGATGAGGCACACGTTTTGATAATAATTCAACACGACTTTGATAATTATGTAACGTTTGTTTTTGAGTCCGTATTAATTGCTCTTCACGGTGTTTTAACTTTATTAGAACTTCAGCACTATCAGGACTAATTAATTCAGCCGCAGCAGAAGGAGTTGCTGCTCTTTGATCAGCAACAAAGTCGGCAATAGTAAAATCAATCTCATGACCAACACCACTGACTAGTGGCGTTGTAATATCAAATATTGTTCGAGCGACAACCTCTTCGTTAAAAGCCCATAAATCTTCTATTGAACCGCCGCCTCTTGCAAGAATAAATACATCGCATTCTTTACGTCGTTCAGCACGTTTTATGGCATTGGCAATTTCTATTCCAGCACCTTCTCCCTGAACAAGGGTTGGATAAATAATGACATTAGCTGCCGGATATCGGCGTTTTAAAATACTAAGGATGTCGCGAACAGCGGCACCTGTAGCCGACGTAATAATGCCGATATTTTTTGGAAACAAGGGAAATAATTTTTTGTGATCTTCATCAAACAATCCCTCAGCAGCAAGTTTCTGTTTCAATGCTTCAAAAGCAAGTTGTAGCGCGCCAGCACCTGCGGGTTCGAGTGATTGGATGATGAGTTGGTATTCGCCGCGACCTTCATATAAACCGACATTGGCTCTGGCCACAATCTGCATGCCATTTTCAGGTTCAAATCGTAAACTCGATTGGCGGTTTTTGAACATGGCACATCGGACTTGGGCGGAGCTATCTTTCAGACTGAAATACAGGTGTCCTGATGCCGGTTTGGCAAGATTGGATATTTCTCCCCGCACCCAAACTGTCGGAAATACCTCTTCAAGTACAGTCCGTACTTCACGGTTTAAACGGCTGATCGTATAGATGTCAGTTGCAGCGGGTGATTTATTATTTGATAAGGGCATATTTCGTCATGTTAAGCTAAATGAATAGCTAAACAAAGCGTAAGACGGCTTGCCCTAACGCAAGTTATGGCTATACTGCGCGGTTAATTTAATCTAAATGGTCCTATTATGATTATTGTAGAAGAAGCCCTGACCTTTGATGATATTTTACTCGTTCCCGATTACTCGGATATCCTGCCTCGCGAGGTGTCATTACAAACTCAGCTAACACGTGAAATTACCATGAATATCCCGCTGGTTTCTGCGGCAATGGATACGGTGACCGAATCAGGTTTAGCAATAGCGTTGGCACAGGAAGGCGGTGTCGGCATTATTCATAAGAATATGAGTCCGGAACTTCAGGCAAAAAATGTACGTCGTGTTAAGAAATATGAAGCTGGTGTTATTAAAGAGCCGCATACCGTTGGTCCTCACACTAGCATTCGTGAAGTTATCGAATTGACTCATGCAAAAAATATATCCGGTGTGCCGGTAGTTGAGGGCGAAGATTTAGTTGGTATTGTTACCAGTCGAGATTTACGTTTTGAAACCAAGCCTGACGATCCGGTCAGAAATATTATGACGCGCAAAGAAAACCTGATTACGGTTCGCGAAGATGCGAGCAAAGATGAAGTTCGCGCATTATTTCATAAACATCGTATTGAAAAAGTATTAGTGGTTAATGATAAATTTCAACTCGCAGGTTTGATTACCGTAAAAGATATGCAAAAAGCATTGGAATTTCCAAATTCCTGTACTGATGATTCCGAGCGATTAATAGTGGGTGCAGCTGTTGGTGTTGGTGAAGCATCCATGATTCGAGTCGAGCAACTAGTCGAATCAGGAGTTGACGTTATTGTTGTCGATACAGCGCATGGTCACTCCAAAGGCGTTATCAGTATGGTCAAATGGGTTAAATCTACATTCAAAGATACTCAGGTCATCGGTGGCAATATTGCTACAGGCGATGCTGCGTTGGCTTTAGTCGATGTTGGTGCTGATGCTGTCAAAGTCGGAATTGGCCCTGGTTCGATTTGTACGACTCGCATTGTCAGTGGTGTCGGCATGCCTCAAGTTACTGCTGTAGCAAATGTTACCGCAGCGTTAAAAGGTAAAGGTATCCCGATTATTTCTGACGGCGGTATTCGTTATTCAGGTGATATTGCCAAGATTCAAGCGGTAGGTGCCAGTAGCACCATGTTAGGTGGTTTATTTGCAGGAACAGAAGAAGCGCCTGGTGAAGTTGAGCTTTATCAAGGTCGTTCTTATAAATCCTATCGTGGCATGGGATCACTTGGTGCAATGTCACAACAACATGGTTCTTCAGATCGTTATTTTCAGGAAAATGATGAAATTGAAAAACTGGTTCCTGAAGGAATCGAAGGTCGGGTTCCGTATAAAGGCCCAGTACATGCGATTATTCATCAGCTCTGTGGTGGTATTCGAGCAGCGATGGGTTATACCGGTTGTTCCAGTTTGAAAGAGATGAGCGAAAAAGCAAAATTTGTTCGCCTGACCAATGCCGGCTTTAAAGAAAGCCATGTGCATGATGTAACGATTACTAAAGAGCCACCTAATTACCGAGCTTGAAAACTCTCATATGGCACAATACCGCGTTAAAAAGCGGTTCGAAATGCTCACTTACTTAAATGTAAGCTCCGCGTTCTCACCACTTTTTGCCTAGGCTTGCACTCATCTGAGAACTTTCAATAAATTATAACGATAATGACTAACATACATTCTGAACGTATCCTGATTCTGGATTTTGGATCGCAATACACACAATTAATAGCTAGACGTGTCCGTGAAGCCGGCGTCTATAGTGAAATCCATGCCTATGATATGGATGATCAGGCGATTAAAGATTTTAAGCCCAACGCCATTGTTCTTTCCGGCGGTCCAGAATCAGTTACCGAACTCAATGGTGTTAGAGCATCCGAACTGGTTTTCAATATGGGCATACCTGTATTGGGTATTTGTTACGGCATGCAAACCATGGCCGAACAACTTGGCGGCAAAGTAGTTAGTTCTGATGTTCGAGAATTTGGTTACGCGCAAATCAGAGCACGTGGGCATACAAACTTATTAAAAGATATTCAAGATGAAGTAAATGACCAAGGTCATGGTTTACTTGATGTCTGGATGAGTCATGGTGATCGTGTCGAAGAATTACCCGAAGGTTTTAAAATCATTGCTTCTACAGAACATGCACCTATTGCTGGGATTGCTGATGAATCTCGAAAATTTTACGGTCTACAGTTTCATCCGGAAGTCACTCATACCAAACAGGGACAAGCTATCCTGCAACGTTTTCTGCATGACATAGCCAGCTGTCATTCGCTTTGGACGACAGAAAATATTGTTGAAGATGCGATAGCGCAAGTTAAAGAACAAGTGGGTAATGAAAAAGTTTTGTTAGCGCTATCGGGCGGTGTTGATTCTTCTGTTGTTGCTGCACTGCTGCATGAAGCGATAGGTGATCAACTTACCTGTGTTTTTGTTGATAACGGTTTGTTGCGTTTGAATGAAGGCGATCAAGTTATGCAAATGTTTGCTGAAAACATGGGTATCAATGTCATTCGAGTCGATGCCGAACAACGTTTTCTTGATCAATTAAAAGGCGTCGAAGACCCTGAAGCAAAACGCAAGATCATAGGCGTTGAATTCATCAAGATATTTGAAGAACACGCCAATGACTTTGAAGACATGAAATGGTTGGCACAAGGTACGATCTATCCTGATGTGATCGAATCAGCCGGTGCCAAGAGTGGTAAAGCCCATGTGATTAAATCACATCATAATGTTGGCGGATTACCCGACACTATGAAAATGGAATTAATCGAACCGCTACGTGAATTATTCAAAGATGAAGTTCGTAAGTTAGGTGTGCAGTTAGGCTTGCCAAAATCTATGGTCTATCGACACCCTTTCCCAGGTCCTGGTCTCGGGGTGAGAATTTTAGGCGAAGTAAAAAAAGAATATGCTGATCTGTTACGATTTGCGGATAATATATTCATAGAAGAGTTACGTGCCTATAATTTATACGATGATGTCAGTCAGGCATTCACGGTTTTCCTTCCAGTAAAATCAGTCGGCGTTATCGGTGATAGTCGACAATACGCTTATGTTATTGCACTACGTGCAGTTGTCACGATTGATTTCATGACAGCACATTGGGCTCATTTGCCATATGACTTTCTTGGTCATGTTTCTAATCGCATTATTAATGAAGTCGAAGGTATCTCAAGAGTGACTTATGATATCTCTGGCAAACCGCCAGCCACAATCGAATGGGAATAAAAAAAGTACTTAAAAAATTGTCTTTTTTCGCGATAGCTTCGTCAACTCCGTACTCAAATCCTTATGTATCATCTATACACTCCGGTTTTCCGTGCGGTGCTTCCTCGCTCTCACAAAAAAATCCTAATTTTTAAAGCACTTTTGGTACATGAAGATGACTCAAGATGCCAAATGGATGCAACGTGCTTTTGAGTTAGCAGAAAAAGCAAAGTCCCATGATGAAGTTCCAGTCGGAGCTGTCATAGTATTTGAAAATCAAATTATCGGTGAAGGCTGGAATCAACCGATATCCTCCAGCGACCCTACTGCGCATGCTGAGATAATGGCCTTACGCGATGCGGGTAATAATATCGGTAACTATCGTCTTCCTAATACAACGATGTATGTCACTCTGGAACCTTGTGTTATGTGTGCTGGCGCCATTGTTCATGCGCGTTTAGAAAAACTTGTCTATGCTGCTGGAGATCCTAAAACAGGCGCCTGTGGTAGTGTATTTAATTTATTGCAATCTGAAGAATTAAATCACAAAGTTGATATAGAGCAGGGCATTATGGAAAACGAAAGTCGTTCTCTCATACAAACGTTTTTTAAAGAAAAAAGAGCAAAATAATTATGGGTGATGTTGCTACAAAACAAGCCGAACAACTTGCTGAATTGTTTTTAAAAACATCGACCAAGGTAGTTACCGCCGAATCATGTACTGGTGGTGGACTAGCAGAAATACTGACACGCATCCCCGGTAGCTCTGCATGGTTCGAACGTGGTTTTGTTACTTATTCAAACGAATCAAAAAATGAATTATTGTCTGTCGAAACACTTGAGCAATATGGTGCAGTAAGTGAAGAGACCGCGCTTGCTATGGCGGAAGGCGCATTAAAAAATAGTCGCGCCGATTACAGTGTTTCAATTACCGGTATCGCTGGCCCTGATGGCGGAACTGAAGAAAAGCCAGTCGGTACCGTTTGTTTTGCCTGGGTTAAAAGAAACCAAGGTGGAAAAACCACGCGAATAAAATTTGAAGGTGATCGTCTTAAAGTAAGAGAGCAGTCTTGTTTGTTAGCCATGCAAGGTTTACTCGAACGCTTACAAAAAGATTCTGAGTAAATTGGGGAAGGTACAGTTTTTCAATTTAGCTAAACGCCCAACCAGCAAACGGTTCTATCTCGTCTCGGTTTAAAACAATCAGCTGATATTTGTTTGGATTCAATTCGTGATCTGCGGTGGTATCGACTGAGAGTTGTTGTAATAAGTAACCAATCAATGCTCTTCGTACTTTAATGGTGATGACATCATCGTCACTGCCGTAATCAATCAGTAGACTGCTTTGTTTTTCTTTATCAAGTTTTGGGTGCGGTGTTAATTGTACGGAGATGATTTCTGACCAGTCATCATCGTACTGAGCACTAGATTCTGCATCAGCATCTAAGCATTCAGCACTGACAAATCTCGAGAGAACGAAATCGCGAAAATCAAAAGTATCTTCATTATAAGCACGTACATGCCAACGGAAACCGGTATTCACCAATGAATGCGGTTCAATCATTCGCTTTTGTGTACTTTCTTTATTTGAAAGTGAATGATAACTAACCTGACATTTTTTCTTGCCATGTATCGCACGGCTTATTTGAGCAAACACGGTTTTATCCGGTAAACGGCTGGGTAAGATCATGCTTTCTACGGGAATACCGAAGACAGATTCATCTGGGTTTGGTCCACCTGCCACAGTTAAATTCGACTCGATCATAGATAGTACGGTTGCTGGTGATAAATCCGCAAAGACTTCCTTAAACTCAGAACTGGGTACGAACCCAAATACAGCATGTTTGTAGATGAGGTTCTCAGGGGCAATGTCGTTGTAAAATTTCAGATCCTTGGTCGCTGCCGCATCCGAGATAGCAAAGGCCTTGGCAACATCACTACGCGTCACTACGCCGGTGTAATAGGCCATTAGCTCTATGTATTGTAGGCGTTGCCGCGTTGCCCACTTAATTTCGTTCAACATTGTCACAGTAGATTAATTCTCAATATTCAATCATTTATTCCCAATTATACAAAATCAGAGCAAAACCTGATAAAAAATATTATATGGTAAAAAATATAAAGGTAGTAAAAAGTATTGACATGTAAAAAAGTATTGAATATAGTCTCACCATAAGAGCTGTTCGAGGGGAGTGGCTTATTACTTTTAGATAAAATACTGATATTGGGTGTTTCTAAAAATAGTGATTTTTTCGTGAGTGTAAGAAGACACCGCGCGGAGAACCGCAATGTATTTTTATACATGAGGATTCGAGCACGGGTCGACGCAGCTACCATGAAGTATTAATAGGGAACGGCACATTGAATCGCGGAAAAGTGTATTTTTAGAAATGCCCAAACGGAGAAAATGAAAATGGCTAAATCAAGCGCAACAGCAGAAGAAGATAAGAAAAGAGCACTATCGATGGCCTTGAGCCAGATTGAGAAGCAATTTGGTAAAGGTTCGGTCATGAAGATGGGTGATCAGAATATTACCGCGATACCAACAGTAAGTACTGGTTCTTTGGGATTAGATATCGCTCTCGGTGCCGGTGGACTACCTTATGGCCGAGTCGTTGAAATCTATGGTCCAGAATCTTCGGGTAAAACCACTTTAACCTTATCAGCGATTGCTGAAGCGCAAAAGGAAGGTAAGACCTGTGCTTTTATCGATGCGGAGCATGCTTTAGACCCAATCTATGCGGGAAAGCTAGGTGTCAATATTGATGAATTATTGGTTTCTCAGCCGGATACGGGTGAACAAGCATTAGAAATTTGTGACATGTTAGTTCGTAGTGGTGCGGTTGAAATGATTGTTATCGATTCGGTTGCAGCATTGGTTCCGAGGGCGGAAATAGAAGGTGAGATGGGTGATTCGCACATGGGTCTTGCAGCTCGCTTAATGTCACAAGCATTGAGAAAGCTCACCGGTAATATCAAACGTGCAAATTGTTGTGTGATTTTTATTAACCAAATTCGTATGAAGATTGGTGTCATGTTCGGTAGTCCTGAAACCACCACCGGTGGTAATGCATTGAAATTTTATGCTTCGGTTCGTTTGGATATACGTCGAATTGGTGCAATTAAAAGAGGCGATGAAATTGTTGGTAACGAAACTCGAGTTAAGGTGGTTAAAAACAAGATAGCCCCCCCATTCAAACAAGCTGAATTTGAAATCTTATATGGCGAAGGTATTTCTCGTCTTGGTGAAGTCATCGACCTGGGTGTGAAATTGGAGTTGATTGATAAAGCCGGTGCCTGGTATAGCTATAAAGAAGACCGCATTGGCCAAGGTAAAGAAAATGTTCGTAAATTCTTAAAAGAAAACCCTGAAATAGCGGAAGAGATAGAAAGAAATATAAGAGAGCAATTGTTACCAAATCTATCACCAGAAGATATGGACCAATCTGAGCCTGAAGACATGCCAGAAGGTGAACTAGTTGAAGTAGCCAAGAAAGAAGGAGCAGCAGCCTGAGTACAGAACGCCAGGAAGTCCTACAACGTGCATGTGACTTCCTGGGGCGGCGCGAACACAGCCGACAAGAGCTCGCGAGTAAGTTATCGAGACGTTGTTCCGATGAAGTGTTGATAGAAGATTTATTGGAAAAACTAAGCCAGGAAGGCCTGCAAAGTGATGAACGATTTGTTGAAAGCTTTGTACACCATAGTATTAGTAAGGGGCAGGGACCCAATAAGATCAATCAGGAACTGCGACAACGCGGAGTTGAACAGTTCTTGATTGAGACTTATCTTGAATCAGGTTCGATAGACTGGATGTCATTGGCGGATGAGGTCAGGCTAAAAAAATACGGTAAAAGTATTCCAGATGACTATCAAAATAAGGCAAAACAATCTCGATTCCTATATAGTCGCGGTTTTAGCAGTGAACAAATTAACCAACTATTAAGACAATGAAAACCAGCAACGATATCCGTCAATCTTTTTTGGAATATTTTCAGTCGAAAGGACATGAAATAGTAGCCAGTAGTTCGCTAGTGCCCGCCAATGATCCGACTTTATTATTCACCAATGCAGGTATGGTTCAATTTAAGGATGTGTTTCTTGGTAGAGAAAAGCGTGATTACAATCGTGCGACTTCATCACAACGCTGTGTTCGTGCGGGTGGTAAACATAATGATTTGGAAAATGTGGGTTATACCGCGCGGCATCATACTTTTTTCGAAATGTTGGGTAATTTCAGTTTTGGAGATTATTTTAAACGTGAAGCAATTACATTTGCTTGGGAATATCTAACAGTCGAATTAAAAATACCCGAATCAAAATTATGGATTACCGTATTTGAAGATGATGATGAAGCGGCAGATATCTGGTTAAAAGAAATTGGTGTTTCACCTGTTCGTTTTAGTCGTTGTGGCGCAGCAGATAATTTCTGGTCTATGGGCGACGCAGGTCCCTGTGGTCCTTGTAGTGAAATTTTTTATGATCATGGTGAAGATATTCCGGGTGGACCACCGGGAACCGAAGATGCTGATCTTGATCGTTATATAGAAATATGGAATTTAGTCTTTACTCAATACGATCGTGATGCCAATGGCACCTTAAAAGAAATACCACATCCTTCTGTAGATACCGGTATGGGTCTCGAACGTATTACAGCAGTAATGCAAGATGTGCATAATAATTATGAAATTGAGTTGTTTGAAAAAATTATTCAAGCAATAAAAAAACTGGTTGGTAATGATGATATTGATGTTACTTCCAGCCGTGTGGTTGCCGATCATATTCGTTCCTGTTCATTTTTAATTAATGATGGTGTAATTCCTTCAAATGAAGGGCGTGGTTATGTATTGCGTCGAATAATTCGACGTGCTATTCGGCATGGTAATAAGCTCGGTTTTAAAACATCCTTCTTTCATAAATTGGTTGATGTTCTCACCGAACTTATGGGTGATGCTTATCCAGAATTAAGAGATTCGAAAGAACAAATAGAAAAAATATTGTTGAAGGAAGAAGAACGTTTTGCTGAAACCTTAGAGCAAGGTTTAAAAATGTTAGGTGATGTTACCGCAAAGATGAAAGGTAATGTGATCGATGGAGAAGATGTTTTTCGTTTGTACGATACCTTTGGTTTTCCTGTCGATCTTACTGCCGATATAGCGCGTGAAAGAAACCTGGAAATCGATATGGATGGTTTTAACAAGGCAATGGCAGAGCAACGCAAACGTGCTCGCTCTGCGAGTAAGTTTGATGTCGGTGTTTCTGTTGATGTTGATGATAGTTTAGTGAGCTCCTTTACTGGTTATGATCGCTTGAAACAAAAAACGACGATCATTGCGCTTTATCAAGATGGACGTAATGTAAAAACATTAAATCAAGGTGATATTGGTGGTGTTATTTTATTAGAGACGCCTTTCTATGCGCAGTCGGGTGGTCAGGTTGGCGATAAAGGCGAACTTTTTACGAATAATATTTTCTTTGAAGTCGAAGATACCAAGAAACAAGGGCAATCACATATTCATGTCGGTACTTTACGCACCGGTTCTTTAAAAGTCGGTGATGTTGTTCGTGCTTCTGTCGATGACGGGAGGCGTGCAGCCATTATGCGTAATCATTCTGCTACGCATTTATTACATGCGGCCTTACGAGAAATACTTGGTGAGCATGTTTTGCAAAAAGGTTCTTTAGTTGCGGACGAACGATTACGTTTTGATTTTTCACATGGCGAACCAGTGACTCAAGGACAATTAGTTGAGATAGAACGCCTGGTTAATGCACGAATATTATTGAACGATGAAACACGCGTTCAAGTGATGTCTTTGGAAAAAGCAAAAACATCGGTAGCGATGTCTTTGTTTGGTGAAAAATACGGCGATACGGTACGTGTACTCAACATTGCCGGTGATTTTTCTACTGAGTTATGCGGCGGTACTCACGTTGAACGTGCGGGTGATATTGGTTTATTCAAGATTATTTCTGAATCAGGGATTGCTTCGGGCGTAAGAAGAATCGAAGCCGTATCTGGCATGGGTGCTCTAGACTGGATAGAACATGCTGAAGACAAATTACATCGGATATCAGAACTACTGAAATCAGATATGGAATCGGTTGATTCCAAGCTAGCTATACATTTGGATAAAACACGTAAGTTGGAAAAAGAACTGGATCAACTCAAAGGCAAACTCGCAAGTAGTGCCGGTTCAAATATGCTTGAAGATGCAGAAGAGATTGAAGGTATTAAAGTCATTGCAAAATCACTCGATGGTGCCGATCCAAAAACCTTACGCGATACCATTGATCAACTTAAGAATAAGCTCGGTACAGCAGCGGTGATTTTAGCTGCTGTTAATGATTCTAAAGTCAGTTTAATTGCTGGCGTTACCCAAGATAGTACCGACCGAATTAAAGCTGGTGACTTAGTCAATTTTGTCGCTCAGCAAGTTGGTGGTAAGGGCGGCGGACGACCAGATATGGCTCAAGCGGGTGGAAATGATCCTGCCGCACTGGAAGGCGCCCTTGAAAAAGTGCCTGAATGGATTCGAGCTCAGCTTTCCACCTAATATTCTTCAATTTAGTTGCTGTCATCTTTATCTTACAAGTTTTTAATGACTTAAAATCTGTTCTTAAACATAAATATTATCTAGTCGTCGAAAAATGACGGAAAACCTTATAAAATAAGCGTTTTAATCAATCTCACCTATTTCTATCTCATCATCTTTCAGCTAGAATCGCACGCTTTTTAGTACAGACATAGTACAGACAGCGTAATGGCATTAATAGTCCAGAAATATGGTGGGACCTCCGTTGGCACGGTTGAGAGAATTCAAGCAGTAGCCGATAAAGTAATCGAAACCAAAAAACAAGGTCATCAAGTTGTGGTAGTGGTATCTGCCATGAGTGGTGAAACCGATCGCTTACTGTCGCTTGCAAATAATATTACGCAGACACCGACGCCAAGAGAGCTTGATGTGCTGCTATCAACGGGTGAACAAGCGACTATTGCTTTATTGAGCATGGCGCTGGAAGAAAAAGGTCAGGCGGCTGTTTCTTATACTGGCGGGCAAGTACATATACGTACAGACAATGAACATAATAAAGCGCGGATTGTCGATATAGATGGGGCGCGGGTGCATAAGCAACTTAACGATGGGAAAATTGTTGTTATAGCAGGCTTCCAGGGTGTTGATGAAGATGGAAACATCACGACTTTAGGACGAGGTGGTTCGGATACTACGGCAGTTGCCATGGCTGCGGCTTTAAAAGCCGATGAATGCCGAATCTATACGGATGTAGATGGGGTTTATACTGCCGATCCTCGGGTAGTTGAGGACGCGCAACGTTTAGTTTCCATTACTTATGAAGAGATGCTGGAAATGGCCAGCCTAGGATCGAAAGTTTTGCAAATTCGATCAGTTGAATTTGCCAGAAAATATAATGTTAATTTACGTGTGTTATCCAGTTTTAAAGATGGCCCTGGCACCTTGATAACCGATGAGGACGAAAATATGGAAGCGGCTCTGATATCAGGTATTGCCCATAATAAAGATGAGGCAAAACTGACGATTGTTGGTGTTCCGGATAATCCGGGTATTGCTTCGAAAATATTGGGACCGATTGCGGATGCCAATATAGAAGTGGACATGATTGTGCAAAATGTCGGGGTTGATAACAGTACGGATTTTACTTTTACGGTAAATCGTACTGATTATGACCGTGCGCTGTCGATTTTACAGAAAACAGCAAAATCCATCAAAGCCAAGGATGTTTCGGGCGATAATAAAATTGTTAAAATTTCTGTTGTGGGGGTTGGTATGCGCTCACACGCTGGGATAGCTAGCACTATGTTCAAAGCACTAGCCGATGAGGGAATAAATATTCAGATGATCTCTACATCAGAAATTAAGGTTTCTGTCGTAGTGGCCGAAAAGTATTTAGAGCTAGGAGTTCGTACATTACATACGACTTTTGGTTTAGAAAATGGAGCTATTACAGAAAGTAATAAATAGTAGCTGTTTGATTAAACATTATCAAAATAGCTAAGGACAAAACGTAAAGTAGCATTCGGTACTATACTTAAATTAAATAAATCATGGAAATAGATGATGATTAAGGATGGACTAGGAGAAGTGAAATGTTGATATTAACTCGACGGGTAGGTGAGTCGCTAATGATTGGGGATGAAGTTAGCGTAACTGTATTAGGAATTCGTGGGAATCAGGTTCGCATAGGCGTGAATGCTCCCAAAGATATTGCTGTACACAGAGAAGAAATTTACGAACGTATACAACAAGAAAACAAAGATGGAGTTTCATCATCTGGGGTATCTGAATAGTTTAGAACGTTTTCTTAACTGGTCTTTACCCTGCAATCCAGCAAGGGTATCCTATGCGGCCTGTAAATCTATGGCCCCAAATCTTGAACTAATTTGGAAGTCACCATGTTTATGGTGGCTTATTGTTGTGTGTATTTTGGAGAGTTTGGGTATAGGACTTAAACAGATAAGTTTTAACAAAGTATTTTGGAGAGGTGGCCGAGTGGCTGAAGGCGCTCCCCTGCTAAGGGAGTATATGGTTTATCCCGTATCGAGGGTTCGAATCCCTCTCTCTCCGCCATTCAATGCTCTAATAGGCATATACAGAAGCACTCATGGTTATTTTGCCTCTAATGATGCACACCTTGATGTACACCCGCATTTCTCACCAAACCCATGTATTGCCATGCCTAATTCGTGTTCGTGCGTTAAAAGGGCGTTAGTGCGGTCGAGCGAGAGACTGTCATTTTGTCGAGGTGGTAATTACTTAATTTTTCACCGGTGACAGATCGGTCACCAGTGACATTAAATATTGGCGCATAAAGCTAATTGATTGGCGGGATCTGTCAAGCAGCATACCAGTACTTTCACCATAATCTCCTCGTACTTAATAGGAGAAACGAAATCAAAAAATTAATATTAACAATTCTGTTACTTTCATTTGGACAGGCGCAGGCACAGACAGCACAGACCTTTCAGACTGGCGGTATGTTACTAGAAGACTGCGAAGCACGTGTCAATGGTACAAATAACGTAAAGGGAGCCGCCTGTGTGGGCTATGTTATGGGTATTGATGACGTACATGCTACTTTTACTGGCTGGAAACGGATGGATAAAGAATGGTGTCTCCCAGATGGTGTGCATTCTGACCAACTAGTAAGAGTTGTAGTCAAGCATTTACAGAAATACCCTGAGGATTTACATTGGGCGGCAGGGAGTCTAGTTGGAAATGCTTTCAATACTGCCTTTCCATGTGAAGAAGGAGTGTGATTGATATGCCAAACATACTAATCCTTATATCCCTCCTGCTTCTCTCGTTGCCACAATGGACCGTCGTGCCGTGATTAAATATGAAACCCTAAACCAGAGGAGAAAGGAAAATTTAAAATCATGTGTGAACCAATAAAACAGAACTATAATAGATGAAAGTCTCTCTTAACTTTTTATGCCATTTATGCCATATCATTTGACGACGTACAGTAGCCTAGACTCTGGATATTATTTTATCTGGTTTAACGCTGTCGCCAGATTGAATCGCCCCCAATCTACTAGAGACTTTTTAGTCTCGTTTGGTAACGCTCTTCATACTCTACAGGCGATAGCTGATCATTAAAACTATGA
>LWDU01044696.1_pt1 | contig 15064 bp, 9 predicted proteins | sample 727161 | NCBI WGS metagenome assembly LWDU01 (sample SAMN04566230, study PRJNA314399) | hydrothermal vent metagenome | isolation source: deep sea hydrothermal plume seawater | place: Mexico: Gulf of California, Guaymas Basin | collected 2004-07-11 | reverse complement strand
AGTGGAAACAAAATAACAGCTTTAATCAATGTTGGTGATAAGGTCACAAATATTAAATATTTCTGAACTAACGTTTAGACAAGTAGCCAAATGATTTACAAGATTATAACTAAAAAATGAAAAGTTTGTTCCACGCGTTAACAAGATTTATAACGAGTGGAGGGGTTGAATAAATTAATTTTTTATTGTTAGAGAGTTTACGTTGGTCATATACTATGTAACATGGATTAGATTCCATTGATTCTCTCCATGCGATCCTTCTCACTCCTACCATGAAAATTTCACCAAAATATTTCCCTGCGCTTCTTCTGATTTTGGCATGCTTTATTCGCCTAGTTTATTTTTATCAGTTTCAAGGAAACCCATTTTTTGGCCACCTTCCGGAATTCTGGGATCAAAAGCTTTACCACAAAGGAGCTCAAGCATTTATTGAAGGGGATCCTTTTGCCCGCGCTCCAGGAGAACCCAACCAACAGTCCCCGTTTTACCAATATTTCTTGGGAATCATTTATTTTTTTTTCGGGGTGGAGTTAACAGCTGCTTGGATCGTTCAGCTTACCCTTGGGGTTGTTTCAACTTTTCTGGTTTATGCGATCGCCGGTCGTTATATCAACCAAGGACCGGCTTTCATGGCAGCCTTTATGTTCACATTTTATGGAGGCAATTGGTTTTATGAATGTACACTTTACCGTGCCTCCTTAATCACACTACTCATCCTCCTAGCCTGCTTACTTCTCCTGCGTTTCGCTGAGAGACCCTCTATCGCACTTCTAATCGGAAGCGCCCTATCTCTTTCGTTTCTCACTCAGGCACGCACCAATTTACTTATCTTTATCCCATTTGCTTTGGCATATCTTTGGAGGAAAGTGTTTTCTCTTAGCAGCACGGGAAAGAAATGGTTAGCAGGATACCTAGTGATATTTTTTTGGCATCCCTCCCCCTTCTTTTCTGGGTGAAACAGATCCATGGTAATTGGGGACCGTATGATCAAACTGGAGGAGAAAATCTTTACTTGGCTAATTCCCCCGATTATTCTGTCCGGAGTGTTATACACGATAAAAAATACCGAAGTTTATTGGAGACTGAACGCTTAGGGACCCTACCCGCTCTCCGATTAATTTTAAATGATATTACTGAACGTCCCCTTGACGTCACAAAAGTATACTTAGAAAAAATATATTATTACTTCAACAATTATGAAGTTCCCACAACTCACAACTATTACCTTTCTTCTGAACTTTCTCCCATTTTAAAATGGGGCTCAGTTCCATTTGGAGTGATTGCTACTTTTGGGATTATTGGTTTCTTCTTGTCTTGGAAAAATTGGAAGCGGTTGACCTTGTTGCATGCTTTCTTTTTGGGTAACCTGCTTGCATACCTACCTTTCTTTATATTTTCTCGCTATAGGCTATCAATGGTTCCTTTTCTTTGCATATTTTCAGCATTCAGTCTTCAGATAATTTTTCAACGCTTCCGGGAAAATGATCTACGTTCGCTCTTATTAATAATGATATCGGTACTTACTCTCGGTTGGTTTTTAAAAACCGCTCCTCTCCCAGAAGGGAAAATTCGTATCCTTGATTACATCAATCTCAGCTCAGCTTATTTAAACAATCATAAACCTGATGACGACGGCAAAGCCTACAGTTATTTGGAAAGATCTTGGGATCTATCTCGATCCCTGCCTGCTGATTTACGTAAACCAAAAACTATCCGTAGGGCTTTGTCCCACTTCTATCTAAAAGAATCCAACTCTTTCCGGCATCAGGAGGACGTAGTCCATGAAGAGATTGCCCTGCGCAGAGCAATATTTTTTGATTTTCCCTCTTCAGCACTCCATGAGCGTTATTCCCGCAATCTTATTAAAAAAGGCGATCCAAAAAAAGCACTGCTAGAGGCTTTAATAGCGTTATCTCTTAACCCAAACTCCTTTGATCTAAATCTACTAGTGGGGGAAATTTATATTAGTGAACGGTCCCACCCTTTATGGGGGCTTTATCATTTTCTCCAGGCACAGAACATTGTCGAACACGTCCCCTTATCTCTGAAAAATTCGATTCAAAACCTTCTGGAGGTTCAGAAACTCAATACTATACCTTTCGACCTGAAAAAATTATCTTCCCAAGTCCGAGAACTATTGACTGGTAAAATCCTCTCAGCAAAAAGTTTTCCAACTAACCCATCCCTACCAGTAGAGTCTTCTGACTGGACGAGTGAAGAATTGTATAATTATCGGTTTGGACTTCACCAACATTTACTATTCGACCGTGGGGTTAATCCCGCTTTCATTTATTATCAGTTGGGATTTCTAGAAATGAAATTTTTTAAAAATGATTATTCAGCTTTTTATTATCTTGAAAAAGCCTGGGATCATGGTTTAAAAAATCAGGAACTGGCAACTTTATTAAATGACATTACAGAAAAATTAGGCACCCGCAGTATTTCTTAAACAAACCAAAATAATTAGAAAATATTTTTTGTGGAAAAGTAGGGAATCAGTTTTTTATGAATTTTGCATTCTTTGCCTTATGACCCTTAACTCGGACCATTGCACGGAAACGAATTTTTGCCTTTGGTGTAACTCTTCTTTGAACGGAAGGCACGACAGTTACTACAGATTATAGGTCAGAGGAGCAGCTCCACCAGTTCTATTAATCGAACAAATCAATAAATATATAAAAAATTCTATTTAAGCTTACTGCTGAGATTAATCTAGTTTGATTCGTTCGTCGAACATTAATTTTAATGAGATGACACGCAGTTCCTCAGGCAATAAATAGGGTTTGGGAGTTTCTAATTCAATCCAAACACTTGAAATTTTTTTAAAATTCTCTTTGTTGGGTACACACACTCCTTCAAGCTTGGTTTTGATTTGGTTTAAATCAGTCATGTCGTTTATGTTAGGTCCACCTAAAGTTGTCTCGGAGCGGATAACCTTTTCACCTTTTGTGCAACATCCTATTAAAACGTTCTCTATCTTTGAATCAATTGTGCCAAGCCGAAGGCGACTTTTTGTTAAAAACTTCTTGTAAGGTTTTTGGTAGATTAAAAAATTTAACTCAATGTGTGTTGCGTATTGTGGTTCTTTTAAGACATACTCGATGCGTAGCTTTCGATTTTTGATTTCAAAGGGAATGCTTCCTGTTGCGGGTTTTATTTCTGTGTATGTACTAATATTTTTACGAGTATGTGAATCCGCCCAGAGTCTAATTTTTTTTACATTAGCAGTGTTTATTTTTGTAGTTTTGAATGTCCGATTAAAAGGTCTTTTTTTTTTATTTCTTATTAAAATAGTAGCGTACTTGAATTTTTTATGCATATGGTAGTTCTCTAAAATATAAAGTACTACTGGACTTCCATTACCAGCAAAGACAGGAGTGTCTTCTGTTCGCCATGATATCTGACCTGCAACATCTCCTCGAACCTTTCCGATTACAACACTTCCGTTGGAATTATATGTATTAAGTATGACAAACCGTGGTCTTCTTTCATTAAGTTCATTTAAAGCATATTTTGCCTGTCGTTCCGTTGCTACTCCATAGGCTGCATCATAGGCCGTTAGGGCATCGGTTCTCCCGGTGAACTGAGAATAATAACCCCAAGGATAAGTAAGTATATATTCGTCAGGCCGCACATTTTGTTCTATGTAATTATTTATCAGTGTGTATTGATCGTAAGCTTCCTTTGAGATTTCAAAGCCGACTTTTTTATAATAAACCATATCAGCACTTTTAGTTTCTGGATTGAAGGTGAATAAGTCTTTGCGTTCTAAGGTAAGAAAGAGCCAAGTGAAGACAAACAACAAGGTCGTAGAGTAAATAGTAAAACCCAATAAGTTTTTTAGATTGTATCCGGTTTCATGGTTATAATTTTTGTAGTGAGGAACTGCGCGGAGCCATATCTTTTCTAAAAACAAGAACCCTATGGTGATGGCTGGTATAAATCCATAAGCCATGTAACCATATCCGGGTAAAAGCCAACTTCGAGGAAAGATCAAAAAACCGTAAGAGGAAAGAAGAAAGAATTTTAAGCTGGCAGGGTTTTTCCCGCGGCAAAAACTGGCCAGGAAAACTAATCCCGCAGCTCCATAAAGTATTATAGGAAGGTATTGCCTAAAAGCTTGCGACAATAAGAGGTGATTAAGAGATTCTGATAAATTGGTAAAGGAGATTCTTGGAAAAGGAGGAAACATTGCGTCTCTTCCGGGTGGACCTGTACTAACGTAGGAAGTAGCATATAGATAGTAATCCTTTACGTAACCAAAGAGTGCACCATGATAAACCATGTAGGAAATAAATGGAGCCAACGAAACTAACAATCCAAATAAAAAAAACTTAGCCACGATTTTTACATGAGCGTTGGTGTTGGAAATAGAAAACAAAATAAAAGTCGCGCAGATTACGATCAATAACGCGGCGCCATATGAAGGGTCCATTAAAATAGAAATTCCTTGCATTATTCCAGTAAAAAACAACCAAATCCTTCCGTCAGGCCGAGTTAGGCAAAAAAAGAATAACGCTAGGGTTAGTTCGGCGGGGAGATGCCGAAGATCTTGATACATGCCTACGGTTAGGTGAAAGAGGCAAACAAGTACAAATGAGATTCTGAGCAATGGTACCTTAACAAAAATCCGAATATATAGATGGGCTAAAAATATAGACAGGGGGGGAATAATAATATGCATGTTGACCATTAGAGCCCAATGGTTCGCCCCAAATAGATAGTAAAAAGGAAGCTGTAAAAAAGCAAATAACGGGCCGTAATAAAAGAAGAAATCTTTAAAAAACACCTTTCCCTGCAGCCAACCATCTAAGGGGTAGGACCGTGCCACATAATCTGTATAGCCAATTTCATATTCGCTAGGGCTATACATGTGATTGACATAACCATGAAAACCTATGTAAATGAAAATGACGCATAGGAAGAAGAATTCTTTTTTTGAAGTCGGGTTAAATGGAGAAATTTGCTTTTCGCTCATTTAGAAGCCACTACTTTTGAAAAATGAGAAAAGAAAAATAAAGTAAATGCAGCGGGACGAATAACATGCTGCGCTCAGAAATGATTAGCGATATTAAAAAAACCAATCATTGTAGAACAAAACAGACGTTCGATGGAGATTACGCTCAAGAATTCATTGCATTGGCAAATGCACACAGAAAAATTTAAAAGGGTGAATCAATTTTGTAACTTCATTCCTTATGTATTTTTATTTCAAATTAAAAAATTATACGCTTGCTACAAACTGCCCAATAATAAACACGCGGATAGAAAAAAACCCTGGCTAAAAAATATTCAATGCTTAACCCTGTTTTTTTAACGATATTTATGAACCCATCTTTATCATTGTGCGCGTTCAAATATTCTGTATGTCTAATGGGTGTAAGAGTGGATTTACCAAAATTAGATTAACGGTAAATTTGATTTATCAAGTGGTTTATACTACATGGTCTTTGGGACCAAAATTTGGGGTAAATGCTTTTGATAAATTATTGACAAATTTATAAAGGGGTAACTCAACGAGAAATCTTGTGTTCCCACTTCTTAATCGCCAACGGCCAATTGGACCATAGAGCTTGTCAATCAGCCTAATAATTTTCTCTAAGGGCGTATTTCCTACTGCAACTTTAATTGCTTTTCTATCAATAAAATAAGAACCAATTAACATTAAATCCATTAACTTTTTCATTTCTTCGTTTATCCAAGGTAACGAATCCGTTCCGCTGGCACTTTCAATTTCATATTCTAACCAGTCCTTTGCAGTCGAGGGTGGAACATAACCATTTTCTATAGCCAAATCATATAGCGCGGTATTTTTTAGAGGCCTAAATCTATTTGGTGTTCCAATAATCGAATTTGGGTGATCCTTAACTATTGCAAGCATTAAATCTCTAGTAGCTTGCAACTCGTCTACAGTTTCAGTCGGAGCGCCCATCATAAAATTATATAACGTTTTCATTTTTGGGTGGCGAGCTAGTTTTCGGTTGCATTCAAGAATATCCTCAACTGTGCAGTCTTTTTTTATTAGTTTTAGTATGCGATCGCTACCACTTTCCGCACCCACATGGATAATGCTAGTTCCAGCAGCAACCAATTTATCAAGAAACGAGTCAGACATTTTTTTTATTTCGTTTATTCGCGCTCCTCTAAACCCCAACTTTATCTTCAGTCCGCGCCGATTGATTTCATCAATAATTCGTTCAACATGCTTTAAACTAACAAAGGAGTCATCATCGATGAAATAAACAAAATTAGCCTTGTATTCTTCAATCACATACTGCAAGTGATCAACAACTTCTTGAACGTCAACAGGAATCCACTTTTTTCCTGGGATGTCTCTATATTCTGCAGGTGAGCTGCAAAAGGTGCATAAATAGGGACATCCTAATGAAGAATACATTGAAAAAGTTCGATTGCTATGGCCCACATGGCCGTAAACATCATAATTTGGTATAAGCTCGTAGGGAATATCTTTATATTTTATATGCTCAAACTCCTCTCGTCTTGGGGTAGCAACTATATTTGAACCTTTCCTAAGTACAATCCCTGGTAAATTCAAAGGCTCTTTACCAGCTTTAATAGCTTGAAATAACTCGTAAAATACTTCGCTTCCATAACCATTAACTACATAATCACAGTATTTTTCATTTTCTAGGATACCCTCAGGATTGAAGGTAGCGTGTGGTCCACCCCAGACCACACGTGTTTGAGGGTCATTTTCTTTAATCATTTTGCTGATTTCAGATGCTTGTACAACTGGAGTTCCAGTCATTACCGAAATCCCAACAATTAATGTTTCTTTATTTATCTTACCCAATAGGGCTTTACGCCATCCTCTAGGATTAAGCCTGCAATCAAAGATCTCTATCGAGACACCGTGCTTAACTAATTTTGAAGAGGTATATAAAAGCCCAAGTGGTATATGTCGTATAAATGACCCAGCCCCTCCCTGCAAAGGATAAACGAGAAGAATTTTATCTCTTTTAGTTGGAGTAAATGGTTTCACACTTTGTCCTTTGTGCTTTCTGTCTGTAATGATTGAGCTTGTTGGTGCATAGGTGGATAAATAAACGTGGGATTTTCCTCAACGGTTCCAGACTGTGCTTCCCAATTTTGTTGGTCTGCTGGTGAAAAAATAAGCGTCTTGCCGCCTTGTCTTTGAGGAAATAAACTGTAGAAAAAAATTAGTATTATTTTTTTTAATACTTGTCGAGGACTGAAAAGTTTAAACATTAAACTTAAATGATAAGGCAGGTTACGTGGATTGTTAACCATCATTAAAAGATGTGTGCGTAAAATAAATTTGGGGAAATTAAATTTCTTAAGATCGTCTGGCATATAGGTTCGAGTTCCATCTGAATAGCTGTAGGGCAACAATCCCTCTGGTAATTCCTTGTTTTCTACGAGTTCACGGTATATCGGTGTGCCTGGAAGAGGCTGAAAACTAGCAAGGAAAACAAAATTAAATTTACACTTAAGTACTAGTTTCCGAGTAGCTAAAAGATCTTCTTCAGATTCACCAGGATAGCCTAAGATTAAAAATCCCTGAACTTTTAAGCCGGCTTCTCGTATTTCTTTTACAACTCTAGGGACAATCTTTAAATCAAGGTCTTTATCCATGCGCTTAATCGTTTTCTCCGAACCTGTTTCCGGAGCAACCATAATTGTTTTCCAACCAGCTTGTTTCATTAACCGCCATAATTCTTTATCCCCTCTTTCCATCCTAATTCCGTTTGGAGTGCCAAACCGAAGCCCCTTTAAGTTAAGGCCAATCACGGCTCGACAAAATTCCTTCGCATACTTTTTATGGAAAGTGAAGTTGTCGTCTAAAATGTTTACCCATCTTACCTCTCGCTGAAAATAGAGATATTTTATCCATTCCATCATGTAAGGAATGCTGTGGGAGCGAACTGGCTTACCATTAAGTTGAGGCGCTGCGCAATAGCCGCATCGGTACGGGCAACCTCGTGTAATCCAGACTGGAGCATTGATTTTAGGCGGGCAATTCCATCGGTAACCGTTCCTTACGTAGTAATCTAATTGGATGGAATCATAGTCGGGGATTTTAATCTTATCAAGGTCGTCTTCTCTATCTAAGTCGTTTGCAACGACGCCTTCCCTTCCTCTGTAGACCAACCCCTTTACTTTTGAAAATTTGGGATCTTGTTTTTCAAGTTGTTCTAAAAAAACTGAAAATGAAAGGTCTGCCTCGCCTCTGAAAAGGAAGTCAACACCCTTGGCGCCAACTATTTTTTCGTGATAACTAGTTGCATGAGCTCCTCCAATGCAAGTAATCACTTCAGGGTTAATCTCCTTCGCTACTTTTAGGCAATCAAGCGCTTCTATGGACATTGGCGACCAAGTCGATACCCCCACTAGATCAGGATCAAACGCTTGTAGATCCTGCTTGAATAGTTGATCAGTAGCCAGTCTATTTAAAATAGTATTGTCAAATATTCGGATTTCATATCTCGACTCATCAATGTTGCTCTTCAAATAACCATATGGAAGAGGAATTGAGTAGGTAGGATCAAACCCCTTGGGCCAAATAAGGGCAATTTTTTTTGCGCGTATAGGCCTCCAAAGCCTTTCATCAGGAAAATCTGGCTTTAAACCAAATAGCGTGAACTTCCTTGAATGTTTACCTACATTTACCGAGTTCAAATCAAACCCCTAATGGACTAAATTGTTATGAGTTCTGAGTCATAAAAGCTTTATCGGAAAAAGACTTTATATAAATTACTCTTAAGGACTTAAGCACTCCAACTACCCGAAAAAATAATTATTTGCCAACAAGGGTACTTTTTTGCTTCAACTGATATTTCTCCCGTATTTCTTCTGCCAGATCGACCATTCTATCAAAGTTCATAACCTTTCTAGTAAACCTTGATATTTTTGCTCCTTGAAAAAGTCTTTCAATAAAAACACTAGTATCTCGGCAAAAATAATGTATTTCGGGATAGCATGCGTACATACAACCTGGGCAAGCATCAACTTTTTCCTTAATAGCCCCTATAAAGTTTCCCTCTGTATAATTTTTAAGAAAATCTGGATGCGTCATGTGAATATCCATAGGTATTTCCAAGTCAACGCAAGGTAGAAACCTTCCCTCAGGACTAATTGAGAAGTATAAGTCTGGACTACTGCATTTCCAGTGAACTTTTTTAAATTTTAAAAAGTCAGGGGACTCCCGTAAAAACCGATTGGAGTTATGCACATGATATCCATCGCGTTTCATCTGAATAATTTTTTCATATGCTTGATCAATAGCGTTATGTTCTGCATTGGTTATTCCCATGACTTCACTGTCCCCCCGCAGTAAATAACTAGTATCTTCATCCGGATGCTTTGTTTCTTCATCTGTCAAGTGTGCAGGTATAAGTGATACGTAAAACCCAATCTGGGTAACAAAATCTATAAGCGCAGGAATTTCGTGGATATTTGATTTTGAAACTACCGCATTGACTCCTGTCATGTTCCCTTTAATAGGAAACATTTTTGAAAACAGCGCCAGAGCCCGAAGAATATCGAAGTAAGAGCCTTCTTTTTGATTAATAACATCCTGTTTTTCTATATTGAGAGTATCAAGAGAAATTGTAACTTCAGAAACCCCTGCATCTATAACCGCTTGTAAATTTTCTTCAGTGACAAGTAAACCGTTGGTTTGAAGACGAGATTCAATATGATGTTTTTTAAAAAGCCTAACAACATCCGAAAGATCTTTTCTGAGAAAGGGTTCCCCTCCCGTCAAAATAAGCATACTAACACCCATCTTATCTAAATTATGGGCGAGAATATCTATGTCAGAAAGCGTCAGTTCTTTTTCATGCGATCTATTTTCAACCACACTGCACATCAAACACTTTATATTGCACCCTTTGGCCAGAGCAAACTGGACATACATAGGAGATTTTTTAGTGACTACGCCTTTTAAGAAAGTCAAAGCGGTTTTAGTGTTGATCATTTTGCATCTGAGGTTCGAAAGTGGATCTAGACATTTTTAAGAAATAAACGATAGCAAATAATCCCATCGTAATTATAAACTCCTTGATGATAGCTCTGAACGTTGCAAAACTATAAAACCAACCTGATGACTGGGCCCAATCTATGGGATCAAAAATGGAGATTGGGGAATTAGTAAGATAAGGTAATGGGTAAAATAAAGCTACCTTGCTCGGATAAAACCCATCACCGACAAAGCCATCTACAACTACATGAGAAAATATAAGAGCAAAGCAAAACAGAAACGTGATACGAAATGATGGGTATCTGACTTGAGCTATTTTGAAAAATACGTAACCAGCAACAATAGAAAATAATAAACTATGGGTATATGTCCTGTGATCACTTGAATCATGAGTGATCATCATTATCAAAAAGTCAAAATCAGGCAGGATAGTCAGAAAACTGATAAAGTAAATTTTTTTCCAATTTTTAAATAGATTTTTTTTGGGGGTTACAGTCGTGTATATCGACAATCCTATCAACGTGTGGGCCACCGGTGAGCACATTTAATTCGGGCCATCCATTTTGTGTCTGATTTTAAACATACTTTTTTTAAAGTAAAAACCTTAAACAAATCTTACTAGACAAAAGTCATTCAAATAGATTGTCCTCACAACTGCCGAGAAAATAAGCAAACACTATTTTCATATTAGCTTTTTCCTTATATCCTCTTCGCATATAAATATATAGGTTTTTGAAAAATTTAAACCGTTGCTTGAATATCATTTTTGAAATCCGGCGTCCGATAAAGATTGAATAGCAAAACAATTGAAAATAAACCACGAAGTTTTTCGAGAATGTTTTAGATTGCATTGGCTCACCAAACTGTATAGTTGATTGATCCTCGTCGCTCCTCTCACTATCTTCGGAATTAAAAATGTCCCTTGAGATCGCATCTGGGCTCAAATCATAATTCCCCACTTGAGATAACTGAGTATCATGAGCTAGCATTTGATATATAAAAAAGATAGGCTTGTTTGGCTTTAGTTTCCAATTCAATTTAAGCGTCTCAAACATCTCACTTCGAGTTTCTGTGGGGCCACCAAGCATGTTGTATGCAATAGTATTCATGTTATGCTTTTGCATATAATGGAAAGTTTCTTCCAATTGTTTGGTTGTGCACATTTTTTTATGTATCTCATTGCGCATTCTATCCGTGCCAGTTTCCACGCCAATTCTAACTTCCCTAACACCTGCCTCTGCTAAACATTTAACTCTATCGTGATCAAACGTTTGAAATCTTGCTGACCCAGGTCCCTCATGCAAATAAAAAGTGTCTCCTCTAGCAAAAATGGACAGAGGCAATTTTGTATGCATGCCGGCATCAATATATTTACTGCAAAATTCACGGGTCCATTTGGCGTTAATCGGGAAAACAGGATCAAACGGATGACCCATGCGGAGACCACGGTCGCCAAATCGTTCGAATTGGAATTTAATTTCATCCACATAATTTTGGGGGTCTCTATACCTAAATCTATTTCCAGGGGATGCATCCTTGATATAGACTTCCTCACAATTTGTGCATGGGTAAGGGCACCCTCTACTACCGATCAGCCATAACTGCTGAATAAAATAAAGATATTTATCAATATCTTCCCAGAGTTCGTAGTCGGGGAATGGAAGACTGCTAATGTCCTCTATCCAACCAGCCCTACTATTCTCAAAATAGCTACCGTTATTCAATTTAAAAAGCAACCCTGGAATATTATATAACTCGCTTTTGGATTCCAACGCATCCATATAATTAGACAGGATATATTCTCCCTCACCGCAAACCACGGCATCGACTCCGGGCAAATTAATCGATTCTCTTGGCCTTAAAGTAGGGTGATATCCTCCAAGTACTATCGGTATATCTTTTGAAATATTACTCCGAATCTCTTTTATCGTTTCGACCACATAAGAAGTATAAAGAGTTGTATGGGTGATCCCGATGACGTCGGGTTGATCTTTTTTATATTTTTCTAATAAATAGTTTCGCCAACGATGCCTGTTAAACGTGTAATCCCATACGCTTGCATCATGTGATGTTCTTTCATTAATATATGTGGCTAAATAGGTTACTCCAGTGTCTAATATAGAAACACACCCGCTAAGGTTTGGAGATATGATAGATATTTTCACGTTTTGTTACCCGCCCTAATTTAATAGCTAGATATTATACGGATCAACCTGGCTTCACTTTGAATAAAGGATTTGCTTTCTTCTTAATTATATTTAATCAAAAGCTCACCCTTCATAATTGGTAATCAAATAATTTGCTAGGACAAGCTTAATCCAGTCTTCTACCCCATTCAACTAGCTATTTCTATACTATGAAAAAGCTCAAATATTATGAAGAAAAACTGCACTCATTTTCGACAGCCGTCCTAAAAACCTACCTTTTTATCTCTTCGTTATTTTCATCACAGGTTAGATTTTCCCTCAGGAATCACTACTCTGTGAAATTTACAGCTCAAATAAGTTAGAAAACATCTTTCTATTTCGACCTTAAGATGTTTAGGCTAACGGGGAGATGTGAAAAATATGGTTTCTGAATAGAATTTTTCAATAAAAGATTCTACTTAATTTATATATTAAATTCTTGGAGTAGTTATGTTCAGGGGTTTTACTCTTGATAATCAGAATCTATATTGCATTCAAATATTATTTTTTTATCACTTTGATTCGATTTAATTAGATCCACAGCTAGCATCGCTGTCATCATGCTATGATCTTGATTATTGTAACGGTGAAGGCCATTTCGCCCAATCAAAAATAAGTTTGGTATAGTATTAAAATAGTCATAAACCGTTGATAATTGTGCATAGGAGCCAAAATAAGCTGGATAAGCCTTGGGTAAACGCAACACACAACCATCAAGAAAATCAGCCCTATCAATAAAGCCAATTTGAACTAACTCTGAGATCCCCAGTTCAATCATGTCCTTATCTTTCATTTTCCACAAGTCATCCCCGATATTGACAAAATATTCCAACCCAAGCCATATAGTTTTTTCTGGGTCGGCCACCATATAGGTACTCCAGTTATTGAAGATTTGAACACGACCTAATCGAACAATACCATCTTGAATATAAATCCAGTTATCAGGTAACGTGATTAAAGGGGGAGGTTTCCCCCTGAAATAGTCAAAAAAATTACTGGACGGCGCGCCCTTTATTTTCACATGAAGTTTTTTTAACAGTAGACCAACCGTCATAAAATCTCGGTAAACTAAGTTATTGGCAATTTTCTGGACATTTTCCGGAGGTGCTGGAGAAATGATGCTCACTAATTCCTTTAAGGGCATCGAGGAAAAAAAATAATCGCAAGCATGTTGTTTTTCTACTCCATCATCGTTTATTACTGAGACAGAAGAAACTCGATTATTCTCTAAGTACAATTTAGAAACGTTGTGTTTTTTGTGTATGCTTCCTCCCGCCGAAGTTATGCGATTAGCAGCAACTTCCCACATTTGTCCGGGACCAAGTTTTGGGTAATAAAAATGACTAATTAATGAGGTCTCTCTTTTCTCCTGTTCTTCTTTTAAAATACGCGGGAACAAATCCTTTAATGCCTGCAAGAGGGCTTTTCTAAGAGACAAGTTTTTTATTCTCTGGGACCCCCAGTCTGATCGAATTTGGCTACATGGGATGCCCCAGATCTTCTCGGTATAGTCTTTAAAAAATGTTTCATAAAGACGTTTCCCAAATCGATTGATAAAAAAAGAGTCCAGATACGTCTCATTGCTTTTGGGGAAAGTATGAGCATAAAGATAGCTCATAAAAATCCAAATAGAATTTTTGAGGCCGAGGCAACCTATAGCTGATGGAGAAATGGACAGTGGATAAGAAAAAAAATGCCCATTATAGAAAATTCGGGAAAGACGCTTTTTGGACAACATCACCTCGTCGACCAAGTCTGGATGGGGTGCCGACTGCAGCACTCTTTTGAAACGTGTCTGCTCCTGCATCGATTTTTTTAAATCTTCACCATCGCCCAGATTAGTTGGCAATAGGTATTCTACTTCTCTGTCAGCATCATTGATTGCTGACGACTCTTCGGTGATAGAATAAAATTCTTCTTGAGCTTGAATAGGTAACAGAGAGAACCACCAATTGCTAACCCTTTGGCTTTTTGTGTAGAACCTGTGACCCCCAAGGTCTATACGATTACCCTTATATAAGACCGTTTGGGCTATTCCCCCCATGCTTTCAGTTTTTTCAAATATAATTGGTTGAATATCGGTGCGTTTTTTCAGTTCATAGGCTGCGGTTAATCCTGCTGGGCCTGCTCCAGCAATGATAGCGATTTTCTCAGTATCTTCAGACAATTTATTAAATCCTCATTTTCTTAAAGACATGGAAGCCCCGTTATTCTGAAGCCACCGATACATTGTATTATATGGAGCCAGCGGACAGAATTGAACTGTCGACCTACTGATTACGAATCAGAAGGTATTGAAACATACTGAAATAATATGAAACAGTATGAATCAATTAATTACTGTTAAACTATTATATATAAAAGACTTTTATAATTCAAGTCATTTCTTGACATCTCAGTGTATTAACATTTTATATAGGCAATATGTCGAAACGATTCACAGACTCCCAAATACAGAGCCTTAAACCAACAAATAAGCGTGCAATTCTATTTGAAGATGGGGGAAGAGGGTTTGGCATACGCGTTGAACCTTCTGGCCGCAAATCCTTCTTTTTAGAATATCGATTTGGTAAAGGGAAAGAACGACGAAACAGGGTCTTAACGATAGGCAAATATCCACGGGTATCTCTTACCAAAGCACGATCCATTGCTAGTCAGTCCTTAGCTCACGTAGAACAAGATGTTGATCCCGCCACTCAAAAGCAGACCCTAATAATTGCCAATCGAGATGCTCTTTCCGTGGCAGACTTAGTTGCAGAATATATTGAAAAATGGGCGAAGGTAAAGAAAAAAGAGCGCTCATGGAAAGAAGACGAACGACTCCTTAAAAAAGATATCATTCCTGCCATCGGTCGCAAGAAGGCAAAAGACATTCGACGAAGAGACATTGTTCTTTTATTAGATGAGATTGTAG
>LWDU01041197.1_pt1 | contig 15067 bp, 15 predicted proteins | sample 727161 | NCBI WGS metagenome assembly LWDU01 (sample SAMN04566230, study PRJNA314399) | hydrothermal vent metagenome | isolation source: deep sea hydrothermal plume seawater | place: Mexico: Gulf of California, Guaymas Basin | collected 2004-07-11 | reverse complement strand
CTAGTAAAATATCGTCCTCTCATCCCGACTTTTTTTATATTTTAGCATTGTGAAAAAATTATACATTATATTATTCTGTATTCCTACATGTCTATTTGGCCAGCAAGTGATAATTAAAACAATAACACTTGAACCGCATATGTATACTCAGAATTATGAGCATTTTAAAAGGCTAGTACTTGATTCTCCTGACTCTGAAGCAGAGTATATTGATGGATTTGATTTTGAATGGGGATATTATTACACTTTAAAAGTTAAAGAAAAGAAGGTGGGGCCTTTGTCAGACGGAACACATTATGATTATTCTTTGTTAAAAGTAATTTCTAAAGAAAAGGTTGCTGATACAGTAATATTTAAAATGTCTATAGATCCTTTAAGGTATTATCATAAATTAGAAGAAGCTGGTATTTCTAATTACACATTAAGTCAGTTAAATGATAGTACTTATCTTTATATGGATAAAGTTGAGATTGAAATCCCTCAAAAGTATCTAGAATTTTTCAGCAAAAAGACAGATAATGAAGTTGGTTTTAGAGGAAACTTTAAATTTGTTAATAGAAAAAGGGTTAGATTAGTAAGCTTTAGATAAATAAAAACCCACTCAATGAGTGGGTTCTTTTTGGGCCCCTCTCGGTCCTTATTTCGAACTTTTTTAATTTTGTATTAAAAACTAAAGAATAAATATTATGGATCCATTATTAATGGAAAAAGCTATGATAAAGAATATGGTTGAAAAAACTGGGAAACCAATTGATGAGTGGCTTGAGATTGTAATTAATAAAGAATTTAATAAGCATAGTGAGATAGTTACTTTTTTAAAAAGTGAATATTCTATGACTCATGGTTATGCTAATCTAATTGCTCGTAAATCAAAAAAACAATAAAACCCACTCAATTGAGTGGGTTTATTCTAAGTGGAGCTGGCGGGTTTCGAACCCGCGTCCAAACAAGGAATTAAATAACTTTCTACATGTTTATCTTATTTTACTTTTCGAGAAAGGGTAGGGAATAAGCAACCAAAACCAATCCTTAGCTTCTAAAATTTTGCCTACAAACAGAAGCCGTTTGCAAACTATCCTAACATTAATGATGCCTCAAAAACCAAAGGCGTTAGGAGGTCCTTTGATAGAGACAAAAGCTTATCTAATTATATAAATTAGGCAGCTAAAGCGAAAGTTTGATCGCCAATTAAAAATTTGAATCTTGATATTTACGAGCCAAAATACAATGCTCGACATGCTTACTATCCAACGCATCTTGCTGTCAAATCCAGTCAGCCCCAATATGTAAAAGAACTTTTTAAAATTTTTGCAAAGTTAGCAAATAAGCCCTTTTTATCTCTTGCCTTTTCTATTTTTGTAGCCAAAATAATTTACTGATGAAAATAGGTATTTTAAGAGAAGAAAAGATTCCAACAGATAAAAGAGTGCCGTTATCTCCTTATCAGTGCAAACGATTAATTGCACAATATCCATCTATTTCACTTTTTGTGCAAAGCAGTAATATCAGATGTTTCCAGGATTCTGAGTATGAAGATTTAGGCGTAAATATAGTAGAGGGTATTTCTGATTGTGATGTACTTTTAGGAATAAAAGAAGTGCCTATTGATAGTTTAATAGCTGAAAAAACCTATCTTTTTTTCTCGCATACCATGAAAAAACAAGATTACAATAGAGCACTTTTAAAAGCTTTGCTTGACAAGAAAATAAAGATGGTAGATTATGAAGCTATAAAAAACAAAAAAGGAAGGCGATTGTTTGGTTTTGGAAGATATGCTGGAATAGTTGGCGCTTATAACGGACTGCTCACTTACGGTTTGAAATCAGGACAATACAACTTAAAATCGGCTCATTTTTGCAGTAATCGGCAAGAAATGGAAGCGGAATTAATACATTTAAATTTCAATAAGGAAAAGATAATTGCAACAGGAAATGGTAGGGTAGGCAAGGGGGTTTTAGAAACTCTGCGAAAAGCAAAAATAAGGGAAGTTAGCAAAGAAGAATTTGTTAATGAAACTTTTGAAGAGGCTGTTTTTGTGCAATTAAACACCATGGATTATAACGCAAGGATTGATGGTGCTGCTTTTAATAAATTTGAGTTTTACAATCAGCCAGAATTTTACATATCATGCTTTATGGATTATGCGAAACATGCTGATATTTTCATTACCGGACATTACTATAGTGAGGGCTCTCCTTATTTGATTACAAAAGAAGATGCTAAGAAATCAGAGTTTAACATAAAAGTGGTTGCTGATATTTCTTGCGATATAAATGGACCAATCGCTTGCAACATCCGTTCTTCAGAAATTGAAAACCCAATTTACGGCTACAATCCAATTACAGAAAAGGAAGATAATTTTACAAAAAAAGGTGTAATTGCGGTAATGGCTGTGGATAATTTACCATCTGAACTACCAAAAGATTCCTCAGAAGATTTTGGGGAGAATTTAATAGAAAATTTATTTCCTCTTTTATTGGATGAAGATAATGATAGAATTATAGAAAATGCAACCATTTGCCAAAATGGCGATTTAATGCAAAATTTTGAATATTTAAGGGATTATTTAAACGGAAACTAAACTGCCTTCAAATCGGCAATCGTTTGTGCAGGGTCATCAGATTTAAAAACAAAACTTCCAGCAACCAATACATCAGCACCAGCATCCAGTAATTTTCGCGCATTTGCTGTAGTAACACCACCATCAATTTCAATTAGAAAGTTAGCATCACTCACCTTTCTTAGATGGGCTAATTGTTTCACTTTTTCAAAAGTATGTTCAATAAAAGATTGTCCTCCAAAACCAGGGTTTACCGACATAATACAAACCAAATCCAAATCATTCAACACATCAGAAAGCAAATGCACAGAAGTGTGTGGGTTTAGAGCAATTCCTGCTTTCATTCCTTCTTGCTTAATAGCTGCTAATGTTCTGTGCAAATGGTCGCAAACTTCATAATGAACGGTCAATACATTCGCTCCTATTGCGGCAAAAGTTTTAATGAATTTATCAGGATTTACAATCATCAAATGCACATCCATAGTTTTCTTAGCATAAGCATTAATCTTTTTGATAATTGGCATTCCAAAGGAGATGTTCGGAACAAAAACACCATCCATTACATCTAGGTGGAACCAATCGGCTTGACTAGAATTCACCATTTCGCAATCTCTTTGCAAATTACCAAAATCGGCTGCTAAAATGGAAGGGGCTATTTTATGGCTCATATTTTTTTGGCAAATATAAAAAAAAAGAGGGCGAAAGCCCTCTTAAAAATTTTAACCTAAATAGGTTTTTAGTATTTTACTTCTTGAAGTATGCTTTAATCGCCTCACCGCTTTTTCTTTAATTTGCCTAACTCGCTCACGAGTCAAATCAAACTTCTCTCCAATTTCTTCTAAAGTCATGGCGTGCCCTTTGTTCAGTCCAAAGTAAGAAGAAATTACATCTGCTTCTCTTGGCGTTAGGGTGTCTAATGCTCTTCTGATTTCTTTTCTTAAAGATTCCACCATAAGTTCACTATCTGGGCTTGGGCTTTCATCACTTCTTAAAACATCATACATATTACTGTCCTCTCCATCAATAAGAGGCGCATCCATAGATACATGTCTTCCGGAATTTTTTAGTGACTCTTTTACTTCTGTGATAGATAATTCAACATAATCAGCAATTTCTTCTGCTGTTGGAGGGCGTTCGAATTCTTGCTCTAACCTAGCAAAAGCCTTATTTATTTTATTTATAGATCCTATTTTATTTAAAGGCAAGCGTACAATTCTAGATTGCTCTGCTAATGCTTGTAAAATAGATTGACGAATCCACCAAACGGCATAAGAAATAAATTTGAAACCTCTTGTTTCATCAAATCTTTTAGCTGCTTTTATAAGTCCTAGGTTTCCTTCATTTATCAAATCAGGAAGAGTAAGCCCTTGGTTTTGGTACTGTTTTGATACCGAAACTACAAAACGCAAGTTTGCTTTTGTCAATTTTTCTAAGGCATTTTGGTCTCCTGCCTTTATTTTCTGTGCTAATTCTACTTCTTCTTCAGCAGTAATTAAGTCAACCCTTCCAATCTCTTGTAAATACTTATCTAGAGATGCAGTATCTCTGTTGGTAACCTGTTTGGTGATTTTTAATTGTCTCATAAAATAATTTTTAGATTAATAAACTGTGCGCTTATACGCACACATTTTAATAAGGTTACACAATTTTTTGAAAAAATTATGATTCTTTTCTTTCAGGTCTTGGAAGTAGTACTTTTCTAGATAGTTTTAGCTTACCACTTCTTTCGTCAATAGCGATAAGTTTAACCTCTATTTCCTCTCCTTCTTTTAGAACATCCTCTACTTTTTCTACTCTATCCCAATTTATTTCAGAAATATGTAAAAGTCCATCTACATTGTTAGCAATACCAACAAAAGCGCCATAAGGCATAATCGATTTAACTTTTCCTTTATAAGTTTTTCCTTCCTCAGGAACAAATGCAATTTCCTTAATTCTTGCAATTGCATTGTCAATTTTTTTCTGATCAGTTCCTAAAATCTCAACCTTTCCTTTTCCATCCACTTCTTCAATAGTAATTATAGTTTCAGTAATTTCTTGCATTTCTTGAATTACTTTTCCGCCAGGCCCAATCACACCACCAATAGTGGATTTTGGAATTTCCAATATTACAATTTTTGGAGTTTGTGGTTTAAGTTCTGTTCTTGGCTTAGAAATTACATCTGTCAATTTGCCTAAAATATGTAATCTACCATCTTTTGCTTGATTAAGAGCTTGCTCCAAGATATCATAAGATAATCCTTGTACTTTAATATCCATTTGACAAGCAGTAATTCCATCAGCAGTACCACAAACTTTAAAGTCCATATCTCCAAGATGATCTTCATCACCTAAAATGTCAGAAAGTACAGCATAGTTATTTGGGTCCTTTTCATCAGAGATTAATCCCATAGCTATTCCTGATACTGGTTTTTCAATCTTTATACCAGCATCCATAAGTGCTAAAGTACCAGCACAAACAGTTGCCATTGAAGATGATCCATTTGATTCTAAAATATCAGAAACAATTCTTACTGTGTAAGGATTATCTGCAGGAATCATCTTTTTTAATGCTCTTTGTGCTAAGTTTCCGTGTCCGATTTCTCTTCTACTTACATTAAATTTCATTCTAGCTTCTCCTGTAGAGAATGGAGGGAAATTGTAGTGTAAATAAAAGGACTCATGGCCTTGGTAAGTTACGCCATCTAATCTGTTTACATCCATTTTTGTACCGAGCGTTACAGTAGTGAGTGATTGCGTTTCACCTCTAGTGAATACTGCCGAACCGTGAGGACTTGGTAAGTAGTCAATCTCACACCAGATAGGCCTGATTTCAGTAGTTTCTCTACCGTCTAATCTTTTCCCTTCATTTAAAACTAATGCTCTAACTGCTTCTTTTTCTACATCATGGTAATATACTCCAATTAATTTAGAATCGTATTTTTCAACTTCTTCTTCTGTTAAAGAATCAATCCAATCTTGTTTTACTTGTTTAAATTTAGTTGATCTTTCATCTTTTCCTAAACCTTCAGCAGCAACTGCATAAACTTTATCGTAAGTTTCTTTTCTGACTTTTTCTCTCAAAGCTTCATCATGGGTTTCATGACAATATTCTCTTTTTGGAGAAGAAGTAGTAATTTCAGATGCTAATTCAGTTTGCATTGCACACTGAACTTTAATAGCTTCATGACCAACTTTAATAGCCTCAATCATCTCTGCTTCCGATACTTCACTCATTTCTCCTTCTACCATTGCTACACTATCAGCTGAAGCTCCAACCATAAGGTCAATATCTGCTTTTTCCATTTGAGCAGGAGATGGGTTCACTATGAATTCTTCATTTAATCGGATAACTCTAACTTCAGAAATAGGTCCGTTAAACGGAATATCTGAAATAGCAATTGCAGTTGAAGCGGCTAATGCAGCTAAACTGTCAGGAGATACTTCAGGGTCGTGTGAATTAAGTGAGATCATCACTTGTACTTCAGCATGATAATCGCTTGGGAACATAGGTCTTAAAATTCTATCTACCAATCGCATTACCAATATTTCTTGGTCGGTTGGTCTAGCTTCTCTTTTTAAGAATCCACCAGGAAATCTACCATCAGCAGCAAATTTCTCTCTATAATCAACAGTTAATGGTAAAAAATCTACTCCATCTCTAGCTTCTTTACTAGACACAACAGTGGCTAACATATGAGTTTTCCCCATTCTGATTTCTACCGAACCGTTTGCTTGTTTTGCTAATTTTCCTGTTGTGATGGTAATTTCTCTACCATCCTCTAATTTTATTATTTGTTTAATTTCGTTATATGACATTTTTCTTAATTTCTTTCTTGTGTTAATAAGTAAAAAAGGCAAAGAAATTGCCTTTTTTGTCTGTTTTATTTTCGGAGTTTCAATTCTTTGATTAACTCCCTGTAAGCAAGGATATCTTTACTTTTTAAGTAATCTAATAGTTTTCTCCTTTTTCCAACCATTAGTTGTAATGATCTTTGTGTGGAGTAGTCCTTTCGGTTTTCTTTTAAATGAGAGGTTAAATGTTTTACCCTTTCGGTGAATAGCGCAACTTGGCTAAATACTGACCCAGAATCTTTGGCATCTTTTCCAAATTTCTTAAATATTTGTTCTTTTTCTCCTGTTGTTACACGCATATTTTCCTTTTTTAATCTTTAATTTTTAATGGGTGGCAAATTTAGAAAATACTTTTGGATAAAAAAACTCTTTTAAAACAAATAAAATCAAGCTTTTATGATACGTAATATTTGGCTAATTTTGGTTTTTAGTTTTTTTCTATCTACAATCAAATCCAAGAAGCCGTGTTCTAGTAAAAACTCAGAAGTTTGGAACCCTTCCGGTAAGTCTTTTCCTATTGTTTCCTTTACTACCCTTGGACCCGCAAAGCCAATGAGAGCATTAGGTTCGGCAATATTCATATCGCCAAGCATGGAGAAAGAGGCGGTTGCCCCTCCAAAAGTGGGGTCGGTTAGCAAGGAAATATAAGGGATTTTTGCATTGCTAAGTTGAGCTAATTTAGCAGATGTTTTTGCCAATTGCATAAGTGAAAAAGCTGCTTCCATCATTCTTGCTCCACCTGATTTTGAAATGATAATCATTGGTGATTTGGTTTTTTTTGCATAGTCAATAGCTCGTGATATTTTTTCACCAACTACCGAGCCCATTGATCCGCCAATAAAATTGAAATTAAAACAGGCGATTACGATATTCTCTCCATTCATTTTACCATATGCAGAAGTCAAAGCATCTTTTAGCCCTGTTCTTTTTTGATTTTCTTTTAATCTATCATTGTATTTTTTTGCATCCTTGAATTGAAGTGGATCTTTGGATTCCATTTCAGCATCTAATTCAGTAAACTCATTTTTATCAAACAAAATTTTGAAATATTCTTTTGAGTGAATTCGGTGGTGATAATTACAATTGTTACAAACAAATAATTGTTGTTTGTGCTCCTTAGTAGTTATAATGGTTTTACACTTTGGGCAGTTGTACCACAACCCTTCAGGAGTTTCTTTTTTCTCTTTTGTGGAAGTAGTTATTCCTCCCTTTATTCTTTTAAACCAACCCATTTTTTATTAGTTATATTTATTTTGGTTCTAAGATCTGAATACCAGAATCAAATGTAGCTAAACTATTATTTTTTGCTCTTATTATAAATGCTTCCTGAGCTGCTTTTCTATTTTCATTTTTCCCTTTCCAAGTGTTTAGGGTGTCATGTTGAAGCGCTCTTCCATAGGAAAAAGTTAGATTCCAAGGCATATCTTTATGTGTTTCATTCATTTTTTTCAAATGAGAGGTTGCTAAATCCCCACTTTGTCCACCTGATAAAAAAGCAATTCCCGGCACATTTTCAGGAACATTTTCTTTTAAACAAGCATAAGTCATGTCAGCCACTTTTTCTATATCTGCCTGAACAGGACAATTAATTGCTGAAATAATCATATTGGGCTTTAAAATAATTCCCTCCAACAATACATTGTACATACTTAGTTGCTCAAAAACAATCTTAAGTGTTCTACTGGTAACATTGTTACATGTTTCAATGGTGTGCGTTCCATCCATAAGAACTTCCGGTTCAACAATTGGAACAATACCTGCTTGCTGGCACTTAGACGCATAACGCGCAAGCGAATGGGCATTGGCCTGAATACAAGCATCTGTTGGAATATCATCTCCTATGGTTATTACTGCTCTCCATTTTGCAAATCTTGCCCCTAGTTTATAGTACTCTGCCAATCTTTCGTCCAATCCATCTAAACCTGAAGTTGCTTTTTCGTTTGGAAATCCTTCCAAATTATTTGCTCCTTTGTCTACTTTTATACCTGGAATAATACCTTTTGAATTTAACAATTCAGGAAAAGGAGTTTTCTTATCACAAGTCGTGCTTTGCCTTAATGTTTCATCAAACAGTATCACACCACTAATAAAATTCTCAATTCCATCTGAAGTGAATAAGATATCTCGGTATTCATTTCTACTCTCAAAACTAGATTCAACTCCTATTGATTCAAATCTTTTTTTACATGTGGGGTTGCTTTCATCTGCTGCCAATATTCCTTTTCCTTTCAGAACTAAATTATTAGCTATTTCTTTTAGCTGATTTGAATTGCTCATTTTTTTAGATTTTAATTATTTATATTAATTAATTTTCAAGGCACAAAATTATAATAATGTTAAAACATCTGAGTTATTTTTAGAATTATTTATTATCATTGGCAATAATTCAAATCTTTTATAAATGATTAGTAAAAATCAGATAAAATTTGTTCGCTCTTTACAACTTAAAAAACACAGAGATGTTCATAATAGTTTTGTAGTGGAAGGGGAGAAAATAGTAAATGAAATTATTCAATCTGATTTTTCTGTTATTCAAATATTTGCTACTAATGGTTGGCTTTCTTCTAATACAAATATTATTGCAGAGGTAATATGTCAAATATCTGAAAAAGAACTTAAAAAAATAAGTCAGTTAAGTACGCCAAATAAGGTATTGGCTATTGTAGAAAAACCAAAATTTACCTTAAATATTGACACCATAACAAATGGGCTTACTTTGGTTTTGGATGAAATTAAAGACCCTGGAAATTTAGGAACTATAATTAGGGTGTGCGATTGGTTTGGGGTAGAAAATATAATTTGCTCTAATAATTCAGTTGATGTTTACAACCCAAAAGTATTGCAAGCAACAATGGGTTCGCTTGCAAGGGTAAAGGTGCATTATACCGATATTGAAAATGTTATCAATCAATTGCCAAATGATTTTCCAATTTATGGTGCTTGTATAGATGGAAAAAATATTTCAGATATTATAATAGAAAAAGAGGCACTTCTAATTATGGGAAATGAATCCTTTGGAATTTCGGATAAAGTCAGTTTACTTATAAAAAAGAGAATAGAAATCCCAAGAAAAAGAGAAGGGGCGGAATCGCTTAATATTGCGATTGCAACTTCCATTTTACTACACGAATTTAGGCGGTAAACTAGTTTTTACTGGGTTTTTTGTTTTTTCTATCTTAATCCTTCCCATCCGCACTCTATGTATCTATACTTTTTGTAATTAAAAATATGAAAAGTAAGATTGTTTAAAATGTAGTTCCCATTGTTTCGTCTAATTCGTTCCATTGGGTTTTGACAATCTGGACAAGAATTCAGACAAGTTTCACAAGTTTCTTTTTCCCAAAAACCTGTAAATTTCATTACAAAAAGTAAAATCACATAAGCAATTAAGACTAGAAATATCAACAGAAAACTGTCCATATTTATGTGGTTTGGTTCGTTTTGTTTACTACTCCAAAGATAAAAAAATATAATCTATTTTTTTTGTAAAAAATTGAGAATCAATAGCTTATTTATTCAAAAGTAAAAGACAGCATCCACGCATTTGTGGTCAGTTTACTGACCGATTTTGTGTAAACAGTTTCGTCCTCTGAAAGTAAGTTTAAAATGCCATAAGTGAGTTTTATTTGTGGAGAAAATTTAAAATATTCTAAATAGAAATCCATGCCAAAACCAATTTCAATTCCTAAATCATTTTTCTTCAATTTTACTAATTTCTGCCCTTCATCATCAATATCCTTTTGTGATGCAATATCCATCCCGTATTTTATCCCTCCTAGCAAATAAGTGCGGAAATTATTGTAACGCTCGGATTTATATTTTATCAGAATTGGAAAGTCGATAAAAGTAGATTCAATGGGTTTTGTTTGCATATAAATTTTTCGGTTCCCATCCAAGAAGGAATATTCAATAATTCTTTCTGAAAAAACAAGGCGTGGAAGAAATCGCAGGTCAAAAAATTTATTCAAGCGTAAATTAGAAACAATCCCTAAATTAAAACCCTTTTGGTTTTGGGATTCTAATACATACAAACTATCAAAATCAGCAATATTGGCTACTGGTTTTATCTTGAAATCCATGGTATTTATTCCCATTGTAAACCCAAAATGGATTTTTTTGTTATCGTATCTTGATAGATTTTGCAATTTAGGATGCTTTTGTGCAAAAATTTGCAAAGGAATATTTGCAATAAACAAAATAGGTAATAATATTGCTAATAATTTTTTCATTTCAGCCAAAAAACGATTTATCATTTATTTTATTGCAATGTACAGTGAAACTATTCTGAGCGTTAGGGGTAGATATTTTACTTTGCTAAAGCCTACCTCTTTCAAAATTTCTATAAATTTTTCATTTTCAGGAAAAGCATCTACCGATTCAGGCAAATAATTATAAGCCCTTTTGTCTTTTGAGATGAGTTGGCCAAAAAGTGGTAATATATGATGAAAATAGGCACTATATATTTGTTTGATAGGAAAATATTTAGGTTTAGATGGCTCCAAAATCACAACAATTCCATCTTTTTTCAGCACACGTCTCATCTCGGATAATCCTAATTGTAGGTTTTCAAAATTTCTTACGCCAAAACCAGCCGTTATAGCATCAAAACTTTCATTCTCAAAAGGCAAGTTTTCCGAATCAGCAAATTCTAATTTTATTTGCTTTTCCAATCCTTTTTTTTCTACTTTTTTTCTTCCTATTTCAAGCATATTTTTGGAGATGTCTATTCCAGTAATATATACCCCATTTAGTTTGCTGGTTGCAATGGCAAAATCGGCTGTTCCACATGCCACATCCAATATTTTTTTAGGATTATTTGTAAGCTTGCTAATGGCTTTTTTTCGCCAATAAAAGTCCATGCCAAAAGAAAGTGTATGATTCAAAAAATCATAGCTTTTAGCAATGCTGTCAAACATTTTTGCGACTTGCAATTTCTTACTTATTTGGGAGTCTTGCTGGGGCTTTATCATTCAATTTCCTTTCCTGTCAAACTATTAACAAATAAAACATTTCCTAATTTTTCATAACCCCCAAAGGCCGCCAATTTTTGTTTTTTAACCACTTCTCTTCTGAAACCAACAATAGTTAAATCTGCTTTTTCGGAATGTTTATTTATTATAGATTTTATTCCTTCCTCTTCATTTTGCGGAATCATTTTTAAGTTTAGAGGAGAGATTGGTAGTCGCCCAGACTCAATAAATGAGAACATTCTTTTTTTGTAGTTTTCAAATTCATCTTGATTTGGGTAAATGGAGAAAACTTTAATTTTTGCATTTTTCCATTCAGGATGTGAGGAGATTATATAGCTGAGTAGAATCATCATATTTGAATTTTCATAATCTCTGGACGAAATCCAGACATGTATCTCTTCTTTTTTATTTATTTTTTCTTCATCAGTTTTGTAAATTGCTACATCAAAACCGGTTGCCTGCAAAAGTTTGAAATTGCTTAAAATCTCTGCAAACCTTTCTTTTTCACTCTCCTCAAAGGCTAATAAAATTAGGTTATTTTCCTTACCAGAAATACTTGATAATTGAATAACTTGCGCTAGTGCTGAGGTGTAAGAAGGCGAAATAATGCTATCGACATAGACATTACTTTTTGACACTTTTTCATCTTGCAATAATTGCTTTAAAACATCCTTTGATTGCTTAAATGTATCTTTGCTCAGATAACCATTTATATAATGTATGTAAGTACCGAAACCATATTTATATGAAATCCAACGGCACATATCAAAAGCAGATTTCCTTTCAAAAGATTCTTCATTAATACTGATTACAAATGGGCGCCAATGCAGATTTTCATCATCAGACCCCTTTTTCTGTATAAAAATTTGAATCTGCCTTGCAAATTGTACCAATACATCCCGAAACAGACTGACTATTTCTCTTTTATCCCCTGAACTTTTACTAATGTAATAATAGAAAAAAGTCAGAATTATAATAGATAAAATAGCAAAAGAAGTGTTCATTTTGAACATCAACCAAACCGATAATAAAGCACCAATAAGCGATATATACCAACGAGATTTGAAAGCCGGACGATATGAAGGATCGCCAGAGAAATGTTCTAAAAATGAAATAGCACAAATAGCACCATAAGTAATCATAAAGAACATGGCAATAATTTGAGCCACCGTATTAATATCACCAATAACAACAAAAAACAGAGCCAACACACAAGTAATCACAGAGGAATTGATTGGCTCGTTATCCTTTTCCCTTCCTTTTGCTGTCCAACTATTTAATTTTTTAAGTGGAAATATTTTATCAAAGCCTAATGCTTGAAGCGTTCTTGGCGCAACCATTACCGAACCCAGTGCAGAGGAGATAGAAGCACATGCTAAACCGATAGGGATTATTGGTCCCCAAATGGCAATTTTACTCATAATAAGTTGGTCTGCACCCAAGCTCTCTAAAGGAGCGGAAAGCACCAATTTAAAAGCCACCAAAACATAAACCACAATACCAATAACAGTTGCCCAAATAGTTCCTCTTGGAATAGAATATTTAGGATTTTTCAAATCGCCAGAAAGCCCTAAACCAGCAGCCATTCCTGTAAAAGCAGGAAAAATAATGGCAAAAACTAAAAAGAAATCCTCAGAATTGGCAATGGTATCTACAAAACTTACATCAGCAAAATGATAGCCATCAACAGGACTTCCTACAAAGAAAAATAGCAAGGAAACAAAAAGAATAGCTACAATCCCATAAAGTGCTTTTATGCCAATATTTGCTCCTTTTGTAAGCATTAATATTGTGAGTAATCCCATAGAAATTATACCAATCATTTTTTTATCTAATATAATATCAGCAAGAATTTGTGGCATAGTAGAATAAGTGTCTACTAAAAATAAAGCAAAAGGATAAAAAGACTCTACAAAAGCAATTATATAAAATGACACAGATATTGCTTGCGATAAATAAAGTGCAATCCCAATTGTTGCGCCAATATTTAGCCCGAACGAACGGGAGATAATATAATAAGCTCCTCCTCCTTCTACTTTTCTGTTTGTTGCTATTTCGGCAATGGCAAGTGCAGTTGGTACAATAACCAAATGACCTAAAAGGATAATACCGAGAGCTCCCATTAACCCTACATTTCCTACTGCATAGCCAAAACGCAGGAATAAAATAGCTCCCAAAATAGTCGAGATAGAAGCCATAAATACAGGAGTTGTCCCGAATTTTCCTTTTGTTTTGTTTATTTCAAGCGGCATTTAATTGGTAAAATAGGTAATTGCGTTTTTTAGAAGTCCTGTTTTTTCAATAGGAACTACACCAACCTTTTTGCACACCAAACCACCAGCCAAATTAGCAAATTGTGATAAACTCACAAAATCGACATTAGCGGCAAGGCAAAGGGCAGCTGTTGAAATAACGGTATCACCAGCTCCTGATACATCAATGATGTTTCTTTTTTCGGCCAAGGTGTGATGAAAAATATCTGCTGTTTGTATACAAACTCCTTTTTCAGAAAGGGTAAGTAAGATTCCCTTTGCAGTTATCATTTGCAGTAGATTTTTTGTAGCTGAGTTAATTTCTGAAATATTATTTTCGTCAAAATTGATGTTACAACCCATTTTTATTTCTTTTAAATTTGGCTTGAAAATAGCACAATTTTTGTAGGCCAGAAAGTTTTTGGTTTTCGGATCAACAATGGTAGGGATGTTTAAAGTATTTGCTTTTTTAATGATACTTTCAATCACAAAAGGCGTAAGAACACCTTTGTTATAATCTTGTAAAATAATCACAGCTACATCTTTCATATTGCTATAAACCAATTCCAAGAATTCTTGCTCCACTTTTATAGAAAAAGTATCCTCTTCATCTATTCGCAACTGATGTTTATTTTCACTGATAACCCTTGTTTTTACAGTAGTTTTTCTACTTTTTTCAGTCAAAATTCCGACAGTGGAAAGAGCTTCTTCTTTCAATAATTGCTTGAGGTGTTTGCCTCTGAAATCATCCCCAACAACTGAACACAAAACAGGAGTTGCTCCTAAGGATTTTATATTTCTGGCAACATTTCCTGCGCCACCCAATCTGTTTTCGTGTTTCTCAATTTCAACAACTGGCACTGCTGCTTCTGGTGATTGCCGTTCAATTTTACCCCACATATAAGCGTCAATCATGGCATCTCCAACAATCAATACTTTCATATTATTAAAAGAGTCAAAAAGCTGTATTATGTCCTCTTTTTTCATTTTAGCTGGGCTAATTTTTCTTTCATTCTCTTTACTGCTTCCATTAGTTTATCGTCAGCTGCTGCATAGGATATTCTGACACATTCAGGGTTACCAAAAGCAGTCCCAGAAACCAGTGCTACATGTGCTTTATTGAGCAAATACATACACAAATCATTTGCATTTTCTATGGTTTTTTCTTCATCTTTTTTACCGAAATAATAAGATACATCCGGGAAAATATAAAAAGCACCTTTTGGGGTATTGCATTTTATTCCAGGAATTTCGTTTAATGCTTTAAGCATCATATCCCGCCTGCTTAAAAAAGTATTTTTCATCTTAGTAGTCACTGCTTTTGGTTCAGCTAACATGGCTGTTTCCCCAGCTTTTTGGGCAATAGCACAAGTAGCAGAAGTGATTTGACCTTGCACTTTATTACAGGCCTTTGCAATCCAAAGTGGAGCACCCATAAAACCTACTCTCCA
>LWDU01000712.1_pt2 | contig 15069 bp, 20 predicted proteins | sample 727161 | NCBI WGS metagenome assembly LWDU01 (sample SAMN04566230, study PRJNA314399) | hydrothermal vent metagenome | isolation source: deep sea hydrothermal plume seawater | place: Mexico: Gulf of California, Guaymas Basin | collected 2004-07-11 | reverse complement strand
TCTTACACTATTCAAACCGCAGATCCATTTAATTAATCTGTCTAAATATGGGATAGAATCTCCTGGATTTGAAATAAATCCTCTTTTGTTAGGATTGCCTAAATTAAAAATGCATTTAGGAAAATCCAATAATAAAAATTAAAAATTAAAAATTAAAAATTAGAAAAGAAATTACTCTTCTCTTGGTTTAGCTTCGTTGACTTTAAGCTCTCTTCCGTCAAATTCTTTTCCGTTCATTTCTTTGATAGCCTTCTTAGCGCCATCATCATCAGCAAATGTAACGAATCCGAATCCTTTAGATCTTCCAGTATTTCTATCAGAAATAACAACAGCTTCGGTTACTTCACCGTGAGCTGCGAAAAGTTCTTTCAGCTTATCGCCGTCAATATTGTAAGGTAAATTACCTACGTATACTTTCATGTTCTCAATTGTCCTCCTTATACAAATTTATCTTGAAATCTCCCTTAATAAATTTAACCTTAAGGGCTATATCTTGTCATTGTTCTTGGAAAGGCTATAGCTTCTCTTACACTATTCAAACCGCAGATCCATCTAATTAATCTTTCAGGCCCTAAACCAAAACCGGCATGAGGTATGGCTCCATATTTATTTATATCAAAATAATATTTATAATCTTCTAACTTTTCTCCCTGAGATTTCAACGATTTTTTTAATTCATCAACATCTATATCTCTTTCACTTCCACCAATTAATTCTCCAGAACCTTCTGGACCCAACATGTCAAAACATCTAGAAACCTTTGGATTATTTTTATCCTTAGGTTTATAAAAAGCCATTGCTTCCTTTGGATAATGAGTTACAAAGATGGGAGTATCATATAATTCCATTAATTTCTCTTCTTCAATTGTCCTTAAATCCTTTCCCCAAGGAACTTTTAATTTCTTTTTTGTTTTCAATAATTTTAAAGCATCATCGTAGGTAATTCTCGGAAACTTTTTCTTAAGAGCAGGCGTTAATTTTTTAGAATCCCTTCCTAAAATTTCCAATTCTTTTTTATTATTTTTTAAAACTTTTTTAATGATATATTTAGTCATATCTTCTGCGTAATTTATAAGTTCATCTAAACCTATCCAAGCAACCTCCATTTCAGCCATCCAAAATTCTGAAAGATGTCTTGATGTCCTAGATTTCTCTGCTCTAAAAGTAGGGGCAATTCCATAAATTTTTTCCAATCCATACATGGCAGCTTCGGCATATAATTGCCAAGTTTGAGCAAGATACATTTTCTTTTCATAATAATTAAGTTCAAACATAGTGGGTCCTTCTTCAGCACCACCAGGAATAATTATTGGAGTTTGAAATTCATAAAAACCTTGTTCTCTAAAATAATCTCTAAATGATTGCATAACTGTAGAACGAATTTTCATAATAGAAGTCATTTTCCTGCTCCTAATCCATAAATGTCTTCTATCACCTAATAGCTCTTCATTAAGATCTTTAGTAATTGGAAACTTATCACTCAATCCTATAATCTTTATCTGGTTAGCTTTAATTTCATAACCTGTGGGAGCTCGTGAGTCTTTTTTTATTTCTCCGACAATTTCAACACTTGCTTCTATCTGCAGGGAATCAATTTCTTTCCATTGCTTCTCAAAATTCTTTCTATCCAAAATAATTTGAATAATTTCTGTTGAATCTCTTAAACTTAGAAATTTGAATTTATTGCTCCCTCTTTCCCTATATATCCATCCTCTAACGGCAACTTTTCCTTTCCCCTTATTTATTGCCTCACTTATACTGGAGAATTTCAAGGTGTTAATCTCCTTCTATCTCTTGGAAATAGAGTTCCTTCCCTAATATTTTTTAGTTCGCAAATTGCTTGAGTAAGTCTTTCTAAACCAATACTCCATCCAGAATGTATTGGAGCACCATATCTAAAAGAATCAACATACCAAGAAAAGTTACTTGGATTTAATTTTTTAGATTTTAATTGTTTTATCAAAATATCTGAGACATGTACTCTTTGACCGCCCGAACTTATTTCAACACCCCCATAGATAGCATCAAAACCCGCAGAAATATTTTTCTTTTCATCTTTTGGCCATATATAAAAAGGCTTCATATCTATAGGCCATTCATAAATAAAAATTATAGTTTCTGGAAAAATTTCGCAAAGCTTTCTCTCTGCTTCCGAATCAAAGTCATCGCCTACTTTTAATTTAAATCCTTTTTTGTTTAAAAGAGCTATAGCCTCTCTGTACCTTAAATATTTTGAGTTAGGTACTTTCAATTTTAAACCTAAGATTTTTAATTCTTTTTCATTTTTTTCTAAGACTTTTTTAACAATAAATTTTACAATTTCTTCAAGATATTCCATAGCTTCCATATCATCAACAAAAGCAATTTCTGAATCCATTTGCATTATTTCATTAATATGCTTGCTAGTATCATGTTTTTCTGCTCTCCAAACCATTCCAGTTGAAAAAACTTTTTCAAAAGAAATTGCCATTAACTGTTTATACAATTGAGGGCTTTGAGCAAGATAGGCTTTTTTATTAAAATATTTAACTTCAAATAAATCAGTACCGCCTTCAGTTGAAGTAGCGATAACTGCTGGAGGTTGTATCTCTATAAAATTTTTTTTATAAAAAAACTCCCTAAATGAATTAATTATAGTGCTTTGTATTTTAAAAATAGAATTAACACTTTGTTTTCTAACATCTAATGATCTATAATCTAGTCTTTTATCTAAACCGGTTCTAATAGTTTTTTCATTAACTTGTATTGGCAATTTTTCAGCTTTATTTAAAATTTCTAAACTAGAAACTTCTACTTCAATATCTTTTCTAATAAATTCGGTTTTAATATCTGCTTTTTTGATTTTTCCTTTGATTTCAATAACACTTTCTAAACTTAAATTAGTAATTTTTTCGAATAATTCTTCATTTTTAATAATACATTGAACCATTCCAGTCATATCTCTAAGAATCAAAAACTTTAATTTTGCCAATTCACGAATTTCAAAAACCCATCCTTTCAACAAAATATTTTCTCCAACTTTTAAATCATCAATATATTTACGAGACATAATAACTAATCTGTAACGATCTTTTTAATAATTTCCATAGCCTTTCTGGCATCAATTTTTCCCTTCATTTCTTTAATAACTATTCCCATATAAGCATTTACTCTTAGACCTGGATTTTTCTTAATTAATTTTCTAATTTTCTCTTCCAACTCATCATCATTAATTTTTTCTATTTTAATAGCTTCTTCTAACTCTTGACCTTGGACCATATTAATTAAAACTTCCCTTACATCTTCATTTTTTAAAATACCTTTCTTAATTTTTTCTAAAATTTTTTCATAAATTGCTTCACTAAATATCCCCTCTATTTCTTCAAGACTTTTTTTCATTTTCTTTGAAAATTCAGATCTCCAAATGGTAATCATTTTAGCTATCAAAATTGGATCTTCTTTATAGACTTTCATCAAAGTAGTAAACTCATCAAGATGTCCTGCCAATACCAAGTTGATTAATTCTTCTGTTAATCCTCTTTTTTTCAAAGATTTTCTAATATTGCTTCTAAGTTCCGGAAGATTTTTTTTTATTTTATTAATTTTTTCAAGATTAATTTTTAATAATTCTAGATCTGTTTCAGGATACATCCTAGCTCTTCCAGGAAGGGGCCTCAAAAACTTGGTTGTTCCATCAGGCAAGGCGTTCCTCACACAACCAATACTTTCCCCTTTCTTTATTTCCGCAAGCTGCCTTTCAATTTCTTTATCTGCAGTTTCCACCATCATTTTTGGATCTTGAAATCCTTTTATTTCCACTCTGTCATGGCCTTTAATACTAACATTAACATCTTGCCTTATAGTCCCTATGCCCCTTTTAACTTTGCAAGATCTAAGAATATCCCCTATTTTTAAAGCAGCTTCTTTAATTTGTTCAGAGCTAAATATATCTGGAGCAGTTGTTATTTCAACAAGAGGTATGCCTAATCGATCCAGCCTATATATTGCCTTTCCTTCTTCTCTACTGATTATTCTAGCAGAATCTTCTTCTAAAGCAACAGATTCAATTAATACTTTTCCAAAACTGGTTTCAATAAAACCATTATGTGCGATTAAAACAGTTCTTTGAAAACCAGAAGTATTAGATCCATCAATAACCGTCTTCCTCATAACCTGAGTTATAGGATAAATTTCACAATTCAATAATAAAGAAATTTGAAGCGCTATTTCTAACGCTTCCTCATTTATATTTCTAGGAGGTTCTTCATCTAGTTCCACTAAAGAAACTGTATCATTATATCCTTCATAAAAAAATTCTTTATCTAATAGTGCTTCATGTTTAACGGCTATATCAATTTCTCCAGATTCTCCAGCAATAGCATGTAATTTCCTATTAATTAAATAATCTGGCTCATCATTTCTTAAAAAACTTGGAGAATCAGAAAAAAGTTTATGCGTATCTAATTGTTGATGAATCTCTAACCCTGCTTTAAAACCTAATTTTTCATAATCCTTCATAGAATTTTAATAAGAAAGAGCTTATTAAATTTTATCTCTTAACTTATAAGTAATTTTTCTATTTAATAATTCTTCTTGTAACTCGGAAACTTCTTCATCAGCTAAACCATAAACATCTAATTGAATTTTTCTTTTTTTATCAAATTCTTTTATTCCATCAATGAGCTCTTCCAGTGAAAAGTATAATTTTCTTTTATCTTCCTTATATGGATCCATATGATTTGTCAAATAATATTTAGATTTATTGTCCCAAACATTTTTACTTTTTAAAACAGATAAAATTTTCATTCTAAATACCAAATTCCTAATTTATTATCTATGAAACCACTCCTATCAAAAATTATCTCTTTTTCCTTTTTTGAAGGAAGTCTCACCGAAGAAATCGAGGAAGATCTAATTCCTCTCGTTGATTGCATTAAATTAATTTCTGGATAATAACTATCAGATAACATTATGTATCTGTCATTTTCTGGATAGCTCCCTCCCGAAATTCCCGTATTTCTGTCATGTGAAATTATAATTTCTAAATCTGAGTCAAAACAGATATTTTCTGGTTTTCTGGATCTATCGCTACAGATTTGCAACCATGCTTTTTTATTACCTATGTTAAATGTATTAGCTCTTCCAGATTCCTTCTTATAATGTAAACCATTTCTTTCTGCAACACTAATTTCTTCAACTCCTGTTTGTTTATCAAAAAACATTTCTTTTTCATTTTGATAAACAAAAGACCGGCTAACTAAATTATCAGTACCTTCTTTAAGAAACATACTTCCTGGAATTATAGTTGTAGAAGGATATCTTTTACTTAAATTCCTTAAATCTTTTCTAATTTTTTTTGCTTCAACTTCCAACATTAAATCCATCTTTTCGGATAATGAATATTCTGGACCAACTACCAAATCTAATTCGTGTTTAAGAGATTCATTTAATAAATTCAAATAATTTGAAACTTTATTTTTTTTATCGACCTTATAACTCATAATTCCTATTAACATATATTTTAAAAATAATTTAAATATTTAAATCTTTCTAATTGTAACTCCCCGCAAGTTATTACAAATTTAATAATGTTTATGGAAAGCTTTTTATTCTGAATTAAATAAGGTTGGTAATGAGACTTAGACAATTAAAAAAACATCCTATACTTTCAGAAGTTAGTTTTAGAGGAAATGCCTCAGATAAATTAACTGCATTTGTTGGTTCATGGACTTTTATTTTAGCCTCGGCTATTTTTATAATTTCTTGGGTCTCAATTAATGTTTATGGGTGGATTAATTCATGGGACCCGTATCCTTTTATTTTGCTTAACTTGTTTCTATCAGTTTTAGCGGCTATTCAAGGACCAATCATTTTAATGTCCCATCATAGAGAAAACCAGAAGGATAGAATAAGGGCAGAATATGATTATTCGGTAAATAGAAAAGCGGAAAGAGAAATAGAAAAATTAAGAAAAGAAATAGAAAAATTAAGAAAAAAACTAAATTAATTTTCTATTCAGTTAACAATTCACTCAGTTCTCCAGAAAAATTATTTAACATTTTTTCTTTCTCTTTTCCCTTCCAATTCCTATGTCCTAAAACCCATCCAAGTTTTATAAAAGCAGTTTCTGGCAACATATCTTTCAAAAATATAATTCCGCATTCTTTTAATTCTCTTCCACTAGAATAAACATTAGGATTTAATCCGCCATACAATGTTTGAGGTACAGCACAGATAATAACTCCTTTTTTTATAAGTTTCTTAATTTTTGGAATCCAATTATTTTTAGATTCCGAACTTGCAAAATGTCCAAGCCCTGTAGCTTCAATGATGATTCCTTTGCATTTTTCTGATAAAAAATCCAAAATATTGGCTTTCTGACCTGGATAATACTTAATTAAAGATACTTTATCAGAAAAATTAACATCCAAATTAACTTTTCTTTTATTATTTCTTAGATTGTATTCCCTAAGAAATTCTATTTTTTCTGGCCAAACTTTTGCTATTGGAATATCATTAATTGTCTTGAAACTATCTCTACGGCTAGTATGCATTTTTCTTGTCTTGGTACCTTTTAAAGCAAAACAGAAATCATCGTTTGTTGAAGCATGACCAACTAACATTACTTCTGCTACATTTGATAGTGCCATTTTAGCAGCGCAAATTAAATTTAAATCTGCATCGCTACTAGCACGATCAATACTTCTTTGGCTATATGTCAAGACTACTGGTTTATTCAAATCTTTAAGAAAAAAAGATAAAGCAGCACTAGTATAATGTAGTGTATCTGTGCCATGAGTCACAATAACTCCTTCTATTTCTTTATCATTTAATAGTTTTTCAACAGACTTAGCAATCTTAATCCAATGTTCAGAAGACATATTTTCAGAAGCCATCATAAAAGGAATTTCTATTTTCTTTACATCAACCATGTCAAAAAGTTTTGGATAAAAATTAGCAAATTCCTTTAATTTTGTTAATGGTTTCACTCCTCCAGTTTTAACATCTAATTTACTTGCAATAGTTCCACCAGTAACTACCAGCCCTATTTTTTTCAATCCTTTTTTTCTACTCACAAAGTCTTCATCAGAAATTTCAACCTCTTTAAATTTTTTCAAGATTTTTGAATCTAAAATTTTATCTAAAGGAATTCCTATATTATATCCAGAATCTAATTTCAGCAAAACAACTCTAGGATCATAACTCTCTAGAATAGTTCCAGTCAATTCTTTCCTAGCTAATCTAAAATTTGTATAAAAAACTTTCCTCAACCCATATCCAAACATACCTTAGGAATTCAAGGTTCCAATAGGAGTAGTGGAACAGGATGAAGGAGATGTTCCAGCTACACAAACAGGAGGAGTTGCACAATTATAATGCTTTTGATAATTGCAGTGAAGAGTGGCACAAGTACTTGCAGTAGTTAAACCTCCACCACAGCCAGGAGGCATTTCATAAACAGGAGTTCCAGAATCTGAAGTTATACTTCCAGTAACAGCAAGATTTCCAGTTATTTCTACATCTGTGTCTGTCAGAACACCATCAAGAACTGGTCCGTAAAAATATATCTTTGGCATAGAAACTGAAAAAGAGCTTGTTTGCATTGAACCAAAATACGAACGAAAACCATAAGTTGAGCTAGATGCAAAAAAACCTGGATCGGTGAATGCATTAACTCCGCCATCAACAATTAAAGAAGGCAAACTCTGAGTCCAATCAATCTCGTCAACACTATGCCCCATCATAGAAGGAGTTCCTCCAAGCCCAGAAGGATTATACCCTTGAACAAAAAATAATCCCCCAACCAACAAAAGAGAACCGATAATCAAAAGAGCAGGCCCCTTTTCAATATTAACCTCTAATTTCATATAACAAATAAACAATGAACATATTTAAAGATTTCTCAACTAATAACTTCTAGCCACGTAGGCTAAAATTTTAGTTTTCTCACCTGAAATAATGCAAGAACCTTCTTTTTTAATTTCTTCTATTATTCTAGAAGTTGCACCATTAGTTTCATCCTTTAACTTATTCTCAATTTTCCCATCATCTTTCATATAGACCTTAACTATTTTTCCATCTTTCAATTTTTTCTTCAATTCCTTTAAATCCTTTGCGGAATCTATTCTACCATCTAAAAATTTTTTAGCCTTTTTGAATAAATTTTTCTGAATATCTTCCAGTAGTTCAGAAACTTTGCCAGAAACATCTTTCTCGGAAACAATATATTTCTTTCCATTATCCCTTCTAACAATTACCATTTGCTTTTTTTCCAAATCTTTAGGACCTATCTCAACTCTAATTGGAATTCCTTTCATTTCCCATTCGTTAAATTTCCATCCAGGATTATATTCTTCCCTGTCATCTATTATAAATCCAAATTTACTCAATTTTTTCTTTATCTCCATACTTTTCTTAAGGACTTTCCCTTTAGTTTTATCGAATAAAATTGGGACAATTACTCCTTTATTTTCAATAACTCTTGGAGGCAAAACTAGTCCCTTGTCATCTCCATGGACCATAATCAATGCTCCAAGAAGTCTGGTGGAAAATCCCCAAGAAGTTTGCCATCCATAATATTCCTTTTCATCTTTCCCAGTAAACTTTACATCAAAACTTTTAGAAAATCCTTGCCCAAGATTGTGGCTCGTTCCCATTTGTAAAGCTTTTCCATCTGGCATCAAAGACTCAAGAGAAATAGTCTTCTTGGCTCCAGCAAAAGTTTCTAAAATAGATTTCTTTCCAATTAAAACTGGAATAGCGAGCAACTCCTCCATCATTTTCTTATATTCCAAAGCAATTTCATTCATATTATTTATTGCTTCTTTCTCATTTTCAAAAACACAATGGCCTTCCTGCCAAAGAAATTCTCTAGTTCTTAGAAAAGGTTTAGTTTGTTTAACTTCCCATCTTAAAACATTACACCACTGATTATATTTCAAAGGTAAATCTCTCCAGCTTCTCAACCATTTTGAATAAGAATCATAAATTATTGTCTCAGAAGTTGGCCTTATAGCTAAAAGCTCCCCATCTTCGGTATTTTTAATATATGCCAATTCTGGAGAAAAACCTTTAGNTACCGGAGCATAATCTGCCAACTCTGCTTTTTGAATAATTTCGGTATACCATTCAGAAAGATTTTCTTTTTTAACACTTAATCCTTTTTCTCCTAGACTCATAACACTATTTAAAAAATAAATATATTAAACCTTTCTATCTAATAAAAAAATTTAAATAAAGTCAATACAATTTGTTTATAATTAAAGAGAGGTTTAAAATGGCAGCATCACCAAAAAAGAAAGAAAAACCAAAAAAGACAGTTAAAAAGAAAGCATCTAAAAAGAAAGCATCTAAAAAAAATATTTGTGAGTACTGTTAAAGAATATGGAAATTAATATGAAAAAAATTTTAATTTTCCTTTTTTTTATTTTAATATTATTTTCTTTCATCTCAATTTCTTCTGCACATGAAGCAAATGAAGAAAATGAAAAAAAATATATGGGGGAAAGGATAGATGACTTCTTTAGAAAGTCCTCTGGAAATTTAGCCATAATTTCTTCTATAATAATAACATTGCTAGTATATATCTCAATAAAAATAAAAAAAACAGAAAAAATAAAATACACATTATTTATCTTAATCTCTTTGGTAATAATCTTAACAACTATCTATCTTTCTGGAACAACTATCTATCTGAATATTATTTCAGAAACTGGAGGGCCAGTACATTGGCATTCTGATTTTGAAATATGGAATTGTGGAGAAGAAGTCAATTTAATATCTCCCACTGGTTTAACAAACAAAGTAGGCAATCCAGTATTACATGAGCATAATGATAACAGAGTTCATGTTGAAGGAGTTTTATTGGAAAAAAAACATGCAGATTTGCATTCATTTTTTGAAGTTATTGGTGGTTCCTTAACTTCCGAAAGACTTACCGTTCCAACAGATAATGGAATAATTGACATGGAAAATAAAGATAAATGTAAAGAAAAAGAAGGCAAATTACAAGCTTTTCTTTTGAAGGTGAAAAATCCTAGTGCTCTTAAAAAAGATGGATTTATATTTGAACAAACTAAATTAGAAAATTTTGAAAATTACATTCTTTCGCCATATGCTTATGTGCCTCCAGGAGATTGTATAATAATAGAATTTGATATTGAAAAAGATAAAACGGACAAAATTTGTGAAAGTTATACTGTAGCAATTGAAAGAGGTGATTTAAAAGAAGAATAATGGCAGTAGAAGCATATCTCCCAACATTAGGCACTGTAGTTATAACTGCAGCAATAGATGCAATAAATCCTTGCGCCATCGGAGTATTAATTTTAATGATTTCTGTTTTATTGTCTGCTAAAAAATCTACTAAAAAATTATTGCTTCTTGGAGGATTATATATTTTATCAATTTTCTTAGTTTATTTAGCATTTGGATTAGGATTGATTTATTTTATTTCTTCACTACCTTTAGCTTTGGCAGAATATATTTCTATAGGTGTAGGGGGTTTGATAATTTTAGCAGGAATATTGGAAATTAAAGATTACTTCTGGTATGGAAAATGGTTCTCCTTATCAATTCCAGCTATCTTCTCAAAAAAACTTGAAGGGTATGCTTCCAAAACTACATATGTTGGAGTAATCTTTCTAGGAGCGTTTGTAGCTGCCGTTGAACTTCCATGCACAGGAGCACCCTATCTTGCAATAATAACTCTTCTTTCACAATACTTCGATATGCAAGCATTAATTTTATTAATACTGTATAACGTTATATTTGTATCACCTTTAATAATTATTTTGTTTATGGTGGCAGGTGGAAAAGAATTACAAAAGATACAAAAATGGAAACAAAAATCAAAACCCGCAATGAGGCTCGCAATAGGGCTCTTATTAGTTGCTATGGGTTGGCTACTTATATTAATTGCAAACGGAACAATTAATTTTGGATAAAATGAAATGTAAAATATGTGCTGTTAAAAAAGGTGGGAAAATAGAAGAATTTAGTGAGAAAAAAGTCTATTTATCTTGTTATAAATCTTTTTTAGTTTCTAAAATGGAAAAAGAAAAAGCTAAAGAGCTATGTAAAAAAATTGCAACTCAAATTAAAGAGTGGGCTAAAAAACAAAGAGAATTAACTACTAAAGAAATATCAGAAAAAATAATTTCCCTCTTAAACAAGAAAGATAAAAAAGTTGCTTATATGTATAAATCTTTCAAAGATATTTCTTAATGGGCCTACGAGGAATTGAACCTCGATTTTCGGGTTTCATCCTATTGTTCAAATAATTCTATGAAATATTTGTCCGAAGCCCGACGGTCTATCCATTAACCTATAGGCCCAAATAATAAAACAATCAACGATTTTTAACTTTAACTATCTCTTTTCCATAGCTTTTTTTAATCGTTTTAAAGCAATTTCTCTACCGGCTTGTCTAGGAGAAATCTTTTTCTTAAAAGCAGTTTTCAAAACTAAATCAGTATTTTTATGTATCTTTTCTTTAACCAATTTTTTCATATAGTCTACATCTTCCCCAATATATTCTGCATAACTAGAAATTACACCTCCAGCATTGGCAACAAAATCTGGAACAATTAAAATTTTTTTACTTAAATTTTCCTCAACATCTTCAGGGATAGGAATATTAGCTGCTTCCACAATTATTTTAGCTTCAACTCTGTTCATATTATTTTTATTAATGACATCAGGCAAAGCAGCAGGAATCAAAACATCTACTGGTAATTCGAAAATTTTTTTATTAGATAATTTTTTTCCATCTCCGAAAATGACGCTTCCTTTTTCTTCTTTTATCTTTAAAATTTTTTCATAACTTATTCCTTCAGGATTGTATAAACAACCTTTACTATCACTTACCGCAACAATTTTAGCACCCTCTTTTTCTAAATTCTTAAATGTAAAAGTTCCAACATTTCCAAACCCTGCTATGGCAATTTTCGCAGATTTTATTTCAATTTTAGCATGCTTCAAAGATACTTGTGTGGCATAAGAAACTCCATATCCTGTACTTCCAAGTTCATGAGGCAATCCACAAGAATTTTTACCACTAATCTTGCTACAAAGGGTTGATGGTTTTCCAGTTGCCGAATTAAAGTTTCCGTTTTCTTTCGTAAAAATCTGCATCTCCTTTTCAGACGTATTTATATCAGGAGCTGCAACATATTGAGATGGACAGATTGGTTTTATTGCTCTAGAAAAACTTTTAATTAAACTTTCTTTATTATCTTTTTCATTGAAAACAATTCCACTTTTTCCTCCTCCGAAAGGTAAATCTGCTAGAGCGCATTTTAAAGTCATAGCTCGTGCTAATCTAAAAACTTCTTCAACATCAACGCTAGAAGTCATTCTAATTCCCCCTTTGGCAGGGCCCAAGGAAGTATTATCTATAACTGTGAATCCCTTCATACCACTTTTCGAGTCATATACTTCCAAAATTTTTTCCGGACCTAACTCATCAGCAAACTTAGCTATTTCCATTTACTCTCCCAAAAACAAAATAAGCAATTAAAACAAATAAAGTGGTAGACATTAAAACTACAACGGAATTTGGAGGTGAAAAGACAACATCAGTTAAAAAACCCTGATTGATTGCTGGGGAAAAAGATGGCTGATTACTTAAAATCCAAAAATAAATTAAAAAAAATGAAAGAATTGCAATGATCATAAGCAAAACAAGTCCTTTCATAGTTATTCTCGTCATATTTTTAATTATTTTTTAAACTATTTAAATTTGTTCTAAGCCCAGCATTTTGTAGGGGGTTTTTTTAAAAATTCATTCAAAATCTTGATAACTTCTTCCACATCCCTTCTATGGGATATCCCTATAGTGCTGTGTAAATTTGCAACAGAAACTCCTAAAACAGCAGAGGGAATTCCTCCTTTAGCTGCAAAAACAGATGCAGCATCTGTAGTACCAATATCACTCACCTCTAATTGGAGAGAAATTTTTAATTTGGCTGCCACAGATTCTAAAGCCTCATTCAGGCATTTATTTCCAAGCATACCGGCATCCTTGATTGTCAATGACGGCCCTTTTCCGATTACCATAGTGCCATCAAAATCATTATGAGCAGTCACATCAACAGCTATTGCATAGTCAGGTTCTAAATTAAAAACAGAGGCTTTTGCCCCGTATAATCCAACTTCTTCCTGAACGGTAAACACAAAAACAATTTCATTTTTAGTAATTAGCTTTCTTATTAGTTCTAAAAGAATATAACAACCAATTCTGTCATCTAAAGCCTTTCCAGAAATTATATTCCGATTTCCCAAGGTTCTAAAACTACAATCTTCAGTAAAAGTAATATAGTTTCCTATTTTAACTCCTGCTGCAGTTAATTCTTTTTTAGTTAATCCTGTTGAAACATATAATTCCATCATAGATAAAGGATCTTCCCCTATTTCCTCATCATTTAAAATTTGATCGTTTGTTATGACTCCCCTAATTTTAACTTTATCCTTAGTTTTGATATAAACTCTTTGGGCAAGTAAAATAGACGGCTCAACACCCCCAACTTCGCTAATAAATACCTTTCCTTTCTTATCTATTGATCTAACCATCAGTCCAACTTCATCCATATGAGCCAAAAGAATAATTCTTGGCCTAACGCCTTTTTTTCTAACAACTATATTTCCCATTTTATCAACACTAACACTTTTAGAATATTTTTTTGATTCCTTTAAAATAAAATTCCTAACACTATGTTCATTACCACTTACACCTTCTAAATTGACTAGTTGTTCTAACAAATCCATCTTTTCTTTGGAAAAAGCAAATTTCTATATAAAACTTTGGATATTAATCAAAAGAAGTTAAGATCTCTAAAGTAATTTTCCTAATTGATTCATTATTAAAAGATTCTTTTTCTTTCATATGTTCTAAATTTAAATCGAAATACTCTCTAGTAGAATTTATCCCCCTATAGACGCTATATTTTCCAGTTATATCGTAAAATTCGCTTAGAAATAAAAATTTATTTTTCAAAAATTCTATAAATTCAGAATCATCTTTTGAAATGCTCTTAATAAATTTACAATCTCCATATATTTTTAATTTTTCAGTATCTGAAGTATTAGTAGGAAAATTTTTTAAAAATTTCAGAACCTCATATGGATTAAGCTTCTCTTCCGACAATTTTCTTCTGCCCTGAAAAATATTTACAATTTCTCTAATATACTTCATTTTATTAGAATAGTCTTCTATATTTTAAAACAATCTCTTTTGTCTTATCCAACGTTCTATTTATTTTATTTTCTTTATATTGCCATAATTTAAGTTCATATTCTGATTGAAAAAAATCATTGCCAGAATAAATTTTATATCTCGCATCAACACCATACTTCATTCCATTGGAATCGAATTCTGTAAATTCATCTTCAATATATTTTCTTACATCTAGAATATTTCTTGATCCATCGAAGTGTTTCATCTCATCGTTTGTAATTAAAGTTTTAATATGCATTTCCTGGTCATCTGACAATTCCTTAAATAGACTGAATACCAAAGATTTACACAATTTCACATCTTTAGTTTTTCTAACACCAAACAATAATCTCAATAAACTATTCATAAATAAAAATAAACTCAAAATTATATAAATTTATTTACCAAAAGTCCTTTTTCTTTCTGAATAATCTTCTAAAACTTTTCTAAATTTCTTTGGAGTGAAATCTGGAAAATAAATATTTGCAAAATAAAACTCGGAATAAGTCGATTGGTAAGGCATAAAACCACTTAACCTATTTTCCCCAGAAGTTCTTATAATCAAATCTGGATCTGGTATTTCTATAGTATCTAAATAATTAGTAATTTCTTCTTCCTTTATCACCCTAACACCTGCTTTAATAATTTTATTAACTGCCCTCATTATTTCATCACGTCCCCCGTAATCTAAACACAATTGTACATTAAATTCCTTAAATTCCTTTGTCTCTCCCTCTAATTTTTCCAATTCATTTATCAATTTTTTTGGAAGTCTATCTTTTCTCCCTATATGTCTAAATCTGATCTTATTTTCAGATGCTTCTTTTCTAAATTTTTTACAACTTTTTAAAATAATGTCAAATATTTTATTTGCT
>LWDU01040862.1_pt1 | contig 15073 bp, 17 predicted proteins | sample 727161 | NCBI WGS metagenome assembly LWDU01 (sample SAMN04566230, study PRJNA314399) | hydrothermal vent metagenome | isolation source: deep sea hydrothermal plume seawater | place: Mexico: Gulf of California, Guaymas Basin | collected 2004-07-11 | reverse complement strand
GAGGGCACCATCCTCCTGTGCGCTTTACAAGGGCCCTGACGCTCATCATGATCCGCCCCGTGAACCCTGCACCCACAGGTCTGCGCCGCCTTTTGTGGCCCTACGCCCGTCCCTACCTGGGCGCGCTCGTGTTGGTCCTCGTCCTCGGGATGGTGACTGCACTAGCTCAGCAGTCGGCTTACCTTCTCGTCAAGCCCACCTGGCAGGTGCTCTTTGAGGACGCACCACAGCAGTCCGTCGCGATTGTCGAGCCGGTGGCCGAGCCGGCCGAGCCTGGCACATTCGGTGAGATCGAGACCCAGATGCAAGCGGCCAAGGAATGGGCCGTGGAGCGGATCCTGGGGAAGTCTCCAGACTACAGTGACGACGGGCGGCGGGATCTGCTGCTGCGCGTCTGCGGGCTTGTCGCGATCATTGCCCTGATCGCTGCGGCCACCGGCTACGCGTTCATCCTGCTTTCCCGCTGGGCCACCATGCACATGGTGCTCGGCTTGCGCATGGATATCGCTCGCCACCTGATGGGCCTGTCCATGCGCTACCACGGCAAGCGCCGCTTCGGCGACCTGCTGACGCGTGTGGGCGCGGATGTGAACCAGACCATGATGGTGATGCAGAACGCCCTGCGCGAGTTGGTGCAGGAGCCGCTGCTGGCCATCACGGCGCTGGCGGGCGCCTTCGTTCTCGCGCCGCAGCCCACCGCCCTCATAGTTTTGGGCTTGCCCATTCTCATCTACCCCGTGTCGATCCTGTTCAAGAAGATCCGCAAGCGCAGCACCAAGAGCCTCGGGCAGCTGGGCGAGTCCATGCAGGCTCTGGCTCAGATGTTCATGGGCATCCGGGTGGTCAAGGCATTCCGCACGGAGGAACGCGAACTCAAGCGCTACGAGGGTTTGCAGCGCAAATACATCCACACCAACCTGAAGATGGTGCGCTCGACGGCGTTGTCACAGGCCTGGACATTGCTCTACACCCACATGGGTCTGGCTGCGGTGCTGCTTGTACTGGGCTGGTTGACCCTGCGCGATGGCTCTCATTCCAGATCGAGTGATCTGCTGCCTTTCTTCCTGCTGATTTCACGCGCCTACTCGAGCATCAAGGTCACCACTCGTGGCTGGGCCAAGGTCGCCGAATCGAGGGGAGCCTGTGATCGGTTGCGTGAACTTCTAGCGGAGCCCCAGGACATCGTAGAGAGGCCCGATGCTGGGGCATGTACAGGTCTGGGTACAGGGCTGGTCTTCGAGGACGTGAGCTTCACCTATCCGGACGGGGGCGCGGCCGCTCTGCGAGACTTGACCCTGGAAGTGCGGCCCGGTGAGACCCTGGCCGTAGTGGGGCCTTCGGGCTCGGGCAAGACCACCCTGATGGATCTGGTGGCGCGCTTCATCGAACCTGAGGCCGGCCGCATCCTGGTGGATGGCCGTGACTTGCGGGATTTGACCTTTGATTCGTGGACCGAGCAGTTTGCGATGGTGAATCAGGAACCGTTCTTGTTCCACACGACTCTCGAAGAGAACGTGCGCTATGGCAAACAGGACGCCAGTCAGGAAGAGCTGGAGCAGGCCGCGCGCGCGGCGAACATTCTGGAGTTCATCGAAGGGCTGCCGGCTGGATGGAAGACGGACGCGGCCGAGGGCGGTTCACGCCTCTCAGGCGGCCAGCGACAACGCCTGACCATTGCCCGCGCCGTGCTGCATGGGGGCGAGCTCCTACTTCTCGACGAGGCGACCAGCGCCCTCGATACGGAATCCGAAGCGGTGGTGCAGGCGGCCCTGGACAGCCTGATGATCGACAAGACGGTCATCGTGATCGCGCACAGGCTCTCGACGATTCGCAATGCCGATCGAATTGCAGTCTTGGAGGAGGGGCGGCTCGTGGAGTTGGGGTCGCATGAAGAGCTGATCGCCAAGGGCAGCGTGTATGCACGCTTGCACGACATGCAGTTCGCCGAGAAAGCCTGAGCTCCTACTCGCCGCCGCGTAGCAAGCAGATGGCCTGGACGGCCACCCCGCGCCCTTCGGCAAGAGCGCCCAACCCCTCGAGGGTCTTGCCCTTGACGTTTACGGCGCTTGCGTCCACCCCCAGGAGGGAGCCTATTCGCTCGCGCATGGCGGCTCGCATGGGGGCGATGCGCGGACCCTCGGTGGCGATGACCACATCCACATTGCCGATCTGGAAGCTGGCATCCCTGACCTTCTCCACCACGGCTTCTAGAAGTCGTGCACTGTCCGCTCCCTTCCAGGTCTCGTCGGTGTCCGGAAACAGGGTGCCCACGTCGTCGAGGCCCGCGGCCCCGGTGAGGGCGTCGATGATGGCGTGAAGAACGGCATCCCCGTCCGAGTGGCCCGCGGGGCCCGTGGGATGATCGATCGTCACGCCCCCAAGGATGCAAGGCCGTCCCTCTTCGAGGCGGTGCACGTCAAAGCCCAGACCCACTCGTTCATTCATCCTTGCTCTCCTTCGCGTTTGGCTTCTCGGTCCGCCCGGTCGCGCAGAATGGCGGCGGCGTGAACGAGGTCCTCGTCCGTGGTGATTTTGATGTTGTCCCGGTCGCCCTCTACCAGAGCGACACTGCCGTCATAGCGCTCGAAGAGCGCGGCGTCATCGGTGGCCGTCGTGGAGTCCTGGCTTGCCTGGTCTAGGACTCGGCGGAAGCGTTGTGCGGCAAAGGCCTGGGGTGTCTGCGCTGCCCAGAGCCCTGAGCGTTCCAAAGTCCCCGAGACTTGAGCGCCATCTGCCGATGTCTTGATGGTGTCCGAGACGCGTACCGCGAGGAGGGCGGCTCCATGTTCGGCAGCCCGTTCGGCGACCAGTTCAATTCTGGCGGGCTGAACGAGAGGCCGGGCCGCGTCATGCACAAGTATCACTTGCGCGGACTCATTGGCGGCTTGCGTGCCCGCGCGCACCGAGTCGGTCCGCTCCGTTCCTCCAGCCACAACGGCGCTGACCCAGCCTTCGGGCTGTCCCGCACTCGCGGCCGCGCGCAAGGCCTCCTCGCGCGCTTCGTCAACCTGGTCAGGGGGGGCCACCACAATGACCTCCTGAACGCAGGCCGCCTGCGCCAGGGACTTCAGAGCCCAGGCCAGAATCGTGTCTCCTTCTACTTGTAGAAACGGCTTGCGCGGTCCCGCGCCCATGCGCGTGGACTGGCCAGCTGCGAGGAGCACGGCGGAGACGAACGGAGAAGAAGGCATTTGGAATAGGCCCCGGAGGATCCGTAGGGTACGGGCTACACACGGGATGGGAACCACCCTCCCGATTCCAACCTCTCATCCACCCTTGTCCAACTCCACCCCTCACGAAGTTCCTGACGGCTTCACAGGCCGTATCGTGCTGGGCATCGACCCGGGCACCCTAGTGCTGGGCTACGGAGCGGTCGTGGATCGAAAGGAGGGACCGGTGCTGTTGGCCGCGGGCGTGATACGGGCTCCAGCCAAAGACGCGGTGCCCCAACGCCTGGGCTACCTGGCCAGCGAACTGGAGGCGCTCATTGCCCGACTCAAGCCCAGCGTGGTTGTGGTGGAGGAGGCGTTCTGCGGAAAGAGCGTTCAGTCGGCTCTGCGCATTGGGGAGGCACGGGGCGTGGCTCTAGCAGCCGCCGCGCGCTTTGGCGCTGAAATCGCCCAATATCCACCCGCCGTCGCCAAACGATCCGTCGTGGGCAACGGCGCCGCCGGCAAGCAGCAAGTGGCCCGCATGGTGGCAAGGGCCCTGCATCCCGCAGAGGTCCCCGACAGTCTCGATGCGACCGATGCCTTGGCATTGGCACTCACTTACTTGAATCGCGCCTCTCCATTGGGAACGCTCTGACCATGACCCCATCCAAGGACTCCGCATCTGACCGCGCCAACATCACCAAAGTTCCTCGCGTGCGGGAGGCTGCGGCCGACCCTCGACCGGAACTGGAAGCCTCGGCAGAGTTGGAGGCCAGCCTGGCGCGGGTATTCGAAGGCCTTGAGATCGTGGACCGGGATCTCCAGTTGGGCGGCAAGCTGGTCGTGGATCTTGTGGGGCTCGACGGGGCGGGCCGAACGATCCTGGCCTTGATTGTAAACGGGGACGAGGACTCCCTCGCGCTTCAGGCCCTGGACACCCTGGCATGGGTCAATACGTACCAGGACGCCTGGGCTTCCTATCTGGGCCAAGGCGGCCAGTCCTCCGGTGAGGATCCTCTGGTCGTGTTCATCGCCGACAAGTTCGAGACTCGGCAGGTGGAGCGCATGGGGCCCCTGATTCCAGCTTCTATCGCGCTCTTGCAGCGCTGCCGGCTGGAGAGTGAGCGGTCGTCAGGCATGTACCTGCAGGCCATCGTGGCCGAGACACCTGAGGTGGAAGATACCCGAGAGAAGTTCCTCACCTCTCTTGCCGAGACTCCCCGGCAATGGGCGCGCGACCTCGTCTTGCGATTCAACCGCATGGACGAAGAGGTGGAGTGCCGCGCCTCGGGAGAGGTGCTTGGTTGGCGCTACCGAGGGCTGCCCCTGTGTAGCGTACGGCCTGCTGAGGGTGGACTCGAAGCCCAGATCTGTGGGAGCGACTCGGAGTTCACCATCACAGAAGAGGGGCACCTGGAGGCCTTCGTGGACGAAGTCCAGAAGTTCTACCTGGAGGCCTTCGAGCAAGCCGGCGCCGATGATCCGGACCTGCCGCGGGTGGAATTGCAACCCACCGGGCCGCAGCCGCACTTGAGTGCTGAAGAACTCAAGGCCTTCCGCTAGGACTGACGGACCCGTGGGCTGAGCGCGTAGTTGACCGCAGAGTCAATCACTGAGTCGACCGCTGGGGAGAAGGCCGGCGTAACCGGCCTCCGTCCCGACCGTCTGGTCATGCGTGCACCCTCGACCTGCTCCCTCTTGGCTCCGCGCCCTCTTGGGGTGGATCGTCACGGCGACGCTTCTCCTTGGGATACAGCGCATGGCCCCTTATCTCATTGATCCTCTGCCGGACCCGGTACCCCTGTGCAGCCTTGATCCTGAAGCCAGAGCGCCCATCAGGCGTATCAGCCCCAGGGATTGGGGAAGCATGCCCGGAGTGGGGCCGACTCGGGCTCTGGCCCTGACCCGTGCCCTGTGGATGGCGGGTGCCGTGGATCCCGGCGGGATTGACTTGACTAAAATCACGGGGATCGGGGCCATCACTGCGCAGCGCATCTTGAAGTCTGAGGCCCTCGGATCAATTCTCAGGTCAAGCGGCTGGCTCCCCCGTAGCCCTCCGGTGGGTACGGTGGCGGGGGAGTACACTTGTGGCGCGGTGCCCCCATGTCTTCCTCCCCCGATAACACCCCGGTAAATCCCCTTCCCGCACCTCGGGTCGGCCCACCCGAGGCCTTGGATGGCCCACGCCTGGACGAGGTTATCGCCGCCGCCCTGGCCGAGGACCGCGGAGCCGGGGACGTGACCTCAGAAGGCCTCCTGCCCACGGGGGCCAGGGCCCGGGCCAGACTCGTGGCTCGCGATCCGGGCGTACTGGCAGGTATCGGTGTCTTTGCTCGCACCTTTGAGTTGTGCGACCCACAGGTCGACTTCACCCTCGCGGTGCATGACGGGCAGCGAGTCGAACCGGATCAGGAGTTGGCGACCTGTGTGGGGACTGCTGCCGGCTTGCTCCTGGCGGAACGAACGGCCCTCAACCTGCTACAGCGCATGTCGGGCATCGCCACCGAGACCGCTCGGTTTGTGGAGGCGGTCGCGGGCCGGGTCCGCATCTTGGACACACGCAAGACCACGCCGGGCCTGCGCACCTTGGAGAAGTACGCAGTGCGTTGTGGCGGTGGCGAGAATCACCGCTTCGGTCTGTTCGATGAGGCGATGATCAAGGAGAACCACCTGGCCCTGGCAGGCTGTGACCTAGAGCAAGCCCTAGAGCGGCTGCGCCGAGAGGTGGGCTCGGATGTGCGCATCACGGCTGAAGCCAGCGACAAGGAAGAGGCGTGCGCAGCCGTTCGCGGCGGCGCTGACGTGATCCTGTTGGATAACTTCTCGACAGAAGATCTGCTCGACCTCTGCCCGCTGCTACGCGACCAGGCCCGTGACCTCGGGCGAGAGGTGGAATTGGAAGCCTCAGGCGGCATTCGCCTCGAAACGGTTGCGGCCTTCGCCGCCACGGGCGTGGAACGCCTTTCGATTGGGGCTTTGACTCACTCCGTGCAAGCCCTCGACCTGGCGCTTTATCTGGAGCCGATGTCCGCTGAGCCGGAGGCGGGGCAGTGAGCATGCGGCGCGCGGAGGATGGAGCCCACTTGCGATTGGAGTTCGTCGCCGCGCACGCCGTGGGCCGTCTTGCTCGAGCGGAACTGCGGGAGTTTGGGTCCCAGCAGGGAATGACCGACCGCGCGCTGGAGACCTTGGAGTTTGTGGCAGGTGAGTTGATCGACAACGCCATCGACCATGGTGGCGGAGAAGGAGCTCGCGAGGTCAGCGACGCCCAAGAAGGTGTGCATGTGGACACCCACTTGCACGTGGCCCCTGACCGCTGGGTCCTGACGGTCGCGGACTCCGAAGGTGAGCTCGACCCGGAGCTGAAGAGCCGTGTGGGGGAGGGTGAGAGCAGCGCGCTCGATCCTCTGGGGGAGCGAGGCCGAGGCCTGTTCTTGCTGATGAAGATGGTGGACGACATGGACGTTTGCACTCGGGAGGGTGGCCGTGGCGTCATGTTCCGGGTAGAGAGGGCCCATGGCACACAGGGTTGAGCTCGGGGTCCGCAGCCGTCTCCCTCGGCCTGCACCCATCAGGGGGGTTGTCGAGCATCAAAGGGGTGCAGCCACCAGCGAAGCAGGGTGGCTTGGCGGCGGTCTACTCGGCCTTCTGCGCGGCACCGGGCTCCTGCTCGTGCGTCAGTCACGTGGGCGTGCTTGGATGCCGGTGTGCCTGTGGATGGGGCTGATCTGGTTCATGAGCAGCTTGTCCAACCCCCTTGGCAGGGAGCCCCGCGGGGCCTTGGCCTACTTCGGGAATCTGGCCCACCCATTTGAGTACGGCGTCCTGACCCTCTTGCTCCTGCCAACCGCACAGCGTTTCCAAGGCTGGATCCGATTCGACCGTGAGAGTTTGGGGGGGCGTATCGCCTTGATCTTGACCTACGCGGGCATCGACGAATTTCACCAGTCATTCGTCCTCGGGCGGCACTCATCGCCGCTGGATTGGCTGGCCGATGCGACCGGCATGTACTGCACCTTGAAGATCGCCGCGTACATCTCCGACGCCGATGCCACAAGCGCCGGGGTCGGCAAGCGCTGCCTGTATGGGGTATTTATGTGCTGTATCGCGGCGAGCTTCACGTTCTTGGAGGTGTAGGGGCAGAGCCGCGGAGGCTTAGCGAGTAGACTGCACGGCCCGCCCTCCCTGCCCCAGCCCCGGAGACGACGCGTGAACCCCGACCCTCAGAGCTACCAGAGCCCCCTCTCCACCCGCTACGCGGGGGCGGCGATGCGCCACAATTTCTCGGACGACAAGAAGTTCAAGACGTGGCGGCAGCTGTGGATCGCACTGGCGGAGTCCGAGCAGGCACTGGGCCTCGAGATCAGCGACGAGCAGATTGCTGAGCTGCGCGAGCACGCCGACGATTTGGATCTGGAGCTGGCTGCCGAATACGAATCGAAGCTGCGCCACGACGTGATGGCCCATATCCATGCCTGGGGCGACGTGTGTCCCACTGCGCGGCCGATCATCCACCTGGGTGCCACCTCTTGCTACGTCGGGGACAATACCGACCTGATCATCCTGCGTGATGGGCTGCAGATCGTGCGCGGGCAGGTTGTCAGCCTGATCGAGCGCCTCAAGGGGTTCGCTGAAGAGTGGCGGGAGCTGCCCACTCTGGGGTTTACCCACTATCAGCCGGCTCAGGCTACCACTGTCGGCAAGCGCGCCTGCCTGTGGCTGCAGGACCTGGTTCATGACCTCGAAGACCTGGATCACGCCCAGTCCTGCGTGCAGTTTCGAGGGGTGAAAGGCACCACCGGAACACAGGCTTCGTTTCTGGAGTTGTTCGGAGGAGATCACGCCAAGGTACGTGAACTCGATGAGCGCGTAACCCGGAGCATGGGCTTCGAACGCACCTTCGGCGTCACCGGCCAGACCTACCCGCGCAAGCTGGACTTCCGCGTCTGCCAGGCGCTCTCCTCCGTGGCCCAGTCCGCGCACAAGTTCGCTACCGACCTGCGCCTCCTGGCCAACCGGCGCGAACTGGAGGAGCCCTTCGGCAAGCAGCAGGTCGGCTCCTCGGCCATGCCCTGGAAGCGCAACCCCATGCGCTCCGAACGCATCTGTGCCCTGTCGCGCTTCGTGATGGAGGCCCTCGGCAACACGGCCCACACCGCCGCCAACCAGTGGCTAGAGCGCACCCTGGACGACTCCGCCAACCGGCGCCTGGTTTTGGCCGAGAGCTTCCTGGCGGTCGACGCCATCATGAACCTGTACCTCGATGTGGCCGGTGGCCTGGTCGTGAACCCCGCCATCGTGACGCGCAACCTGGATGCCGAGCTACCCTTCCTGGCTTCAGAGAACCTGATGATGGAGGCCGTCAAGGCAGGGGGAGACCGGCAGGACCTGCACGAGCGCATTCGTGTGCACTCCCACGAGGCCGCCGCAGAAATCAAAGCGGGTGGCGAGAACACCATGAAGCGTCGCCTGGCCGAGGATCCCGCCTTCAGCGCTCTGTCCTCGCGCCTTGATGATCTTCTCGATGGCAAGCACTTCGTCGGCCGGGCTCCGGAGCAGGTGCTCGAGTTCATCGCGGCCGAAGTGGATCCTATCTTGGAGTGCCACGCCGACCTGCTCGGGGTCGAGGGTGAAGTCACGGTTTGAGTCGCCCGTTGCCAGGTACCTTCCCGATGGGAGAGCGACCTGCCGGACGACCTTGGCACGCGAACACGCGCCTGGACCATTTCTGCATCGTGACCTGGGCCATGGAGCCCGGGCGTCTGGCGCGGGCTCTACCTGCGGGAATCGAACCCCAGGTCTTCGAAGTGGAAGGGCGTGAGTGTTCCCTCGCTTCGGCCGTGGCCTTTGAAGACCGGGACTTCCACTTCAAGGGATGCCCACTCGCGCGGATCTCCTGTGGCCAGATCAACTACCGGGCCTACGTCCGCCGTGGGGACCAGACCGGTGTCTACTTCTTCCGCACGGTGCTGGGCAGTCGTTGGGCCGTCGTTCCGCGGCAACTCTGGTCCATGCCCTGGGTGCATGAGCAGGTCTTGGTACGGGGCTGCTGGGAAGGGGCGGAGGTCCGCACTCTGGAGGTGGAGGCCCCGGGTGCTGTGAGTCGGACGTCGATCCGGCTGGAAAGAGAGAGTGGTCTTGAAGTGCCGCCGGCCCTGCTCTCCTCTCAAGTGGTGGATCCGGCCCTGGGCTGGTTTACACGCTTCGATGGACGCCTAGGTCGCTACAGCGTGTGGCATCCACCCCTTGAGGCGCAGGCTGCACGCGTCATAGGGGCAAGTGCGGGGCCGTTCGAAGAGGCGGATATTGTGGATCCTGGACAGGACTCAATAGGTGCGCTCGTCCAACGCAGTGTCGAGTTTGACGTTCATCTGCCCCCGCTTACCGGCTGACCCCGCCCTTCCCGCGAGCGCGCCTAGGATTCGCTCGCACGGCTTGGGACGCAGCGGTTAGCCTCTCTCCCAGATGAACTACCTCATCAGTGGCGCCACCGGATTCGTCGGCACCCACCTGCTCAACCATCTGAGTGGCCGAGGACACGGTACAGAGGTCATCAGTCGGCGGCCGAACGTGGGTTGTGATTGGACGATGGAGAGCCTTCTGCCGGCAGTCCTGGAAGCCGACGTCGTCGTGCACCTGGCCGGGGCGGGAGTCATGGATGCGGCTTGGAGTCCTGCTCGAAAGCAGGAACTGGAACGCAGCAGGGTGGAGACCACAGCGCTGCTGGCACGAGCGTGCGTCGACGCGTCCAAGCAGGGCCACCGCCCGCGCCTCGTCTCGGCTTCGGCTGTGGGCTACTACGGCGCCCATGCCTTTGGGGAGGTGCAGGAGGAGTCGAGCCCTCCCGGGGAGGATTTCCTCGCACAGCTCTGCATGAAGTGGGAGGCCGCCCTCGCACCGGCTCAGGAGGAAGAAATCCCTGTCTGTGTCGTGCGCATCGGAGTGGTCTTGGGGGCAGATGGCGGAGCCCTCAAGCGCATGCTGCTTCCGTTCAGGCTGTGCCTAGGAGGGCCCATTGGCGATGGCCGCCAGGGCTTTCCTTGGATCCACGTCCAAGACCTGGTGCGCCTGATCGAGTTCATTGCCCGGGATGGCGATCGTGCGGGGATCTACAACGGCGTGGCTCCGGGGTGTGTGGATCAGCGCACCTTCGCAGGGGCCTTGGGCCGTGTGTTGGGCAGGCCGGCGCTGCTCCCGGCGCCGGCCTTTGCTCTGCGCCTGATCTTGGGCGAGAGGTCCACGCTTCTGTTGCAGGGGCAGCACGTTAGGCCTGCCTCGGCGCTCAAAGCGGGGTTCGAGTTCGGGCACCCGATCATCGACGAGGCGCTCGCCGACCTTCTCTTGTCTCCTTAGGTTGAAGGAGCCGTTCGTTGGGTCCAACCGCGCATGCGCAGCATCCAGAAGGGCGTCTGCACCAGGATCTTAAGATCCGTGGCTAGAGAGTACTCCTGGCGATAGGCCTCGTCCCGCTCGAACTTGCGCTGGTACATGAGGGCGTCGTTGCCGGCGTAGCCGGTGGTGATCTGCGCCAAGCCCGTGATACCCGGGAGCAGGGCATTGCGCTGAGCGAACTGGGGCACGTGTTCGCAGGCAAAGGAGTGGGTCTCCTTCATCTCGGGGCGCGGGCCCACAAACGTCATGTCGCCCTTCAGAATGTTCAGCATCTGGGGCAATTCGTCTAGGTGGGTTTGGCGCAGGAATCGACCGAAGGGCGGTACGCGGCCCTCGTCTCCTTTCTTCCAGTTCTCGTACTCGGTTCCATGGGAGTCATCCATGGTCCGAAGCTTGTAGAGCCTGAATGGACGCGTGCGACGGCCTATGCGCTCCTGAACGAAAATCGCGCGCCGGAACGAGCGGTAGCGGACTACATTTATCAGGAGCAGGGGCAGGATTACGGCGGCGATCAAAGGCAGGCAGGCCAAGGTGAGGACGGCGTTCAGGAGCGGACGCCCGAATGCTGCGTAGACGCCTTGCGGTTGAAGCACTTCCCAATCGTGTCCACTCTCGCCACCTTGCGGGTTCTCCTCGAGATTCAGGCCCCCGTCGTCCCACTCCAGCGGGGATTGCCAAGGCAACTTAACTCCAGAATGGAGCGGAGTCGCTGTCGTTCTGGGGCCTGTCGGAGCCTGAGTGGGATGTGGCATGACCGAAACGTGCGAGTGATCGAGAGGCGGGAATCGAGGTAGGGGGACGAGCTCGTGGGCCCTTCTGACGGGACACGAACCCCCTTACTCCGTTGTATAGCGGTCAGGCGGGGCACATTCCATTGGCAATATGCATCCCTGCCTGGGCGCTCAGATTACATGGACGGCCCCAGGTGTCATCACCGCTGCGCACTTGGAAATCACAAGCACGGGACGTTTTTGCGGCCCGTTGCGCCGTTGTTGCACGGCTCCGATTTGAACGAGGTGGGCGCTGCCCGGTTCGAGTGCCAATTCTTGGAATTCGCAATCACCCTTTCCGTTGGGTCTTGCGGCCTCGGGATCGGTAATCTCAACCCATGGCGACCTGGGTTATCGGTGACATTCACGGCTGCTCCGACGAGTTGGCCCAGCTTCTGGGGCAGATCCCCTTGGATCCCGGGGACAACTTGCTCTCCGTGGGGGACCTGTTCCATCGCGGCCCGGATCCCGCTGGCGTGATGGACCTCCTGCAAGAGGCCCATGTGCGCTTCATCCTCGGCAACCACGAGATGCGACTCCTCGATCGTTTCGGGCTGGCTCCACAGCGCACGGACGGCGCGGACCGCCCTGAGGTGCGCGAAGAGTTCGACGCGCTGGAGGAGGCTGACATGGCCGGAGATGGTCGGCGCCCCTGCCACGTTGCCGAAGATCGCAGGGCGGACGTCCTGCGGTTCCTGCAGACTCACTCCGGGTTCTATATGGAACAGGAAGACCTGCCCGGTGCGGGCCCCACTCCGGACGGGCGCCCCTGGTGTGTCGTCCATGCGGGTCTCTTTCCAGGGCGGCATCCCAGCGAGCACGACCGCGAGGAGATCACTTCATTGCGACGCCTCGCGGGCCGGGGCAAGCCCTATTGGTATGAGTCCTACGTGGGCCCCAACCTGGTCATCTTCGGCCACACCCCCTCAAGCGTTCCCCGCATCCGGCGCGAGCAGGGTCAGTTGGTGGTCCTGGGGGTGGACACTGGCTGTGTCTATGGGGGTCAGCTCACTGCTTACTGTCCCGAGCGCGACGAGTTCCTGCACGTTCCCGCCAAGACCCGTTACGCGAATCCCTAGCTGCCTGGGCGTGGATGGCCCTGAGGCAAACCTGAGGCAAACCTGAGGCAAAACGGAGGCAAATCCCGGCCCCTGTTCTCAAGCAGGCTCGCGTGACTTCTTGATTGCTGGGAGCTTGCACCAGCTCGGGTTGGAAAGTGCAGTGGATTTCCAATCCGATGGGTCTCAGGCGAAAAATGAGCCAAGACCAAGAGAAGGTGTTAGTTTGCACGCCGTGAAAAACACACGCCGAGAGCTATTGAAGACCGCCGCCGCAGGCGTTTGCGTCCTCAGCTTCCGCCCGCCGGCCAAGTCGACTGGGGGATTGAAGGAGTTGCGCTTTGGCATGTGCGCAGACGTGCATAAGGACATCATGCACGACGCCGACGAGCGCCTCGGAGCCTACCTGAAGTGCATGGCCAAGAAGCGTGCACACTTCGTCGTACAGATGGGGGACTTCTGTCAGCCCAAGGATGCCAATGACTCCTTCCGCAAGGTCTGGCAGAGCTGGGAGGGAGACCAATACAACGTTGTCGGCAATCACGACATGGACGGCGGCGCCAGCCGTGAGAAGTTCCGCAAGTACCTCGGTATGGAGGATGGCTACTACACTTTCCTTCAACAGGGCTATCGCTTTGTCGTCCTCGACGGCAACGACCTCCACAAGGGCGCACCCAGCGGCTACGCCCGACACATTGGCGAAGAACAGCGCACCTGGCTCGCTGAGACTCTCGCCTCCACGACCGAGCCCGTGGTCGTCCTGGTCCACCAGAGCCTCGAGAACACCTCCGGCGGCATCGACAACGGGGGCGAGGTGCGCGCCATCCTCGAGGCCGCCAACAGGGCCGCCGGTTGGGGGCGCGTACTTGCCTGCTTCAGCGGACACCACCATCTCGACGATCTTGTCGAAGTCAACGGCATCCCTTACATCCAGGTGAACTCCATGTCCTACAAATGGGTGGGTGGCTCGAAGCAACACGAGAGCTACCCGGCAGAGGTTCACGTCGAATACCCCTGGATTCAGTACACCTGTCCCTACGAGGACCCGCTCTGGTCCTTCGTCACGATCGACCCCAAGGGCGAGTTCCGGATCGAGGGGGTTCGCTCGAAATGGGTTGGGCCTTCTCCGGAAGATCTAGGTTACGCGGAAGGCCAAGACAAGCGAGGCATAACCCCGAATGTCTCAGCGCGCGCGGTCAGCTTGCAATTGAAGGAGAACCAGTAAGGCCCGCCCCCGGGCTGCGGGATTGTTCAGGTCAAACGTTCGTGCACAGGGGCGAAGCGAAACCGATAGATGTTGAAGACCTGCACTCCAATTTCAGCGGAGAACTTCGCGTTGATGGGACTCCTGTTGGGTGGAAGCTGGGATCTTGGGTGATTGGCGCTACCCAACAAGTGGATTGCCGACCACTGATTGCAAGCCAACTACTCCGACCAGGAAACTTGTGTTGAAGTCACACCAAAGATGTTGTTCAGAATTCCACTCACCGAGGTCCAGTCCCTAGGGGTGCTCATCACAGAGTGGATCGTGGCCCCTTCGGGGACCTTTGCCCAAGCTGCGTCGTAGTCATTTCCTAGTAACGGGAACCCAATGATGTTGAGGGCGTCAGCATGCGAGGTCATGTGGGCCCCAGTCTGGCGAGTACCTGCACATGAAGTCAGGCACGCCAGGGAGAGGCATAGAACTAGCTTTTTCATAGTCATGAGTTTTTTTCTTTAGTCGTCGGCGCCAAGCCAGCTGAAAGGGAATGGAGAACTTCACCCTAGAACTCTACCAACCTCCAACCTCAGCGGAGAACGTCGCGTTCGTGGGGCTCCCAGGATCAAGACAGGCTGCTTGTGAAGACACCAAGGAATAAGGCATTCAAGACACCGATGATGATGAAGATAATTATCGTCGCTGGGATAGCAGCGATACTGGCCTTAACCATGAATGTGACCATCGACATGAAAGGCATCCTGACGTCAGTGACTACGACTTGGTTATCTCGATCATTCATGGGGTCTTCGTTCCTTGTAGGTTGAGTTCACGGCATGAAGCAGGATGCGGGGCGAGGCGGCATTCCCAAATCCTACCAACCTCCAACCTCAGCGGAGAACTTCGCGTTGATGGGACTCCTTCAGAGCTGGTTGTAGCTAGATGAAGGGACTCCAAGCAGTCCTTGAGGAGATCGTGGTGCTGCTCCTACCATGATGGGCATGAAGAATCTTGATGATCCTAATGAGACGATGAACCCAGACCTCGTCACGAAGAAACTCTTGAGAATAGTGAAGATCTGGCCATTCTTTGTAATGGGTATTGGGCTCGGCGGCTTCGCCCTCTATTTTGGTTTAGCTACCGATGATCCTAGAGCCCAGAGCGCCAATAATAGGGGGGCTTGGATAGCCGCGTTGACGGCCTACTATTTTCTGGGCACTATTGTGTTTCACTTGTTGCTCATTGCTCGTAATGAAGTCAGTGAACTGCGGGAAGAGATAGAAGCCCTAAGCGCTGCCCAAGGTGCCGACTGATTCCCGAGGCCTTAGTCCGAACCTGCATCTCGTTGAGCTGTGCGGGAACTAGGTAGGGACTCCAAGCAGTTCTTGGTCCAAGCACCTACATCAATTAATATAATCCCTCACATGAGGGCACCAGCTCTCAACCGTTCCTTGTCAGTTGCTACCTGATCGGACTCTGAGGCAAACCCGAGGCAAATCTCGG
>LWDU01039495.1_pt1 | contig 15078 bp, 11 predicted proteins | sample 727161 | NCBI WGS metagenome assembly LWDU01 (sample SAMN04566230, study PRJNA314399) | hydrothermal vent metagenome | isolation source: deep sea hydrothermal plume seawater | place: Mexico: Gulf of California, Guaymas Basin | collected 2004-07-11 | reverse complement strand
TCCCGGTCTGGGGCATGCCGCATAGCTATAACGCGGCCTCGGCAACTGCGATGGCGCTCTACGAGTATTGCCGTCAGTTTCCTTTGGGGGGGTAGGGCATTCAAGCTGGTTTCTGGCACAACGTCCGGGTCTGGGCCTAGCAGTCCAATCCCCTGTTTGACACATCGCTGAGCTATCGGTCCTGATTCTGAATACACAGCTTGAAGCTCCTCTCATGCTAAACGCCGAGAGCTGTACACCGACGTATCCATTGATCTGGCAATCTGGTTGCACGCGGAAGTCTCGACTTGATCCCGTAGTGTGCCAAAAGTCAGCCCATCGAAAACATGCACAACTTTAATTGCTTAGGCGAATGCCAACTCTGCACAATCGGCTAATCGATGAGCAGCAAGGTGTCTTCGATATGGATTCAGCTGTTGCGCGCCATGAAAGGCTGGGCGGTTTTTTTCGTGTCTAGAGCTTGGACTCGGTTGGTGACCTCGGATCGGAGTGAGCGAAGGGCGCTTAGGAACGCACTAGCGCGGCGATCGCTGCGGAGAGGATCCGCCTTGCTGTAACGACCGAGTGTCGCTCGTGTCGTCGGAGCTCGTCCCAGTAGCTGAAGGAAAGCAGAGCCCGTAGTCCAGCGACTCGGTCGCGGCGTTCTGCTTCGGACAACTCGGAGAGTTCTTGCGCGAACACTCGGCGCACCTGCCGCCGGATCTCCTACCGATGCGATCGATTGCCCGTGCTGGATGCCCGCCTTTCAAGGTCGATCCGGCGCGAGGAAAACCTTGAGGCCTGGGACTGATCGAGGTGCGGGATTCCTCGTCCTCGCTCGGCTCCGCACGGCGAAGTGCTCTTCGCTGAATCGACTCTTCCTCATGACTTCCTCCTTGCGAAAAACCCCAGGCACGTCACCTGCGCAAAACATCACTTCTTCGATTGTGCTAACGGGTTATCCCTATGACAACCTCGCTCAAATCCTCTGCAGAATACGCCAGTGCCCGAACCCTTCTTGCGTTCGGAACAGGGGCCGTCGCTGTAGGTACGAAAAATGTGGTTTTCTCCTCTTGGCTGATGCTCTACTATAATCAAGTTCTCGGCCTGAAGCCTTACTTGGCAGGCCTTGCCCTCGCACTTGCTTTGATCGTGGACGCGGTCAGCGATCCCTTGGTGGGCGCCTGGTCCGACCGGACCCGGACACGATGGGGCAGACGCCATCCCTTTATCTATGCGAGCCTGCTTCCCTTTAGCGGCTTCACGTATTTGATTCTCCAGCCCATGCCGGACGCGTCCCAGTCCGAGCTCTTCGTTCGACTTCTCTTCTTGGCCATCGGGGTGCGCCTCTCCATGACCTTCTATGAGGTTCCGCGCTCCGCACTCGGCCCCGAGCTCACCAAAGACTATGACCAGCGCACACTGATGGTCGGAATTTCCACGGCGTGCGGATTTGTGGGGGGAGCGGGTATTGCAGCGATTGCGCTGGGGGGACTCTTTCCCGAATCAGCCGAATATGCGGGGTCTCGCGCGTTCCTGAACCCTTCTGGGTACACTTCCCTCGCCTTGATCGCAGGCGTCGCAATCCTGGTCTCCGGACTCCTTTCAACTGTCGGGCTTCACAGTCGAATACCCTACCTCCATGTCCCAGAGCAAAGCGAGAGGCCAACCTTCAGACAATTAATGAAGGAAATCCTAGAAACGCTTTCCAATCGGTCATGGTTAGTGGTCTTTCTCGCAGGGCTTGTTTTTGCTCTTTTCATCGGACTTCAATCGGGGACCGAGAACTACTACAACATCTATTTTTGGGAATGGGTCCCCGAAGACATTCGGACCTTTCCTATCGTGCAGGGCGCCGTAGCAATCACCTGCGGCTTTGTGACCAGCATATTCGCCCGGGGTCGCGACAAGAAGAAAATGGCCGTGCGGCTTTTCGCGACCAGCGTTGTTCTCGGACCTCTTCCGGTCGGGCTTCGGCTACTCGATGCCTCAACTGCGATATCGACCTTTCCCGCCAATGGAACCGAACTTCTATGGTGGTCCCTTCTTATCCACAGCTGCGTCATGATCACCCTCAGCGTTAGCGGATTCATCCTTCTCGGTTCGATGGTGGCAGACATCGTCGAGGAAAGTCAAAGTCAGACCGGACGCAGGAGCGAGGGACTTCTCAACGCCGGCCCCCACCTCGCCCAGAAGACCATGAGTGCCGGGGGCGTACTCATCACGGGCCTGGTGCTTTCTGCATTTGGTTTTGACGTGCCCAATCCCACAGTTGAATCCATGTACGAACCCATGCGAAAGATGGCCACCACACATCTTGTATTGGGGATGACTCTGCCCGTAATTTGCACCTACTTGATCTCCAAGTACACCATTACCCGGGGCGACCACATTAAACGCGTGGTAGAGCTCGGCTACTCCGAAGAAAACTAAATGGTGTAACCACTCTGGTGCGTTACCTGGTTTTCAGAAGAGCGCCAAAGGTGCTGGCGAGCCCAAGGAAGCGGTACCAGCCGTTGTATTCGTAAAGCCATGCTTCCGTTGCTCCGCGAGCCTCTCGAACCGACTCGAAGAGCCAACGATTCAAATATCCGTCACGGAGGACACCGTTGCATGATTCGTTATGTCCGTTCTGCCACGGACTGCCGGGATCGATGAAACAGCCGTTGATGTGTCTATCTTTGATCTACTCCTGCACATTCTTCGCCCGGAAGGGCCGAGTAGCCCCGTAGAGGCTTAGCTGTCAGAACGCCTAGCATCGGTGGTGCGGATAACGCAGCTTATTTTTCCTATCCTCACTGCTTCGGGAAGTTAAAGAATGGGAAGAACGGTAAGAATCCGTTTTCGGCCATGTTGAAGAAGCCTAACTGGAAGCTCTTGATCTCCCTCGTGATGTTGATGAAGCCGATCTGGGCAGTCGAGCTATTCGATATATTGAGGCCGCCGACGTCGGCGAGGGTGTTGCCTTGCGCGATCGTCACGAAGCCGAGATTGAAGGCGCCCCCTGCATCATTGAGGAGATTGATGAAGCCCGCGTTCATCCCACGGTCACTCCCGGTGTGATAGTTGATGAGGCTGAAGTTGGCGCCGCCGTTCGTACTTGCGGTCACGCGGCTCACGCCCATGATCAGAGCGAGGCCCGAGCGATCGCGAGTTTCACTGATTGAAAACAAACCGAGGTCGAGACCGCTCATACGTTCGTTCTTGCCCCAGAGGAAGGACAAGCGCATGCCGTCGACTGTTTCGACGTCGGGGACGTTCATATTGGGCGCCGCGAATTGAAAGCCGGTATCGGCCTGGGCGAGGGTGGGAATCAGCAGTGCGCAAAGAACGATAATTGCTCGCTTCAAGGGAATCTCCTGGAATTTAGGCGGATCGGATGATCCGGCTGGGCTGTTTGGATTGGGGTCGATCCTAGCCCATCAGGTCGGCTTCGTGGCAAGCGACACGCTTTGCATCGAGGGGGGAGGTCGCGGATTTTGTGAGGATCGTTAGTTTCGCTGCGTGGATGACTCGCCGTGCGAGAATCTGACGTCAGCGAGCTTGTATGCTGCGACCACTCAATGCAGGGAAATAGATTATACGTCGTCAAAACTTCTTGGACAATGACGGCTCTTCGCTAAGAGACAGTTTTTGGTTTCTGACTAGGCCGCTTTCTGGGCCAGGTACTCCTTCTTCCTCCGTTCCATCGTTCTTCGCTTGATCTTCGATCGTTCGCTCAACACCGTATACTGTCGACCGAAGTAGCAATCGGCTGGCGTCACGTTGTTAAGCGATTCGTGGTACCGCTCGTTGTTGTAATAGGGGAGCAAGCGAAGCTTGCGAGTAAAGTCCCTGAGAGCCGCTTCCAGCTCCCATGGGAAGTAGTAATGCTGAAGCTTGACCACGTTCTTCATCGTCCGGTGGTAGCGCTTGATCTTGCCCTGGGTCTGCGGGTGGTACGGAGCGCCTCGGGTGTGGCCCATGCCCCGCTCGCCGAGATATTCCCGGAGCTCGCCTGACAGATAGGCCGGGCCGTTGTCACTGAGAAGCCGCGGGCGATGCTTCACCTTGACTTGATCGACTCCCGTGATCGCGATGGCTTCGTCGAGTGTTTCGGTGACATCCGTGGCTCCCATCGTCGGGCTCAGCTTCCAGGCGATGATGTAGCGAGAGAAGTCGTCAAGAACCGTGGACAAGTAGTACCAGCCCCAGTTGATGATCCTGAAGTACGTGAAGTCGGTTTGCCACATCTCATGGACTCGTGTCGTTGGATCTTTGAACGCGTCCGATGCCGACATCAAGATGTAGGCTGGGCTGGTGATGAGATCGGCAGCCTTCAAGATCCGGTAGACGCTCGATTCGGACACGAAGTACCGCTTCTCGTCCATGTAGCGGCAGGCCAGCTCTCGTGGGGAGAGATCAGTACGCTCGAGTGCTAGGTCAAGCACCTGCTTTTGAATCTTCTCCGGGATCGCATTCCAACGGGGTCGTCTCACGGGCTTCTTGTCGTTGAGCCCGTCGAAGCCTTCGTCGACATAGCGCTGATACCAGCCGTAGAACGTGCTTCGTGGGATGTTCATCTGTCTCAACGTGACCCGCACCGGCAGATCCGTCCCTTCGACCAGGCGGATGATCTCCATCTTCTCTGAAGCCGTGCGTCTCAAGAAGCATCCTCCTCGCCATGACCTGTCAGACTTTTTTTGAGCACACGGTTCTTGAGCGTGATCTCGGCGACGACTTCCTTGAGTTCCCGGTTCTCGCTTCGCAGGTCTTTGACTTCGTCAGTGGTGGCTTCTCGGACTGTGTCGCCAGCCAACTGTTTCTTGCCGGCCTCGAGAAAGTCTTTGCTCCATCGATAGTAGAGGTTCGACGCGATGCCTTCTCTTCGACACAGATCGGAGACGCTCTGCTCACCTCTCAGCCCCTCGAGAACAATGCGGATCTTCTCCTCCGGAGAGAACTTCCTTCGGGTTCGGCGGCGGATGTCACGTACTGCTGCTTCGGCGGACTGCTTGCTTTGCTTGGTCATGAGACACTCCTTGGGGTCCTTCGGACCCCATCAGATGTCTCTTAGCTTAGGGCCTCTGTATGTCCGAGTTCTGCTGACGGGATACACTCCGGTCGAAGCCACCATCGCGCTCTCCATTCTGTTTCTGGCCAGCGACCTCCGATCTCGATTATGGCAGCAGAATCCAAATATCTCCCTCCGTTCAACCCGGGGCGGGCCAGAGTCTTCGCAAAATCCGGGGCGATTCAGTGATCGATCGCCCGGGTTCTCCGGATTCCGGTCGCTGGCGTAGTCGCGCCCGGCACGATCTGGGGGAAGGGTGGTTATCCGAGTGGGAGTGTTATCCAGTGTAGTCTCAGGGTTTTTATGGATTTCACCGCTCTGATGGCGATTCGGGGTGGACTCGGACTCGGACTTGGCCGCCGATTCGTTAGACTGCGGCGCTTGGAAAACTTCTCGCTAAATCGGTCGTCGGACCTGCTTCGGGCGCAAGATCGTCGTCGCGTAGGAGTGCTGACCACAGTCACCTTTCTGTTCATCGGGATGGGGCCTTTTTTTGCCCTGCGGTACTACCAGATGGGAATTCCCAGCCTCTCCTACTCGGTGTTAGTTACCATGATTGTAGGCGCGGCGGTGGTTGTCTGGGTGCGAAAGGGGGCGGATGCATCGACCGGTGGGGTGGTCGTTACCGCGGCTCTGCTCATCCTTCTCGTCTACAGCAATTGGTGCTCCGGCGGAATCGGGGATCCCAACTTCGGATGGCTCTATGTGATCCCGGTGCTTGCTGCATTGCTGGTGAGTGCCAGGGTGGGCTGGGTATTTACGGGCATCGTGTTCATTCTGGCCCTGCTGTTCTGGTTTGCCCCGGTGTACGGCATCGAAATTCCCGACTATGTCCCCGATGAACTGCAGCGGGAGCAGAGTCTTGCCAATCGCCTGTCCGCAATCATCGCGATGGGTGTGATGCTCGCGGCGTTGGCGGGACAACAGAAACATGCTCGGGGCTTGCTGGAGAGGGTTAATAACGAACTGATCTATGAAATGAATCAGCGCACCGAGATACAGGCGCGAATGGTTCGGAGTGAGCGAGCGGCCTCCATGGGTAGTCTGGCGGCGGGGATGGCGCACGAAATCAATAATCCACTGACCTACGTGCTAGGCAATCTTGAACTGCTACAGGGATACCTGTCGGCCGAGCAGCAGGAGAGTACGACCTCGAATCGCGAGGAATCCCAGTTGATGATCTCCGAAGCCATTGAGGGGGCCTACCGGGTGGCGAGCCTGGTCCGAGACCTGAAGACCTTCTCCCATACCAGCGAGCAGGAGACCGCCCGGGTTGATCTGGCCCGGACCATTGATCGAGCCGCCAAAATGACCAGCAACGAGATTCGCCACCGCGCCGAACTCGAGATCGACTGCCCTGCGGATGTGTGGGTTCTCGGCAACCAGGGCCGGATCCTCCAGGTCATGATCAATCTGCTGACGAATGCGGCCCATGCCATCGAGCCGGGGGCCAGCGAAACGAATGCGATCCGGATTTCCGTGAGCGAGCGAGAGGGGCGCATCCTACTCGAAGTCTCGGATACGGGAGCGGGCATCGACCCTGACCTGATTGACCGAATTTTCGAACCCTTTGTCACGAGCAAGGCCGTGGGCTTCGGCATGGGGATGGGGCTCTCCATTACGCGGAACGTTCTCCAGGCGATGGGGGGAACCATTGAGATCAAATATTCGTCGCCGCAGGGGACCGCGTTTGTCGTGACTCTCGAGCGCATCGACGAAGACACCTTAAACTCCGAGCTGGAGAAGCCGAGCTCGGGGAGTCGCGTTGCAAGGAAGAGCCGCTTGAGCGTTCTGATCATCGACGACGAAGAGTTGGTCCTTCGCTCCCTGGCCGCATCGCTGGCACACCATGATGTGGTAGTCGAGAGCGACGGCAGGAAGGCTATAGGAAGAGTCGTCGACGGCTATTTTGATATCGTGATCTGCGATCTGATGATGCCGCAAGTGACAGGCATGGATATTTATGCGGAACTGCTCAGGCGGCGCCCGGATGCGGCGCATAAGATGCTCTTCATGACCGGAGGCGTTTTCGTCAAAGAGGCGGAAGATTTCCTTTCCTCTCTCAGCGGACGCTGGGTCGAGAAGCCGATCAATTTCGGTCAACTTGAGGAGAAGATCTGGAACCTGATAGAGGCAATCCCACAAGGAGCGTAGAAACATGTCATTGTCCTTGGTCAAGACTAATGGCTCAGACTCCTGTTTAGCCGGCCGGCCGGCGGTCTCGGTGGCGAGAAGGCGAAAAAAACCCGCGCGAAGCCTCTGCTGTGCACCGTGGTCGTCTCGTTCGCCCTTGTTTCTCCTATCCGCTGACTTTTCATGAATGGGTTCGGAATCCAAGGATTTGTTCTCTTTTAGAACTACGGCCCGCGTGCGTTTCCAATGCCGCAATAGAATAAACAGTTGATTTATTCATGAGTTCTGAAATCTTTCGCTGTATCCGTAGTAGCGCCTCCGGTCCCAGGAATCTGGAGCTTCCTCGACGCTACCCAAACACGGAATCGATAATACGCTCCGCCCTCCGCCCTCCGCCCTCCGCCCTCTGCCCTCCGGCCCTGGCTATTGGGGAAGCGCGGTCGCTGACCCTCTTCTGCTGGAAAGCGCTAGATGGAGTAGCGAGAAAATTCCGGCCACGGTGTACCCGGAATTGAGATGGCTCTCGAGAGACCCGCATCGCGGTGAACGACCCCTCGGTCGAAATTGCTTGAGCGGATCAGGTGCCTAATTGCCATGCGAGATGGCCAGCGAACCAGAACAAATTGCGACCAGTGCTGGCCCAGAGGATGATCTGAATCTCCAAGCAGAACAGTCATGGGTGTAGCTACCCAATAGAAATTTCCTCCGCGCCGGTACACTTCGATCGCAGTATTTCTGGCATAGCGCGCGTACGCTTTCTTGCCCGGCTGACTTATCTCACCAGACGCAGATACTGTTCTCTCGTAAGAAGCAGTTTCCCTGATCCCGATGAGGTTGACCATGGTGAAGGGTTGCCATTGATCATGGTCATAAAATACGGAGAGCTGCGCATCGTCCGAGGAAATTCCCAAGCTTCGGGGATGTTGCGGAAAGTTTTCCTCAGGAACTTCTACGACCTGTACTGGCGAAAACGTTCTAACGAGTCTTCCTGCAATTGAAAAAATACGATGAGAAGATCGTGAATCCGGCGCAAGAGCCAGAATAAGCACATCCCGAATTCCCATTTCGATGTTCGAAGTTGCGCGAGCTAACACCTCCACCGCTGCGCGCCGTGACGAATACTCCTCCAGAAGAAGGTGGCTAAAGCTCAACGCAGACCGACCCTGAACTACATCGAGATTCCCGGCATAAATTCTCTCGCCACCCACGTCTTTTATCCAGTGCTTGCTGGCGTCCACCCAGGCGTTGAAAAGCTCAAGATTCGTCACATCAACGAAACGTGCTAGAGCAACCCGGTTTCCGTCGTCTCTTGCCAGGAAATTGTTCCAGCGCTCTTCGCCCTGCATTCTTCGCCGGTCCTCCGGTTGGGATCATTTTTTCCCAGCTAAGAACTTCAGCACTGAAGCCTCTTGGGCGCAACAGCAACATAGGATGGGCATCTTCTTTTTTAACGCAGGTCCTTGATTTTGAAGGGATTGTTGCTGTTAGGATCCCGGGACGGGGCTGATTGGAATTGCCCCGCTTTCGTCGACAGTCAGATGCCGGTTTTTGAGTCAGTTTCGAATGCCTCGGGACTGACGCCGCCGATGCGGCTGTGGCGCCGGGGTCGATTGTCGAACAACTCGGAAATTCGAACGCGTTCGGCCTCGAAACAAGAATTCTTTTGATCGTGTGGATAGGCAAAACAAGCTGCGTTTTCCGCACCTCCGATACTGGATCTTCTGACAACTAGGTCCCCTGCGAGGCGACGTGGCCCCTTCCGGGGAATTGATGCCTTCTTTCTATTAGACTCTTGTCGTGTCAGTCAACTCCAATCCCACACCTACACCGGTGCCAAAAGATCCAGCTCTGATCGACTCCGCGGACGTGTTCCCTTTGGGCGGCAGACAATCGGCGTTCCAGTTGCTCGATGTGCGTGCGCCCGTCGAGGTGCATCGCAGCGGCATTCCTGGCGCGTTGTCGTTACCGATCCTCAACGACGAAGAGCGTGCTGCCGTCGGCACCTGCTATCACGCGCACGGTCAAGCCGCGGCAGTGACACTGGGAGTTGAGTTGACGGCGCCGCATCGCGAAGCACGCGTCGCTACCTGGCGCGAAGCGGTGGCCGGGAGCGAACGTCCGACGGCCTTCGCATGCTGGCGCGGCGGCCAGCGCAGTGGCATAGCAACGCAGTGGTTGGGTGATTCGAATGTGTCACGCGTGCAGGGGGGCGCGAAAGCGCTGCGCCGCTACTTGATGGCGAGCTTGGAGTCGCAGTTTTCACGTACCGAGATGCTGGTGATCTCTGGGCTGACGGGGTGCGGCAAGACCGACTTGCTACACGCGTTGCGACAGGTTGTGCCGCAGGACGTATTGGCGCTCGACCTCGAAGGCTTGGCCAATCATCGCGGCAGCGCGTTTGGTGGGTTCCCGGCCGGACAGCCTTCCCAGCAGACGTTTGAGAACGACTTGGCCGCGACGGTTCATCTCGCGGCACCGCGCATGACGTTGCTCGAGGACGAAGCCCGGTACGTCGGCCGAGTCGAGGTGCCGGAATCCATCTTCACGAAAGCCCAGCAGTCGCCGGTCGTTATTTTGGAGGCGACCCAAGCGGAGCGAGTTGCTCGCATCATTCGCGAGTATGTGTTCGAGCCCACCGAGCTGTCATCGCGTGCTGTGGTGCGCCAAGAACTGGAGGTCAACCTTAACAAGCTCGCGAAGCGGCTCGGTGGCGTGCACATGGCGGAGTGCTTGGAAGCTCTGGCCTTCGCGGATCACGAGGAACGGTGGTTCTCCCTCGATACGCACACGCTGTGGGTCGACGTCCTGCTGCGGCACTACTACGACAAGTTGTACGACCGCGCGATGACCCGGCTGGCGCGCCCCATTGCGTTCCGAGGCTGCGCGGAAGAAGTGCTCGCGTGGTTCGCAGAGAACGGCGAGTAGGAACTGGCCGACAGGCAAGTGCAGACTTCTCGCACCGGCAGACTAATCAGCAGGGGCTACGCGCGGGCACTGTGAAGGTCAGGTGTCCGGGCGAAAATCCGGTCCAGCAAGAGGCCGATGCACCGGAGCAGCCAGAACGGGAACAGGCGAACACCTACCATCCACTTTGCGTCCGTCGCGGTACTTTGGCTTCTCCCGGTACTTGTTAAGATTCACTGCAAGAAATTCATTTCCATCCCCGGTCGATGCAAACTCTCTAATCGTCTCGGCGCTATCGGGCCCCATCCCGTCGATGGCACGCTGGACGTAGTAATCAACTTCGTCCGCAGTCAGAGGACTCCCATTTCCGCCATACCCGAAATGGAATACGGCGTAGATCAGGACAATCACTACCCAGCGAATTCCTGATGCATTCATAGTCAATCTCGAGTCTCAAAAAAGTGGGTCTTGCTATGTGCTTTCTCGGTGTTGGATCGGCGCCCGAAGGGTTATTCAGCGGGCCGCTAGAGCTTCGAGAGCACCGGGATCGTCGCGACTGCCAAGAGGATTCTGACGAAGAGGCGAGTCATGGCAGCGAGTGGGCTTGGTGCTTGTGCAGCTCCATCGTTGGGCCCGCCGGGTCGATCCAGATCGGTGACGACCACGCACGTTCGCGGATCGTCGCGGGTACGTCCGGGTTTGGCTCTATCCCGAGGCGAATCGCGTCGTAGGTCGACCAACGGCAGGTCGGGTTCTGGAGGGCGCGGATGTAATAGAAGGCACCCTGGGTGGGGTCGTAGTTCGCGTCCTGCCAGGCGGTCATAAGTTCGCGGGCGCCCGTGCCCGTCGAGATCTGGCACGTCGACGTGTCGACGGTGGCGCCGTTGTCGGGGCAGCGCCGGGTGGCCGGGTCGATGTCGAGATCGTCGGCGCAGACGACGTCGCGCACGTCCTCGTGGGTCTCGCCGTCGGCGTCGATCCACCCCTTCACGATCTGGACCCGTTGGAGCGGCGCGCCCAGGGGATCGACGCCCGCCCAGACGAAGAACGTCGGGCTGTCTGGAGCGTCCGCGTTCGGCCGCAAGACCCCGCCCATGGGTACGCCTCCCTCGGTCGCGACGGCGATGGGGTCGTCCGCATCGACGATCGTCTCGTCGATGCCGAACCCAGCGAAGAAGCGCAGCATCATGCGGGGACCCGACGTCGCGTACGCCTCGCGGCGCTTCATGCCCGAGAAGATCGCGTCGCGCGTATTCTCCTCCGCCCACACGGCCGCGAGCCCGCCGGAAGTATGGGACGTCAGCGTAGCGTTGTAGTCGGGCTGATTGGCTGTGTTATTCATGCGGCGAATCGCGGGCGACGTGACGGTGCCGGCCTTGCCGACGTAGTCCCACTCTTCGACATCGCCGGGATTGCTGTTGTGCGCGTCGGTCGCCGCGATCATGCCGAAGGCCAGCGGGTTGAAGCCGAACTCGCGCTCGAGCTGCAGCCCGATCTTGAGCCCCTGCCGCGCGAAGGACGTCTCGAACGCGCAGCCCGTATCCTGGCCGGGCTCGCACGGCGAAAGAACCTGGCCGAACGCACACTCCTCGTCGGTCGCGCCGACGCCGAGCGCACATTCGGAAGCCCCCTTCACCTGGTACATCTCCGCCAGACGCTCGCGCCGCATGCGCAGGCGCCAGTCATCCGCTTCATAGGTTCGGCCGTCGTAGGTGTGGCGGCTGTAGAAGAGGCCCCACCCCTTGTTCATGTTGTGCGGGATGGTGATGAAGTCGCAGTCGCCGACGCACGTCTCTTCGAGCCCGCGCCAGAGGTCGATGGCGCTGCCCACGTCCAGCGCCGAGATGGCGTGCTTGGGCAGCTCCGATCCGTTGAAGATGACGTTGCGGTGGTGCTTCCCGCGGTCATCGAGCACCGGCGAGTACTCGTACGCCGCGAACGCGGTGAACACGCCGGGCTCGTTGTAGCGGTCGGCGAGTGCGATGTAGCGGGCCCAGGCGTCGCGAGCGTCGTCGATGCAGCGCTCTTCACCGCCGTAGTCGGGGCGGCAGATCGGAAGGGCGGTCCGGCTGGGCAGCTCCCGCTTCTGGTTCTGGTAAACGCCGGCCGGCGATTCCGGTCCGTCGCTCTCTTCCTCGTCCACCTGTCTGCCGCGCAGCGCGACGAAAAGCGCGACGTTGGGCGTCTCCATGAACCAACACATCAGGTTCTCGACGAGGGCAAGATCGTCGTCGTAGCAGCGCGTGCGTGCTCCGAAGCCTTCGGCGTGGTCGGTGATCGCCACGAAGTCGAGAGGCCGCGCGAGCTGCATGAGTTCGCCTCCGGGGCTCGCGAACTTTGCGCCCCGCGCAAAGCGGTAGGCGTCCTCGACCGTAGCCGTCGTCCCCATGAGCACGGCGTCCATGCTCTCGACTGTGTGCACATGGAGCTCGCCCCAGTAGACGTTCTTCAGCGGGTTCCGAGGACGGAGTTCGAGAGGTTGTTGCGCCGGGATCTCGACCCGGGAGTCGTCCTGCTTCGCGAGATCGGCCGGGGCCGTAATCGGGCTGGTGGCCCGATAGATCCCGATCAAATCCCATCCGGCGTAGATGGCGAGGCCGAGGACAGCAACGAGGATGACAAGAATGGCGACGAGGAACTTCTTCATAGGGAGACCTTTCGGATTGGGCGTGCCAGTGCGCTGGCCCTCTGGCTGGTCTTGCGATGTGCTTTCTCGGTGTTGGACCGGTGCCAGCCCCCCCCCGCGAAGTCGGAGCGCTCAGCGCTCCGGCAGCACCATCTCGATATTGAGCTGCCCCGCGAGTCCTGCGGCCCGATGCACCGCGCTCTTCTGGTATTCGGGATCCATGATCATCGCGAGCATCGCCTTGCGGTTCGGATACATCGCGATCGCGACCGTATCCCAGAGCTCCTCGACTTGGCCCAATCGGAGGCCCGTCACCTTGCCACCGATCACCGGCTTGCCGCCCACCTTGGCGAGGTGGGCGACGACCTCGACCCCGTAGAGGCTGTAGGCTTGCTGCCCGGTCATCTTGGTTTCGCGGCCGTCTTCGTACTCGGCCTTCTCCTTGAACTTGAGCAGGTTCACCATGTAGATCGGGCGATCATGCCCCTCCTCGCTCATTTCCTTGATCTGATCAGGGGTCGGGACGACGGCGTTTTCGACGTTCATGTTCTGGGTTCTCCTTGGTGTGGTGGTTTCTAGTTGGACCCGCCGAACATCGCGGCTTCGGCTGGCACTGTGCGCCTTGACCCGTTCTACCAGCGCAGAGAACTTGGGCCACTTCGCAGCGTCAATGGTGTATTGGGCATACCCGGCGTTGACGAACGGAGAGGCCAGAGCCAGATCGGCCACCGTGAGATCACCAAAGATGAAACCCTCTGCCGGTACCTGACTCTCGAGGTAGTCCAGGATGGGCGGCAAGTTCTTGTTGATGATCTTGTCTACGGCTTCCTCGTCGACCGGCTGCTTCATCACATTGGGGCGCATGAAGCGGTGGAAGAAGATACCGGCAGCAGACTCGGCCACCGCGGTGCCGCCGTATTCCTCGAACCAGTCGGCGCGCGCGCGCTGCTGCCGGTCGGCGGGGTAGACCGGCACTTCCGGGTAGGCGCTTTCCAGGTATCGGCAAATGACCTTGGAGTCGGCGATGTTGAGGTCGCCGTCGACCAGCGCCGGTACTTTGCGCAGTGGGCTTACTCTGGCCAGTTCCTTGTCGCCTGAGAAGGGCATGGAGGGGATGTGCTCGTAGGACAGCTGCTTGATGTCCAGGACGACCATGACCTTGCGGACGAACGGAGAGGCGTTGGCGCCGTATAGCTTGATCATTTGTGTACTCACTTTTGTAAGGGTAGTAAGGGATTGATGGTAGATACGGCTTGAAGGAGCCGCGCTCGTTAGGTCGTCGGCGGCTTGGCCATCGCTGCGAGCCAGGTGCGTATGATGGAGGCAACACGTTTGTCGAGGTCCTTTACGTTGGTGCCTATGCGCTTAGCAAGCGGTTTGCGGAAAATATTGTAGCCGCGGAGCAGCGCTGAAATCGTCACTTGCAGCGCCTCGAGATCGTGGCCACGATCGATGTCCCCGTCGATGACGTCCTGGCGCAGGCCACTGAGTCCCGCCTCGTATGCCGGCATCGGGTCGACTGTGTCGTCCCCGTCGATGACGAGCAGGGCGCGCAGTTCGCTGTCCTGACTCTTGTCGATCCACCGGAAGGACCGAAGCTTCCGCTCGACGAAGGACATACCCCGTCGGTCCGCCAACACAGAGTCGACCACCGCTTCGAAGCGTCGGTTGATCGCGGCGCGCAGCAGATCTCGTCTCGAGCCGAAGTAGTGGTAGATGTTGCCGCGATTGACCCCGGCCCCGTCGGCGACCTCGCGGAGATTGAGACCGGCCAGCACGCCGTTGCGCTGGATCAGGTCGAGGGCGGCCTCGATGAGCCGACGCTCGGTTTCGGCCCGATTCTGCTTTGGCTTGGTGTTGGTCTTCGTGGCCATCGATCCCCTCGCCGTCTCCAGCCTGTTTGCGAGACGACGGGCCATCGGTCATACTCGCCGCATTGACTTTATCGTAATGATAATCGTATTCATCGAGATGGTCAATCCTCGTGACGGTTCTGGGAGAGGGAATGTTGAAGGATGCCGAGTCTTTAAGAAGCTCTTCTGCGTCATGGTCGCCTTGGGCGCGCCCGCCAGGGCCACAGACACGAGCGCGAAGCGGATCTGATGCAGGCAGGCGTTAGGTAACTACTGCTTGTGAACGACAAGTGAAACTAACAAGCGCGAACCGAACATGAATCCTGTCGTCTTGATTGGGTCTCCAAGGCACGTGAGGCCGGCAAGTCGTCGTTGGTCTCGCCCGCAATTGCGTTGCGAAAAACTGCGAGTCGGGCTTTCGCCCATTGTATTCTTAGGGGTTGTGAATTGAGTCATTCAGCACGAAGCGGTTTTGTTTTTTTGATCCTGTCGCTCTCGATATCGACGCTGTTCGCCTGTGGCGGGGAAGA
>LWDU01033477.1_pt1 | contig 15082 bp, 13 predicted proteins | sample 727161 | NCBI WGS metagenome assembly LWDU01 (sample SAMN04566230, study PRJNA314399) | hydrothermal vent metagenome | isolation source: deep sea hydrothermal plume seawater | place: Mexico: Gulf of California, Guaymas Basin | collected 2004-07-11 | reverse complement strand
AATCCAAGTCAGCGGCTTCCCTAAGCACGGCGAGTATAGGATTCGTATTTCGGCTTCGGGTATTCTGCCGCCCGGCCACGATGAGGTGCCCCTGCAATTGAATATGGGTGAGTTCCAAGGTGGGGACCACAACGAGAAGGCGTCTAAAAATGTCGCAACGGTCTATCTCACTAATAGTGTTGATGAGCCAAAAATCTTTGAGTTCCGTGGTCGGATCGAAAATTTCCCGTACTCAAGTGAACTACAATCCAAGGGACCTGACCAAGGTAAGCTGCTCGATAGAATGACGCTTAGAATGAGCGTCGTTTACGATGACGGAACGCTCAACGATGGCGCCCATTATGCTTTTGTTCGCCAACTCGGAATGCCGCGTGCAGTGGTTAACTGGGTCGAGCTTGAGTGCCCGGTGACAGACGTCTGGCCGCCCAAACACCACACCGACATCCTGTTTAATTCGCCACTGCGGGAGACTGACGAGCAGGCCTACGCACGCGAGGTGCTCGAGCGGTTCATGACGCGTGCTTACCGCCGACCGGCGCAGCAGAAAGAAGTCGAACGGTTTGTCCAGGTCTATCACCTAGTCCGCCCAAGCACGGCGTCGCTGGAAGAGGCGATGCGGGAGACCCTGGCGATGGTACTGGTTGCGCCGCGGTTCCTTTACCACACCGAGTCGGACCCAGCGACGAATGAGCACTACGCCATGGCTTCTCGGCTATCGTATTTCTTGTGGGCCAGCATGCCTGATCAAGAGCTTTTTGAACTCGCTGCCCGACAAGAGCTTAACGACCCAGTGCTGATCGAAGGGCAGGTGCTGCGGATGCTCGCCCATAATAAATCGAAACGCTTCATCGAAGATTTCACTCTCCAGTGGTTGAGCATCCGGAAAGCGTTGACGGTCCCGATCAACAAGCAACTTTACCCACGGTTCCTGTATCGGGTCCCGATCGGTGAGACAGCGGGGACCGAAATGGGGTACCGGCCGTCGGTGCGCGATTACATGATGCAGGAGACTATTGGCTTCGTCGGCCACTTGATCGATCAGAACCTGAGTGTGCTCAATATTGTGGACTCTGACTTTGCGGTTCTCAACGAGCGGCTCGCGATTCATTACGGCGTCGCAGGGGTCAAGGGCATGCAGATGCGCTCGGTGCCGATCACTCCCGAGCATCACCTCGGGGGCCTGCTCACCCACGGATCGGTGCTCATTGGCAACGGCACGGGCACGGCCCCACACCCGATCTACCGCGCGGTATGGTTGCGTGAGGCGATCCTAGGCGACACCGTCGCGCCGCCTCCGTCGAACGTTCCCGCGCTCAGCGACTCGGCTGGCAAGTCTCTGGAAGAGGCGCACTCGATCGCGGACCTGCTGGCTAAACATCGTACGGTCGAGTCTTGTAAGGACTGCCATTTCCGTCTTGACCCGTGGGGAATCCCGTTCGAGAAGTATAACGCAATCGGTAAGTACCAGCCCAAGGTACCTAAGGATGGCACGCGCGTCAGCGGTTACAATAAGCAGCAGCACGTCGATCTGGTGGGCTACCAGGCCTACCTCGATTCGATCAATATCGTTGACCACAGGTCGATGGATTACGCGATCTCAAAGACCATCTGCTAAAGCAGCGTAGGGACGATATCGCTGAGAACGTGATCCGGCGTCTGTTGACTTACGGCATCGGGCGGCACCTTACGTACCACGATCGGTTTGCGGTGGATGCATTATCTGAGGAACTTGAAGCAAGAGGTTTTGGCATGCGTGACGTCATCGTTTCGATCTGTCAGAGCGATGTCTTTAAAGACCGAGGACAGCAAAAGGAAGATTAACTATGGCACATAACCCATTGCATTTGAACCGTCGGACGCTGCTCAGAGGCGCGGGTGTCGCACTCGCGCTGCCTTACCTCAACGCCATGGAGGGCGTCGCATGTGCGGATTCAAATGCCAAGGCCACGGCGACGCCCAAACGCTTTATGGCGACCTATATCTCCTACGGCGTCTACCAACCCGACGGCCCCAACGGGATCCCCCGCAAGAATAAAGACGGCCAGTACGAACAGCACGAGTGGAGCTGGTGGCCACAGGGCGCTGTTGGCCAGATCAACTCGTTCAACAAATCTACCGAACCGTTCAAGGAACTTAAGAGCGACCTGACGTATTTGCGGGGCCTAGATCACAAGGGCGGGTACAAACTAGGCGGGCACTCCAGCGGTGACGTATTCCTCACCGGTGCCGACATGGCGGAGGGTGAACCGACCAATAATATCTCTATCGATCAGTTCATGGCCAAGCATCTCGGTCATCACACTCGCCACAATTCACTGGTAATGGGTACTGAAGGTGGTACTGGCTCGTACCAGCGCAGTAAGACAATGTCGCATCGCGGTCCGGCCAAGGCGATCCCCTCGATGCACAAGCCCCAGGAAATTTTCAACCAGCTGTTCAATCCGTACGGGGACAAGGGCGTCGAGCAGGTCCGGTTGGACTTGAAACGTGACGCCAGCATCCTCGATCTGCTCATGGAGGACAGCAAGAGCTTTCACGCCAGACTGGGTGCTGAAGACAAGCGAAAAATGGACGAGTACCTAGAATCGGTCCGTGAGATCGAGAAGCGTGTCGAACGCACCAGTCAGTGGACGCACACGCAACTGCCGGATGTGGACATCAAGGGCCTGAACCTCGAGGTCAATCACAAAGGTGGGCCGCACGAATACATCCGCGTGATGTATGACCTAGCCTATCTCGCGTTCGTCACTGACCAGACCCGCTTCGCGACGTATATGACCGAAAGCGAGCAATCGAGTTCTAGCGAATTGTGGAACTACGCCAACTACGCACTGGGCTACACGGGCGCGACCCACGACATCGCCCACAAACGTCCAGCCGACTTTTCGGGCCAGTGGGACCGTTGGCGCAATGAGAACCACGCCTACTTCCTCAAACGTCTTGCGAATACGCAGGAGGGCGACAGCACGATGCTCGACAATACCATCGTGCTGTACGGCTCGGCCCACCCGCATGCTTCCCACAGCGGTTACAACTACCCGTTGCAGCTCGCCGGGGGCAAGAACATGGGTTTCAAACACGGCTATCAGCACGAGTTTGTCGGTGACAAGAAGGTACCCCTAACCAACCTCTTCGTCACGATGCTCCAGGCGATGGATATCCCGGCCGAAAAATTCGCCGACAGTACCGGCACACTCAACCAATTGTTAAGGGTATAACCGATGACCAGTGCGTCACGTAATATTTTGGTTGGATTGCTGATCTTGTCCTGCGGACCGGTGTTCGCACAGCAGAACAAGCCCCAACTGCCGAACGTTCTCATAATTGGGGACTCGGTTTATCAGCAACACGCTCGGGGTGTATTGACCGAACTCAAGAGCCAGGCCAACGTCCAGTTCGCCAACTGGCCTAAACTCGTGCTGCCCAATTCGGCCAACGCGGTAGAGAATATCGATCTGTTGCTTGGTCTCAAGGATGAATCCGGTAACGATGTGCCCGCAGACAAGCGTCCTAACTGGGATCTGATTCACTTTAATGTGGGGTTGGGTGATCTTGTGTATTGCGTGCCAAACATCAAGTCACACCGGATTCTGTCATTTGACTACGGTGGTGTGATCCGGACAGACGCTAAACAGTATGAGCAGAACCTGGAAACGCTGGTCCGGTTGCTTAGGCAGAAGGCATCTGGTGCCAAGATTGTTTGGGCTAGTACGACGCCGATCCGTCACTCACGTGAGAATGTTTTCAAGAAGGGAACCGAGATCGCATACAACCAGATCGCTGAGCGAGTGATGAGGAAACACGGTGTGCCAATCAATGATATGTACAACTACGTCATATCATTTATGGACATGGACAAGCCGGCTGGCCACGGCGTGGACCCGTTCTTCTTTGACCGGAAGCCAATTCACGAACCCATTCACAAATATATAATTCAGGAACTCGGACTCGACGTTGCCAATAATGATTGATCAGGAATCAGCGGTTTTTGTATCTTTCGTACGAGTTTATGGAACTTTATAACTAACTCACACGTCCAAATTGTCATTGGCAGTTTGGAACGTTACATGCAAGTCACAAGGTAAAAATCCATGTCTATTATGTCCCGACCTTATTTAGGGTTAGTTATTGTATTGCTGTTCTTATCGTCCTTGACTCCATGCAAAGGGGATGACCCTCTGCCTGCAGGCCTGAACGAAGCTATTCGCAATCCGTTAATTCCAGTTATCGTGGATGCCACTGTTCTGAAATATGACAAACTCGGTTACGGTGAGATTAAAATAAATACGATTTTTAACATTGGTCCTGACGGGAAACAGCAAAACGGGAATATTAAAAAACTTGTCGCTACCGTACCAAAGGTAATTCGTGGATATAGCATTGACGGCAAGGCTAAGATTGCGCCATTAAAGGTTGTTCTCGGTGGAAAGACGGGAAGATTTCTACTGTTTCTCGATGGCGATTTACTATACTCAACCTACAACAACCGTTTCCCTATCCGACAAACGAAAGAAGGCAAGTTTGAGGTCGGTATAGGTTTTAATGGAGGCGGAGCACCGTGGGAACCATTATGGGAAATGCTATGTCTACTCCCTGAATACCCAGAAGAAAAGACCGCAGAAACCTTTAAGTCAGCGCTAAAATCATTTCACTCAATGACGGGACGCTATCCCAGTACTGCAGAAGGGTTAGTGGCTTTGTACCGCTGTCCACCTGCGATGAAAAAGGAAACGTGGGGTGGACCTTTTGTCTCGCCGAGAGGGGCGCTGTGGGCAGATTCATTCCTTTATAAATCGGAATCCTCCAACCGATACAGTTTTCACTCGAAGATTAGTATTCGCAAAGGTAAAAAAATAACTAACGATTAACCATTATAAATAATGAAAGATAATCCCGATGTTCTATAAATTGATTGCGATCCTAACGATGGTCTTTGCAGCTGTCGTTTCCTATGCAGAGACGTCCACCACTGCGGAAGAAATGCTGCCACCCATCCAAGATATAACCGACATCAAGCCAAACGAGCAGATATGGAAGGTTGCTAAACGAGGTGTCCCGCTGACATTAAACAGCAAATCCGAAGCGTCCAAATATTTTGCGGAACCCCAGTTCAAACTACTACTGAAAAAAGTTGATTTCCAGAAACAAACGTTGTTGGTGTTTGCCTGGCGTGGATCCGGTCAGGACAAAATGACCTACACAATAGCCGAATCTTTTCCGGAGCAAATTACTTTTAAGATTCTTCCGGGTCGCACGCGTGATTTACGGCCTCACCAAAAAATCTACGCAATACGAAAAAACGTAAAAATTAAATAACGACTAACACATTAGAAAACGAAAGATAATCCGGATGTTCTATAAAAATATTTCCGTACTAGCGATGATATTTGCAACCAGCGTTTCCTATGCGGGGACAAGCTACGAGGTAATAAGCAAAGTTGATGGCAAAACCAATTCTTATATGGTAATTTTTGGCGGTGGTCGTCGATTTAAACAACATACGGCCTTCGATCCAGCCAGCAAAAAGTTTGTCTATTTGCAGTGGGCAAGAGACAAAGAAGATCCAAAACCCGTTGCCAAAATTTGGGATCATGAAACTGGGAAAATCACCGAGCTTTATCAGTTTCCTGGTGTGAAAAATCCTTTGCCGATCATTCCTTCGATCCAGGCCATGAAAGTTTGTCCTGTAACAGGCAGCAAAGACTTCGAAGCTATCCCTCGTATTGCAATCGATTAATATGGAATCTCGAACTATGGTAACAACGGAGTCAGCGTGTCCTCTGAGGGGATCCGCTATCAAGCCAGCGATCTTTTTGGCAGCGTTTGTTAGTTCGTTTTCACTGACCGCTGCCCTTCCAGCAGCGGGGGTGGATCGCCCGAATATCATCATTATCTATACAGATGATCAGGGATTCGGAGACGCGAGTTGCCTGAATGCAGATTCAGGATTCCAGACACCCAATCTGGATCGTCTGGCAAAGGAAGGGGTGGTTTTTACGAACGCCCACAGCTCGGACACGGTATGTACGCCTTCGCGATATGGTCTTTTGACGGGGCGTTATTGCTGGCGGACGGTAAAGAAAACAGGTGTGCTTCGCGCCGAGGGCCCCTGTCTCATCAAAAATGACAGAATGACAATCGCTTCTCTATTGCGTGGTCAAGGATATGATACTGCCATGGTCGGTAAATGGCATCTGGGTATGCAGTTCCCCGGTGAACCGGACGCCCGCGATTGGTCCAAGCCTGTCACAGACATGCCGTTGGACAAGGGTTTCGATTATTTTTATGGCGTTCCGGCATCGTTGAATTACGGAATTTTGGCATGGTTCGAAGGGCAATATGCTAAGGTTCCACCCACGCTCTTCACGGCCAAGAAAAAGAACAACCGACATGTGGATTACCGCATTATGCCACCGTACGAGAACAGCCCGGAAGAGACCGAAAAAAAACTGGGTGTACCTGGCATGGAAGTTGCGCCGGATTTTGTGGACAACCAATGCCTGACTCGTTTCACCGACAAGGCTATCGAGTGGATGCAGGGTAAGGCCGCTGCGACCAGCAACGGGAAACCTTTCTTTCTCTATTTGCCCTATACCTCGCCGCACTACCCAGTTTGTCCGCTACCCCAGTTCCACGGGCAGGGAGAATGCGGTGGCTATGGTGAGTTCATGATTGAAACGGACTACCATATCGGTCGCATTTTACAGTTTCTGAAGCGATCTGGGTTGGACGAAAATACCATGATTATCTTTTCAAGCGATAATGGTCCGGAAAGGTCGTGGATCCAGCGCATTGAAGAATTCGGACACGACAGCAGTCACATTTACCGGGGTGGCAAACGGGATATTTATGAGGGTGGTCACCGCGTTCCTTTCTTTATTCGCTGGCCAGGCGGGATTAAAAAACCGGGCAGGAGTTGGCCCGGCATTGTCGGCCAGGTCGATTTGCTCGCGACAATTGCTGATGTGGTTGAAGTTCCATTGCCGGGGAATGCCGGTGAGGACAGTCAGAGCTTTCACTCGGTGCTGACAGATGCGAATGCCGAGTATTGCCGTGCTCCACTGATCAACCATTCTTCCAGAGGTCGCTTTGCCGTTACCGACGGAAACTGGAAACTTGTGTTGCCACATGGGAAGAGCACGGTGGAACTCTATAATTTGGCTGTGGACCCTGCGGAAAAGCATAATGTTGCGGGCATGCACTCTGAGCTCATTGTCGGCTTGCAAGAAAAAGCTACGAACATCGTCCTTAATGGACGAACGACGCCCGGTGCCCTGCAGGCTAACGACACCGGGTATTGGCCCGACCTGACGTGGATTAAAAAAATGGTTTACGCTACAAGGCAGAAAAATGGAGAGTAAGCTATCACCGCGGTCGGGGATTCTGTCGACTGCGTACCGGCGCTCTCGCGCGCGTAGGGACAGGAATCTCCGTTTTCCAGAGGGTGCCTGTTTGACGACCGTTACGAACATGTAGTCCGTGCGTCTTCGAAATTCGCGTGAATGTGTTCGCGGCATTCAGTAATGCTTGTTTGAGTCGTTCGTCGGAGACCTCGGGTGAGATAATCGTGATGAGTTGTCCTTTGACACCAAAGGCGTCGGGTTTAATAATTAGAATTCCAGTTTGGAAGCCTGCACCGGGAACAGTCTTTAGATCACCGGAGTTGGTTGTAGAGGCGTAAATGAATTTGCCGGCGAGTTGTTCATCCCAAATAACGTCGCCGAGTTTTTGATTTAGAGAATCCACTTCGGTTTGATCCTTACCAAAAACGACCACGCTGGGAAGCCCGTCGCAGCTGGCTACGTTGATTCCCAGACGCACGCTCTTCATTTGAGGGACGGACGGATTTGATGTGGTCGTTGTTGTCCGACCCGTATACTGTGCAGAAATCTGTCGCAGGTCCGCCGCCATGGCGCCAGAATTAGCATAAAGGAAATTGGGGCCACGTGTGCTGCGTCTCAATTTGGTTTTTCCATCTGGTGAGAGGATGCAATAGCCAAAATTTCGTAATTCGCCACCCGTGTTCCCCACGAATGCCCATTCAAGAAAGGTGGCCTCCTGTTTGTCTTCATAGGTGGCCGTGCGGATGCAAACGAAGTCACGGGTTGCCTTGATAAGCTGGTCGCTTGACAGGAAACTCCTGTCCATATTTTGCTTGCCCGGTCACCACATTCCGGGAACACCGTTGCATTGAGCCGCGGCGGTGATCAAGAGGATCGGTTTGCCCGTGCGTTTCGCTTCTGCTAAACCGTCTGCTAAGACCCCATACCAAGCGATGCCCGTTACGACTTTTCGACTGCTGGGGACACTGCCACCATAGGTAGATCCCGAGGGTGGCGCAAGTTGGGCGTGGACTGATTGGGTAATCAGAAAGCCACTGACGATGAGGATCAGTGGGAACAGGCGAGAAGGATTCAAAAAGAATTGCACAACGATTACTCCAGCTGAGGCCTAAATACAAGGTAGATGTTTTTTATTCAACCCACCCTATCCACTATAGGGGGGCGATCGCAACAAGTCAATTTAGTTAAGGTAAAGGGTCGGGTGCTAGTATCAAACCGACCATTCCTCTGCGACCGGGCTCGCCCCGCGGACATACATATTGGTTGATTCTACTGCGATAACGTATAATGAAACCGGAGGTTAGAGCAGTGCTTGTAATCAACGACTCACAACCCAGCCTGAACCGACGTCAATTGCTGACGATCGGTGGACTCGGTATGGGAGGTTTGTCACTAGCCTCGTTACTAGGTGTCAAAGCACAAGCTGCTGACCTGTCCAACGCCGTCCGCAACAAATCCGTCATTTTTCTGTTTCAACAGGGCGGACCGAGTCAGTTGGAGACGTGGGATCCAAAACCGGATGCTCCGGATAGCATCCGCACGGTTTGCGATGTGATTCCGACTTCGGTTCCGGGCGTCCACTGTGGCGAGTATTTTCCTAAGCTCGCTCGGTTGGCTAATCAATTCACGATCGTCCGTAATTATCAAACCCACAACGGTGGCCATAATATTCAGCCCATCTTAGGACCGCATTCCCTGCAAGCCAGTATCCCGGTTCATTATTCACGGGTCGTGGGAACGACGCATGTCCAAACAGGAATGCCGACCAGTGCCATATTGTTTCCTCAGGCAGTTAGTGAAGATGTTCCTCGAGGATCGGCACGCGGTAATCTTTCAGAAACCGGCCCCTATGGATCCGGTTATGCCCCCTTCATGCCTGGTAAGGATGGGCAATTGCAAAAAGACATGCAGTTGTCGCTGCCTCGCGATCGATTTTTTGGCGATCGGCAGTCTCTGCTCCGTAAGCTCGACAAGCTGCGTCGGGATGCAGATGCAACCGGTCAGGTTGGAGCGTTGGATGATCTGCAACAACAGGCGTACGACATCCTGCTTGGCGGGGGTGTGGCCCGAGCGCTGGATTTGTCTCAGGAAGACCCGGCAGTGCTCAGTAAATATGACACGTCCGAATATGCAACTCAGGGTTTATGGAACAGTGTCAGTCGGGGCAAGGCGGGCTACTACGATGCCAATGCGGGGTGTATTGGCAAGTTGCTTTGCATGGCACGTCGACTTTGCCAGGCGGGGTGTGGTTTCGTTACGGTCCATGCCAGCTATGCAGGCGTCTGGGACATGCACGCGGACGGAAATAATCTTAATATGACCGATGGAATGAATGCGATTGGTTGGTCATTTGATCATGCCGTTGCCGCATTTATTGAAGATATTGAAGCGCGAGGCATGCAGGATGATATTCTGCTGGTTTGTTGTGGTGAAATGGGACGGACACCCCGATTAAACAAACGAGGTGGTCGTGACCACTGGTCAAAACTGGCACCCCTGCTGTTGTACGGCGGTGGTTACCGTGGTGGTCAGGTCATTGGCCAGTCAGACCCTACCGGCTCAGAACCAACCGGTACACCGACTCACCAGAGCCATCTAATTTCAACCATTATGCATACGTTGTTTGATATTGGTCAGCTGCGACTAGTCTCCGGCATCCCACCGCAGGTACTGCAGTTGGGTACAAAGCCACAAATTCCAGGATTGCTTTAGTGGTCGCAACAGTCGATGTCGTTCGTCTAGCTCGTGGTGTAACAATCAAACACGTCATTTGCAGATCATCTGTTTTCAAATCGTGCTTTGTATCGTTGTTTGGCTTGAACCGACATCGGATCTGACTCCGGAATGACCGTTTCCCATTCAATTCCGAACGTGTAACCATTCGCAATATGACGGCGATGATCCTTGGTAAATGGCGTAAATGCTTTCAGCCCAGATTTTATCGCAGTCAGAATGTCCGCACTCCCAGCATTCAGATTGACATGTTGCATTACTTTTCCGGAGACACCAAATTCGTCCGGTTCAACCACGAAGATACCAGGGGATTTGTCTTTGCCAATTAGTACCTTGAGTTCCGCAATATCTGTCGTCGAGGCGTACATGAACTGGCCAATGACATTCGGATCCCAAACCAGAGGTTGCAGTTTACTGTTGATGGTGGCAAGCTCCTTTTCGTCAGCGCCAAATGCCACGATTAACGGGCGATTATCACTGGCGGCCACATTCAATGCGAGATCAACGCGATCCACGTAAGGAATGGGGGATACAAAACTATTCGGAACGGTAGCCTTGTACTGCTGGAGCATTTTGTTCATCTGCAACGCCATGTTTTCGGGTGTGCGAAATGACGAAGGCCCCCGTGTGGGACGCGTTAACTGTGTCTTGCCATCGGGTGCAAGCAGGCAAAAAACCGTGTTGGGCAACGTGCCCTCCCGCACGCCGAGTAGGTCTTCCATATATTCGTATTCGCTTTTACTTTCGTATGTCAAAAGCCGAATGCAAATCCAATCGCGTGAAGCGTCAACAACAGCTTCCTGAACTAGGAAGCGACTGGTAGACCCAGTAAAACCTGGTCACCAAATTCCTGGGACACCCAAACATGCGGGCGCACCGGAAACAAGAAAAACTGGACGATTAGTTTGTTTCGCTAATGCAAGACCGTTTTTCAGATTGCCGTGCCAGGCAATACGCTTTGCTGGATTTTCTTCAGCCGAGGTGGTTGCTGTTGTCATCAACAACAGTAGCGACAGGCAAACAAGCGATCGTTTCATGGTAATCTCCGAGGAATCTAGTGGATTCTGAATTGGATTGCGGCGCGGTGCTGCGAACAGTCTAATACTGACACGCTAAATATTAAACCCGATGAATGGACTTTAGTTTCGAGGGCACCGCTGATAATTGAAAAACGGGACCACATTAGAAATCATGATAGCGATTCCCCGTTACTTCAAAAGAACCATAAGAAAAAATTTAATCTGATTTGGCGGTGCGGGTAAAACCGTCATCGCCGGCTGCCTGTTTGGCCTGATCGATCAGGTAATCCAACACTGACTTAGCCTGCGGATCCTGCAGCAGATTGTTTTGTTCCAGTGGATCCACAGCCAGATTGTACAGTTCCTGCGGATGGATTTCCTGTTTGAATGCGTAACGATGATCCAGAAATAATTTCCACTGCCCCGCCAGTGGCGTGATGTTACTGCGGACGGCGACCCAGGCCCGTTCAGCGGATAGTTTTTTACTTGCCTGCTGGTGGTCATTGGGAAACAGCGCGGCGGATCGTCGGAAAGTCGCCTGGCCTTTCAGTGCCGATAGCTGACTGATGCTGTCTTCCGCTCCCCGCCCAAGACCGATCACCGGTGGAAGGGGTTCCTCCAGAAGTTCGGCCACAGTGGCATAAAGATCGTTCAATCCTAGTAGCGTCGATTGAGTTTTGCCTGGTGTGCTGCCGTCCCCATCGCCCACCTCGCCTGCAGGCCAACTAGCAATGAACGGAACCCGATGTCCGCCTTCGTAGGTGGAACCCTTATTACTTCGAAGTGGACCGGTGAATTGCTTATTGTTTTTTTCCGCACCATTGTCGCTGGTGAAAATAAAAAGGGTATTGTCAATCAGCGGGTGTTTCGGTCGCCGAGGGTCCGCGGTCGTTTTTAGGTAATGTAGCAGTCGGGATACATGCACATCGTTTTGATAAACAAAGTCCTGACGATTGCTTGCGGTAGGCGTTCCGTTTTTGTACCGACTAGCGCCTGCGATGGGAATTCCGCCGATTTCTTTCGATGGTGTGTAGGGACTGTGATTGGCAGGGGAAGCAAAATACAGAAAGAATGGTTTGTCGCCAGCGACGGACCTAGCGAGGAATGCATGGGCTTCCCGATCAATCACGTTACCCACTTCCCAGTAGTTATAGGATCCGGCTACCAGTTGCTTTCCTGCAGCGGTTGCCCCCACCACCTGACGCCCCTTGATCCATCCTGGTCCGGTGGACTGTTGCGGCGTGTTGAGTCGTTTCAAGCCGCCGGGGCCCGACGTTGGGTGGCTGCGTGAGATGCCATAGAAAAAATCAAATCCATGATCGATGGGCGTATCTGCCAGTGGCTGGCGAAGATCCGCATCATCGAACCCTTGGGCCAAGCTGCCGTCGGAGCGACGATAGGTCAGTCCTAAATGCCATTTCCCGACCATTCCTGTGACGTATCCGGCGTCCTGTAGGAATTCAGGAAGCGTAATGCGTTGGCGTGTGATCAAAGGGTCTCCGTGATTACCGAATAGTACCCAGTGCTTAACGGGTGTCCGCCAGCAATATCGACCGGTTAAAAGCGCATAGCGAGTGGTAGTACAGCGACTGTGGGGAGCGTGAGCCGACGTGAATCGAATTCCCCGACGGGCCAGTTCTTCCATGGCCGGTGTATGTAACTGCTGTTGATCGGAATTGCCGGCCCAATCCTGATAGGCGCTGGTGTCTCCGGCACCCATGTCGTCGGCGAGAAAAATGACGATGTTCGGCGGTGTGGATTCCGCTTGGACAGTCGGGAATAGTACCAGACTAACCATTAGAATTTGAATTGCCTTAAGAAAATGCATGGCCGTATTACTCTGTCCTTGTCGAGTTGGCGTTAAAACTTGAGCGGAGTCCATTGGGGGATTCCACCCTTTTTGAGCTGTGCGTCGTACATTCGGTGCAATGGCTTGTAGTCGAGAAATTCAACGCCTTCGTTAACCATCAATGGAACGGTTGCTTCCCACCACAGGTCATAATCCTTGCGCAATTTGGCAAGGACCTGGGGATGCTGATCGGCGACATTGGTCGTTTCATAGGGATCCGCGGCGATGTCATAAAGCAGCGAATTATTGACAAACCGCCAGCGAGTGGTGCGGATAGCGCAGTTTTTAAACTTGGATTTATTAGGGTCCTGGCCGGTGGGCCAGCGACCAACATGGATGAACAGTTGGCGATCTTTCCACTTGGCATTGGGGTTTTCCAACAGGGGCACCATACTGCGGCCATCACGCATCTGTATATCGGCTGGGATTTTGGCTCCGGCGATTTCACATAAGGTATCGAATAAATCGACATGGGCAGTCAATGCGGGAATATCAACACCTTCACCGAGGACCCCCTTCCAACGCCAAAAGGCAGGGACATGGGTGCCGCCCTCGTACGGAGAGCCTTTTCCCGTTTTGAATCCCGCAGTGTGCCAACGAGTTTTTTTGCCGTTCAGTGTGCCGCTAGAACCAGCCTGACCATTATCCGTCATGAAAATAACCAGCGTATCGTCCCAGGCATTCCACTCATCGAGTTTCTTCATCAGTTGCCCAAAGTTGGCATCGATGTTCTCAATCATGCCGTATCTTCCTTGTGTTTTATTGGCATCCCAGCCTAAATCCGCAAATCGTTTTTTGTATTCGCTGGGGGCAATCATCGGGCCATGCGGGGCATTGGTGCTGATATAGGCAAAGTGTGGTTGTCCGGCATCACGCTTTTGTTTGATCCAGCCAAGTGCCGTTTCAAAGAAGACATCAGTGCAAAAACCTTTGGTCTGAACGACCGTGTTGTTATGACGAACGACCGTATCGAAATAACGGGTTTCCTTATTGGCGTTGGGCGCAAAATCAGCCTGACTGCCCGGGAAGTTCTGGCCGATTCCGCCAGCACCATGAGTCAGGACTTCGCTAAAACCTCGACTCGTGGGCTGATATTGTTCTTCGTCACCGAGATGCCACTTGCCGAAAATGCCTGTTTCATATCCGGCCGCATGCAGCAGTTGAGGTAAGGTGGTTGTGGAGAGAGCCATGCGGTCCCGTTCCAAGATCGTATGCGTTACTCCGTTTCGAAATTCATGGCGTCCGCTCATGATAGCGCTGCGGGTCGGAGCGCAGGTTGGGCTGACGTGAAAATCGGTGAAACGAGTAGCGATCGCGTGGAACTTGTCTAGGTTGGGTGTGCGGAGTACTTGATTGCCCATACAGGAGAGATCACCGAGTCCCTGATCGTCGGTCATCACCAAGATGATATTGGGACGACTGCCCTTGAGTGACTTGTTTGTGGCGGCTGTGGTGATGTTGGTGATGTTTGTGAAAACAAGGAGGGCGGCAAATAGCGACAGATATTTCATGGAATACAATTTGGGATGATGTTGGATGTATGTAAAGTTATAATGGTGTCTATCTTGAAGAAAAAACGAGCTTGCGTGGAGATGGACAGGCAACTCACGATCAGGGATTCACTAAAACTGCCCTCACCGAGATTCCACCTGCGTCCGCGGAGTCCCCTAGTCCTACCAGGTGTGTCCAAGCCTTTTTCTTATTTTGTGCCAGGAGCAGATTGGGAATACTTCTTGTAAAGTTTGTGTGCCTCCGGACTTTTCTTTTGCAGTTCTTCAGCATTTTTGGCCTGAAACGTACGCGTGACGGGTTTTCCGTCTTGCGTGTCGGTGATCTCAATCTTAATGCCCTGCTTGGGATCATCATGGATCGTTATCTTGCGACCATTCTCGGTAACCTCAATATCCTTGACGCCGTTAACATTACGAATTTGAAGTTGCTGGCTACTGCGTTGAGTAAGCGGTAACTCACGGATCTTGGTGCCCGGTGGCGTGTGGACGGATTTTACATGACAGGCGGTACAACGGTGGGTTAGAAAGTTCGGCTCCTGCTTACCTGGATGGAATGCCAGATAATGGGCGTCAGCCTCTTCACGTGTTAATTTCTCTGCTTTGACGGCGACCTCGATTTTCTTTTTG
>LWDU01044451.1_pt1 | contig 15084 bp, 8 predicted proteins | sample 727161 | NCBI WGS metagenome assembly LWDU01 (sample SAMN04566230, study PRJNA314399) | hydrothermal vent metagenome | isolation source: deep sea hydrothermal plume seawater | place: Mexico: Gulf of California, Guaymas Basin | collected 2004-07-11 | reverse complement strand
ATGCGGATAATGATAGCTATTATGCAGTATATGCATATGATTGTTGTAATAATAATGATGATCTAAGTAATACTCTTGATTTGAGATTAAATAATTGGGGTTCTACAGTTACTGCTCTAATGAATTCCGGCACGAACCCACAAGATTTAGATGAAATACATGACTATTATGAGAGCACGAACTATCCACTAGTTAATTATGCTTCATTCGTTGGCGCAAATACTTCCAATACTGGATTTACCGGTGAAATAGCAATGCGTAATTCATCTGGAGTTGATTTTAGTTCCAATGTACCAATAGGAACCACGCAGCTTAACCTGCATCTATTTGATCCAGATCTTGCAGGAACTGGTTCTGCATCTATTACAGTTACATCTAGCGTAGACGCAGATGATGAGGTCGTTGCGTTAACGGAATCAGCAAATAGTAATGGACATTTTTCAGGGACACTTAATTTGAGCGAAACCACCTTTCGAATTATTGAAGATGAAGAACAATTTCTTTTAGATGTTGCTGTGGAAATGGAAAATGTTTCCCAAGAATTCCCTTATTGGACTGCAGAAGAAGTGGAGGCTCGTGCAAGAACTACCGTTCATGAGCTGTATTTTCAAGCTGCGGTGGAGCGATATAATAATCCACAATCAAATAATAGCCGAGATGATGGTTCGTTAGATGTAGCTGGTGCTGCACTAATTACTGCTACGTATACGGATGCTGCTGGTGATTGGGGCTCCGCAGATACAAGTGTAACAATGGCTGTTTATGGAGGTATCTCTGGTCAAATTTCTGGTGTATTTACTGCCGCAAACTCTCCTTATGTAGTAACGGGTGATATTTTTGTTTCAGAAGACGATAGTTTAACTATCGAAGCAGGTGTCACAGTGCAATTTTTTGGAATGCATGAAATGGAAGTTAAAGGATACTTTCATGCGGTAGGTGCTCTTAGAGATAGCATTCACTTTGTTCCTTTTAATGCCAATGAGCAATGGGGCGGGTTACATATGACCCATGATAACGATGCAAAAAGTATTACACTGAGCTACTTTTCTATAAAAAATGCTGGTACAGGTTCATGGGATGCTTCGGGACTAGAATTCCGTGATAGAAATAACGGCGAAGCAATTCATGTTTCTCATGGTGATATATCTGGCGGTGGAGGTAATGCCGTATTTATAGCATATAATACTTATAACATAAACAATAATAATGATAATAATGATCAGGAATGGGGCTCAATAGAATTAAGCAATCTAAATATTCATCATAATGATGGACGAGGATTTGAAATGTATTATAATAATTACATGGACATAGATATTGACAGCGTACATGTCCATTCAAATCTATATGGGTTTTATATGGGTTCTCAATATCATGCAACGGAATTCAACTTAACGAACTCTACTATTGAAAATAATCAACATAATGAAATTGATCTCTCCTATAATAATTATATGGATCCAAATATTCAACTTCACTTCAATCATAATACGATTCGTGATACAATTAATGGGTTGAATAATTATGATCTTGTATCTGTATATGGATATGGTTGGGATGATGAAGATGGTGGATGGCCTGTTGATTTTCGAGGAAATTATTGGGGTGCCGAAGCTACGGACTCCTTGAACGCAGGATCGAATCCTAGAAATCACAACTTTTTCCGGGATTGGTATGATGAACCTCGATATCCAGAAGTTAATTATGCTGATTTTGTTGGAGCTACGGTTACTACTGGGAACACTGCTGAATTAAACTTTCTTGATGGAGACGGAAATTTAATAGAACGTATAGGAGCAAACTTGGACACACTTCACTTGCGCGTAATCGATGCAGATGGCGGTGTAGCTGGAGGAGACACCATGCAGGTGTTGGTTGAAAGCTCTAGTGATAGTTTGGGAATGGTTACCTTACATGAAGAAGGTAATTCCGGCGTATTTTTGGGATCTGTTGCCTTAAGCCATGGAACATTCCGCGTGTTTGAAGGTACGCAAGAAGAGTTCACGGATTTGGTGCAAAATAGAGCAGAACAAATTCGTATTGAAAATCCTTTATGGGATGAAGAGCAAGTTTTGGATCGCGCCAAAGCCGATATTGACAAAGAACATTTTGATGCAGCTCTCATTCGTTATGAAGAGGAGGCAGAGAATGCCCCATTGATGAGAACAGATGGTGTTCTTAATCTTTCTAGTCAAGATATTGTTACCATGACATATGTAGATCCAGTGAATGATTGGGGATCTTCAGAGTCTGTTGACCTTTCTGTAGGCTATCGAGGTTTGTATGGTGACCAGAATGGTGCTCTTAGTGCTGAAAATTCTCCCTATGTTGTTACAGGAGACTTATGGGTAAATGACTATGATAGTTTACACATTCATCCAGGTGTGGAGTTCATCATGTCCAGTAGATCAAGATTTTACGTACGCGGAAAATTACATGCCGTAGGGACAGAACAAGATTCAATTGTCTTTCGTGGTATAAATGATAGGAATGCCTACTGGAGAGGTATCACTCTTGAGTATGATCAAAATGCGTATAACCAAGGGATAAATACTTTCTCAACTCTTTCCTATGTTCATATAGCTAATGGAGGAAATTCGATTTGGAGTAATGGTGCTTTGGAAATACGAGATCGTTATGGAGATGTTTCTGTCAATCACGTATTAGTTACTAGAACGAATACAAATGCATTACGAATCAATTATATGAGAGGGCAATCAAATGATTCCGTTAATGTACATATTCATCATTTTAAAGCTCCTGGACCTGTTTATTCTGGAATGGACATAACTTATAATAATTATATGAACCTTCATGTTAGCGATGTGCAAATACATAATGCTCTATATGATGCTATGCGTGTTGAGTATAATAATTATTCCATAATGCATTTCAAGAATTTAGATATTAAAGATAATGACGAAGAAGCAATGAGAATTCGTTCTAATCAATCTGGATCGCAAGTAAAGGTAGAACTATCTAATTTTGTGAACAATAATCAACGCTATGATTATGATGGAATAGTAAACATAGGTGATTACGATTACACTAATGGTAGTGTGATATTTAATAATAACAACTTTATAGATACTAATCCCGATCACCAAAATAATAATAATTTCTACTATGCCAGGGTTGATGCAAATGGAGGAAGTAGTGATCAGATTGATATGACCAGTAACTATTGGGGACAACTAGTTACTGCGGAGATGGATTCGTTGGGATCTCGTGCAAATATATCCAAGATTTATGATTATTGGGATTCAAATAGTAGATCTGAAGTGGACTATTCAAACTGGCTTTCCAGTCCTATGATTCGCCCTGTTAAAGTGCATGTGGAAGATACATATGTAGCTATAGGCGATACAGTATTGTTGGCTGTAAATGTAGTGGTTCCTTTGGATACAAGTGTTATTTCAGCTGAAATAACGCTAACTGGATTTCAAGATCATTTGAATGTTGTTAGTGTTGAGACAGCTCAAGGTTTAGCAGGCGCTGCAGGATGGTCGCTTGCGACAAATGCAACAGACACCTCCTTATATTTAGCGGCAGCTGGTTCGAATCCTATTAGTGGAAGAGGAACGCTATTATGGTTGAAGTTAACTGCTCCAGATACTGGTTCAACAGCTCTTGTTCCTGTAAATGTCTCTAGTGCGGTATTTGATGATGGTGGATTTGGATATAATGTTGATAATGGTAGTGTCGCTGTTATTGCGCCATTAGTTGTAAACTTTACATTGTCAGCTGATTCCGGAGCATATCCTTTAGAAGTGTCATTTACAAATACTACTACTGGTGAGAATATAGCTGAATATGCTTGGGACTTTGGTGATGGAGTAATGAGTCATGATGCGAATCCTGTTCATGCATTTTTAAGACCAGGAAATTATTCAGTTTCGTTATCCTGTGTGGATGTATATGGATCGAGCGCAACAGAATTAAAATCAAATGCTGTATCAGTTGATACGTTATTTGGCGATGTAGATTTTAATGCATCGGTTCAAGCATATGATGCAGGTTTGATTCTACAAGGCGCAGTCGGTTTCATCGAGCTGGATGAGTTACAAGAACTTTCAGGTAATGTTTCTGGTGATGGGGATCTCACGGCTCTTGATGCATCCGTGATCCTTCAATATGTTGTGCATTTGATTGATGAGTTACCTCATGACAGTGCTGATGGGGGTCATTTGCTTGCAACTGGAGATTTTGGTATACACGATCAGACATTTTCTCCAGGCCATATCATTGAAGTTCCAATTCACTTTAATGAAGCCTCCAATGTGTTCTCTATTGAAGGTGTGGTAGAATATAATCCTGCCCATATATCTTATCAGGATGTGGTATGGGAACAACCATTTAATAATTTTATGAAAGAGTTAGTTATAGAAAGTAATGGAGTCATCAAGTTTGCATTAGCTGGTGCGTCAGCTATTGCAGAAAATGGATTGGTAGCTAAGCTTCAATTCACTTCTAATGATGAAGTTACCATGGATCATACGGAAGTTAGTTTAATGGATCTGCGCGTGAATGAATTGCCTGTAATCAAATTGGCATCAACGGCAACTCTTTCCAGATCACTTAGTACGGATGATCGTATAGGGATACCGGCTGAATTTGCTCTAAAGCAAAATTATCCAAACCCATTTAATCCTGTTACAAGGATATTATATGATATTCCAGAAGCAAGTAATGTGACTATTACCATCTATAACTTGCTTGGTAATCAGGTGAAAACATTGGTGTCAGGATATCAAGAACCTGGTTTTAAGACTATTTTATGGAATGCGACCAATGAAAGAGGGGCACAAGTAAGTGCCGGTATGTATCTGTATAGTATTAAAGCAGGTGATTTTCATCAAACTAAAAAAATGTTGCTATTGAAGTAATCTGAGGATGCTTGAATTGGATAAACAAACTTCAATGGAGAATATTATGATGATAAAGAGAATATTTAACAGAATTGGAATTACTAACAATTATTTGCGCTTAGTGGCTTGCAAAATGTTATGCATGTGTTTTATCATAAGCACTTTAGCTTTTGCCCAAAGCTCGTCTGGTGGTAGGTCAATACCCCTAGACCCAAGCTGGACACCACTGTCTCACGAAGAAAAAATGCTTCTTATTGAACAAGGTTCGTCCACAGTCAATAGAGGAGACATTATATCGCGTTCAACAAGGCAAGGCGGAGATACCTTTGCTGACGCAGTAGCTATCACATTTCCCTATAATGGCTCTGGCACAACAGTGGGATATGAAAATGATTATGGACCATTTGATGACCCCACAAATATATTATGTGATCCTAACTCAAGTCCAAGTTGGGGCCTGGCAAGTGATGTTGTTTATAAGCTGACCTTATTAGAGTCCATGAATATAGCGGTGAACTTAGATGGCTCAAATTACGACACAGCCCTTGGTGTGTATGATTCGTCTAATACAGCGTTAGTGTTGGCAAATGATGACTATAATAATTTGCAATCATATGTTCAGTGTGATTTATCTCCAGGTACATACTATATTGTGGTTGATGGTTTCATGACAGATGAAGGTGATTATGAAATCGCTGTGCATGAGCATATGCCGCCAGAAGAATTTGCATATATAGAAGTTTCGGAACATGAAGCTTTTCCAGGAGATAGTGTTTCTGTATATGTAAATGTTAATGCTGCTGGATATATGCAAGGTGCAGGTACTTTTACGGGTGAATATTATCAAGGGAATCCAGGCCCATCACCAGAGTTTGGAGAACTTGTCTTAGTTCGAGAAGATCCAGTTATTGATTTTTGGTGGGGAGATGGAAGTCCTGATCCAAGTATTGATGGTGATTATTTTCAAGTTAGATGGACGGGAGATGTGCATACTAATGAAGATGGTGTATATCAATTTCATACGTATAGTGATGATGGTGTTCGGTTAATGGTGGATGGGGATACGTTAATTAATCAATGGTATGAGTATGGTGGAGCATATTTTCAAGCAAATGTTACTTTAGAAGAGGGTTATCATGAAGTTGTTTTGGAGTATTATGAGAATGGCGGTGGCGCAGCTGTATCGTTAAGTTGGATAACGACGGAAGGATTTCAAGATTTAGTACGTCCAGAAGGAGAAGAGAGTACTCTCAACGCAGCGGAGTTTGAATTTGCTGGTTTTCAAAATCATTCTGTGGATTTAACAGGTATTACTATTGATCCATCATTTGATGATTGGTCCATGGATTTTAATAATACGGATTCGGTATTATATGTCGCCATGGCCGGTGCGAATGGTGTCCATATGTCAGAGCTTGGGACGTTGTTTTCCCTTGATTTTCACGTGAATGAAGATGCTTCTTTTGGTGATGTTCCTGTGGATGTTGTCCACGGAATATTAAATACGGATAGTCCCTACTGGGAAATAGAGCAAGGCGGTATTTGGATTATGAATCCAAATCAACCCCCTTCAGCATTTAATTTATTGAGTCCTGGAAATGGTTCTACACTTAGCATTACTCCAGATAATGTACAGGATGTGCTTACGTTCTCTTGGGAGCCTTCCATAGATCCAGAGGGAGATCAAGTAGAATATATGTTTGCCACAATTCCTTCTTTTGTTGTTGGAAATGATACGGTAACCCCAGGATTTGGATTTGTGAATTTGGGGAATATGTTAGGTGCTGCTGTACCATACTCTGCGTTAATTGATACGATGACTTCCTATGGAGTAGAGTCAGTAGTGCTCGAGTGGGGAATAGCTGCAACAGATGGGCGTTGGTATAGTGGTTTATCTTTTGGCGAAGAAGGACAAGTAGAAGTACCACATAATGATAATTTAAATTTTGGTTCAGGCGATTTTGCCTTGTCATTATGGTTTATATACTGGGGTTTTGATGAAAGTCGATCCTCCATGCAATTATTGGCAAAACATGATAATGATGCGGATCAATATGAACTGCAATTAGATAGACTTGGAGAAAACTGGGATTCAGAAGCTCTTCTACGTTGTTATATTGGTGGAGATACCTTTGCATCTGATATTGAATTAAGAATAGGTGCTTTATATCATGCAGTTCTTTCCAGACAAAATGGTGTTGTTTCGATGTTTATCAATGGTGAAATGGCTGGTATGATGACTTCTTCTTCAAATGCATCAGCGGATGCAAGTTTATATCTTGGTCATGATCAGTTATTTGACAACGAAACATTTTCAGGTATATTATCAAACGTTATTATTTTTGATAGAGGGGTTTCAGAAACTGAAGTTGGAGTGTTGTTTGATGAAGGTACTGGTATAAATAATGAACTTTTATTTGAAGGTGCTCCAAATGATTTAACATTAAGCAGAGTTAGTCATTGGCCATTAAATAGTGATATTGGTATATGGTCTTTTCAACCAACTCAAGGTATAGTGTATGATCAAGTAGGATCAAATAATGGTATGCTTTATAATGCAAATTATAATTTTGCATCTACTAATAATACCTGGCTTTGGAATAATGAGGTTCCATGGGTCCTATACATTGACCTTAGCGAATTAAGTACTGATAATATCCATATGCCTCTAGAATTCACATTGCATCAAAATTATCCAAACCCATTTAACCCTATCACTTCTATAAGGTACGATCTCCCTAATGCTGGGAAAGTATCATTGGTTATTTATGATATGATGGGACGTGAAGTAAGAACATTATTAAATAATAATACGGAAGCCGGTTTCCAGTCTGTTACATGGGATGCAACAAATAATTTTGGAAACCCTGTTGGTGCAGGTGTGTATATTTATCAAATAAAAGCAGATGGTTTTATACAAAGTAAGAAAATGATACTATTGAAATAATTTCATTTCTTAGTTCAAGTAGTATAAAAACCCCACTTTATTGTGAGGTTTTTTATTTATTCAAAACTTGGATATTTTATACTATTCATCAATATATTCTTTATAGAGATGGATTGGATAAAAGAAAACTTTGCTCTGATTAGCAATCATCCCTTACTATTAAGTGCACTAATAGTCTTATCATCTATTATCATTGCAAAGTTAGCGGATATAATCCTAACCAAAGTATTAAGTAGGGCAGTACGAAAAACAGTTAGTGATCTAGATGATAAAATATTGGAATTATTTCATAAGCCTATTTTTTATTCTCTATTATTTATTGGGTTTTCACTTGCTGTAAAAGTTGCGCAATTACCTAGCTATATAGATTATGCACTAGTAGGTGTTTTTAAAACAATAACGATATTTATTTGGTTTATTGTACTTCTAAAAGTGTTTTCTTTAACATTTCAATGGGCTGCAAAACAGTCATCCAATCCTTTACTGCAGCATCGTACGTTGCCACTATTTAATAATCTTGGGAAAATAGTTATTGTAACCTTTGGCATTTATTTTATTCTGTTAAGTTGGGATATAAATATTAATGGATTTTTAGCATCTGCTGGTGTTCTTGGTATCGTCTTAGGTTTAGCTGCACAGGATACGGTATCCAATTTATTTGCAGGAATATTTTTAATGGCTGATTCACCATTTAAAGAAGGCGACTATATTCTTTTAGATACTGGTGAAAGAGGGTATGTAAAAAAGATGGGAATTCGTTCCACTCGATTTATGACGCGAGATGATATTGAAATCACTATTCCTAATTCTGTAATTGCTTCTTCTAAAATTGTCAATGAAAGCGGAGGCCCAGAAGATATTGAAAGAATACGAATAAATATATTGGTAGCATATGGATCTGATATTGATGAAGTGAAGGATGTGTTAAAGGAGATTGCATTAAAAAACTCTAATGTATTGAAAGATCCAGAACCAAGAATACGTTTTAGAAAATTTTCATCTTCCGGATTAAAACTGCAATTACTCTTTTGGATATTTAAGCCTGCCATTAGAGGGAGAACGGTTGATGCGGTCAATACAGATATATATAAAACGTTTGCAAAAAGAAACATTATTATCCCGTATCCAACAGTCAATCTTATTACAAAAGATTCTTAAAACCATCCAGTGAAAATTCAGTTAAATAATTTTCTTATTTTATTTTCTGCAGGAGTTGTCATTCTATTTTCCCTAATGAACATTTTGCAAGCCGATCAAATCACTGTTTTTTTGCTGGTCTCATTATTTCTTTTTGGATTCTTGATTTTTACCTTAGTTAGTATGGCAGATCCAAAAGTTGTTGATTTTTTACAGCAGCGATTTGGAAATAATCTTATATCTGCATTAATTCCGTTAACTGGATTATTTATTATAACAATTGGTTATTTAACATTGCTTAATCGTTTAACGCCATCGGATGTTATCATATCGTTCTTGTATCTCTATATACCAGCATTATTATTATGGTATGATCGTCAAAATGATCAAAAAATGAACTGGATGAACTTGACTTCAATACTTGTTGTTTGGTTTTTTATTGAGTTGAGTTTAGTTCCTAATGTTAGTATTCCACAAGAAGGTGGAATCTCATTCTTTTTATTAATTGCATTAAATAGTATTGTATACAGTTTTCTCATTATTAGAAGGCTAGATACGATGGGATATCGATTGCAGCCTAATAGAGATGATTGGAAATACTCCTGTATATATTTAGGGCTGTTTATTTCTTTTTTTGTGATACCTATAGGTTTTCTTACTGATTTTATTCATCAAACAACCGAATGGTTACCATTATGGCAATTTCCTATTATTCTTTTAGGAATATTTTTGTTTACTGGCTTACCAGAAGAGTTATTATTTCGTGGACTAATACATAATCTTTTAGCAACAAGATTTAAAAATAAATCCCCATTACTTATTTTATTTTTTTCTTCCATTATCTTTGGATTCGCACATATAAATAATAATGATCCTCCGTTTATATATATTCATATGTTTGGTAATGAGTTTCCTGTTCCTTGGGCGTATATCATTTTATCAAGTATAGCAGGATGGTTCTATGGACTAGCATACATTCGTACGGGAAGTATTCTAGCGCCTGCAATACTACACGCAATGGTTGATGGCTGGTGGGTGTATTTCTTTAATCCTAATTAATAAATAAGGAATAATATGGTTGATATAATATTGAAAAGATTTGAATCCCCGGATCAAGTAAGAGAATTTGATAAAGGAAAATTTGAGATTATTGATATGGAAAAGATGACAATTGGTAAGGCGACTTATTCTCCTGGATGGAAATGGTCCATTGATGTTTCTCCTCTTTCAGATACAGAATTTTGTGAAGTAGAGCATCTAGGAATGGTTCTGTCTGGCAGTGCCACTGTATCTTTTGAAAATGGTGAAACATATATATTACAAAAAGGAGATATTTTTTATGTTTCTCCATTACCACATGATAGTTGGGTTGTTGGTGATGAAGAATATGTTTCTTTACATTTTTTAGGGGCCGAAAAGTACGCAGATTAAAAAAAATGTCATTATTCTCTTTAGATTCTAGAATTCAAACGTTATAGATGGCTTCTTTAAGACAATTAATTGAAAACTACTGCGCACGTTACCCTATTGAAAAGACAGCGCAATCTATGCTGTCATTTCTCCAAGCTGACAAAAATCCTTTTTCAAGAAAGAATCATCTTGGTCATTTCACCGGATCTGCTTGGATTGTAAATCCTGATAAATCAAAAATATTAATGACCCATCATAAAAAGATTGATAAGTGGCTGCAGTTAGGAGGGCATGCGGATGATGAAGTGGATTTATTGAAAGTCTCCCAACGTGAAGCCAAAGAAGAATCTGGGTTATGTAATTTTGTTATTTTAAGTAAGGAAATATTTGATATGGATATTAATGAGTTTCCATCAATAGGCTCTGAACCAAGACATTTACATTATGATATACGATTTTTACTTGAAGCAGACCACGAGGAATCCGTAACAGTAAGCGATGAATCATATGATGTCGCTTGGATAGAATTGGATAAAATTCAGCAAATCAATTCCGAGGATTCAATAATGCGTATGGTAAAAAAGACAAAAATACTTTATCAAGGATAAGATATTATTTTCTTTTTATTAATTGAATCTTTTCTCTAAGCATCCTATTTTTTTTGTAGCAAAAATCAAGGAGGTTGATACCATTATGAGGAGATTAATCGCATTTCTTCCATTACAATTAGTTTTCATTTTAAGTATAACCAATTTTCTTTTAGCTGTAGAAGTAAGCGGTATAGTAACAGATCAGGATGGTGTTTCGATGTCTGGAGCAAATATCATGATTGAAGGTGCTGCAACAGGTTCTGCTTCAGATAGTGAGGGTCGATTTTCGTTTGCCTATGAAGCGGAGGCAGAGTTTGTTATCGTGGTATCGTATATAGGATACGCATCGTATCGTCAAACCTATGGAGCGGGGGATGTGGTCACTGATTTAACGATTGTATTGGATCAAGGGAATTTATTTGGTCAAGAAGTAACAGTAATGGCGCGGAAGAAGGAGGAGACGATCAAGGAGGTGCCGATTTCCATGGTGTCAATGCGTAAAGAAATGATTGAGGATATGGGAGCTAGTTCCATAGAAGATTTAACTGTCATGGTGCCAAACGTGTTTGTAAGAGAAAGTCCGCACGTTGACAACTTCAATATACGAGGTATCGAGGGTGGTGCAAGAAATCCTGGAATGGGAACAACGGAAGGGGTTTATCTTGATGGAATTGTGATGGGCAGACCAGACTTTATAATATTAGATATTGCTGATATGGAAAGTGTAGAATTTTTACGCGGTCCCCAAGGCACCTTATTTGGACGTAACACAATTTCCGGTGCCATCAATTTAATTACAGTAAAACCTAAGCCTGGGTTCTCTGGTTCTGTATTAGTGGAGAACGGTAATTCTGGCCATCGTAAGATTAAAGCTTCAACTAATATGCAATTAACTGACAACATTTATCATAGTTTATCGTTGTTTTCTTTTGATTTAGATGCGCATCAAATTAATGCTAGTGAATTCGCTAACAGTGATGATATTTATAAAGATAATATTGGCATACGATATGCATTGCGAGCGCTACCAACACCGAAGCTAACCATTGATCTTAGCTATGATTATTTTAGCCAATATAATACGCAAATGGGAGATCATATTTCTGATTGGCATTTTGATAGTGATGTTCCTACTTATAACAGGCAAAGATTAGATTCACTTTCCATTGAGTTGTATAAAGTGTACCCAGATGATATGAGTTATCTTGATGGTACGAACGGAGATATTACCGATGATGGAAATACGTCATATAATCATAACAGATCTGGATGGAGTAAGAGACTTGTTCGAAGTTTATCACTTAGTACAAGCTATAAAATTAATAGCAATATGAATCTAGTTGGTCTTTTTGGTTATCGCGATGGAAGTAGAAGGTATTTTAATGATGAAGATGGTATTGGTTTGGAGTTACTTACCGGGAAATGGGCTGATGTTGGTGAACAAAAAAGTGCTGAGTTTCGTGTGGAGTCAACTTATAATAATCTATCCTGGCTAGCAGGATTATATTATTATAACATGTATGAAAGTCTAGATGGGCCAGTTTTTCCAAAACCACTATTTTTTCATATTTATGCTGGTATTCCAATGTTTTTGGCCAGACAATATGATGGTGTTACAGTTCATCCTTTTGGAGGCGGAACTACGAAAAGTGTAGGTGCATTCTTTTCAGCGGATTATATAGTCACTGATCAAATTATGATTACTGGTGGGGTTCGTTATAGTACAGATGATAAAGATTTTACTTATCGTCAAGATGGATTACCTACTTTTGGTTATATACACTTTCCACCAGATAATGATGGAGATAATCTTCCTGATGGTAATTTTGATAGTACTGCTAGTTGGAGTGCATTAACGCCATCATTAAGTGTGAAATATGCGGCCACACCACTTACGAATGTATATGGAAGCATATCTAAAGGATATAAAAGCGGAGGCTTTAATCTTGATTATGTATCTAGTTGGGAATCTGTTGCTATACCATTTAAACCAGAATTTATTACGAATTATGAAATTGGAATAAAAACAGGTAATAGTAGAAATACTATGTATCTTAATACAGCTTTCTTTTATATGGATTATATAAATATGCAAAGAGCAATATTTCAAGATTTGTATGAGGGATATACTATTAGTAATGCCGCTAGTGCCTTGGTTAAAGGAATTGAGACTGAGGTTTCGATTCGTTTATTCCAGAATGCCCTAACATTGGTTGGTGGTGTTGGTATTATAGATGCAACATTTAGTGAGTTCAGAGATGCATATTTTAATGGATATTGGAATGAAGGGGAAGATTATGTTGATGCGAATAATAATGGACAATATGATGATGGCGAAGAATGGACAGATATGGATAATGATTTTTCAGGTAATACTATTTCTGCATTTCCAGAGTTATCATGGAACTTTTTAGCTGATTTTCGTTTTCCAATCAATAATAAAATGATGTTTGTATCTCAGCTTCAAGCAGATTTTATTGATGAAAAGCAAAGTCAGTTATCTAGTACAAATGCATATAATGAACTTCGCGATGATGCTCGCACACTTGTTGATGCCCGTATTGGTTTTAAAATTGGATCATGGAGTGTTTTTGCCTGGGTTCAAAATATGTTTAATGTAGAATATATTAGTTGGACTGGACAAAATGGTTATATTGGTGTTTTGGAACAAGATTTTGGATTACCTAGAAGACTTGGATTAAGAGCTTCCTATAGATTTTAAAATGAGATTCTTTTTTATACTTTTATTATTATTTGCATGTAGCGCTAAAGATTCGGAGCAATTTGATCAAATTGTAGAGGCTTCCTGTGGTCAATGTATGTTTGCGATGGATGGACAAGTAGGATGTGATCTTGCGGTTAGAATAAATAAAAAATCATATTTTGTTCGTGGAGCAGTCATTGATGATTTTGGTGACGCTCATGCTGAAGATGGTTTTTGTAATTCTATACGTAAAGCAAAGGTAAAAGGGCGCGTTGAAGAATCAATTTTTGTTGTGTCTTCCTTTGAACTATTATCTGAGGATCCATCACCAGAATCATGATTCTTTAATCTTTATTTCAGTGAAAAAATTACTTTTTATTTTATGTTTCATTAGCGCAATTAATGCACAATTTGATCCTCCTAATATAGAATACAAAGGGTTCTCAAAAATAAACTGCTTGGGATTAATTATATCTGGAATAGAAGATGAGATGCTATTTACAGAAATTGAAAAGTTATTTCTTTCCATAGGTGATGAAACATTATCAAAACAAGTAACATTGGGTTCTTTTACTGAGTGCCCACTTTATCCATTATCTGTTCAATTCTTTATAAAACAAAATAAGGATGGTACATTTTCTGGTACTATTGGCGTTGCAGTGGAAGCAACATCCGAATCAACAACTATTGAAGTCAAATATCAATCAGTAGATGAAGAAAATTGGTATTACCAAGTTGGGTTTATGCCCATAATTGAAGATAAAAAAATATTAAGTAATTCGGATAATACTTATATGCTATCTCAAACAAAAATACTTATGCAGAGAGTATTAGATCAGTTTGCATTATTTTGGATTGAATATCCTTAATATTAAACTATTCATTTATTTTTTAACTAAAAAAGAATAGTATATGACTTCAAACTAACAAGTAATATTTGATTTAAGAGGTAGACTATGAGTGATTATATCAAAATACATTCAGAAGACTCAATTTTAAAGATAGGTTTTAATCGTCCTGATAAGAAAAATGCATTGAATTCGGAAATGTATTATGCAGTTAGAGACGCATTAGTTTCAGCTAGTGAAGATTCAAGTGTTCGAGTTATAGTATTATATGGAGAAGGAGGAGATTTCACTTCTGGAAACGATGTGAAAGATTTTTTAGCATTTGCTACTACAAAAATATCTGAGGAGAATGGTAGTGAATTCCCAGCAAAAGAATTTTTAGATGTCCTAATACCATATAATAAACCTATTATTGCTGCAGTCGATGGCATGGCTATTGGTATTGGCGCAACAATGACTATGCATTGTGATCTCGTGTATGCGTCAAAAGAAGCAAAATTTCATATGCCGTTTGTTAATCTTGGCTTAAACCCTGAAGCGGGTACAACTTTTTTTCTTCCTAAATTAGTGGGATACCATA
>LWDU01036477.1_pt1 | contig 15084 bp, 13 predicted proteins | sample 727161 | NCBI WGS metagenome assembly LWDU01 (sample SAMN04566230, study PRJNA314399) | hydrothermal vent metagenome | isolation source: deep sea hydrothermal plume seawater | place: Mexico: Gulf of California, Guaymas Basin | collected 2004-07-11 | reverse complement strand
CTGATCGCGGTAATGACAGCGTCATGCCCCCGGCTTTCGGCCTGGACGCACCTACCCCCTCCAGGCTCTGTTTCGCCGCAAAATACAGGGTTGTCAATCAGTTACGGCGCAGCACAGCTTCGAGAAAACGCGGGCCAAACTGGAGTTTGGGGCCGAGAATCGCTGTATTTCCCCCAAAACTGATGCTGTCCAATGACCGCAGTTTTCAAAATCACGCGGTCGTTCTGTAGCGGAATTCGCCAGGAATTTCGGCCGTGACAGGTCGAAAGCCTTGGCGGCTTCCGCTACGACAAAAAGTAAAATGTTCTAAATCATGCTGCGACGAATTATTCTTGAAAACTTTATGTCGCACGCGCGGACCGAGATCGATCTGGTGGACGGTCTGACGGTCTTGACCGGGCCGAATAACTGCGGCAAATCCGCCGTGGTGGCAGCGCTGCAGATTCTGGCGACCAACTCACGTTCAACCCACGTGATGCGCCACGGCGCAAAATGCTGTCGGATCACGGTTGAGACCGACGACGGCCATACGATTTGCTGGGAACGAAAAAAGACGACCGTCAAGTACACGCTCGATGGCGAAGACATCCATCGAGTGGGCACTTCCGTTCCCGATTCACTGCACGATCTGCTCCGCCTGGATCGCGTCGAAGCAGAGACAGGGAAAAGCAAACACGAATACGACATCCATTTCGGCGAACAAAAAGCACCCGTTTTTCTGCTGGGTGAATCGGGCAGTCGGGCGGCTTCTTTCTTTGCTTCTTCCTCAGATGCGTCTCGGCTGGTTGAGATGCAGCACCGACATCGCCTGAAGCTACGGGACCAAAAAAGCGAAGCGAAACGCCTGAGGGCTGAAGACGAGAAGAACACGGTTCGTCTGAAGTCATTCGAACCGATCGATCAAATCGCCGACCGCATTACGGAGGCAGACTCGTCCCTGGAAGCGATCCGCGCTGCTGAACGGCGGATTCACCTTTTAAAGAACCTCACCAGCGGACTGGATCGCAGCAGTACGGAATGCGAACGACTGCGAATACAACGCAGCACACTGGCACAACTCAACCAGGCGACGACGACTCCCGCCAATCTGGAACGCGCAAATCAGACCGCGACGCAGTTGCGTTCCGCCGTGCTTGAAATGTCGGATCTCCAGCAGCGACGGCGAGACTGCGGAGCTCAGGTTAAGACTCTGGCGGCGCTGAAATCCGTGCCTGAACTACACGAGGTTAACCGTATCCGCAGCCTCATTGAGGACCTGGCATCGGGGACGCAGCGAAGAAATTCTGCCAACAGGATTCTGGACTGCTGTTCCTCGGTTACCGCGCCTCCCGAATTGGAGCCAGCTGAAGCGTGCCGACGGGCACTTGATCAACTCGTGGCCGCGTCGGCTCGGCAATGCCACGTCAACCGGGTCAGTCAGTCGTTGTCGGTTCTCGAATCTGCCCCACAACTGAGTGACACGAACGCACTGCAGGCTGCTATTTCGAAGCTGGTTGACGTCCGACGACGAAGTCAAGAAACGGATTCTGTGCAGGTGGCCTTCGATTCTTTGCGGAAGCCACCAGAGGAAATTCCGACAGATCGATTGCGCCAACTTGTCACGGAACTCACCGGCCGGCAGGCAGCTGTGGCTGGAGCAAATGCCGGTGCGACAGCTCTGGCAAAGCTGACAACACCGGCCGAGTCGATCGACGTGAACAGCCTGACGGCAACGATTGAAAAGTTGAATCAATGCCTCGGCGCTGTCGCGAAAGCTGCCGGAAATGTCGATGCGGCCCGGAAGAATACGGCTGATTGTGAAACTCAGATTCGACAGTTTGTGAAATCCAATCCCAAATGTGCCACCTGTGGAGCCAGCATTGACCCGGAAACTTTGATGTCGACCGTCCCGACATTTCATGATCATTCCGTGACATCGGTGACGGATGCAGATCAGGCCGATGGGGGTGACCCATCATGAGTGATGACAGCACATCAATTGACGTTCGGGGACTGTTGTTCATCGGTGACCCGCACCTTGAGGCTCGGATTCCCGGGTTTCGCAAGGACGATTACCCGGACGTGGCCTTGCAGAAGTTTCGCTGGTGTCTGCAATATGCCCGGGAACAGCAACTGCAGCCGATCCTGTTGGGAGACCTGTTTCAGCTGCCTCAGGATAACCCGAACTGGTTGCTGTCAGCCATTATCGAATCGATCGATGAGCCTCTGCCCGCGATCTACGGCAACCACGATGTTCGGGAAAATTCGCTTAAGCCGAACGATTCCATTCACATCCTGTTTGCCGGTGGACATCTGAAACACGTCTCCGCCGAATCACCCTGGATTGGCACGGTCGGCGGACGGCGGATCGTCGTTGGTGGAACAACCTGGGGTGACAGAATTCCAAAGGAGTTTTCCAACGACGCAGGCGCAGCCGACCTGGTGGTCTGGATTACTCACCACGACATTTTCATCCCCGGATATGAAGAGTCCGGTCGGATTCGTCCGGGTGAGCTGCCCGGGATTGACTTGATCGTCAACGGACATATTCATCGGCGTCTGCAGCCGGTGAGTAAAGGTGGCACACATTGGGTCACGGCAGGAAACATCACACGGCGCGCACGCAGCGATGCGTCGCGTGAACACATTCCAGCCGTGCCATGTCTGATGCCGGCAAGCGACAGTCCTGCTGATGATGCTTCGGATGCCTTTGCGTTCGAATCACAAGGTGGACACCGCTGGCAGATTCAATGGAAAACCGTGCCGCATGAACCCTTCGACGCTGTCTTTCATCCGGATGTCGAATCCGAAGAATCCGATGAGGGACATGGTTCCGGATTCATCGCCGACCTGCGCCAACTGACGGCTCGTCGCACCGACTCCGGTGCCGGCTTGAACGAATATCTGAAGCAACACCTGGATCAATTCGAAGCACCGGTGGCCGCCGAAATTATGCGATTGGCCGCTGAGGTGACTTCTGAGGACCCGGACAACCACAATCGCGATCTCTGAAACGAAATGGACGGTGTCAGCAATGGCAAAAGCTAACAAAAAAACGGTACGCTCGATTGACGATCTCAAAGAAGAATACGAACGGCTGAACGAGCGGAAGATTCAGGCTCAGACGCAACTGGAGGAAGCCACAAAACAGTTGGAAGCGCTGCAGAAAGAAGCGATCGCCGAATTCGAAACCAGCGAAATTGACGAACTGAAAAGCAAGCTTGAACAGATGGAGGCCGAGAACGAAAAGCGGCGCAGCGACTATCAGGAACTGCTCGAAAAGATCTCCGGAGAATTGGCGAAAGTCGAACAGGAAGCGGCGCCGCAGACGAAGTCCGGGAATGCGGATGATGCCTGAACCCGAACCCAATGCGGCAAAGAACCTGTTGGCCGATGTTCGTGGACGGCTGGACCGTCTGCAGGGCAAGCGAGACGAACTGGTCACACGGCAGAACGACCTGAATCTCAGGTTGAACAAAATCAATACGTACCTGGCGATTGCCGATTCCGTAACCGATGCGCTGGAACAGCTGAGTAACGACGTGTTTCAGAAGGAACTCACGGTAATCGAATCAACCTTAACGAAGGCATTGCAGGAAGTGCTGGATCAGCCAGTGGTGTTCAAGGCCACGGCGTCGTTCAAGCGCGATGCCGCCAGCGTGGAATTCTCGATCGAGCGGGACGGAAATCCGGAAGATATCATGCGTGGCCAGGGAGGGTCGGTGGCCAATGTTGTGTCGGTCGGGTTGCGAATGTTTGCGATCACGACTCTGGACGATCGACGGCACCGAAAATTCCTTGTGCTGGACGAGCAGGACTGCTGGCTGCACCCGGACCTGGTGCCTCGGCTGGTGAGGATTGTGCACGAAGCTGGAACAGCACTTGGTTTTCAGGTGTTAATGATCAGTCATCATGATGTGTCAAACTTCCTGCGACACGCTGATCGCGTTTATCGGTTGACTCCGGACCGTGGTGACGGCGTGGGACTTGAGTTGGTCCGGAATGATGCGGACGTAATGGTCAGCGACGAGTAACAGGGCATCGCCAGACTGTCCCAAATACAAGCTCGATGCGCGAGCGAGTGTGTCTGCCGACGGACCGTCTGCAAGCAGTTCGCTTCACGTCTTTACTCTCCCGCTTGCGGGAGAGTCGGGCTCTCAGGCCCGGAGAGGGCCCTCCCCGGCCGCTACTGCGTCCGACCCTCCCGTAAAGACGGGAGGGTTAAGAAAACGCGCAACTTCAAAGACTGAAGTTGGGACGGAATATCGCACGGTCCTGTGTCTAACGCCGTTCACTTGACGCCAAAGAACAACCAGTCGGTCTGTTCGTGATCCACGAGTGTGTTGATCGTCGTAATCGGTTCCACATGTACGGTGTGAAACGTGCTGCGCAGAGCCTGGGGAAAGTCGCTGCTTTCGGCGTAGGACCAAACCGCCAGCAGACCTCCTTCGCGCAGATGGGCTTTGGCTTTCAAAAGACCGGCCGCCGTATAAAACTCATGATCTTCTTCGCCAAGTTGATCGCAGGGAGAGTGATCGACGTCAATCACGATCAGATCGAATTGTTCCGTCGGTTCCGCCAGCAGTCGCTGATAGACGTCACCAGCAGTGATTTTTAAATGTGAGCAGGCGTTTAGTTCGCCCGACAGCGGAACCAGGTCATTCCGCAGCCAATCGATAACCTGTGGCAAAAACTCGACAACCTCAACGGACGCGACGTTTTTGTGTGCCAACAACTCACGCGCCGTATACCCCAGGCCCAGACCACCGACCAGTGCCGTCAGCTTACTGCCGCCATGAATTTCAATCGATCGATTCGAAATGGCACGTTCGGAATCGGTGTTGTAACTGCTCATCAGGAATTCATGGTTCAGCGTCACCTCGGTGACAATGGTTCCCGGTTCGGACAGCAATTCTCGTCGACGCAGACACAACGGCCCCAGCGGTGTGTCTTCGTACGCCAGGATTTCGAGATTGGTTGGACTCATGAGGACGGGGATTTCCTGTTGGATATGGAACTGCGCCAGACTACTTTCGTGGGCCGTGATTCGGATCGTTTCGTCCGTCGAAGTACTTATCGCGAATCCATTTGGGCTGCCAGACATCCAATCTGCGATTGCTGTTGCTGTACACGGGAGTTTTCGGCTGCGGATCGTCGACACTGAGGGGATCTTTGTCTCCCAGTAGAGTCCTCCACGACTCCATCAACGCCGTCATCCGTTCGATTTCCGCAGCATGTGCTGCGTCCTCGGCCAGATTGTTTATCTCATGGGGATCCGACTTCAGATCAAACAGAAGCCGGTGATTGATTTTCGGGTAGATGTGCAGCTTCCAACGTTCGTCACGAACGGCGCGCTGGTTGTCCTGAAATGGCAGGAAAACGGAATCTCGCACGCCTCTCAGCTTCCCCTCCATGATGGGTGTCAGGTCGCGCGAATCGATGTCTGCAGAAGTCTTGATGCCGGCGAATCCGCAGATCGTGGCATACAGGTCGTGAACGTAGGTGAACGCGTCGCTTGATTTGCCCTGCGGGATTTTCGGTCCACTCAGAATCAGCGGACACTGCATGCTCTGCTCGTAAACGTTCTGCTTGCCCAGCAGACCATGGCTGCCCATCGCAAGCCCGTGATCGGCGGTGTAGACGACGTACGTGTTTTCAGCGTGAGGAGTGTCTTTCAATGCCTGCAGAACGCGTCCCACCTGCTGATCAAGGTGAGTGATCAGACCATAGTATTCGCACAACTGATCGCTGATGACTTCCTTTGTCCTTGGCCACGGGGCCAGCCCTTCGTCGCGTCCCGATGTTGCCTGAGGAGCATTCATGAAAGGATGTTGCGGCAGGAAATTCTTCGGCAAAGGAGGGCGTTTGTCGTAATAGAGTTTTCGATACTCTTCCGGCGGATTTCGAGGATCATGCGGGGCCATAAAGGCGACGTACAGGAAAAACGGCCGCTCCGCATCTGCGTCCTGAATAAAGTTGACCGCCGCGTCCGCGAAGACAGAACTGGAGAATCCTCCCGCCGGTCGCTTCGGACCCAACGATCCATCAACCAGATCCTGCACTTCAAAATCCGCATGGTTGGCCATGCCACCCATGTACACCGACTGGCCGGACGAAAATGCTCTTCGCAGTGTCGCTTTGCCGTTGTGCCATTTGCCGACAATGAAAGTGCGATAGTCGCCCTCTGAGTTCAACACCGCAGGCAGCAACGGCAGTTTCTTCCAGTCGGTTGCGACCTTTTCGGATGGAATTCGCATCCAGTGCCGTCCGGTCATCAGCATGGCACGACTGGCCACGCAAACGGCACCGCTGAAGGAGCCGGCACAATAGTTTCTGCGGAAGCTGAAGCCATTGGCAGCCAGCTTGTCCAGATTGGGAGTTTGAATGTGCGGATTCCCATGAGCCCCAATCGTGTCGGCGCGTTGATCGTCCGCAAACAGAAAGATGATGTTCGGCCTGCTTTCAGCAGCATGCACTGCGCCCCGCGATGCCAGCATGATCGTGGCGATGAGAATTAATTTTCGTTGCATGGTTGGGGGAATTCGCTCGGATGTGGCTTTGCCGTTTTTTGATACAAGCACGCTGCGCAAGCAAGTGTGTTTCTCAATCGCACCAGACCCACTCGCTGGCGCTTCGAGCTTGTATTGCGGCCCCTTTCAGGGGGCTTGCTGATACCACCAGCTCTGCCTGTGGTTCTATTGAGACCGTTCGTCAGAGAAAACGTTTCCGCTCGGTTTTGCAGGAAGCGTTGTCTTCCATTCGGCGAGTTTTTCGAGCAACCGCTTGACGGCTTCCGGTTCCTCTTCCTTTAAGTCGCTGTTCTCGTAGGGATCAGCGGCGATGTCGAAGAGTTCTACGTAGCTGGCATCTGAGTTGGTCACCAGCTTCCGGTCCTGATCGACGATGGCCCAGGAAACCCAATGGTACGGCTGGTTTTTGTTGGGCCAGCGGGAATTCATCTTCCAGAACAGTGGCTTCTGGCGCTCGGAGTTTCCGTTGCCCATCAGTGCGGCAACCTGGCTCAGTCCATCAGGTGCGTATGATTCCGGCAGCTTGGCCCCGGCCACTTCGCAGAACGTAGGAAGCAGATCCACGGCCGAAATCAGGGAAGTTTTGTCGACCTTGCCGGCAGGGATTTTTCCGGGCCAGCGAGCAATGAAGGGAACGCCGCCTTCAAAAAACGCACTCTTGTAGCCCTTTCGCCCGCCCGTGATTCCTCGTGCGGCGGCGATTCCGTAACCGGCACCGGTTGCGGCGTCGTGCGACAGCGTGAGTTCCGTTGGCCTGCCGGCTCGCGCTGGTCCGTTGTCCGAGCTGAAGATGACCAGCGTGTTGTCGGTCACATTCAATCGATCCAGTGTGTCCAGAACTTCGCCAATTCGATCGTCGGCGTGGGACAACACCGACGCATAAATATTGTCGCGCTCTTCAAGTTCGCGAAATCGCCACCGATATTTTGGCACTGTGTGGAACGGCGTATGAGGCTCGTGCAGCCACAGGTTGACAAAGAACGGTTTTCCGTCGCGGTGACTTTTTTCAATGAAGGCGTTGGCGTGCCGCGAATCCTCGTGCACCGGCATCTGCTCTCCGGCGCAGTTGAAAGCACCGTACGTGTCATAGCCATACTCGCTCGGCAAAGGCGAATCCGGAATCATGTTGTTGGACAGATGCCACTTTCCAAAGTGAGCCGTGGCATACCCGCTGTCCTGAAGAAACCGCGGCAGCAGCGGAGACTTGGGACTCAGCCAGTCCGGCATATTGCGTTTCGCATTGCTGGGCACCCACGCAAAGTGTCCGTCAATGTTGTAGCGCGCCGGGAAATGTCCGGTTATCACGGCTGTTCGGCTGGGCGAACAAACTCCGCTGGCGACGGTAAACCGATGGAAATCCGTTCCTTCTTTAGCCAACCGATCGATGTTCGGTGTTTTCACATAAGGGTGCCCATGGCAACTGAGATCACCCCAACCCCAGTCGTCGGCGAAGATGAAAACGATGTTGGGTTTTGCTGCCGCGGCAGCGTGAGGCGATGCCAGCAGGATGCCACAGATAATAAAGACGAAGGATTTCATGTCTATTCATTCTACTTGTACGGAAGTGTGCTGTTGGCGATATCCATCACGCGATCAGGATCTCGCCCGCCGGAGATACGTGGAGGGCAGACTCCCCGGCGACGTCCTGTTACCGGAGGTATTCGGGCTTCCAAGGAACGCGGTCGGATTTCTCCTGAAGAAACTGTGCATCGACAGATTGATACCACGCATGCAGGCGATCGCGCATCTGTTTGACTCGCTGCGGCATCTCGGCGGCAAGGTCATTGGTCTCGCCGATATCGGATGCCAGGTTGTAAAGGTGAACGCGACCGTCTTCGTAGCGTTCCACCAGCTTGAAGTCACCCTCTCGAATAGCGCCGCCGGGAATGCCGCCCTGATTGCTGTAGTGCGGGTAGTGCCAAAACAGCGATTTGCGATTCAGAGTTTCGCCCTTGAGTGCCGGCCGGATGTCGATGCCGTCGATGTCATGGTCGACCGTGATTCCTGCGGTCGCAGCGATTGTCGGAAACAGGTCAATTGAGCAGATCGGCTCCGCACATTCACTTCCCGCTTTTGTGACGCCCGGATGCGAATACCACCTTCGTAAACCCAGCCTTTACCGCCTCGCAGCGGCAGGTTGCTGGTGGGTGAACCTTCGGAAGTGGAAAGTCCGCCATTGTCTGACGTTAGCAGCACAACGGTGTTGTCTGCGACTCCCGAGTCTTCCAGTTGCTGCAGGACTGTGCCGACGGCCTGGTCCATGGCTTCGACCATCGCCGCATACACAGCGTGCTTCTGCAGAATCCTGACTTTGCGTGGGCTGTCGCCGATGATCTGCTCTTCGTTCGCAAACTCTTCACCTGCAATGGCCGCGGCCTTCTTTTTGTATTTCTCTACCAGATCAGGACGTCCCATCAGCGGTGTGTGGACCGAATAGAACGCCAGGTAAGCCAGGAAGGGCTTGTCCCTGTTGGCATGGATAAAACTGGCTGTCTCGCGGGCCAGTCGGGCCGGCAGGTGATCACCCTCCGGACTCTCGACCTTCATCTGTGGATTCTCAAACGGCGCGAAGTACTTTTTTCCGGTATAAGGACCGCCCCGGCTGTACCCACCAATGTTGACGTCAAAGCCGCGGTTCTGCGGATAATATTCCTCGCTGCTGCCCAGGTGCCATTTGCCGGCAAAGAACGTGGCGTATCCCTTGTCATTCAGAGCTTGTGCAATCGTAATTTCGTCCAGCGGCATTTTGTTGTTCAGAGGTGCCGGGTTGAATTTGCCACCTCTTTTGCCGGAGAAGAAATTGGTGGCCTGCACGCGTGTCGGATATTTACCAGTCATCAGACTGTATCGCGTCGGCGAACAGACCGGGTTGGCGGCATACCCATCGGTGAACCGCATGCCGGACTTAGCCAGCTGGTCAATGTTCGGCGTCTCATAGAAACATTTGGGATTATTGGCCCCCACATCCATGTAACCCAGGTCATCGACCAGAATGACCACAAAGTTGGGTGCTTTGTCTGAGCCATTCTCAGCCGCACCGGCTACGGGAACGAACGAACCTGCGATGACAGCAATCGCAAATAGTCTTGAAACGAGACGCCATTTCCTGTTGTTCATGTTTTCATCCTGTCCTGTCTGACTGGCGACAAACCCATTTCCTGAGCCGAACGTGCCGAGTGGGGCTGTGACGCTGAAGTAATGTTGATCCGTACAGCCCGGCCACTGGAGCGGAAAACGCTCCTTTGGGCCCGCGGCCAACGAGTTCTGGTGGGAAAATCACTGACTCCCGCGATCCGGATCGTACAGGCCAGGTGAAAAAATGCTGTAACACCAGCGGCTCACTCAAATCGCGGAAGGCGAAGTTTGTCATTATGCACGCCGCAATGATCGTTGTCAGCCTGCGCTGTTATGCGTCTTGCGAGATGCCCGTTTTTCTGCACTGTGACACCGGAGTGGCAATGCCGCCGTTGTGCATTCGCGACTTGTAGCGGTGGAATGGTGAGTTCTGAGCATCGCCCCGGCTGCACCCGACCTGCGAAATGAATTCCTTCCGCCGTGGGACGTCGCCAGGACTCTTTTCCGAACGATTACCTCCTGACAACAGCTCACGCGGAGGTTGACGACCGACTCTCAACCCCGTCGAGTCCGATTGTGCTTACCATTCCGCCAGCAACGTTACCGAAATTGTTTCAGTCGATGTAATCGGAAACCCTCCGTCAACGGGAAATGTTTACCGAAACATGTGTACCTGACCACGTTGGCGAAAATTCCGTCGAGTGGCCGTTGATCTTTCACACAAATCAAGCCTGTGCCCTGGACCTGGGGAATACTTTGGCAGATGAACTAAGCACGAAGTACCCACCCTTTTCGAATTCGAAATAACGGAGATTTGTTCAATGAGAAGTGTTCTATCACTATTGACTGTGGCTGTTCTGACCAGTGTCGTTGCAACTCAGTCTGCAGATGCCGGTTTGTTCGGCCATTTCAAGAGATCCAGCTGCGACTCATGTGCTCCTGAGCCCTCTTGTGCTGCTCCCGCAGAACCATCATGCTGTGCACCAGTTGCACCAACCTGCTGTGCACCAGTTGCCCCAACCTGCTGTGCACCAGCACCTGCCTGCTGCGAAGCAGACCCATGTTGCGACCCCTGCGGCAAACGTCGTTGTCGTCTGTTTTCTGGTCGTCTGTTGAGGAAGCTCAAGCGTAAGAATGCCTGCTGTCCAGATGCATGCTGCGAACCAGAGCCTGTCACGTGCTGTGCACCGGCAGCCGTCACCTGCTGTGCACCAGCAGAAGTATCATGCTGTGCTCCAGCAGCCGTCACATGTGCTGCACCACCAGCAGCAGAATAACGCGGCGTGTAATTCCGCATCAGCACCCCGCTGAAGAATCGAAGACCGGTGACTTTCGTCCCGGTCTTTTTTCGTGCGCGGAAATCCTGAACTCGCCTGGACCGATCCATGCTTTATGAAGATCAGGACGATGTTCGATTTGTCAGCGGCGACGGAAGGCTTCCGTAACAGTCGTATACAGCACGCAACCTGTCGGCGCAGAGGCCTATTCGAATGGCTCGCGAAATGCTTCGTCGGCTTCGCTCGTGGCGCTGCCCTGCCTGAGATAAGGTCGTGGTCGGGACGCGAAGTCGCCGCCCTGCCAGCGGATGTTCCTGAAAACGGGCGTCTTGCCCTGCCAGACTTCGGGCACTTCGTCCGGCCGTTCTTTTTGCCCTGGAGTCAAAATCAAACTGGTGACGAAATCGTAGTTCTCCAGCACATTTCCCTCAGGCGTGACGAATTTTTCCGTGGGGATTTTCAGCGAGTGAGTTCCCGCTTCGGGCAGTTCGACAAGGGCGGTAAACCGTCGAGGCTTGCGTCCGGTATAACCGCGCCATCGGTCGACATCCATGATGACAGCCAGCGTGTTGGACGGTGCCGTCGTCTGAACCTCAAGAGCCAGCGAAGCTCTCCGCGGGCCGACGAAAGTGGGGTCGTTCAATTTGTGGGTCTCGTAGTTCCAGTGCACCGTATGGTTAACTCCGACCAGCGACCAGTCCCGCCAGCCGTGGTGGAAGTCTTCGATCAGCCGCTCGCGTGTGCCGCTCGGCCTGACTCCGGCTTCGACCAATTGATGGGGAAACGTCTGTTTGCACTCACTGGTCACCGTCAGCAACGAAGTGTCTGCGTAACCACGCGGCATCTTCAGTGCTGTGCCAGTGTCATACGTCACGTTGGCAAAAACGAACAGCGGTTCGCCAGGTTCCATCACCGGGCAGGCGGCCGTGAATGAATCGCCGTTGCGGATTACGTCCGCTGACCGCCAGAAACGCGCCCGCGGATCACGGTCGTATCCGTAGAAGATTGATACCGAATTGAGTTTATGAGGACCTGACAGATCAGGTTGCACAATCAATCGTGGAGTTCCATCGCCGGAATTCAGTTCAAGTACAGCAGCAGCGGTTCCGGGAAACTCAAACGTGCCCTGCAAATGCGTCTGAAACCAGCGCACTCGCGCGGCATAGTTGTCTGCGGTGAATCGATGGTTCATGTGCGGTGTAAACGACATCGCACCATTTTTCTGCGGCAGCGAGCGGAACCCTCGGATGACCATTTCCATTGGTGAATTAAAATCGTTGGTCGCTCCCAGAAACATCACGGGGCAGCGGATGAGTGGCCAGTAGTTTTGGGCGTCCAGCGTTCGGTTGTACAGATCGAAGTTCTGCTGCATTCGTCGCGCGGATCCAGGCACGCCGGTGATGTCGGAATAAAGATAGCCGCTGCCGCCGACAGAAGGAGATGCGGCTTTCACACGCGGGTCGATAGCGGTCAACACGGTCAGTCGACCTCCCATGCTGTGCCCCGTCAGTCCAATTTTCGCTGCATTCGCCTGGGGCTGCCTTTCGAGAAACGTAATCGCCCGCCGTGCTGCCGCTGAGTACAGCAGCCAGCTGCTGTTCCACGGATGCGGCACATCGTGAACTGTGTTTTCGGTGGGTGTCAGGTCGTTGTGGTGTTTTGGCTCCAGAAAGCCTGCCGGGATTCCGGCCCAATCCGTGTTCACGTCGTCTGGTTCTCCGATCACATGTTCGCCCCAATTGACCGTGACCGCAGCATAACCGTGCGACGCCCAGAACTGAGCCGTTTGCGGCATTGCTCGCTGACCGCCGCCGTGAATCTGCACAATCCCCGGCAACCGCTGGCCGTCCTGCGGAAACGCATAGAACGCGGCGACTCGGGTTTTCTTTCCACCCCAGGTCCCGACCACATACCGAACGTGCCGTAACACGACGCCGTCTTCGATCGACTCGCGAATGATCTCTGTTTCCAGCGGTTCAGCACGAGGATCAAAGTCAGCCCACGTCTGTGCGACGGACTGCGGAACGTCCTGCGCAGCGACGCCGCGCGTGCTGCCTAACACAACGAGAATCAACACTGCTCGCATCACGACACACTCTCCGATACCTGATTCGAATCTCCCGGTCCGACAATGCCGTCCTGCCGGTTGCCAACCGATCAATGAGGCGGCAAAGTCGCGAACGCCCCGACTATACGTCCTGTGACTGTTTCATTCAATAACATCAGCCAAGTCCGCGTTGTTGACGTCGGAGTTCGGCAGCGAGCAGGTCTTCCAGGAAACGCAGGCGCTGTGCCGGTTCCGGAGACTCAACCTTGAGTTTGCCTGTGAGGGCTTCGACCATCGTCGCCAGCAATTGTTCCCGCTGCTGTACCGTCAAACTGTTCCAACGTTCAAGCAATTGTTCGACACCCTGAAGATCTACGTCGTTCAGTTGTGCCAGGGCCGTCGGGTCAAAACGGAATTCACTTTCCAGAGCGGATCGCTCAGCCAGTTCAGTGCGGACGGCGCTCAGTTCCTGTTGTTCGTCAGACACGACAACCGTTCCCGCGATCATATCGCCGGTTCGTTGGCTTCGCACGGAGAGGACCGGCACGATCCAGAGGACCGGTATGTGGTCCAGAACGCGAAACACATTTCGCACCAGAATGCTGGGGCCATCCAGTGAGAATCCGTCCGCCTTAATCACGCGGATATGCGACATGCGTTTCCCGGGTGTCTGGCCGCGCATAAAGAATTCACACAGACCAAAGTAGACGAAGCTGCCCAGTCCCCAGACCAGCATGATAATGCCAATGAAGATCATGACAGATTCGCTGTCACCTTCGTCCAGGCCGACAACCAGTTCTCTGAGGCCCTGAAACGAAGCGCCGGCACAGATCAAGGCGAACAGCAGACCAATCGTCAACACCCACACAAAGATCTGGTCCACGAACCACGCCACGTAACGTGTCCCCAGACCGGCAGGGGAAAAGTTAACCGAAACGTTTTCCGGCGTTTCGAAATGCAGATCAGACATCAGAGTTACGTTGCTCGCATAATTGAATCTGTCTGGCAACGGGTCCGGTTGTATTCCAGCCGGCTACCCATCAGACTTTAACAGACACCGACAATGGTGTCGTTGGTGGAAGGAGAGTATGAGCAGTTTCGTAGGTAGTCACAAGCACGAATGGGATGAACTGGCGAGCCTGGTCCAGCGCGGTCGGAAATCCGTTCGTCGCCTTTCTCCACAGGAACGTGAGCGTCTGGACGAGCTGTATCGTCGGACGACCGTGCATCTGGCGCGCGTCACAACTCAGACTCGGGATCAACACCTGATCACTTACCTGAACAGGCTGACCGCGGCAGCTCACAGTCTGATCTATCTGCCACCGCGTCATTCGATCTGGCGTGGAGCCGTGACGTTTCTGGTGGAAGGATTTGGCCGCGTCATCATGCGATACTGGCGGCTGCATCTGATTTCTGCTGTGCTGGTGATCGTTGGCGGACTGATCGGATTCTTTGCGGCTTCGTCCGACCCGCTTGTGGCTCACGCATTGTGGCCTGCTGCAGATACGCGACAACCCGGTTCTACGCCGGAGCAGTTGCTGTCTGTGCTGCGATCGGGGCGTGATGACGGCGGTGGACGAAAGTTTTTCTTTGCTTCGTTCCTGTTTCAGCACAACTTCAAAGTTGGCTTGCTGGCGATGGCAACCGGCGTGCTGGCGTCTGTGCCCACCGTCTTTCTGATGGTTTTTAACGGTATGCTGATGGGCGTATTTGTGGCCATTCATTACCAGGCGGGGATTCGCGGTGAGATGTGGGCGTGGATTCTGCCGCACGGGGTCACAGAGATGGGGGCGATCATTCTTTGTGGCGGCGTCGGTCTGATGTTGGGCCAGGCAGTCGTGAATCCCGGCATCAGATCTCGCAAGCAGCAGCTGTTGCACGCCGGTCGAGAAGCCGCAGGGGTCTGCCTTGGTGTGGCCGGAATGCTGATTGCAGCTGCGTTCATTGAAAGTTATGTGCGTCAGAGCCACTGGTCGACGTCCATGCGTTTGCTGTTTGCTTTGGGAACAGCGGTATTCTGGACGGTGTATTTTGCTTATGGCATGCTGCGTGAACGCGCCATGACACGGTCTTTGGCGGAAGATGGTACTACAATAGATTTCGCCGCCGCAGATCGACAAACTGATTGATCAACGGCAACGTGACCTGTTGTGGTTCCACGTCAAGCACGTGAACG
>LWDU01041331.1_pt1 | contig 15085 bp, 18 predicted proteins | sample 727161 | NCBI WGS metagenome assembly LWDU01 (sample SAMN04566230, study PRJNA314399) | hydrothermal vent metagenome | isolation source: deep sea hydrothermal plume seawater | place: Mexico: Gulf of California, Guaymas Basin | collected 2004-07-11 | reverse complement strand
ACCTACTGACTCTCCTGGAGAATCAAGCCAAGGATCTTGGTTACAGTGTGGTGAAGCTGGAGACCAACCGTCTGCTTCACGAAGCGATACAACTATACCGTAGTCAGGGTTATCAAGAGGTGACGCCGTTTGTTGAGGAACCCTGTGCTGACTACTGGTTTGAGAAATCGTTGGAATCAGGTGTACCTGAGTAAAGAGGCATTCTTGGGGAAGGAAGATGACGCTCGACAGGATTGGCCGGTTGGGCGCTGCGATTGGTCTGGTGGCGATCACGCTGCTTGATCTTCTGGGGTCGGACGACATCACTACCGCTGCAGCGTGGATGCCAGAAATAGGATTTGTGATGGCGAGTGTACCAGCCCTAATGGTTCTCACGTATTTAACGTTTCATGGCACTAGGGTCTTACAGCCTAATCCACCTCGATCTCGCAGAAATGAAGGTGACTCACACTGAGAAAAAAGCTGATCGTTGAATCTCTCTGGGCCTACATCTCATAGTGTAAGTCAGAGGTATTCAGATCGACTACATCCCAGAGGTCACTTTGGCTCAACTTGCTTCAACATCGATTCCTGTTATTGCCCTCTTGGTAGGCTTGCTCCTCGTATACTTCGTCATAGCCCTGAAAAGGGGATGGACAAGGAGGTCGTCACGCTACAAGACGTTCTTCGTTATTGGCCTGCCCTGGCTTCCTCTGGGATTCATGACTGATAATTATCCCCTGGGAGTGATGGGTGTTTGTTTTGTCGTTTATGGGCTTGCGAATAGGGACAAGTGGGAAAATGAAAAGCAGTGCCCTGAGCTTACAGATCAAGAAAAGAAGAAAAGGGCCCTATTGCTTATCCTGCTATCCCTATCGTTTCTCATCGGAGTAGCGCTCTTGTTGGAAGCACAGTGAATATCCACCCAAAAAGCGCTTCTTATTTGCTGGTGCGACTCGGCACACATCGCCACCACTAACACACCGTTTCCTGAAACAATTTTTTCGCGCTGCTCCCGTCTAAGTTGCGGTCCTGCGGGGTGAGGGTGCAGAGTCACCTGTGTTTACCACGGGTTGGGTCCCGCGATCGGATGTGAGCACAACTAGTAAGTTACTGACCAGGGCTGCCTTCTTCTCTTCATCAAGTTCCACAACGTTCTGCTTGGCCAGCATTTCCAGCGCCATTTCGACCATGCCTACAGCGCCTTCAACGAGTTTTCTACGAGCAGCGATGATGGCGCTGGCTTGTTGCCTCTGGAGCATCGCATTAGCGATCTCGGGCGCATAGGCGAGATGGCTTATACGCGCTTCTGTCACTTCGACGCCAGCCCTGTCTAGGCGTTCCTGAATCTGGCTCCTCAGTTTATCTGCGATCTCATTCAAACTACCAGATAGTGACGCCTCACCTTCTTCGTGTTCGTCGTACGGGTAGTTCGTCGCTAGTGTGCGCACGGCAGACTCACTCTGCACGTGGACATACTCCTTGAAGTCATCGACTTCGAACAGTACTTCTGCGGTATCGACCACGCGCCAGACGACGACTGCTGCGATCTCAACTGGTGTACCGATCTTGTCGTTAACCTTCATCTTCCCGGTCTCAAAGTTACGGACACGTACCGAGACTTTTCGCTTAGAATAGAAAGGGTTCGCATAACGGAGGCCGGGTTGTTTGACTGTACCCACATAGTCCCCGAATAGCTGGAGGACGCGCGCCTCGTTCGGGTTCACCACGAAGAGTCCAGCAAGCCCGATCACTACTGCAACAAGCAGGATCACAGAAACTAGCCAGTGTATGGCTCCGGCATTGTTCACTGCTCCGGCATAAAATCCGAAGTAGATATCACTGATCAGAACACCGAAGAGTACAGTCAAAGCCATGTAACCCGATGCTGCTTGTTTTTCAATTTCTTTAATCATCGTTTGTCCAGAGAAGCCCCAATGACAGTAACCACCGATCAGGAGCCCGGTATCGGTCTTCCGGACAGACGGCGGCCAGTCACAACCGCGTCGAACGAGTCCTGGTTGCGACGCTGCATGATGAGGAAGTCCCAGCCATCCGCCATGAGCGCTTCGACCTGGCCAGGGTTGTTCGCCGGGTAGCCACAGGATTTGTTGAACTCCTTACACGCTGCGAGCACTGTGGCGACAGCGGCGTCGAAGCCCTCCTGGTCGCGCACTCTCTCACCCTCGGCATTCGTGCTCGTGAAGACACCGCCGAGCGTTCCTGAGCCCACGGTGACGACGGCCACGCCTGGCATGGCCGAGATCTCACGGGCGTTGGCGACACCTTCATGGCTTTCGATGATCACGGAAATGAGAAGCTCGCCGTTGGGGTTGATGGGCCAGACATCGGCCTTCTCCAGGTATTCTACCTCGGTCATCCCCCAATATGCCGCGGCGCGTTCAAAACCTTCCTCGGGGCGTACTCCGCCTTGCGACGTGAACCGCATAGCCGCGATGGCCTGATTGACCTCCTCGACCGTCTCGACCTCCTGCATTTCCACCACGACCTGCCCGTCATTCAACTGATCGATGAGGCGCTGCGTCGTTCCAGTGGGATCGGTGTGCATGATCGGGATCTTCGCGACGAACGGGTGGGTGCGAGCAGAGCCCCCCGCCGCGACAATGGCCCGTATGAACTCCCTGTACCGGTCCACGGAATTCGGTGAATACGTATTGAGCTCGTAGTCGCCAAGCTGGTACGCCACCAATTCCCGGGCGGCCTCGGAAATATCCGGCTCCGGCGGCGGCGTGCCTGGCGCTTCGCCTCCTGCCTGGCCTCGACCTCCACGTTGTCGACGGGCTGCATACGGAGGGTGGGCGATTCCGAGCACCGGAAGTCCCTGCTCGATGAGAGGGATCATCTGGTTCAGCCGATCCGTGACCTGAACTTGTTCGGGTTCGGCGCATGCCAGCAACGCCAGCCCGACGACACCAAGTACAACACTCCAACGCATGGGGCCTCCGTTGCTGGATGTGAGAAACCATCAGCCTCTGACGGGACCGATTCCGACGTCAATACGGTGCGGTCCCGCAGACTAACGTCAAAAGTGGCCTCGACAGTCACGATCGGCAAACAGGAGTGATCGCCGTCCATCCCCTCCCCCTATTTCACCGCACCCACCGCTGGATTATACAACACTGTTTTGCTAAGTCCGGTGTGGTGCTCCGGTCTACGTTGCGGTCCTGTGGGGTGAGGAGCAGAATTAGAGGTATGGTAAAGACAACGGATGGACCGTATGAGGAGTACGATAATGAATGATCAAACATCGCCAGATCTCGTCGCCGAAAGGGCAGCACTTCATGCGCGCCTTGAAGGGGTGGTCGCAGCGGAAGAGGCGTTCAACGTGCCGGAAGCTCTGACCTACTGGGCTGAGGACGGGATCGTGCAACCGGCCGGTTCACCGCAGATCGAGGGCAAGGACGCGATTCGCAAACTATACAGCCAGTATTTCGAGAGTGGATTGGTGCGGGAGTTTTCCGGCTCATCTTCGCATTTGGAGATATCGGCGGGAGGTGACCTCGCCTACGAGTACGGCATCAATCGCATGGTTTTGGCCGGAGAGGACGGAGACCTTCTGGATGTGGGCAAGTACCTGGCGATATGGAAGAAGATCGATGGTGAGTGGATGGTTGCAGCGTTGAGCTTTACGAGTGACGCTGCGGAGCCCAGCCCGATCTCCGGGTGACTCAGTGTCAGGCATCCAATGGATCCAGCTCTTCGGCCAGCTCATCAAGATTCAAGATTGAAGGCATTTAAAGAGTAGGGCACACATCGCCCCTCCAAGTCGCAGAGGATCATGAGCCAATCTCAACATGGGGTTCTGCTTCCGTGTCTTTAAGAACAACCGAGATCTCGAAAGATTCTCGGGTTGGTTTCATGAAAGAACAGGAGCTTTATCCATGAAGATGCGAAATCTTTCAATCACTCTTCTTCTCTCGGCGGCCATAGTATCACCAGGCGCTGCGCAAGATCTCGCGGGTACCTGGGAGATCTCCACTCAGGGAGGTCGTGGTGGCCCCCAGACCAGCACGCTCGTGCTCGCGCAGGATGGTGAGACCCTCACCGGGACCATGACGTTCAGCTTAGGCGGGCGCGGTGGTGGTGGTGGTCCCCAGGAGCTTGAGGTTTCCAACGGGACCGTGGACGGCAACTCGTTCAGCTTCACAGTCACGCTGAGCTTTCAAGGCAACTCCATCGACCTGAACTACTCGGGAACCATCGACGGAGACGAGATGTCCGGGACTCGCGCGGGTCCTCGTGGGGGCGGTCAGCCATTTACAGGGGAAAAACAGGGCTGACAGGCTCGCTAGCGTTGGGGAAGTTCCGATGACGGATATAACCCGACGGGAATTGGGTTCTTCTTTGTTGTCCGATACGGCAGTGGTAGCAGCTCCAGGTGCCATCGCCCAGACGTCAGCTCCTGATAACTCGACTGCCGGTGGCCAGATATTCCCCCTCCCTCCGTCTAGCGAACACCGTGTGGACGGCTGCTTTTTCCGCGCAGCTCGATCGGAGGTCGGCTGATCCACCACGCTCCCCCCTTCGCCGCCAGCAGGGGGCGGTACTGGTGCGATTCCGCACACATCACCGCTACTGAAACGCCGTTTCCTGAAATTTTTCTTAGTGGCGCTGCTCGGTCTGGTGTGGTGCTCTCGTCCAAGTTGCGGTCCTGCGAGGTTGAGGGGCAGAATTAGGGCATGACACACTACCGCCTCCGCTCCGTTCTACTGCTGTTCCTACTGCTCCATCTGACTGCGTGCACGTCTTGGCAATCCGTAACTACTCCAAGCCCGGCTGACTTCATAGAGGCAGAGCAACCTGACCGCGTCCGTGTGTTCACGCAGGACGAGAGGCAGGTGGAACTAGAGAGCCCATCGGTAGAAGGTGATGCACTGGTGGCTCCGAATGTCTCAATGCCTTTGGTAGACATTATCGGCTTGGAGGTTCGGGAGTTCAGTATGGACCGCACAATGATATTGTTGGGTGGTGTTGCGGTTGGGGTGTTGGTGATCGCCCTGGCTGTCGTTTTGGCCACAATCGAAATTTGCGATGGTGGTTCCATATGTTGAATCTGGTCGGCCTCGAGGACGCCAACTAGCCCCTAGTACCCCACGCTCCCCCTACTTTCACCGCACCCACCGCTATTCACTGGGACAACGAGAAATCTCCGGATGTGCTGTCCATGTGTCGAATGCTTCTCCACCTGTGGATAGCTCAACTTGAGTGAATTGGTGCGCAGGTAGGTCCTTCCGTGCGGTGGGTCCCAGCTCTACACCGTTGGATAGATGGACCTCAACACGTACTGAACAAAGTGAGGATTCAGTTGTATTCTCGACCGTTCCACTGAAGGCGTTGGACTCAGGGTCAAAAGTCAGAACCAGCCTAGCGCCACGGCGTGTCGTGTCCCATGTATCGCTGCGGTTGATATACACGCCACTCTCTTCGTTTTCCTCGCCTTCACCGTGCTCCTCGCCTTCACCGTGCTCCTCGCCTTCACCATGCTCCTCGCCTTCACGTTCATTTTCGTCCTCACCTTCAGATCTCGCTGCCACGCTACCCTCTGAGGCCTCATGTTCTCCGGTAGACTCCGTATGGCTACCCTCGCTCAGTTCTCTAGTCTCCTCATCTGGCGCGCTCGAACAGGCGGTGAATCCACACGCTATGAATAGTGCAGTTGCGATCCAGAACAGCATGATCTTCGAATAACCAATCACAAGGCAAGACTCCAGTTGAACTGTTGAGACCAGGTACCAGGCATCCTCTCGTACCCATCGTCAAAGACGGTGATACTTGGGCGGGAATAGAATGGTCATGAGATATCATTTCCTTGAGAATGCTAATAGCTCTTCTCTAGCGGGAGTAGGAAATCTCAGACTTGTTGGTTTCACATCGCCGCCACTGAAACATCGTTTTCTAAAAGTTTCAGAGTGCCCGTCTAAGTTGCGGTCCTGCGGGGTGGGAGAGCAGAATTGTGAGACATTATGTGAGGCTTTGACTGAGTGTAACGGTCGCTTGGGAACGGTACTTTGGTAGCAACCGCGTTGGCATTTATGATTGTCGTGAGAACACTGAGGGAAAGGTGGTGGAAAATGATCGCCATGACTGAATCGAGGAGGCTCGTTCTCGGGGTCGGCCGGAAGAGCGTCGCAACCGCCTGTTTCGCCTGGATCATCGCGACGCCATGCGGTGCGCAGATGCTCGATCCGTTCGTCCAGGCTGGCCTGGACGAAGAGGCGGGGATCGTGACGACCAGTCACGAGATCGTCCTCGACGGTAGCACCGTGACTTACACGGCACGCGCCGGGCACATCCCTATCCGCGACAATGCCACGGGCCGAGCCCACGGAATGATGTTCTTCATCTCCTACTCGCTTGAGCGCGAGTCCGCGCAGGCGCGACCGATCACCTTTCTCTGGAACGGTGGTCCGGGTTCCAGTTCCTCCTTGGTGCACCTCTCAGGCTTCGGACCCAAACGCCTCGACTCTTCCGGAGTGGCCGTAGTCAATGACGGCACCTGGCTGGAGTTCACCGACCTGGTCTTCGTCGATCCCATCGGGACCGGGTACAGCCGTCCGACAAAACCGGACTATGGCGCCGAGTTCTATCAGGACCGCGGTGACGCGGAATCGGTGGCCGAGTTCATCCGGGTATTCTTGACCCGTGCCGACGCGTGGGATGCCCCGTTGTTCCTGGCCGGGGAGAGCTTCGGGGTTCTGCGGGCCACCCGTGTGGGGGATGTACTTCGAAGGCGCAGCGTGGCCGTGGCCGGGCTGATGCACATCGGATTGGTGCCGCCTCTGGCGACGATCTCCGAGGAGGTTTCGATCGCGCTGACTATTCCGACCTACGCAGCGGCCGCGATGTATCACGGACGACTCGACGGAAACTTCGAGACTATGCTGGTCGAGGCGACCCAATGGGCCCTCCAGGATTATGCACCTGTGCTCGCCCAACTTGATGAGGGCGTGAGCGCTAGCGAGCGAGCGCGGGTGAGGGCTGATCTGTCCCGTTTCACCGGGGTGAGCCCAACAGCGGTTGACTCGACTCTTGTGCTGGGTATGGGCCCCTTCTCCGAATGGTTGCTGCGAGAGGACGGCTTTGTCGTCGGCAGGTACGACTCCCGTCTAACGGGCCTGCTTGACACGACGCAGGTCATGTACGATCCCACATCCGACCCCAGCCTAAGGGACATCATCGACGATGTCGGGGTGGTCCGATACATGAGGGAAGAACTCGGCTTTCGGAGTGACCTCCAGTACCAAGGCCCCTTCGGTGGCGGCTATCCCTCACCCAACTCGTTCAGGGGCGATTGGATGTCGGTTCTCTGGGACCAGTCCGAGACGTCTAGGGCGGCCGTAGATGACCGGTCGATGGATGCCACCCCTGCGGTCGAGCGTGTGCTGAAGGCGGATCGTGATCTTCGAATCTATGTCGCGTGTGGGTATTTCGACCTCATATGCCCCTACTCCGCGATCGACCACATGATCGAGATCATGGACCCCTCGCTCGCGAACCGCATCACTGTGCGCACGTACCACGGGGGGCATGCCATCTACACGGACGATGCCGCGCGCCTGCAGATGCGTGCAGACGTGGAGGCGTTTGTGCGCGCGAGGACGGGACGGCTTCCGTGACGATCGGCAGAATTAGTGGGATTCAATAACGGAGGGTTCAGGTTATGAAAAAATCTGCGACCCAAGGTTTGTTAAGTATAGTCTTAGTAGTTGCAGTTTTATTCTGGCTATTCTGGATCGCTGGTGCCTCCGATGGTTTGAATGGGCCGGCCCAAGTCGTTTTTTCGACCGACGTCTTCGTTGGAGGAGCTGAAGGGCCGAACGGAACGCCGAACTACCGCATCCCTGGGATGATCCTAACTGGCGACGGTGTGCTGTTGGCATTCATCGAGGGGCGGCGCGGTCCAGGGGATCCCGGATCTCCGGGCCATATCGACTTAGCGATGAAGCGAAGCGAAGACGGTGGCCGCACGTGGTCTCCTCTCACGATAATCGACAGCGATCTAGAGATGGACTTCGCAAACCCTACTCCCTTATTCGACTTCGTGACTGAAACTGCGTTCATCGTGTATGACCAATTTCCCGACAATTGTGGTTCCAACGAGGATTGTGTGGGACCCGGGAATAGCCCAGATCCACAAGACCGGAATCAAGTGGTCTGGTACCGCACATCGATGGATAACGGCCTCACATGGTCGGATCGAAGTATGATCCCGAAACCGCTCCAGGGTTCCGACGGCAAATACCTGCGCACTGGCACGGTCGGGCCGGGATCCGGCATCCAGCTTCGCAGGCAGTCGGACACGTTACGTAACGGAAGATTGGTGCTCCCAGGCCGGCGAGCGGGTGCGGAAACCCGTGATGGACCCCGCGTCTCAGTGGAGCCTTTCGTGTACTATAGTGACGATCATGGAGAGACATGGAAGACGGGTGCTGTCACGAACGGACCGAGTGCGAATGAGTCCGAGGTTGTTGAGCTCACGAGTGGGGATCTGCTTCTCGACGCTCGGCAAAGCGAGGGTACGTCGCGGCGGAGGCACTTGAGCCGGGACGGAGGACTTACCTGGGGTCCCGATGTCATCGGCGACGCGGTGATCACCACAGTAGATGCCTCACTCGTCCGATATTCCGCAGTCCAAGACGGCGATGCTCGAGATCGGTTGCTGTTCTCTGGCCCCGTTGGGGACCCACCCGGTTCCGGTCAGGGGCGCCAGAATCTAGCCATTTGGATTAGCTATAACGAAGGGAAAACGTTCACACTTCCGAAGGTGGTAGGTGAAGGCTATGGTGCGTATTCGGTGCTCCAGCGCTTGAAAGACGGGACTGTAGCGCTCCTCTACGAGGCCACACCGAATACGGTGATCCGACTCCTCGTACTCGACCTCGGTTATATTGAGGGGGGTGGGATCTATGCTCGGTAGAGCCACTCCAGCAAAGCTCCTGCTGGTGCTCCTTGTGCTTCGTCCAGATCACGTGATTGTTAGGTATGCGGCGTATATCGTTGGTACTCACCTCAGCCCTTATTGTATTTGGGCAATTAGGCGGTCCCTTCTGTACTATGGAGAGTGATTCGTCCGAATCACCAGATAGGGTTGCTGAGGGCCATCATCAGAGTGCTGACTCGCCCCATTCGCAGAACCCTACTTGCCCAACCTCTTTAGGGTGCATCACGTCGGGGATCACGACGCCTTCAGTGACGTGGGTAGGATCACCCCCTTTTTTACTAGCAGTCGGAAATTCCTACATGAAGAGTATTTCGGCTCCTACCCCAGACACTAAAAGCCCACCACCGCGCGCCCTTATCTGAGGGTTTCTTCACCCGTTCCGGGTGCCTTCTTCAGACAAAGTCCAAACAGAGAGAGCGTCATGAATGTGCTCCGAATCCTAGTAGCCCTACTGGGAGCTATGAGTCTGTACATATATCCTGTCCACGCCCAGATGCTGCGCGTTCCCGTTGGTGATAAGTGGACCTTATCGGGCATGGGTCAGGTTTTTCCTGTGGTTACTGCTCCGTTCCGGGGTGGACAAGCTAGCGACCCTCTTGGCCTGACAGGTTGGTATCTGACACAGCCTGCGGTCATGGCTAATCTAGAGCGTGAAGGAGGTCTACTGACACTCCGCACGACACTCAACTTTGAGGGTATCACCCAGAGAGACGGAGAGTTGGCGTACGGCGGATGGGGTGAAGGCTTTATCGATAAGCGACACCCTCACACTCTTCTTCATGAGTTGATGCTTAGTTTCAACAGTTGGAATGTCGGCGGAGCCGATTTCTCCTTGTCGGCTGGTAAGGGATTCGCCCCGTACGGTACGGATGACCCGATGGCACGACCCGGACTGAAGTACCCCACGAACCACCATCTCTCGCAGATCCTTGAGCGTTGGACCGTCAACGCGGTGTTGTTGAAGGGAGGCTGGAGTGTAGAAGCCGGAGTTTTCGGTGGTAATGAACCGGTAGGTCCTTACGATTTTTCAAACATTGACAGCTTCGGTAACTCATGGTCTGCCCGTTTGGCCCGACGCTGGGGTTCGGGTTTTGGGCCCATGGCTCAATGGGAGGCATCTGTCTCATCCGCTAAGGTTGTGGAATCGCATGACGGTGAAGACCATGCGACCCACCTATGGAACCTCGCGACACGCCATTCTGGGATGGTCGCTAATGGAAGCCTTTATGGCCTAGTTGAGGCATCACGAAGCAAGCCGGAAGAGCACAAAGGTTACTTCAGTGTGCTTGGTGAAGTCCGATGGAACAGAGCCGATCATCAGCCCTACCTGCGTGTTGAATACGCTACCCGACCTGAGTATTCCCGAACCGGAGAAGCCGGTACCGATGGGTTTTTTCGCTACACTCACGACTCCGACCCCGTTGGTGCGACCCGGTGGCTGATCAGTACGGTGGCCTACGCCTATCAGTTGACGGATGATCCGTGGAGTATTCGCCCTTTTGTGGAATTCCAGTATCACCGGGTTCGTAGCGAACGCGGAGGCATTGAACCACATATTCTGTTGGGAAGTAGTGCTTTCTCAACTGTTTCCGTGGGGATGAGAATATTCTTCAAAGGAGATCCGATGCGGATGGGGAGCTATGGAGTGCTGGACCCCATAACAGCGATGGGTCGGCGGATGATGCGATGACATCACTCACTTGAAAAATGTGCTGCTGCTCGGTCCGGTATGGTGCTCCCGTCTAAGTTGCGGTCCTGTCAAATGTTTAGATTTGCCTAGAATCGACCGTACATAGAGGTTCGGGGGCAGGTTGGTTCAGTCGTCCTATCTTTCAGGAGATTCCAATGCTCTGTAGCAACACTGAGGAGATACCTGGTCAGCAGATCGTCGAGTTCTATGGGGTGGTGACTGGAAGTACGGTCCGGGCGAAGCATATCGGCCGTGACATCGCGGCTAGCTTGAAGAACTTCGTCGGCGGCGAGCTTAAGGGGTACACGGAACTGCTCCAGGAAGCCCGCGAGGAGGCGCTCCACCGGATGATGGAGCAGGCACGCTCCGTGGGAGCGAACGCCGTCATCAACGTTCGGTTCGCAACGAGCAGCGTGGCCCAGGGCGCCGCCGAGCTCTTCGCCTACGGGACGGCAGTGAAGGTCGAATAAGATGGAGAACCTGATCAGCCTCAGCTTCCCGCTCTTTCTCCTCCTTCTGACCTATTTCATCGGAAGCCACCTGGAGTCGAATCACTACAAAAGTATTCGCGAGCGCGAGGCGGCGACGAAAGACATGGTAGTCATCAACTTCCCGCGGTTTCCCTTCGATGTCGAGATCGAGAGAGCAGACATGGTCATGGGGAGTGTCGTGGTGTCGCATGACCACTTCAAACGCTTCCTCGCTCAACTCCGTATCATCGTGGGTGGCCGCATCAAGTCTTACGAGCCGTTGTTGGACCGTGCACGGCGTGAGGCCGTTCTCCGGATGAAAGACCAGGCACTAGCACGTGGGCACAACACGGTCGTCAACATTCGATTGGAGACAAGCCGACTCGCGAACTCTCGACGGGGCGGCAAGGGGACCGCAGGTGTGGAAATGCTAGCCTATGGGACGGCATTGACTATACGCGCAAAGGATTATGAAGGCTGATCCCCGCGAGCCTGACGATTCAGTAAACCTCACGCCGACCCATTGGTTACGGGAGGCGACCACGCTGACCGTGGGTCTCGTCGTCGTCGCAGTAGGGGTTTTCACAACAATCGCCTTCCTCGTAAACCTCCTTGCCCCGATCATTCCACTCCGCATCGAAGCTGAGGTCACCGAAGCGATTTGGGCGGAGGTCCAGGAGTACGTGTCCGAAGGGGGCGAGGACATCGTCGTAAGGCTCGACACTCTCGTCAGTCAGTTGGCCAACCACTGGCCAGATCGAGAGTACGATTTTCACGTCGCGATCGTGGAAGCCGATCACCCCAACGCTTTCACACTTCCGGGTGGGCTTATCATCGTGACTACGGATCTCATCAGAATAGCTGAGAGCGAGAACGAGTTGGCGTTCGTCCTCGGGCATGAACTCGGCCATTTTCACAACCGAGATCACCTCAAGGCGCTCGGGCGGGGGATTCTCTTCGATCTCGCCTTAGCATCCATCGGTATGGGCGCTGGAAGTATGCCCAACCTCTTTGGGAGTAGCGGTTTGTTGACGTCGCGGCGTTTCAACCGAAGACAAGAGCGAGCCGCCGACCGTTTCGGACTTGGACTGATGTACGAGCAGTACGCGACCGTGGCAGGAAGCTTGGATTTCTTCGAGCACGACCTTGGTGTGACAGGCCTTTCCGAGACCATCGCCGATTTTGCAGGGACCCATCCAGGATCCACGACACGTATCAAGGACATACTCGACTTTGTGGAGGAGCAAGGGTGGCCGCTCGATGGAGAGCTTCTGCCGCCCGTATTTCAAGAGTCTGCCGTTTCGGACGGCGACGAGGAAATTGATGCAGAGAGTGATTCTAGAGAACGGGGAGGATGTGGTGAGTGGACCTTGAACTGAAGCCACGACCTACGATCCCTGTTCCCCCAGCACAGAAGGCGGGAACTAGCCCTCCAGTGGGGTACATTCCCCCTCAGTAGCAGCCCCTCCTAGCGTGCCTACCAACACTGTTTTGCGAGTCAGGTGTGGATCGAGAATACCCACGGGTGGAGATCACATTCTGGACTTTTTCACTGAGCTGAGTCGGGCCTTTCGGCATAGCAAGTACACGACATTCGGAGGACTGGAGTCCACACACATCGCCGCCACTGAAACACCGTTTCCTGAGAAAGTCTTGGTGGGGCTGATCAGGCCAGTGTGGTGCTACCGTCTACGTTGCGGTCCTGCGGGGTGAGGGAGCAGGTTTAGGTCATGACACGCTACCGCTCCCGCATGAGTTCACTCACGCGACGCTCTCATCTCTTCGGGTAGGCCATGATCAGTTTCACCGAGAATTCGCAGAGGCACTTCCCCTGGTCCGTCGTGGGGCCGCCGACCACCCTGGCATGCGTAATGGGAATATGCCTCGCCCTCGGACCTTCCCCGGTCGAATCGCAGAGATGGCCCGCTCTGGCAGCTGAGTGGGATCAGGCGGCAGCAGCCGACTACCTGGACGGACGACAAGTCTGGTGGCGGACTTGGCCCAATGCGGCCCGCGACCATGATACGTCCTGCGTCTCGTGCCATACTACGCTACCGTATGCGCTGGCTCGTTCTGCGCTACGCTCACCACTTGGGGAAACCGGCCCGACCATCCCAGAGGCAGCCCTGCTGGCGGATGTCAGCAAGCGAGTGGCGTTGTGGAATGAAGTGGACCCGTACTACCCGGATCAGACAGTGGGCCTCCCCAAAACCAGTGAGTCGAGGGGGACCGAAGCTATCCTGAACGCGCTGATCCTATCCAGCCGTGACGCCCGAGAGGGACAGATGGCCAGCGAAACTCGACAGGCGTTCGAGAATCTGTGGAAACTTCAGTTCACTCGAGGAGAAGGAGCCGGTGGTTGGGCTTGGCTGTACTTCGGACTGGCCCCTTGGGAATCGGAAGGGGCTGCTTACTTCGGAGCTGCCCTTGCGGCCGTTGCGGTCGGAGTGGCGCCGAACGACTACGCGACTTCGACGGGAATCCAGGAGCATGTGGCGTCACTCAGTGCGTATCTCCAGCGGGGTTTGGAAAGCCGCCGGACACTGGACCGAGTCATGCTGCTTTGGGCTTCCAGCGAACTCTTGGATCTTCTGACACCGGATCAAGACCAGTCCCTCATCAGTGACGTCATGCGCCTGCAAAACAGAGACGGGGGCTGGAGCCTCACTTCCCTCGGACCGTGGGAAGGGCAGGATGGATTCTCCCCCCATCCCGGGAGCGATGGATACGCTACCGGGTTGATCACGTTCGTTCTGCAAAAGGCCGGTGTGTCGCCCGACCAGGAGAATCTGAGTAGAGCCCTCGCCTGGTTGGTGCAGAACCAGGATCCGATCGGTGGCCAGTGGACCGCCACCTCACTCAACAGAGAGCGAGATCCCACATCCGACAGGGGGCGCTTTATGGCCGACGCGGCCACAGCGTTCGCCGTACTGGCGTTGACGCAGGCCGATTCGTCAAAGGAATGATCAGGAGTGATCAACATTCCTAGCGCACCTACCAACACTGTTTTGCGCGTCCGGTGTGGTGCCCCCGTCTAAGTTGCGGTCCTGCTCGATCAAGAAGCTACTTCATCTTGAAAAATGTCTTCTATCCCCAATTCAAAGAGCCGGGCAGCTCTGAAAGCTAGCTTCAAACTGGGATCGAATTTTCCTGTCTCAAGGGCGTTAATGGTCTGTCGAGAAACCTGTAGCTCATTGGCCAACTGAGCCTGAGTCCAATCCCGTTCTGCACGAAGTACCTTAAAGCGATTTTTCATCTGTACTTCCTATGACCAGCGATCATTACGGCCATGAAAGTCAGGCCCATCAATATGATGAGGTGGCTAATTTCCGGCTCGGAAGAAATAAGTCTTATGTCTTCCAGCAGTTCATAGCTAAGACCACACACTAATCCCACACCCAGTGCGAAGGCTGCGGCATCAAGAAAGATTTTTTGTTGCAGTTCATCCCACCCTCGCACGTTCCGTTTATTCATCACAATCATTCCAAAGCCAACTCCTAGATTGATGAGAACTCCAAGAATTGTTGGCAAAGTAGCGAAATCCCATATCAAGCGAGGGCCAAAAGCTGCCACGGCAAAGGACGCCAGCCAAGCAGCGGTCCAGTAGAGGTTACGGAGAGTGTTTTTCTTGATGTTTGTGGCGAAATCGTTGGAATCTGCCTTCAGTTTGTCCATGTGTTTAACTTCTTCGTTGTAATGTAAAGTAAACTTAACATATAGTAGTGCTTACAATTCATAAGGTCAAGTATACCTTACATCATGATTGGTAAACATGACTTATGTAGAGAGGAGGACTAGATTAAGGTGCCCAGAGCTATAGGATCCAGGGGTTTTCTTCGTGGAGGGCCACAGGAATTACTACGAGGGGCTTTGGGAACTTGCTATAGGCGATGGATCACACTGAGTTCTCTGGAGCTGGCTGTGTGTTTCTGGTAGCTAGTATGGATGGGCACTGGGTGGGTTGCGGGGGCTTTAAGCGCCTCA
>LWDU01040884.1_pt2 | contig 15089 bp, 14 predicted proteins | sample 727161 | NCBI WGS metagenome assembly LWDU01 (sample SAMN04566230, study PRJNA314399) | hydrothermal vent metagenome | isolation source: deep sea hydrothermal plume seawater | place: Mexico: Gulf of California, Guaymas Basin | collected 2004-07-11 | reverse complement strand
AGAAATCTCCGGCAAAAAAAGCTTCAATGCCAGGTCCCGCATCCATTGGGTCAATCTAATCAGCACGATTAATCTTAATAAGCCAACAAGACAACTTGCCCTGCCCCCTCGTTACCATGGCACCATGGTGACACGGATACTGACTAGCAATTGCCAGGCAGACCGATCTCGCATCCATTCCTCAAACCCATTATACTGAGCACTCATCCTCGTACATGGCACACCAGGAAAAAAGGCTGAGTAGTTGTCAAGCATTATCGCAAAAAGTCAGCAGCTGTCTGAACTCCTGTATTTATTGATGTTCTATAGCAAACAAAGTTGCTCCTTCAAGCAATACCCCTTGTCATCAATGATTAGCTAAAAACCATAAAAGGAAAAGTTGATGCTGAACTACTTCCGGTTTCCCCTCTTTTTTTTGGTCGATATACTGTTAACTTTATGCGCTTTTATTGGCATTGTTTTAGTCAGTATTCTACTGCTATTCTTTTATTGCCTATATCGTTTTATCTGGTTATTTTCTGGCGCTGCCGCTATTGCACGCCATAAACAGCGATTTAAACAACGCCAAAACAGACTATTACTGAGCGCTAAAAAACAACGTTCCGACTATTCCATGCATGCTGACCGTCAGGACATCTGCAAACTCATCAGCCACAACTGGATACTCAAGTGGTCAACGAACTTCACTACCTGCTCGGTCGTTGCCTACAAAGTCTTAATTTTGATAAAACCTTGTATATTCATGCTATTGTCACCGGAACTGACAGCGACTTATTAAACGCTGTCATCTCCAAACTGGTGAACGAAACGACTATACTGGATTAAATCCCCATCGAGTTAAGGACATGTCCATGCATTTTATTCGAAAATTTCTGGCTTCCCTCAAATCTGCCTTCGGTCGCGATAAAACCGCTCGCCGACAGGCTATCCTCGATAATGCAGAACTTAAACAGCTTAAAGCGGTCAAGCGAGTTCAGACCGAGCATGAAGTCGATCTTTTGAGAATAAAATTTACCGAACAACTCAAACGGGTCAAAGAGCGAGAAACGCAAACGACCCGAGACTACAAAGAGTTTCTTGCGATGATTGATGAAATGAAAAGTCAAATAGTCGAAGCTTATCCAGAGATGCCAAAAGTGATGGCACTGATCATCCATCAACACGCAAAACAACTGATCGATGACATGTGGAACAACCCAAATGAACATTTGCAAAATCAGTGCCGGGTGCGTTTCACCCGTTTCGTCAGGGTGGTTTATGATGATACGACTCAGGGGTTAATAACGGAACAGCATGGAAAAACCCCCGAAAATACCTTGAAACTTATAGAAAACATGGATACATCGTCATAAACCCCGATATTTTCACTACCCGATAACTTGCTATTAATGCTTACGCAATTGTCCCAACATAAGTTGTGCCCGTTTATCAGCGCCCGAAGGCAGTGCTGTGGTGTTTGCATTTATCCAGACATCAATATCATTCCATAGAACAGCGGCTTCAAGATCCCGTAGTAACAAATGGTAGCCATTCTTATAAAAAGCAATTATATGATGGTTTTCTGCTACATCCTTGGTTAAATTATGTAAAAACAGATACATGGGTTTCTTCGGGATTATTTCGTCTTTTTCACCATAAAGTAACAACGTTTTTGTTGAAATAAGGTTTGCAGTCGAGAGTGCATGATCCATTAAATTAGTTAGACCATAGAGCGTTCCTATACGGGTGGCTTTGATGACCAGCGGATCCTGATGTAATGCCTTTAACATTTCAATATTATCAGAGGGTTTAATGTGCAGATGCTTAGTCGTCAACGCCAGCCCGGGTGTAGTACGGGATAAAGTCCACAACAGCATATTTTGATACCAGGGCATGGTTTTCCTTCCCCATACTGCAGGTGCGACCAGGATGACGCCTGCTATGGGCAATTGATCATATTGAGAGAGGGTAGAAATGATAACTGCAGCGCCCATACTTTCGCCTAAAAGAAAAAGGGGAATACCTGGATGTTTGTTTCTGACTAATTGAATAAAACTTGCTAAATCAGAAGTATAGGTTTCTATACTTGCCCATGACCCAAAACCCAACGTATTACCAAAGCCTCGTTGATCGTAGGCATACGAAATAATATTTTGTTGACTGAAATAATTTCCGGGCTGTTGAAAGAAATTACTGTAATCATTAAATCCATGTAAAGCAATCAGTACATTTTTTATGGTCTGCTGGGACGGTGGCCATTTTTTTAAAGGTAATTCAGTACCTAATGTCCGGTTTAGACGTGTAAGTGAGTGGGTTGCAGGCCAGTAGGTTTGACAATAAAACCAGCAAGGGTAACTTGATCTTTTTAACAAATTTTTCTTTTTTCATTTCAAATAACTGTTCAGACTGACAGAAATCAATAACGCTATAGGGTCAAAACCATTAGGTTCTCATAGTGATTAATTGTTCCCTCCATTTTTGCATTCTAAATGCGGTTTCTACGCTCCTGCTGCCAGTCAGTGCGCAAAATTTTTAGATCGCATAATCATTGCACACGCCTAATTTCGTACCTCTTACAATTGGCCATCGACCAGAACAAGTCGATAACTTGCGTTAACCGATAAAAAGGTGTACGTTAGAAATCGCTGTAACCTGACTATTTTTCTTTCACCATAGTTCCCAAATACAGATATGTGGAGGGGTTATGCCGTTGCCTAGACAGTCATTTATTACCTGCCCCGATGTTCACAACATCAGTCATACCCGTTCAGGCAGGTGCATATCCTGCATTAGGCAAAAAACCCTTCAATACCATACGAAGGAATAAGGCCATGTCTGCTGACCCCCCCATTAATGTTGACCTCACACCGATAATTTTTTACTTTCTGGGTGTTATTCTGATTGTCGGTTTAATGATTGCCATGTCATGGGTGTTAGGCCAGAAACGACGTGAGCGAGCCACCGGACAGCCATTTGAGTCGGGCATCGTACCCGCCGCCAATAGCAGTGCGCAATTACGTTTCTCTGTACACTTTTATTTGATCGGCATCTTCTTTGTGATTTTTGATCTTGAAGCCGTATTTATCTTTGCCTGGGCTATTGCCTTTCGAGAATCCGGCTGGCCTGGTTTTATTGAAATTTTCATCTTTATCACGGTATTAGCAGCAGGTCTGGCTTATCTTTGGTTAGTCGGTGCTCTGGATTGGCGTACCGAAACTCAGAAAAAACAGTTAGCCTTACGATGGCGGGAGGATTCATGACCTGGAAATTTACCCCGGCTGAGCAGGAGCCAGACCCCAGACTTGCGCATAGAACCTACGATCAGGTTATTCGAGAAAATTTCTTGATGAGTAATCTGGAAGACATGGTTGCCTGGGGGCGAAAAAATTCGATCTGGCCCTTTAATTTTGGTTTGTCCTGTTGCTATGTGGAAATGGCAACAGCTTTTACCAGTCGTCATGATATCGCCCGGTTTGGTTCAGAAGTTATCCGGGGCAGTCCTCGTCAGGCGGATCTAATTGTCATTTCAGGAACGGTATTTAGAAAGATGGCACCTGTGGTGCAGCGCCTCTATGAACAATTGTTAGAACCTCGCTGGGTCATTTCAATGGGGTCCTGTGCCAACTCAGGGGGTATGTATGATATTTACAGTGTCGTTCAAGGGGTAGACAAATTTCTGCCCGTTGATGTTTATGTGCCTGGGTGCCCCCCTCGGCCCGAAGCTTTGTTACAGGGCTTAATGCTGTTGCAAGAGGCTATTGGCAATGAAAAAAGGCCACTGAGCTGGGTAGTCGGCGAACAAAAACCAATACCCCAAACGCCCCCCGTGAGTCATCGCGATACCCTACGCGATCAACGGATGCGAGCTAAAGAGTTAAGGAATCCTTTCCATATTAAATAGCTTGCGGATCGATTTCCAAGCCATAGCTGGGAGTTCAAATGTCAGAGAGTGTAACACTTGAAGCAACTAAAACAGATACCCCCCGTATCATACTGGAACTGTTTCAGCAGTTTGGTGAGCATGAGTTCTATATTCAAAAAACCCATGATGCAATACCCACGCTATGGATCAACCGGGAGTTAATTGCCGCCGTTATTCTTTTTGTTAAACAGGAAATCAAACAGCCGTATCCAATGTTATTTGATTTAACTGCCATAGACGAACGTGTCCGTGTACACCGTCAAGGTTTGCCCGCTGCCAGTTTTACGGTGATTTATCATCTGCTATCATTTGAGCGTAACAGCGAAATTCGTTTTAAAGTAGCACTCGACCTGGATGACTTAACCCTGCCCACCCTCTGTGATTTCTGGCCTATGGCAAATTGGTACGAACGTGAAGTATGGGATATGTTCGGCATCACCTTTACCGGCCATCCTAATCTGCGACGTATCCTGATGCCACAAAACTGGACGGGGCATCCCTTGCGTAAGGAACATCCGGCACGGGCAACCCAAATGCCGCCTTTCAGTTTATCCGATGAACTTCAGGATGAAGAACAGCAAGCCCTGCAATTTGTGCCGGAAGAATGGGGTATGCAACGTCAAAGTGCCGACAATGATTTTATGTTTTTGAATCTAGGTCCTAATCATCCCAGTGTACATGGCGTGTTTCGGGTGGCTTTACAACTGGATGGTGAAGAAATAATTAATGCGGTACCCGATATTGGCTATCACCACCGCGGTGCTGAAAAAATGGGCGAACGTCAATCCTGGCACACTTATATTCCCTATACAGACCGGATTGATTACCTCGGCGGCTCACTCAATAACTTACCTTATGTGCTGGCGGTGGAAAAACTGGCGGGTATTGAAGTGCCTGACCGGGCCAAAGTCATTCGGGTCATGATTTCCGAATTCTATCGCATCGCCAGTCATCTGTTGTTTTACGGAACTTTTGCCCAGGACGTGGGACAAATGTCACCCGTTTTTTATATGTTTGCCGACCGGGAAAAAGTCTTTTCGATCATCGAATCCATTACCGGTGCACGCATGCATTCAAGTTTTTTTCGTATCGGCGGGGTGGCAATGGACCTACCCTTGGGCTGGGACCGCCTGATCCGGGAATTTATCGCCTTTTTACCCGCACGTCTGAAGCACTATGACAAGATGGTGATGGATAACCGTATTCTGAAACAGCGCACACAAGGCGTTGGTGTGTATAACACGGAACAGGCTATAGAGTGGGGGGTCACCGGAGGTGGACTCAGAGCCACCGGTCTGGAATGGGACTGGCGCAAAATCAGACCCTATTCCGGATATGAATGGTTTGACTTTGAGATTCCAACCGGGCGCTATGGCGACAGCTATGACCGCTGTGCAGTGCGAGTCGAAGAACTTCGACAAAGCCTGAAGATCATCCAACAATGTGTGGACAATATGCCCGAAGGCCCTTATAAAGCCAGCCATGCATTAACCACACCACCCCCTAAAGATCAGGCATTGCATGATATCGAAACCCTGATCCAACACTTTCTTAACGTCAGCTGGGGACCTGTGATCCCCGCAGGCGAAGCCAGTGTCTGTGTGGAGGCAACCAAAGGTTTGAATGCCTATTATTTGACTAGCGATGGAAGCACCATGTCTTACCGCACCCGCATACGCACCCCTTCATTTCCACACCTGCAAATGATTCCGCTGATGTCAAATGGACTGATGATCGCGGATTTAATTCCCATTCTGGCAAGTATCGATTTTGTCATGGCTGATGTAGACCGGTGAGGAAGGTAATGAATGTCTAATGTATCCAAAGCGACAGAATTGAGCACTGAGGAAATTAACGAAATCAACCAGGAAGTTGCGCATTACAGCAATAAATCAGCGGCGGCTATAGAGGCTTTGAAAATTGTGCAAAAACATAGGCGCTGGGTGTCGGATGACAGCTTGAAAGGCATTGCAAAATTGCTGGACATGTCAGCCGATGAACTCGACGGGGTTGCGACTTTTTATAACCTGATCTACCGTCAGCCTGTTGGAAAACAAGTCATCCATTATTGCGACAGTATCAGTTGCTGGATGCTGGGCAGTGATCAAATCTGTCAACAACTGTCCGATAGTCTTGCCATCAAGGTAGGTGAAACCACAGTGGATGGCCAATATACCTTGTTGCCAATTGTTTGTCTGGGGGATTGCGACCACGCGCCAGTAATGATGGTTGGCGACACCTTGCACCGTAATTTGACTGTAACTGTCATTCAAAAAATGTTTAAACATTATGGATAAGCCACTGACCCAAAATATTGTCTCCGGACGTGATTATACAAACTTTCAGGAATACACCGAAACAGGGGGTTATCAGGGCTTGCGCACAGTGCTTAATGATTACTCGCCCGAACAGGTGCAGCAGCAGGTCAAGGACTCTGGTTTGAGAGGCCGGGGCGGCGCCGGGTTTCCAACCGGGATGAAATGGAGTTTTGTGCCAATGGGTGAGCAGGCGCCAAAACAAAAATATTTTGTGGTGAATGCTGATGAAATGGAACCGGGTTCATTTAAAGACCGCTTATTAATGGAAAAAGATCCCCACCAACTGATAGAAGGCATAGTAATCAGCGCTTATGCGATAGGGGCCAGTATTGCTTATATTTTTTTACGCGGTGAATACGTCGAAATAGCAAAAAGGTTACAAATAGCGTTGAAGGAAAGCTATCAAAATAATTTGATAGGTCACAATATTTTAGATTCTGAATACCATCTGGAAATATTTTTGCACACCAGTGCCGGTCGTTATATTTGTGGCGAAGAAACCGCTTTATTGAATTCTTTGGAGGGAAAACGGGCAATACCTCGATCCAAACCTCCCTTTCCTCAAATTTCAGGTCTCTGGGGATTACCGACTATCGTCAATAATGTTGAAACCGTCTGTAATGTTCCACACATTCTACGTAACGGCGCAGATTGGTATCAAAGCTTAGGCTTAGGTGAGAATAATGGAACCAAACTCTATGGCGTTAGTGGCCGTGTCAAAAACCCTGGTGCCTGGGAATTACCCTTAGGCACTACGGCCAGAGAAATTATTGAAGATAAGGCCGGAGGGATGCTCGATGACTATCAATTAAGAGGGTTTTTACCGGGTGGTGCATCCACCGACTTTTTGTTACCGGAACACCTTGATATCGCAATGGATTATGACGCAGTAGCTCTGGCCGGTAGCCGACTGGGTACCGGCACCTTCATCATTCTGGACAATAAAACCAATGTCGTGGCCATGGTTTTAAACCTGGAACGTTTTTTTGCCCAGGAATCTTGTGGCTGGTGTACCCCTTGCCGAGATGGATTACCATGGGTTGTCAACCTGCTAGAAGGCTTGCTAGCAGGTCAGGGTAGCGCCGAAGATTTGCAACGCTTATCAAAACTGACCCGTTTGCTAGGCCCCGGCAATACCTTTTGCGCGCTGGCTCCGGGAGCCATGGAGCCGTTACAAAGTGCCTTAAAATATTTCAGCGCCGATTTTGAGCAGTATTTGGCGAATGAACAGACTGTAGTATTCAGCTGATGGCTACCTTGCATATAGATGGTCAAGCATATCAGGTCAGCCTTGGCGACAACCTGCTCAAAACGGCATTAGCACTAGGGCTGGATTTACCCTATTTTTGTTGGCACCCTGCCCTGGGTTCGGTGGGTTCTTGCCGACAATGTGCAGTATTGCAATATCACAATGCCGAAGACAGCAAAGGCCGTCTGGTAATGGCCTGTATGACCCCAGTCAGCGATGGTTTAAGGATTGGATTGCAGGCCGCTGAAGCGCAACAGTTTCGCAGCGATATTCTGGAATTATTAATGACCAATCATCCGCATGATTGCCCGGTTTGCGAAGAAGGCGGTGAATGTCATTTGCAAGATATGACCGTGTTAACCGGCCATACTTCCCGACGCTTTCGAAGCTTGAAACGTAGTCATCAAAATCAGTATCTGGGGCCGTTTATTAATCACGAGATGAATCGCTGTATCGCTTGTTACCGCTGCGTTCGTTTCTACAATGATTATGCGGGTGGCGATGACCTGCACGTACTCGGCATACATAATAATGTCTATTTCGGTCGTCACGAACCAGGCGTGCTAGAAAATGAATTCAGTGGCAATCTGGTGGAAGTTTGCCCCACCGGTGTGTTTACCGATAAAACCTTAAGTCAGCACTATACCCGTAAATGGGATTTACAGGCAGCACCGTCAATCTGTATGCATTGCTCGCTGGGCTGTAATACCAGCCCTGGGGAACGCTATGGTCAACTCCGCCGAATTGTCAATCGCTACCACGGAGAGGTAAACGGCTACTTTCTTTGTGATCGCGGTCGCTTTGGTTATGATTTTGTCAATAGCTCTCAGCGTATCACCACAGCACTCATCAAACAACAAGCGCAGAGCGATCCTGAAATCATTACAAAACATTGGCGTAAGCTGTGTGTTGATCAGAAAATAATAGGCATTGCTTCTTCAAGAGCTAGTCTGGAAGCTAATTATGCCTTGCAGCAATTAGTGGGACAAGACAATTTTTACCAGGGACTGGGGTTACAGGAACTGTCCCTGATAAAACAGGTATTGGCTTTGTTAAAAAAGCCGCCGGCAACTATTGCCACACTAAAACAGGTTGAGTCAGCTGATGCGGTAATCATTCTCGGTGAAGACATCACTAATACCGCACCACGTCTAGCTTTGGCCGTACGCCAGGCCTTACGCAATGAGTCGTTCACATTGGCTAAAACACTGCAACTGGCACGTTGGCTTGATGCTGCGGTCAGAGAAGCCGCGCAAAATCAACACAGTCCTTTGATTATCGCCAGTTGTCATAGCACGCGTTTAGACGGTGTTGCCAGTGAGGTTGTCAGCGGTAACCCCGAAACCATTGCTCGTTTTGCTTTTGCATTGGCTCATCGTTTACATGGTAAATCGCCATCAGTCAGTGATTTAACCCCTGAGCAACAGTTGCAGGTCGAACGGGTTGCCAAGGTCTTGAGCAAGGCTCAGCGCCCCTTGGTAATATCAGGCACCGGAAGTCATAGCAGTGAAGTGCTGGCAGCTGCAGCTAACCTGATCAAGGCACTACCGGCATCGCATAAGATGATGTCTCTGGTTGTACCGGATGCAAACAGTATCGGCGTGGGCCTGTTTGACGGTTCGAGTTTTATCGAAGCCAAACAACGCATGGACAAAGGGGATATACACACTGTCGTGGTATTGGAAAATGATTTATATCGCCACGGTGAACACGCGGAAATCAGTGACTGGCTAGACAGTGTCAAACACCTGGTGGTGATAGATCATAGCCTCAACCCAACAGCCGAACGCGCTGAACTGCTATTACCCTCCGCATCCTTTGCTGAAACCGAAGGCACATTACTCAGCTCAGAAGGACGGGCACAACGGTTTTTTGCCGTGATGCCACTGAGCGATCAGGTTAAACATAATTGGCGTTGGCTGGCGTTGGCCGCTGCAGATAACTGGCAACAGTTTGATCAACTCAGCTTAGCCTGCTATCAGGCTATTGCTGAACTAGAACCGGCTTTAGCCATGACCCCGAATGCGGCTTACAGAGTACACGGCATGAAAATCCCCAGACAGCCTCACCGCTACAGCGGTCGTACTGCAGTCACTGCGGATATCCATGTCAGTGAAGAGCAACAGCCTCAGGATTTAAATTCAGCCCTGGATTTTTCAATGGAAGGTTCACTGGGTCATCGACCGCCCGCATTAAACCCGGGGGTTTGGGCACCCTCCTGGAATTCTAATCAGGCAGTTAATAAATTTCAGGATGAATCCGGCGATCACTTACGAGGCGGTGATCCAGGTGTCCGCTTATTCGACAAAGTGTATAAAGGTCGGTGGCACCCACCAGCAAAACCCCTCCCCCATCGTGAACCTTCGGAATTAGTCATCCAACCCCTGCATCATATATTTGGCAGCGAGGAGTTGAGTAACGGAGCATCGGCGATTAAGCAACGTTCACCCGATTTATATGTTGCACTAAACCCGGCTCAGGCTCAGGACTTAGGCATGCGCGATAATGACCCTGTAGCATTGCATAGCCGCTACGCTCAATATCATCTGCCACTAAAAATATTACCCGGATTGTGCACAGGAATCCTTGGATTACCGGTAGGATTGCCCGGTATGCCAGTAATTGAGGGTGGTACCACAGTGAAATTACACAGGCTGAATAATGGTGAGGCCGGAAATGACTGAGCCAATCAATCAAATAGGAACCTGGATAGATATTATCGGTATTTTAAGTTCGGTGATGTTGGTCGCAGCGCTTTTGATTTGGGTCGAACGCAGAATGATCGGCATCTGGCAAGATCGATTAGGCCCTAATAGATTAGGTCCATTGGGCTTGATGCAAGTCGCTGCCGATATGATCAAGATCTTCTTTAAAGAAGACTGGATCCCACCTTTTGCAGATAAAGCCGTTTTTGTTTTAGCACCAATGATCATAATGGTCACTATTCTCACTGCCTTTGCGGTGGTGCCATTTGCACCGGGCATCGGTATCATCGATTTCAATTTTGGCCTGTTATATTTTCTGGCCCTATCATCTCTCTCGGTCTACAGTGTGGTACTCGGTGGTTATGCATCCAATAATAAATATGCACTATTAGGTGCGGTACGTGCGGCAGCCCAAACCATCAGTTATGAAGTTTTTATGGCCTTGTCATTGATGGGCGTAGTGATGCTTTCTGGCACATTCAATCTTCGAGACATCGTCGAAGCACAACGTAATGGCTGGTTTTGTCTGTCTCAATTTCTTGGCTTGTTTTTATTTATTGTCGCCGTAGTCGCTGAAAGTCACCGTACCCCCTTTGATCTGCCTGAAGCCGAACATGAGATCATTGCAGGGTTTCATATTGAATATTCTGGCATGAAATTTGGCATGTTCTTTATTGGTGAATACCTGAGTGTCACGCTCAGCTCAGCCATGATTGTCACGTTGTTTTTTGGTGGATGGCTGGGGCCGGAATTCCTGCCTCCATTGTTCTGGTTTTGTTTCAAAACTTCAATCTGGATACTTTTTTTTGTTTTATTAAGAGCCTCACTTCCAAGACCCCGTTATGATCAGTTAATGTCTTTTGGCTGGAAGTTTATGCTGCCTCTGGCTTTGATCAATCTACTGGTCACAGGTGGCTTGGTATTGTGGATGGAGAGTTGATAATGAATAGCTTCAAACTATGTATTGATCTGATTTTAAGTCAATTTCAAACCCTGGGAACGGTCCTGCAACATACCTTTACTAAGGCAGATACTGTCGAATACCCCGAACAGCAAGTTGCGTTGTTTCCGCGGTATCGGGGGCGTATCGTGTTAACCCGTGACCCCGATGGGCTTGAGCGTTGTGTTGCCTGTAATTTATGTGCGGTGGCCTGTCCCGTTGATTGTATTGCATTGCAAAAAAGTGAGGATCAGGAAGGACGCTGGTATCCAGACTTTTTCCGGATCAATTTTTCGCGTTGCATTATGTGCGGATTTTGTGAGGAGGCTTGCCCGACCTATGCGATTCAGTTGACACCAGACTTTGAAATGTGTGAATACGACAGACAAAGCATGGTGTACGAGAAAGAGGATTTACTGATTGATGGCACCGGTAAATACCATGATTATAATTTTTACAGGATTGCCGGCAAAAGTATTGCTGGCAAGGGCAAAGGAGAAGCCGAAAACGAGGCGCCCCCCATTGATGTCAAGACCTTATTACCTTGATTTTCATGATCAGACTTAGACACCTGCTTCCGGCGTATTTTTGTTTAGCCGCACCTACAACCATAAAGAGAGGATGACGCTATGGAATCCCTACTGATTTATGTCGCAGCCAGCGTTGCTATCATTTCAAGCGCTATGGTGATCACTCAACTCAATGCTGTTCATGCGTTGTTGTATCTAATTTTGTCATTACTTGCCGTTGGTATCATTTTTTATTTACTGGGTGCGCATTTTGCTGCAGTTCTTGAAGTCATCATCTATGCCGGTGCAATTATGGTGTTATTTGTATTTGTGGTCATGATGTTAAATTTGGGTAATGCCACGATAGCACTGGAGCAATCCTGGATTAAACCGAGGATGTGGCTGGGACCATCCCTGCTAGCTGTTATTTTATTAAGTGAACTCATTCTGATGTTCAGTCAGGCTGTCAGTGTCACCGCGATTAATCTGGTTGATGCCAAACAAGTGGGTATTTTATTATTTGGACCTTATTTGCTCGCCGTAGAACTGGCTTCTATGTTGTTGCTGGCCGGATTAATCGGTGCCTATCACCTGGGTCGACGACAAACTAAAGCAAACAAGGAGACATAAGGGATGAGTGCGATTCCTATGGAACATGGTTTATTTCTGGCTGCTGTACTATTCAGCATCGGTCTGATCGGTATACTCGTTCGTCGCAATCTCATGTTCATGCTGATGTCGGTCGAAATCATGCTGAATGCCGCCGGTTTGGCATTTATCATCGCCGGTTCTCGATGGGGACAGGCTGACGGGCAAGTGATGTTTCTGTTAATACTGACCTTAGCTGCTGCCGAAGTCGGGGTTGGACTGGGGTTAATTCTGCAGATCAATCGACGACATCGCAGTCTTGACGCTGATGTCTTGAATCAGTTGAAAGAGTAGGAGATACCAAGTGTTAACCATGACTATCCTGATTCCAATATTGCCATTGCTAGGGTTTCTGATACTCGTTCTGGCTCAGCAGTATTTGTCCGACCGCAGCTGTGCTGTTGTAGGCGTCGGCTCGGTTGCTGTATCAGCCATACTGGTTTCCATCCTCGCATATACTTATTTTGGCAAGACTGCAGAGCCTTTGAGTCAACACCTGTGGAACTGGATGTCAGTAGGCAGTTTTGAGGCCGAATTTGGCTTTTACATTGATGCGCTGACCTTAACCATGATGTTGATCATTACCGGAGTGGGTTTTCTGATACATCTGTACTCAGTGGCTTATATGGCGGGGGACCCGGGGTTTGCCCGTTTTTTTGCCTATATGAATTTATTTATTTCGGCTATGCTGATTCTGGTTATGGCCGACAATCTTGTCATGTTGTTTCTGGGTTGGGAAGGGGTGGGACTCTGTAGTTATTTACTAATAGGTTTCTGGTATGAAAAACCGGAAAATGGCTATGCTGCACGTAAAGCTTTTGTGGTGACCCGAATAGGTGATACGGCAATGATGCTCGGTTTATTTTATCTGTATCGTGAACTCGGTTATCTGAATATACAAGCCATGTTGCAACAGGCCGTTAATAGTTGGCCGGTAGGCTCGGAGCCTGCATTTTGGGCAGCCTTGCTATTACTGGGTGGAGCAGTCGGAAAATCAGCGCAACTGCCATTACAAACTTGGTTACCTGATGCCATGGCCGGACCCACGCCTATCAGTGCCTTAATTCATGCAGCGACCATGGTGACAGCTGGAGTTTATTTAATTGCCCGCACTCACCCCTTATTTATTCTGGCACCGGATGTGCAACACTGGGTTGCAGTGATCGGTGCAACAACATTGATTATGTCTGCCTGTTCGGCCTTAACTCAAAGCGATATAAAAAGGGTGCTGGCATATTCCACAATGAGTCAGATTGGTTATATGTTTCTGGCACTGGGCGTTGGCGCCTGGTCACCTGCCATCTTTCATTTAATGACTCATGCTTTTTTTAAGGCACTGTTATTTCTGACTGCAGGTGCAATTATTCTGGCCGTGCATCATGAACAGAATATTTTCAAGATGGGGGGGCTATGGCGCCATATGCCAATGACTTCCACCCTGTTTTTAATAGGCTCTTGTGCACTGGTGGCACTGCCCTATACTTCAGGCTACTATAGCAAACACGAAATTCTTGTCGCCGCACATCAAGTCCACATTGGCTTCTGGTTGGCCGCTGTCATCGGCGCATTATTAACTGCAGTCTACACGACAAGGTTAGTAATCATCACTTTCCTGGGGCCTCAGAATACCGAAGTTCACGAGCGACGTGAAGCTGTGCTTATGGTGCCTCTGATCATTCTGGCAGTGCTGGCATTATTTGGCGCCCACTTACAACTCCCACTAGCACCGGTTTTTGAACCCGCTAAGTTAGAGCCCCTGCAACACGCGGGGCTAACCCGGTTTATTGAGGGTGTGGTACCGTTTATCGGTATTGCTATCGCTTATTTTTGTTACTATGAAAAACCCCATCTGGCGTTCATCAAACAACGCCTTACCCCATCATCTGAATTAATCGAAAAGAGTACCTCTGTCCAGCAGTTTTTTGCTACAGGCTGGGGCATGGACAGCTTATATGATAAGACGCTGGTTAATCCTTTCAAAGCATTGGCTACTATCAATAAACAGGATGCTGTCAATCATATCGTCACAGCGGTTGAGCGACTTAGCAAACATGGCTACAACATACTGAGCTGGACTCAAAATGGCCAGTTGCGACGTTATGGCTGGGTGATGGCCTGTGGCGCGGTGATTATGATCGGTATAGGTGTATTCAGATGATATTGCTAATCCTGATTATAGTGTTATTACTAGGTGGCTTATTGTGCTGGTATGCCGAGCAGTGGGATTCGTCCTGCTCTAGATTGATAGCCCTGGCTGCGCTATGCATTGATGCCTTTCTAATCATTTTATTAATACTGACTGTCGACTCCATCAGTATGCCACAACGTCCAGAAAGCACTAACTGGCTGGTACAGATACAGTTTAACTGGATACCCCGGTTTGGCATAAGCTTACATCTGGCACTGGATGGTTTAAGTCTATTACTGATAGCGCTAACAGTAGTGCTAGGCTTCATCGCACTCAGTAGTGCCTGGACCGAGATTACCGAAAAAGTTGGTTTTTTCCATTTCAATTTGCTCTGGACGTTAGCCGGCGTAATGGGCGTTTTTCTGGCAATGGATTTATTCCTGTTTTTTATCTGCTGGGAAGTCATGATCGTGCCGATGTATTTGCTGATCAGCATTTGGGGGCACGAACAGCGCCACTATGCAGCAATAAAGTTTTTTATATTCACCCAGCTCAGCAGTTTACTGATGTTAATAGCTATCGTCGCACTGGTTTTCACCTATCGCATCGACAGTGGCGTGTTTAGTTTTGACTATTTTGATTTGCTCCACACCTCCTTTGGTAGCGATAACGGTTTTTGGCTGATGCTGGG
>LWDU01000664.1_pt1 | contig 15090 bp, 32 predicted proteins | sample 727161 | NCBI WGS metagenome assembly LWDU01 (sample SAMN04566230, study PRJNA314399) | hydrothermal vent metagenome | isolation source: deep sea hydrothermal plume seawater | place: Mexico: Gulf of California, Guaymas Basin | collected 2004-07-11 | reverse complement strand
GGAGATGATATGAGTACAGATGATTATATAGTTCAAGACGATCAGTTCTTTATTCAGGATGATATAGATTGGGAAGATCCTGACGTTATTGCTGACGTTTTTAATCAAACAGATACCAGACTTGATAAGATTGTTAACAAGCTTGAAGACTGGCTATTTGGTAATCCTATGATCCTTTTCTCTAAAGTCTTCATAGTGTTCTTTGCTATCTTTCTTGCTGGTCATATAGCTAGGTGGATAATGTAGTGGCAGCTTTTGAAGATTTTTATGTTGTGGAGTATAGGTATGCTGTGAAGATTCCTATGACGCAAGCAAATAAAAACTCTGTGCCAACAGCAGTTTCTACAGCTAATAGTATTTGTGAAAGGGTGCATGGATTTAGGCCTAACAATTGGGCTGCGAGGATTTTTAAGTATTCGACAAATGATGGGGTTGTAGGTGTCGAGGAAGAATATTTCTATAACCCGCATGGTGCAACTGTAAGAAAAATAGATGCCAATTGGGAAGACCATTTGGAACTTATCAACAAGGAGAAAGAAAATGAGTGAAATTACGGTCTCACTAGGTGAGGCAGAAGTAGAGATTGATCATGCGGCATTAGCTCAGAACCTAATGGAATATGCTACTGATACAATTGCTGAAGTAGCCAATGAAGCAATTGAACATTATGTGTCATACGAAATGGACATATCTGAGATGGTACATGATGCTGTAAGTGATGCTATAGGAGATTCTGTTAGTAGCGCGATTGATTCTCTATTGGATGACGTTACTCCTAGTAGTCTTTGTGGTTTGGGTTCATCCTTTAGAGATGCTATTGAGACAGTAATAATACATCATATTGATATGAAGGCAGCCCTTATCAATAACTATGCGATTGAAACAAGTGGTGGAATCAATCGGTTGGTTCAGGATGCCATGAAGAAGGAAATGGTTGTGAATATTTCCTTTATCGATAAGCAGCCGGCAGAAGTTGTTTCTACAGTAGGTGAAATCGGTGGAGTTGAAAACACTGAGGAACTTATTGGTATGGATGCTGCTAAAGACTTACTTCCAGGACCGGTTGATGAGATTAACACAAGGAGTGAAAATGTATAGTAAAGAACAGATCAATAAGGCCTTCAAGGACAAGGTTATTATTGACGATGGCCATACGTTGATTGATCCAGAACATTATGTTGGCTTCGATGTTACACATATTACGGAAACACATAAGTCGGATTTTAGTAATCCGAAGTACACAATCTTTACTGATGGAGTTCCTGTAGAGGAAATGACAGCGGTCTACAATTTGGATTTCTTACGAATGATTGTTCATCAGTTGGGTTTGGATTGCAATGAGAACTATATGGGTAGAGGTTTTCAAGCCCATGAGTATTGTCGTAAACTAAGGGAGTTTGCTGATGTCTCTGGATAGAACATTAGAGGGTAGAAGGATCAGGCTTATTTCTACTAATGATCCTTACACAAAGTTAGAGAAGGGTGACTTGGGAACTATCAAATGGGAACGCCTTGATGATTTATGGGGCGATGATGTTGTGAGTGTAAAATGGGATTCAGGTTCTTCACTGAGTCTTATTAGAGGTAGGGATGCTTTTACTATTCTTCCAGAAGGAGAAGAAGCGGAGTGATACATATTGGAGCAAGAGTTAAGGTCATTGATCAAGATATAACTGGGACTGTTGTTAGATATGATACTGGCAACAAGCTTGTTGTATTAGATGATGACAGAGATGAGTGGCGTTTTGATATAGAGCCAGAAGGTGAAGAAGGTGTTCTTATTTACCGTCAATCGGAAGTTGAGAAAATAAATGGAAACTAAACTGGCAGGACATTGTGGTGTGGATTCAGGACAGATAATGGTCATTGATCCATGCTATGCGTTCAAGGATGAGTTTGATGATACGAATGGTAACTATCGTAATGTGTGTAATATCTCATTAGGTGATGACGGTTATGGAGAGTTTCCGCTACCAGCTAATGGTTATACTGGAAATATTGGCGTAGTCACAACTAGCGGCTATGGTGATGGTGAATATCCTGTGTATGTTGATACTAATGGTGAAGGTAGAGTAGTTGCTCTACACATTTACTTTGATCAGCCTCCAGATGATGTTTCATCGTTGGATTATGATAGGGAGGATCTATATGCCTAACTGGTGCAGTAACGTATTGAACATGTGTGGTCCTATTACCTCTATAGATAAGTTTATGGAGGACATAACGAAAGTACCTAAAGAACCAGAGGATGGTATTACTTCTGGTATGGGAAATGATTATGAGATTTTAGAGAGTCTAGTTCCTATACCTTCAGGCCTAAAAGATGTTACTTCTAGGTTCGGTACTATTACCGATGATGATCCAGATAAGGAGAAGAAGCAAGAGAACCTACAAGAGCATGGTGCTGTTGATTGGTATGAATGGTGTATTGCCAATTGGGGTACTAAGTGGGGTGATTGTTCAACTCACTTTGTTCAAGAATGTTTAGTTCAAGAAGATAGCAATGAGGATAATCTAAAGAAGGTGATGCTTAGATTTGATACTGCTTGGTCACCTCCTATTGAAGGAATGGATGTTATTGCTTCTAAGTATCCTGACATTATGTTTGACCTAAGGTACTGGGAACCCGGTATGGGTTTTCAAGGCTTTAAAATATATGGTAATGGTGAAGGCAAGAATGAAGCATCTATGGATTATATGGAAGATGCTGATACTGTTTATGACCAGATGGATTATATGTATGATGATTATTGCGAGAAGGGATATGAGTAAATGTACCTTTCTAACTATCCCCCAGGTGTAACAGGAAATGAATATGAAATAGCAGGACCAGATGATGAATGGGAGTCGGAGCATTACTGTGAGAAGTGTGAGAAAGATACTATATTCAGTTGTTAATCATTTCAGAAGCAGCGATCTGGTATATGTGGGGAGTGTGATTCTGATATTGATCTTGGTTATACTGATGACGATATTGATTGGGAGGACATAGCAGAACAGAAAGCGGATTTAGAAAATCATAGAATAGAGATGGGATGGGATTGATGGACATACAGGAAATGCTGATAGAGAAATACCTGTTTACTAAGGCGCCGGCTGGACCTCATCATAATCCTGAGTGGTTATGTATTGAGTGTAAGGTAACGCTAGAAGGCAAGTATGACTTCTATCCTTATTGTATATTCTGTAAAGTGAATCGTCATAAAGGGTTGCATGCCTGCTATTACTATAGAAAGGATGAAGACGGAGACTGTGAAAATATAGAAAAATATAAGGAATGGGTTGTCAATAAGAAAAAGGAGATGCAGTAATGCATATACCGGCAACAAGAGAAATAGTGTGTACGCCTGATGACAGTAGTGTCATCAAGGAGATGCGTATTTATGTAAAACAAGGTAACGATAATATTTCATCTGCGAGCGTAGTATTTGAGTCAGGGGCAGAATACTATTACCCGGCATTGGATAATAATACAATATCTCAATGTTTGTTTGCGGACTCTATTGGGTCCACTTTCAATAAACTGGTAGCGCAGAATGATAGGATTCGTTACAGTAAGTTGAGCTGATTATGAGTCAGAGATCGGGAAATACAAGGAGGAATATTAAGCCAGAGTTAAAAGATAAGGTGCGCAAACGTGATGATTATACATGCAGGATGTGTTTGAAAGAAGTTGATGAGTTGAAAGATCAACTACAAGTTCACCATATTAGGCCAGTAGAAATGGGAGGCAGAGATCGGTTTAAAAACCTGATTAGTTTATGCAATATTTGTCATAGGATAGTACATAAAGATGTAGAGCGGTATATAGTTCCTATGCGTAAATATGTTGATTTGCTAAATCAAACAGGTCAACGCCACACGATAGATTCTATAGAGAAAGGTTATTACGTTGACCAAAAAAGATAATATAACTCCGAAGGATGCAGCAAAGATATTAGAAACTTCAATGAGGGAAGCATATCTTACTGGTCTCGAGATGATACAAACATTTTCATTTGGTGAGTATCGAGATGTAGAGAGTGCTTTAGATATTTCCGAAGAGAAAGCGGGGTTAGTGTTAGGTTCTCTATTGAGTCATACAAAGAACATATTTGAATATGCTTCTGATAGTATGGGGCTATCTGCTAAGGAAGTGATGCGTGGTTATTCATATTACTTTTATGCAAACGTCTTACCGGATATGGAAGCCATGTTTAAAGAAGCTGGTAATTTAGCGGAAGAGTTAAAGGAGGAAGATGATGGAAGTGGTTGACAAGGTTAAAACCTTCTCGCAACCTGAGGAACATGTTGTTGATATGGCAAAGCGTAGTCTCGAGAAGCCAGAAGATTTTGGTTATTGGGGCGATGCTGATATGTTTAATACATGGGGATGGGCAGGTATAGACTATCATAGGGATAGTGGAATACTTGATCATGCAAACTATCAGGCTTTTCATAGGGATATTGTACCCGATTACATTGATCATTTTTCATCAGAAAGGATGAATCATTGGGCGGTGGGATGGGTTGAAAGGACAATTGTAAAGGTTCTCGTCAATGACGAGGATGGTATCATCTTTGAGAACATTACTGATGCGTTTTGTAAGACAGTTGAAGTGTTGGATTGTTTGCAAGAGTATGCTGTCTTGGATGACGAACTGTATTGCGAGATGGAATGGAAGAAGAATATTGATATCCTTGAAGACTCATCTCCACCTATGGTTAGTAGAAAAGATTCAGGGTGGGGTGAGAAACTATTGAGTGAACTCCTGGATATGAATGTAGAGATGGTTCCTGATGCAGATTGTTACCCATCAATTGAGGAAATAGTAGAGGCTGCTTACAACATTAACCTCGTCAGTAAAGATCATGAGGAAGAATGGCTGGAGTTTTGCTTTGATCATGATATGATAAAGCCTGCAGTCTTTCTAAAGCAGCAGGTTGATGGACAAATTGGAATGAAGTTTTGACCGGAAAGAATAGGTAGCACATGGCAGGAATACAGTTAGATATAACACAGACACTGACACGAAAAGAAGTAATGGAAGCGAGAGAAGAGGATGCGAAGGAAATAAGATCAGGCAAAATTAAAGTTAAGACCGTTAACAAAAGAATAGTAGAAGGATACAACTTAGCATGAAGATTTTCGGAAAGTCAACTAAGGTAGCTTATGGCGAGATGGTGTCTGTGGAGAACATAGTTGTTCATCCTCAGAGTACTAACCGCGATCCAGTTGTTATGGAAAAGTTGAAGAAAGTTACTCCATTCCTTACTATTTTGAGAGAAAAGGGTATGACCTATAAGGAAATAGCAGGAATTCTTGAAGTTTTGACAGGTATGGATATTCCTGATCATAGGGTCCGTAACTATATTGTCAAGGCAAATCCTCAGGTAGTTCGTGTTACTATTACAGATAGGGAAGATGATGGGGCTTGATAACATTCCATATGTATATCCTTGTATTGCAGAAGGATTACAACCAGAAGATGAACAGATTGATTGCACCTCCAACATAGACAATAACAAGTGCCCCTGGCATAGGGAAATGGTTAATGCTGGTATGGCTATGTATGGTATGCTTGGTACTCCTTGCTGGTTTAGAGGTAAAGCTGGGAACTACATGTTAAATGAATTGGCAGCGCATGGCTATATGACACCGAAGGATGATTGGGGTGAAAACCTAACATTCTATGGTGATTGGGATCCTGCGACTAATTCAAGGGAGACTAATGAAGAAATATTGAGTCCACAAGGCTGTTTGAGATTGGCTGAATGGATGTCAAGACATGCAGAAGCTTATGCCAGTATTACTGAGATAGATGCTGTTGATGAAGCAGAAGATGTTGACATGAAGTCAGTAATGGAACAGTATCGTTATGCTATTAATTGGTTGAAGTTTGTCGCACCTTATGGAGGTTCAAAAGTATGGTACTAAAAAATGAATGGATAGACATTAAATCTTGGTCACAAAAAGCTTTATGTAAAAATTTGGACACAGAGCACTTCTTTCCGAAACGTGGAGAAGCTACTAAGCCAATTAAACTCATTTGTGGTGCTTGTCCTGTAGTAAAACCATGCCTTGAATATGCTATTAAGAATAGTGAAAAGTTTGGGGTGTGGGGTGGAACTTCAGAAAGAGAAAGAAGAAGAATACGTGGTATGCGTATGCGTCAAGCACAAAAGGGAATAACTCTTCCCTTGAGTAGCTTGATGATCATGTGTGGCATAAATGTTTCTTCTTTGAAAGAATCACAGTTGGAGCCATTTTCTGGAGAGGATGACTTCTACAGATGAACGTAAGGATGCTAAACTATGAACAGTAATGAAATCGTATCGTCTACAGAGGAAAAGAAGAATGATACTGAAAATATCAACAGTACTACTGCTGGCTATGGCTGGTTCGTTTGTCAATGCGGATGTAATAAGCGATGGAACTGTTTATCACGATGGTCCTGTAATCACTGCAAGTGTTGTCCCAACCATAAAGACTATGGAGACTATGGTTACTACACTTACTACTACAAGCACAACTATACAGAATGCCATTGGTGTGACGCATGCCTCAAGCGTAGAGTCAGAGGTTGGACTTATCCCTCAAACTACTATTGTTGCAACTACTTCCATTCCCGTTATAGTTCCTAATGGTTTTGATATGGATGGTTTTGATATGGATCGCCATCAGCGGGACTTAAACTATCTCGATCAGTGGGATGCGGAACAGAAAAGAAAAGCTGGAATAGTTAGTGGGGAATGTCCTATTGATAGAAGTTGTCATGGGGATGAGGAAATATGGCTTAGTCATTTGCCTACTTTGGGAGAGTTGATTGATTCATACTTTGAACCAGATGACAGGGAGTTTTTTACATGGCTAGCTTATTGTGAATCTAGCGGAGATCCGCTAGATATTTATAGTAGTGCTATTCACGAGACTTCTAAAGCAACGGGATGGTTTCAGCATCTACCTAAGTTTTGGGAAGAGCGTTCTGTAAAAGCCGGCTTTGAGGGTTTTCCTATCGATCATCCTGATGCTAATGTTGGAGTAGCGGCATGGCTATTTTATGAAGATGGTGGTGCAAAGCATTGGAAGGCATGTACTAAGAGATACCTACGAGAGACACTTGATACGTTGAAGGAGGAATTTGATAGTGGAGATTAGAGAGGTTGCCATAAATGAATAAACCGCATATAGGCCAGAGAACGATGTATAACTCAACAGTTAGGTGCCCTGAATGTTTTAGAGTGTTTGATTTGATGAATGAAGTGGATGCTCAGGAATATTACTATGGACACGATTGTGAGGAAGTGTGATGAATGAGTTGATTGATAGCAATGAGTTCACTGAAACATATGAAACCGATATGGGTATTGTTACTGTCTGGAAGAAAGATGGTAAATCTCCAGATGGAGTTAGCGGCAAAGAGGGTTCTAGCAGGATGGTTTATTGCGATCCTGAACCTGTACAAATGACGTTGAAAAGGAAGTACAGGAAGTCCTGAATAGATACATAACGTCGTGTATATTATGCACAGGGTAACAAATAAATTATCGTAACGATAATATCATAAAGGAGTATGTAATGGGTTATTATGTGAGCATCGATTCTAGTACTTTTGTGCTAGAAGCGAAGTATTATGATGAGGCATACAAAGCGATGTGTGCTTTGAATTTATTTGACACAATCAAGAGGGGTGGGTCTTACAATAAGGATAAATTGTCTGGTGTAGTGACAGAGAATAAGTGGTTCTCTTGGATGTCACCTAACTATCCAGAGACACTAACAACAGCTAATGTGATCATGGTACAGAGCTTAGTGGTTATGATAGTAAGACTGGTCAAGAGGATTTATTTCTTGAGGCTTGTTGTCCTTGGGCTTCGGGGGAGATTTATTGGAGAGGAGAAGATGGTGATAGGTGGATGGATAACTATGATCGTGTAACTGTCAGGAGATATTCACCAGATGATAACTGGATACATAATAAGGATTATTGTGGTGCTATGGGGGAAGCAGAAGATTTTGCTGCATGGAGAGATAATATGAGAGACGAGATGCGAAAGAATAGGGAGGCAGATAATGTCGAAGCCTGAGAAGGAATACCTAGAGGAACAGTTAAACATATTGAAGGGAGCAAAGATTGTAGATGCTTATGTAGATGAGACTAGCGATAACGGTTGGCCTGAGTGCTGGCCTGTTTTGATTATTGATATGCCTAGCAATGTTACTGATAAAGCAACAGGGCAGCAGATCAGAGCAGAAATTATGATTGCACAGGATGAAGAATGTAATGGACCCGGAGTCATTTTAGGACTCCATGAGATTAAGGAAATGACTAATGCCTGAGCCACGTACATCACAAGACCTTTTCAACAAGGTTGCCGATATCATTGATTTCACACCAGAGAAGTACAACCAGGGTGTGTGGGGTAATGCTGGGACTAAGTATATTGGTATTGATCCGGCATATATTGAGTGGGATGATATTAGTTTTGAGCATGATGAACTTGATGTCGCAGAAAAGGATTTACAGGAATCGACTAGAGTAGATGATGCTTGTGGTACACAAGCTTGTGTAGCAGGTTGGGCCTGTTTATTGTCTGGTATGCATCCCACTATGGTTGAAATGGAGTTAGATGATGAACCTAACAGGTGGGGTGGCAGTATCATTAATAGGATAGGTTCCAGCATAACCGACCTCTTTTCTAAGAAGTTGGGTTTCAATTACAATGTGATGTGTAATATGCCTGATGTTGAGACGCCTTATTATGAGGGTACTGGCAGGCAGTTACAGATGGAAGATATTGAGAGTGATGACGGGGTTGCTATTGGTGGCAATATCTTCTATCGTCCAGACTTTACGGGAAGGGTGTTGTTGGGCCTCAATCGTGATGAGGCGCAAACATTGTTTGATGGAGATTGCACTTGGGAAGCGGATGATCTTCGTCTAATTGGTAAGGGTGAAGACATTGATAATATTATGGCTGAAAGGTGGGGGGAGACGAGGTGCGATGGATGTGATGAATTCAACGATAATTGCATCTGTGATGACTAATGGATGATAAATGGACAGGTGATGCTAAAGACGTAGAGTATGTTTATGCTAAATACAAGGTCCCTCTTGGCTTTGGAATAATGCCACAGATATACAATGCGATGGTTCATTTGGATTCCTACACGGAGGAAGAATTAAAGGATATGAGTGATACTGAGCTTCTACAAATGTGGGTAGATGCTGTATTGGATAATCAGATAGATAATGATTGGGAACGACTAGGAGAAATAGGAGAGCGTCCATGAGTTGGACACATGGATATTATGGGGGGATGAAAGCAAACCCATCACAGATGGATAGTTGAGTTCTCTATTGCTCAGGCTCAGGATTATGCTTCAACGCCAGAGTTGAGAAAGAGTCTTCAAGACTTGGTGTATAGCATATCCGAAAGCATTCTGCACAATGATAAGATAAGCAAGATGTATCATGATTCCAAAGGTAAAGGAGCAATCAATGCTGAATAGTAAGCGTTTCGATATTGTAGGTGACTGCCCTCGTTGTGGTGAGCATTCAATAGTTCATCCACAGGTTCTAAATGCTTTGAGTAGAACAACAAGGGGGGATAATGATGAACCTGTTTATGTCTGTTCTCCATGTGGATCAGATGAAGGAATGATGGAGTATTTCACAACAGGATGCCAGCCTCAAAGCGAATGGCCTATTGCTAAGAGACAGTATGAGTTTGAATTTGATAACNNTAGAAGAAGAAATGTATGAGTGTTCAGTCCTCTCATATGAAGATGTAACTGATGATCCGGATGGTGGCTACTAATGCTAATTCAGAACCTGGAATACACACCTGCTAATCAAATGGTAATAGCGGCTTTTGTGGATCGGATTGAAGGTGGTGATACATGGTATTACCATTTGGCTACCGATGGTCTATCCAACATAGGCACTATATTGTCAAAGCAATATGATACTTATGATTCTGCCGTATATGGAATGAATGAACGTATTCTAGCAATGTACAGCTAATCGTATAGTCGGGGGATAAGTATAGTTACTGTTAGAGAGAGAACACATAGTAACTATCCCCCTCGCTCCAGTGGTGGAACAGGCATACACAGAAGACTTAAAATCTTCCCTCTGAATAAGAGATAAGGGTTCGAATCCCTTCTGGAGCACAAGAAGTATTTACTTCGTAAAGGCAAATAAACCCCCCGAGACACACTAAACGGAGCCAAAACCTGCAACGTCTACTGGGTATATAAGATGCTCACTATATAATGCTTGGGATTCTCTAGGTAAGAATTTAGATGAATCCTAAAAAAATTTGTCTTGTTTGGAATAGAACTAAAGGAATTCATAAATAATAAAACTTTTTTATACTTGTGGGGAACTAAATGCACCCCCTATAATGTCTCACTATTAATAATAAACTGAGGTAATAACAGATACCGGCTAGATAAATAAATGTTATTTATTATTGACTTATTTGGGGGGCTGGGAATATCTCCTATCTTTAACAGTAATAGTGTCTCTCTAGATATTCTCTAATAATAATGGGCACATGAAGATCATCGCAATAATCCGGAAGATTAACGGATGCAGATAAGTCCAACCATTTGGCGTTGACTTTAGTCTTGATGTAAAGCTATTTGCAGATGGGGTTGATGAATATCCCCCATCCTTTCCGTTAACTTTGGCTCCAAGTTCTGCCTCCAGCCTTTACCGTTAGTGGACTACACGCGTGTAACTTGGTATTACAATCGCCGGCATCTGGCGTTACGTTTGAGCTGCGACATTTAGGCGTATTAAATAACGTTAATAAATAACGATAATTTTGGCGGTCGCCGGCTAGGGATACATAACTGCATTATATAAACGGGTATTATTAATAATAATTATTATCGTTACTTTTGGGGGCACTCAATATCGTTAAGAAATAACATTAATTTTTGCGGGTGCAAGCCCTGCGGGTGCCTCCGGCACACCCGTCAATATTATCGTTAATCTGCGGGGGTGAAGCGTGGGGATATATAAACGGGTTGTATAATAACAAATAGGTAACGGTAAATCATGTGGATTATAAATAATGGAAACTATTATCGATAATCTTTGGCTCTAGGGAAATGGGCACTAAATAACGGCTATTATTATCATTAATTTTTGCGGACGTAAAGCCAGAGAGCGATCAATTCCGGAGTACACCGAGACTCTCTCCGAGAGAGAGCAGAGCGCAGCTGTAGATCATTACTGTTGACGACCACCCATCGCGTCTGCCTATCATTCAGGCGTGGAGAGCTTTCACAAGTCAGGAGGTGAGAAATATGGCAGACGACTATGGGGTGATTGACCTCACAGACGTCGACTCCTCGCCGCGATGACCGCGACCCTTTCGAAGGGCCGGGTTGTCACGGCACTTGTCCACGCCGTCCTGCGCTCCGACTACCCCGCCACAGAGGAGGGGAAGTCGGAGTTCGGGAACGCGAAGCAGGCCAAGGCCGCGATGTTCAGATCGCACTTTGACCACCTCGTGGCTACGGGCGCGCTGCCCGCCGGGAAGATCGGGATCGATTGGGACCCCGACTCCGGCGTGGCACAAATCCGGTTCAAGCGAGCCTGATTTGACCGTCTGACCTACTGACTAAGAATCGGCGCCCGAAGGGGCGTGGCAACAGAACCACCTATCGACCGGAGAGGCGCCTGAGGGAGGCGCACCCCGAGGCGCTTAGAGAGGCGCTCCGTCGCTCCTGGAGAGCGAACCATTCGGTACTCGAGCGGGGACCATTCACTGCGCGCCAGGGATCGGACCATTCGGGAACGCCTACTCCAAGTCGTAGGGCGCACACACACTTCCACTCCCCGCACAAGGCAAGGCGAGCGATCAATTCCGGAGTACACCGTAATTGGCGGTTGGGAAGTGGATCCCAGGGACAGGTATTAGGGACATATAAGTACTCCATATAACAGGCATCAACACACATTACAGTCACGTAAACAGGAGAGGCGAGCGATTACGGACGGCACCCCCGGCCTAGTCGGTATCGGCCTTCCCGACGGTTCCCGATTGCAGCTCAGAGAAACAAACAGGAAACAAACACCCGTAGCGCCATCCTCAGAGGCCCGCGAGGTTGGATGGACCCCAACCCCAACCAACACGAACGCGGAGTCTCTGGTGCCCTCTCTGAGTCCTCAAATCGGCCCAAACCGACCCGATTGCCGGAGGTCGAGGTCCACCCGTTCCCATCCGATCCGAGACGCGGAAAGGCCCCCACCCGGAAGGATGAGGGCCGACCCGAAAGAAGCTCCGACTAGTTCAGGCGAGGGTCGCCACCGATCCGGTCCACGATGCAGCCCCAATGCTCCCGACCTATCGCAGAGGTACAAACCGAGCAGTCGCAGGTTCCATCGTCGGTCAGACGGAAGGATGACACCTCAAACCCTGACGCCTCTGGAAGCGCCCTAAGCCGTACCGAGAGGAACGGGTCACCCTCGCCCTCACACTGGCCCAGAGCGTGAGCAAAGACCGCCAGAGCCGTCTCGCCCTGATCCAGACTGATGACCCACGCGGTCACCATGTCCGACAGGTAGGTGGACCGGTCAGGCCCTCCCAGAACATGCCGCACCGAGGCCAGCACGTATCGGGACCACGCCTCAACTACGAGCCGAGGTAGCGGGATGGATGGTGGCTGGTTCATATGGATTCTCCCTACTGGTTGGATGATGACCCAATGATAGGCACACCGACTAATGCCGCCGCAACATGACACGGCCAGGTCGAAGGGAACACCCCGGACTAGGGCGCCCAGCATCACCCTGGCATCGCCCCCGACGCGCCTGGCATCGACCACCTAGGTCGAGGTCGAGCATGACCCCGGACGCGAAAGAACCCCGGACTATTGCCCGGGGTTCTTTCCTCACGGTTCACAGACCAGCCCTACGTCGGGGAGGGGACCGCGTTTCCCGTGAGCCTCATGAGGTCAGGTCAGGCCCGAGCCTTGAGGGAGCACTGGGGACGGTTGGCGATATCGCCCGCATCGTCCGGTGCCCAGTTGATGCTCAGACGAGTGTTGGAGGGCAGGTCCCCACGCCTCACCAGTTCGTCGAAGTGCGACCGGAGTCGACCTCCGAGTGTCTGGCGCTGGTTGGAGTAGGCAGTCTCACCCGCCGTGGTCGCTGGGTAGGCCGACCGTGCCACGAGGTAATCAGGGTGCAGGATCACACACGCCTGATCGTTCAGGGTCATCCCTGAGTAGTGGCACCTCGTGGGGCACGAACCTGAGCGTCGACCGAGATCAACGACCCCCATGTTTCCTCTACTGGTTTCTGGTTTGGCATGTTGGACCCCTTGTCCGTTGATGAACGGCAAACGCTAATGGGCACACAACGCGATTCCACCCGGGCACAGATTTCGCGGCCGTATTCAAGTTGAGCGAGGCGAGCGATTACGGACGGCACCCTTAGAGAATGGTCTGGTGCCAGGCGCCAGCGCATAGGTGCTAGCTACTGATTCATTCTGAGGGTAGATAGCAACTACCGGGGGTAGTGATTCTCATTAGAGCGCCGTACAGCCTCTCTAAGAGGATCGACCCCCATAGTGACCCAACCCCCCACCGGCAGTCTCGCAGTCGATTACAGGACAAACGCTTTTAGTGGCGCCGGCCACCACTAATAGTGGTTTCTCTAGGATGAGTTTCCCTACTAGGTTTCGGAGCCAATGTCAAATCTTTCTTTCCTTCCTGGTCGTCGGCCCATTCTTCAGGCATCGAGTAGCAACTACTCAGGGCCTGGCCCTGACCCATACACGCGAGAAACCCCCCCGCCGTAGCGAGGGGGTCTCTCCCGACCGTTCTTCAGACCGACCCAGCAAGGGAGGGGGGGTCGCGGTACTGGCCGGCACCAGCAGGCGCTACGCCTTGATCGACGCCTGCGGGTAGTCACCATCCGGATGCCAATTGATCGAGATCTTCCCGATGCCAGCCTCCGAAGCGTGAGAGCGGAGAACGGCGCCGATGCGCTGGCGCTCGTTCTTGTAGGCGGTCTCGCCAGCGTCGGTCGCCGGGTAGGCGCTCCGCTTGACGACGAAACCGGTAACCGCGATGGCATGGGTCGCGGTCATCGTGGACATGAGTTCGAGCAGGTCAGGCTCGAAGTCTTTGGTGGCGCCCCGCGGCGCTTTGGCGATGGTCTCGCCAGCGGAGAGATCAATGATCCCCCCGAACGGGTTCCCCTTAGGGGAAGTGGATGCGGACATGCGCTTTCTCTTTCTGTAGTGGATATCGCTTACCCCTTCACTATACACGCGCTCCAAGGGACTACCACCCCCAACTAATCCCGTGACCGTACAAGAAAGGCGAGGCGAGCGATTACGGACGGCACCCTGCGAGTTGAGACCGAGAGCCGATCTGGTGAGCTTTTTTTTCAATCCGCTCACGCCTGGTTGTTGCCCCATTCTTTCCAACCCGGCCCAACACGCGAAAGAACCCCCGGTCGCAACCGAGGGTTCTTTCCTGACCGTTCTACAGACCCGCTACCGGCCGCCAGCGGCGGTAGGGAGGGAGCGGCGGTACTGGCCAGCATTACACCGCTAGAGGCGTCCTAGGTGGCCTTTAGCGAAACCTGAGGAAAGTTCCCCACGGGATGCCAGTCAATCCCGACCTTTCCGAGACCGGCCTCCCGAGCGTGCGAGCGCAGGACGGCGCTGACCCGCTGCCGCTCATTCTTGAACGCGGTTTCCCCCGCGTCGTTGGCCGGGTAGTTGGCCCGGTCTACGACGTAGAACGAGACCGCGACCGCGAGAACCGCGGTCACCCCTTTCAGCAGCGCCACGAGGTCAGCCTCGAAAGTCTTGACCGCGCCCCGTGCCCCTTTCTGGATTGATTCGGTGGACAGGTCTATGACCGTCCCGAACGGATTGGTCGTTGCCATTAGTGGATTCCTTTATGTTGATGAATGCTTACAAGGCTCAGGATACAGATACGACAGGGAATGGCAACCCCCACCGCGTTTCGCTGGTGTTCAAGGCGAGGCGAGCGATCACGGACGGCACTCTTTGAGCTGAGACAGCAGCTCTAACTATCCAAGAGCCGAGCTGTAGGTCTCTAGACGCGACGAA
>LWDU01032338.1_pt3 | contig 15094 bp, 12 predicted proteins | sample 727161 | NCBI WGS metagenome assembly LWDU01 (sample SAMN04566230, study PRJNA314399) | hydrothermal vent metagenome | isolation source: deep sea hydrothermal plume seawater | place: Mexico: Gulf of California, Guaymas Basin | collected 2004-07-11 | reverse complement strand
CCCAATTATTGTCTTTTGTGACCTTGATGTCAATAATTCGAGCAACCTCAGCATAATATGTCGACATCAGTTTGATATTGTTTGGTTCACTGATGTCGAGAATCTCAAATTGATTGTAACTGGAAACATATGCGAAACATCCACCTGATCCATCTGCGTATAATTTACAATCTTCATCGAAATTACCTTCGATGGTAATTTCAGAATTGTCTCCAGGCGTCGGCCCGATATTTTTGAATTCATCAGAGCAAGGCCGACCCTGAGTGTCGTCAAATCCTGGTGGGGGTTTGACATTTCCATCACAATTCAGATTGTGATAATCGATTAGTTTTGCATTAGGTGTATTCAATCGGTGTGACAGTAAATCGATGTGAGAATGGTTATCATCTTCGATTTCGACTACAGGGTCAATCCAATCCCAAACCGAGTCATCAGCACCGTCTGGCTTGAACACAGCAATACAACCTGAAAGCGGTGCTGTCACCATTATGGTGACCATCAAAAGAAGTGGAATCGAGTATAATCTGGCCATGGGCATACCTCTTATGTTTAATCGCGCTCTCAGATAGCAATTCAATGCAACGGTCAATGGTGTGTTTATTCAAGGGGTAATCCATAGGGTTTGTCTATGTCGAGTTGAACTATGTAAAGTCCGGTCGTGATACAGGAAAGGTAGGTGTAGCCTTTGTGATATTCTGCCGCCCAGATGAAAGGTGTCCAGCCAAAATCGTAGTAAGCGCTGTCGAGAGGTTGGCCGTCTATGCCGTGTGAGATATGGTATCCTATCGTTGCTTCAAAGTGTATTTCAGTACGATTCCCATCGATATCTAATCCGCGTAACATCAAGGTTTCAATATCAACAATCCATAATCCTGCATGATAACTCGAAAGATAAATTCGCCCGTCCCACGCCCCGCCCAGACTATTGTCGGGGAAACCCGGCAATCCTGTTTGGAAGATTTCAGTATCGGCGTTGTGAGGGCTGAATAAGAGCCATTCCTCACCGCCGGGAATATGATGGTCGTCTGCGAATGGAATTTCCCAGCCATGAATCAATTTAGGCAAGAATGTCAATTTCCCATTCGTAACTTCGTAATCTGTGGTGTCGATTAGATATCCCATTCCTGTGCCGATAGTGGTTTCGAGAACTTCGGTCGCAAGGAAAGTCAAGTGCATTTTTCCTGCAGGGTAGCCGAGATGACTTGCATCGACCATATCGTCAATTGGTTCGGCATAGTGAATGTATGATGCACGCCCTCCATTTTCATTTCCAGTTGTACCGCTATCGGGTTCGCCATCATTGTCGAGGTCGGCGAAATCCATCCATTGCCCGACCTCGGGGGCACGCCAGGTGCAGCCTAGTTGAGTCCCAAATGAACCTCTGCAGGCAGCAGCGTGCAAGGTGTATTGAACGAAATCATTGGTAGGATGGGGGACATCGGAGACATCGAAGATTCGAAGTCCAGCTTCCCAATATGCACCATAGATGAATGTCTTACCAAATCGTGGATCATTAGCATCTTCACCCGGCCATGTTTGAACTGTCATATCGTGAATGTAAATCCAACCACCTCTGGTAGATTCCCAGCTAACTTCGGCTTCACCAACTTTTACAATAAGTGGATTATCGCCGAATCCTGCAAAATTTAAGTGAGCAATTGTAATGCCTCCACAAGCATCACCTTGGCCTACATCACAGGCTTCGTACTCTGGATTTGCAACGAAAATATACCATTCATTATCGATCATATGGGTGTAAAGATTGTGTGGCCCACTAGGATGGTCTGCATCATACCAAGAATCAACCCATTCAGGATTTGATTTATCGGTCACGTCGACGAGTGTGACTGTGACTTGAGCCGGATCTTCCCATGTGCCAACATTCGGATCAGCCGCTCCCGGATCAACGATTTGATTCTGTACGATTACATATTCACGTCCATTGTATTCAAGATATTTTACATCAAGAACCTGCGTATTTGGATCGTAATAAACTCCGGTTACAGTGGTGTTTGAAGGATTGGTAACATCGACGATATGCATCTCTGACCAACCTGCAATATATGCATAGGTTTTGCCATCTGGGGATTCTGCAACTTGAATTTCAGCATTACCAGGGGCTGTCAACTCATTGAATGAGACCGGTTGAATATTTTCAGTATACATCACATGTTGACTAGCATTGCGATGGTCATGTTCTTCATCTTGCAACAATGGATCTAACATTTCTGAAATGCCTGGATTCGAAGAGGATTTTTCGCCAATGAGTAGGATTGATGCGATGCTTGCTATGAGCAAACAGAAAACTAAACCGCCGGCAAGAGCAACTTTACGACTATCCATCCTTCGCTGCGAGAGTAGAAGTCATGTTGAAGCCATCGGCAGGCTGCCAAGAAAGTATGTGGTTGACCAGAGGCTTCGTGCTGGCGTTGGTTTTTGTTCTGATAATGCCAATCCCAATCGCTGCTCATGAAACTAAGGAATTCACGATTATTCTCCATGATTCTGGACACACACCCGAAGATGTCCGTGCGGGGATTGTCTTTGATTCCGATTCCTTGTTTTTTCGAAATGAAGATACTAGGGAATCGGCTGAACATCGAATTTTTATTGACGCCGATGGCGACGGTTCCTTCGAAGGTGTGGATGATATCACAACTGGGTGGCTACAAACCAGTTGTGAATTGAATGAAACCGGTGTTCGAGTCGACTCAAATTGTCAGGTTGCCGTGTTGATTAGTTTAGCTGTCGAAGATGGGTTACTCCCAGGAAACATATCGGCGATTCATCAAATATTGTTCGAAGGTGAACAGATAAACATCCCATTTTTTGTTGAATTAAGTCCCGATATTCATACCGATTCTAATGGTCTACCAACCGGTTCCGAAAATTTACCAGAAGATATTAACTCAAAACAATCAGTATTAGAATTCTTAATTTTCACATCAGCACTTGTTGGATTTTTTGTCGCTGCTGAATTACTAAAATCAGATGAAGAAGAATGACCTCTTTCAACGGTCGAACATAAGAACCCCGCCTGATTCGGCAGGGCTAAAGGGCGCTTAGCTCAGCTTGGAAGAGCACCTGGTTTGCAACCAGGTGGCCGGGGGTTCAAATCCCCCAGCGTCCACCACCTTTGTTAGCAAAACCACAGATTTTCAAATCAAACGTTTTGTTGTAAAAGCATTTGATTCAGAATTTTCAACAAACCTCTCAGGGTAACTTCACTGATACCAGATACTTTGCAAACTTCACTTTGAGTTCTAGGTGAAGTGCTGTCTTGCGAGGCTTTGTAGAGCATACATCCAGCGATTCCAGAAGGTTTTTTCCCTTGCCATGACAAATCTTCCTTCACCGAATCCCAAATGTCTCGGGTTTGACCGAGGACATATGGTGGCAAACCAAGATCTGAATGAAATTTCTCAAAATATTCTTCTGGACCAGTGATATGATGCGTATTCATTGTCCGAGCAACCAACCGTATGGTTCTTTTCAATTCCTTCTGTTCCACTTCACTAATCATGTCGAATGCTTCAGCTATAACATCGATTCTGCGTGGGATTTGTGCTTGGCGCGCAGCAATGTAAACACAGGCCGCAGATACACCACGAATACTTCGTCCAGTGACGAGGCCTTTATCCACAGAGTGACGGTAAAGTGAAGCCGCTTCTTGCTCTATTTGCTTCGGCAAATCCCCTCTGTCACGAATAAATTGCATTGCTTGAGTTAGATTTCTACTTCGCGAATCTCGAGTTTTACTTCTCTGGTCTATACGCTGTCTCCGGCGCCATTCACGCAAACTCTGACCAGTCATTCCATAGCGCGCCGCACCACCTGAAGTCAAATCTGCACGACTAATTTCAGTCGAGAGTCCTTTGTCGTGCAGTGTAAGGGAAGAGGGAGCTCCAACACGACTTCTATCAGCGCTGTCGGAGTGATTTACCCATTCGGCACCAGGGTCAATCATATTTTCAGCAGCCACGTATCCACAATCTGCGCAAAGCGTCTCTCCACGTACTGAATCAGTGTCCCATGAATTCGATCCACAAATTTCACACACTCCCGATATTGCATCCGTGCCCCGCGCCTTAGATGGGCGTTTTAGCACCGATAATGGTTTGCGCCGCTTTGTTGATTTAGACGTACTCTTAGGAGCGTCGTTCCGTTGTGCAGTATATCGACTCATCTTCTCAACCCGTGGTTGTATAGTGACACTCATCACTTTTAAACCCTTTGCTTTCTTGTTTCTTCTATTCCCCATATTCGTTTTCTCCATTCATCTATGCTGATAATATGTTTTCAGCCGACTAGATAGTTGTTATTGAATTCAGAGTTATTTAAACTCACAGATTTTTTTCTTTATTTTTTAGAAAATAATCCTTCGTCACCTTCTTGCACCGTCGTCATTCAGAGTCGGTCGTGTCTGGTGGTGTGCTCACTCGAACTGCCCTTTTTCAGAACCATGTCGAAGCCGGAGCAAAACTAGTTGACTTCCACGGCTATGAACTGCCGATTTGGTATACTTCTCTTCAAAATGAGCATCTAAAATGTCGTTCGGCCGCAGGCCTCTTCGATGTTTCCCATATGGGCTTTTTTCGGTTTTCTGGCAAGGGTGTTCTAGAATGGTTGAATGGTATCGGTACCCAGAATTTTTTGAATTTTCCAGTTGGTAGGTGTGGTTATACTCATTTTTTGGATCATAATGGATTTATCATCGATGACATGATTTTCGCCGTTGAATCCGAATCGTCAGTACTTGGTGTTCCAAATGCAACAATGATCGGAACTATGTTAAATTGGTTCACTGATTTGCTTCCTGAAGATAATTCAATAGAACTCGAAAATCTCTCCAATGAAACCAGTATTTTGGCTTTACAAGGCCCCGCTACACCAGCAATTTTGTCTGATGTATTAGGAATGGGAAATGTCCCCGGTCGATTCAAATGCCAAAAAATTTCTGAGAATTCTCATGACATTTCTGGTTGGATTCAAGGTACCGGATATACGGGGGAGCGTGGTGTTGAAATTTTTGTTTCCAACGCTGATGCACCGATTCTTTGGGACGCATTGCTGAATGGAGGCGTAGCGCATGGTGTCACTCCCGTTGGATTAGGTGCGCGGGATACGCTGCGACTCGAGAAAGGGTATTTACTGTCAGGACAAGATTTCCTCTGGCCCGGACTCGAGATTACACCTGATGCGCAATTACCTGATGGCTACTTGGCTCGTGATACTGCAGAAACAGCAGTACCGTTTGGAATTAGCCTTGAGCACGATTTCATCGGCCGTGCGCGCGTTGAATCATCTATGAAAACCGGCGCGCACTGGCATGGTTTACTCACTCTTGAGCGAGGTCCATCTCCCCGACCAGGTCATGAAGTACTTTCGAGCGAGGAAGAAAATTCTAAACTGGTTGGCTATGTTACGAGTGGTGGTCCTGCCCCAAGTTTAAGCCGAAGTGGGATCGCAATGGCATATCTTGAAGGGGTCGAAATAGGTGATGAATTATGGATTCAAGCAAGTTCACGAAGGCGTGTGAAAGTAAAAGTTGTAAAACTACCATTTGTTTGACTTAAGATAAGGGATGATTTGATGTTTACTAAATTACCCAAACTCCACGAAAAGGGTTGGGAGAATCTCACCCAAGAAGAGAAATTTTATTTCGCTACGAATGCAACATTTGCATTTTTCTTAGGACTAACTTTTGTAGCTCCAGGTCAGTCTTTCATCGGGGGTTTATGCTGCCTCACATTCTTCGGTTCGGTTGCCTCTACTGTGGTACTTGGGAATGTAGTAAATCCTGAAACTGCTGTGAATCTGGCTCAGTTCAATGAATTATCCGATGCTGCCGGCACAAATATGATATCGGAAAGAGATTCTGACAATAATATGAACCCTCAAGATCGAATGGTATCTAGCGCTATGAAAAAGCTCGAAACAATGCTTATTGATAGAGGATATACTGCTTCCTCGTTATTGGAAAATTTTGATACCGATGGTGACGGGGAAATCAACTATGACGAATTTGATAATGGATTACTTCGAGTTACTGGTGCGAAAGCCCCTGGGTCTTTGATACGTGCTGTTTTTTCTGCAATTGATGCTGATAATAATGGTTCGATATCTCTAGCTGAATTTGCTGCACTTATGGGTGGGGATGATGTCGAGTTGTCTGAGACTTCGGGCATCGAAATTTCTGGGCATAGTATTCAAATATACAATGGTGTTTATGCATTGCAATCTGAATTAATGAATGGAAAATCATGGTTCAAAAATAATTCTGGAACTAGGTTGTATTTCTACAATGCAAATTCGGGTGGTGCTCCTTCATGGAGTCTGGATGATCGTGAACAAAACGGGTCCAACGACTGGTACAATGGCGGTTGGACCCGCCCGCCTGTCGATGGTCGAACACCACTTGGAGATCGTCGTTTTGTTGGAGCAGGTAAAATCACTATCAAACCAGTAGTTGCTCAGATAGATTCCTCTGAATCGATTAATCAAGTCAAAGATGAGGTGCTATCAACTGCATTTATCGATGTAGAAACCGAGATTGAGGAAGATGTTGAGGATACACCATTATCGCCCGATGTAGAAAAACAATCTCCTCTAGATGAAGCGATTCAAGTTACCGATTCGATACTAATCGATATTCAAGAAGCATTAGCCGACCCGAATGCTGATCTCGATGAATTGAGAGATGTTGCAGATGCGAAATTCGAAGAAAGCATTCGAGGCCTACCATATTCATTGAAAATACCTGTTAGGGAGGTTTGGAAACTGAAGGTTGATGCTGCCTTCACGCTAGCGAAAATAAATATGAATTCAGAGAACAATGCAGCGAAAATTGCAGCAGGTGTTGGTCTTGCTGGTGCAGTGGTTGGAGGTGTGGCAGCAGCGGGAATGCGAGACAATGCGGGAACGGAAACTCCCACTCCTACCCCTGAACCTGAATCCTCTTCTGATTGGCACGATGACCATCACGTGGAGGTGACACAAGACGTGGATCCCCCCGAGAGAGTTAGGGTTCCCGATAGGGTCAACCTGCCAGGTGAGTCGCCCTCTGTGGTTGAAGAAACTACCAAATCTGTAGAACCTATTTCTGTACCATCTGAACCGATTGCTGTATCTGAAGTCGCTCAGGTAGATGAGGTTGCTTCATCGCTGAATTCGATCATCTCTGAATTTACCGAAGCTCGATTCTTAAACGACCAACGCGCATTAGTGGAACAACATTCAGGATCAACCTTCGATTTCAATCTCAGAGTATTTTCTGTAGAGAGAACCTTTGGAATCAGATTGAAGGATGAATATAGAGGTGGAAGTACACTCGTTGGCACACTAGAGGGAGATATCGAAGTCGAAGTCCGTCTAAAGTCAAATACTGATACAAGCGATTTTCACAATGGTTCAGAAATTATGATTTCTGCTGAAGTAGGTGACTGGAATGGAATTCGGAAGCGGTTGGTTTTGAATGCTTATTGAGCATGTTCAAACGCTTCTTCAATCATTTCTTCAAGGCTGATAGATGGCCTGAAACCGAGGCGTTGATCGAGAACCCAGGCATCTACTACACCCCATACTTCGTTTGAGTCACTTTGATTCAATTCGATTTCACAGCCAGTTCGTGAATTGTAGATTCCAGCAAGATCATTCATTGTGATTCCTTTTCCACTTCCTACCGCAATCTCTTCTCTAGTCAGCGGTGGGTTATCGAGGATTCCACCTATTACAGCGACCAAATCCTCGATATGAATAAAATCTTTGACATTTGTGCCATCTCCTGGGACATTAATCCAGCCCATTTGTTGTTCGTTTGCCCATTTGAATAGAAGCCCATTACCCGGTGGCCCTTCTAGAGGCACCCCTTGTACATTCGATGCGCGAATAACTGATACTGGGCGGTCGGCTTGGGCGCGCTCGAGTGCCATCTCTTCCATCCATAACTGACCTTCTGCAGCGGTATCTCGAGGTGCGAGAGTTGAATCTAATCCGTAGAAATGTTCTCCGGGTTTCCATTGTGGGTGAACTCTCAGAGTTCCTACAATAATCAAGTGAAGGCTACCGTGTCTGTCCACTGCGTCGATTATCGGTCGAGCTCTCTCTCTCATCGCGATGTAGGTCTGTCGATCGTCTCGACCGAGTGTATCATCAGATGATTTTGCGTTAATGTGAATTAAAGCGTTGCACGGAGTCAACATTGCATCAAGAGTTAACTTGTCTTGAATCGCTTCATCTGGTATGATAATGGCGGACTGGCCTAACATTTCTACGATGTATGGGGCGACGAAAGAGTCCGATGCAGTGATAGCGACTTTCATTTCAACCGACACCGACTCCTTCCAAACCAATAAGATATTATCGGTTACTTGAACACTCCTTGCAACGAATGATTAAGGCGGGATTTCCCCTCGATTCATAAAACAGGGGTGCTCCAATGGATCAATTACCTAATCTTGGACGCGAGCAAGAAATGCTCTCGATTATGGGAATGGATTCTATCGACGAACTTTTTTCAAATATTCCTGAAAATATTCGCCGTTCAAATTCTCTACCTCTGCGTGCACCTCAGACCGAAGAAGAGATTTGGCACGATGCTCAGCATTTACTTGGCGCAAATGTCGATTTGGATTCGCGCCCTTCGTTTCTCTCCGCAGGTCTAGCTCGAAATTTTGTCCCGGCTATGGTCGGTGCGATGGCTACCCGTGGCGAATTTTTGACTTCTTACACGCCATACCAACCCGAGGTCTCTCAGGGTATGCTTCAGGCTATGTGGGAATTTCAAACGATGATATCAGAGTTAGTTGGATTGCCTGTTGCAAATGTTTCGATGTATGATGCATCTACAGCGGCTGCCGAGGCCCTAACCTGCGCGGTTCGAGTTAACGGCCGAAAGGCAACTCAGAAGGGTGTGGTTTACGTGTCTCAATTTATTCCACCACATCGAATGCAAGTAATCGAGAATTACCTCCAAGGAGGTGATACTGAAATCCGAATTTTAGAACATTCTGGGGATGGTCATATCGATTTGAATGCCGCTGCGAATGCTGTGGGTTCTTGCGCGGTGTATGTCGAGCAACCGAACGCTTTCGGCGTGCTCGATGCTGGAATTTCCAATCTGAAATCAATCGTTGGCGAGAATACCGCCGTCATCGTCGGAGTCGATGTAGTTTCATTGGGATTAGTTGAAGCACCTGGTAATTATGGGGCAGATATCGTGGTCGGAGAAGGCCAACCATTTGGAATTGGCCCTACTTTTGGTGGCCCGATTTACGGGATATTTGCCTGTGCTAAGAAATATTTACGACAGATGCCAGGTCGAATTGTTGGTCAAACAGTTGATGTCGATGGTAAACTTGCTTACACACTCACTCTTTCGACTCGAGAACAACATATTCGTCGACATCGCGCAACCTCGAATATATGTTCGAATGAAACTCTCATTGCTTTGATGGGGGCAATGCACATGGCTCTACTTGGTCCCGGAGGGTTGGAAAAATTAGCCCGTAGAGTTGCTGCTTCAACCGAAGCGACGAAACGAGCGGTTCTTTCTATTGATGGCGTCGAGTTAGTCGATCCTAAGGCTGCAAACTTTCGAGAATTTGCAGTAATTTTACCCATAGATGCAGCCGCAGCCGTATCATATGCTGATGCGGCTGGAATCAATGCTGGCTTCGACCTCGGCGTGTGGTGGGCGGACTACGGAATGTCACGATGCTTGCTCATAGGTTGTGATGAGCGCACGAGCCAATCCGATATTGAGGCGCTTGTTTCAGCCCTCAGTCAATGGGTTTCAGAGGTGAGCGTGTGAGTGATATTTTCTCTTTCAACGGCGCCATTGGCGCAGGGTGGGCTCAACCTGAGCCAATGTTGAGTGAATCTGAAGTGAATGCGACAATTCCCGATGGGATTAGGCGATCAAAATTACCGGCTTGGCCGAATGCAAGTGAGCCAGAATTGGTCAGGCATTATACTTGGCTTTCGACTAGAAATTTTGGTATCGACACAGGATTTTATCCACTAGGATCTTGCACGATGAAACATAATCCAAGACTGAATGAGAGAATTGCCAATCTTCCCGGAATTGACAGACTTCATCCTCTTCAACCCGTACACCAAATTCAAGGTCTTCTATCGATTTTCTACGAGATGCAAGAGATGTTGGAAATTTGTTCGGGTATGGACCAAGTCACCCTGCAACCAGTGGCTGGTGCGCATGGTGAATTTACTGCTATGAGATGTATTCAAGAATATCATCGCGACAATGGTGAATCGCATCGTGACAAAGTCATCGTTCCGGATTCGGCTCATGGCACGAATCCGGCATCAGCTGCGATGTGTGGATACCAAATTGTCGAAATCCCTAGTGGGGAGGATGGCCGAATCGATTTAGAGGCCCTTAAAGCAGCGGTAGGAGAAGATACTGCAGCTATGATGATTACTAATCCATCAACACTTGGAGTATTCGAGCCGGAGATATTAGCTGCATCTGAAATCGTTCATGGTGCAGGTGGACAAATGTACTACGACGGGGCGAATTTTAACGCGATTTTAGGAAAAACAGATCCCGGCCTAATGGGCTTTGATGCTGTTCATTACAACCTACACAAAACCTTCAGCCAACCTCATGGCGGTGGTGGTCCTGGTAGTGGCCCAATTGGCGTGAAGAATCATCTAGCTGCATATTTACCAACACCGTTAGCTGCTCGAAGAGAAATTTCTGAATCTGATCCAAAAGGTGTCGGGGACGGATTTTGGTATACGTGGGAAATTCCTGAAAAGACCATTGGAAAAGTCCAACAATGGCATGGTAATGCTGGTGCAGTGGTACGTTCTTGGGCATTTTATCGAAGGTTTGGGAGAGAATTAGAAAAAATGTCTGAGCATGCGGTATTAGCTGCAAATTATCTTCGTCATATTATCATGAATCCAGATAAAGAAACTCAAGAAGGTGTTCATGCGATGCCCGTCAATGGTGTTCCTGCAGATGTTGTCATGCACGAATTCACCCTCTCCCTTAGCCCCCTTGTAGAAGCGGTTGGAGTAACTGGAAAAGATGTCGCAAAACGCCTACTTGATTATGGCGTAATGTCCCCTACTCTGTACTTCCCAATGATTGTCCCTGAATGTCTGATGATAGAACCTACCGAGACTGAATCGAAAGAAGTTCTCGACAAATTTGCTGCAGATTTTTTAACAATTCTTGGCGAAGATCCTGATTTGGTTAAGACCGCACCACATACTACCGATGTTCGTCGAGTTGACGAAGTTTCAGCGGCACGGAACCTGATTTTACGTCACCCAAAAGGCACTGAGTGAGAGCGAAAACACAAGACCCGGAGCACGCTCGGCGGAGCGTGGAAGCATCCCTCGACAAAGATTGGTTACTCGGCGAGAGCCGGTGGTGGCCAGCTAATGAGGGACGACCACCACTATTGAGAGATGGCGAAATCGAGCCATCAGAACCTTGGATTACTACCGATGCTGTTTCCGGTGGCAGAGGGTGGATGAGACAGCGGTTACAACCTGCTGGAAGTAAAATATTGTTACCTACTTCTTGGTCATTATTCTTCCTAATATCAACTGTATTCCCTTTGGCATTTCCTGATAAAACACCAATTGATGATCAAAATCTTGCTATTGTATTGTTTAGTATAGCGTGGATATTGACCTTGGTACCGATTCTTTCAATGAGTGATGGGCTTGAAAATCGAGCGCGAAAAAAATTCGATGTATATCCATTTGCATTTTTGCCATTTCTTTTTGGGGTGATGATTTTTGTCTTGCATATTATTATTGATTCACGGCTTGGATGGATTTCCTATCTTTGTTTCTTATATTCATGGGCACTCACAATATCTAATCTTGCACAATCGGTTAAACCTTCCTCTGGGCGATGGTTATTGCCAATCAAGGTGGAAGATGTTAACCTAGAAATTTTGGCAGATGGTTGGGAGAGGAAATCAAAGGTCTTCAGAAATGGGCTGATTGCAAGTTGGTCCGAGATATTGGATGATTATTCGGCAGATCTGGTCGGAATTTCTCACGGTAAGCACCGATTTATCGCCATCGTGCTCCGACATCGAAGCGGATTAATTCATGATATTTTCACTTCAAATTTTGTTGAAAATAAACTCTTCACTGAGATTATTTCCAAGCCACCACTGACAATTTCAGGTGATGCTTGGCCGTCAAATTTCATTATTAATTTTGAAGAAGAGTAATTGAATTTAGCAAATTATGACTACGGCAGGCATTTGAACTGTCTCTTGTCCCAATTGCCATGGACGTATGTGTTGTCTTGGGGTCGAAGTCTGACTTGCCAATCGCCAATAAGTGCACTACCTTGCTTTCTGAATTTGATATCCCTCACAAAGTTAGGGTTGCTAGTGCTCACCGTGCGCCCAAATATCTTGAGTCGGTCGTCGATGCGGCCGTTGATTCAGGATGCAAAATTTTCATCGGAATGGCGGGTATGGCCGCCGCCCTCCCAGGAGTCATCGCCTCTATGACTACCTTGCCGGTAATCGGTGTTCCCATCGGTGGAAAAGTGCCACTTGATTCATTGCTCTCAATCGTCCAAATGCCGCCGGGAATGCCAGTTGCAACTGTTGGGGTAGACCGTGGCGACAATGCCGCCGCACTTGCAATTCAGATGTTGGCTCTCGGGGATTCAGACTTGGCTCGCCGTTATGACTCGTGGCGAGTGGAAAAAACTGCGAAGGTCATCGCAGATGACGAATCGTTGCAGGAGTGATCGCGATGATGCAAACCAGTATGTTAATCGGTGAAGCAATCGAAGCTTTAGAATCTCAAATTGATGATACTGCGATTATCGCTTGTTCAGGTGGAATTGACAGTTCGGTTGCTGCTGTACTCGCTCACCGCGCTGTCGGAAGTTTACTGCATTGTGTTTATGTCGACACTGGATTTATGCGGATGGGCGAGTCGGAAGAAGTTGCTGCAATGTTCGCTGAAATGGGCATTGACCTGAAGGTCGTCGATGCATCAGAGAAGTTCTTTTCAAATTTGAAAGGAGTAACTGATCCGGAAGCAAAAAGAATGGTAATTGGTGAACAATTTATCCGAGTTTTTGAAGAAGAACAAGCAATATGTGGTGCTAAATACCTCGTTCAAGGCACGATAGCCCCAGATTGGATTGAATCTGGTGGCGGAGAGCGTGATGTCATCAAGAGCCACCATAATGTTGGCGGTTTGCCTGAGGATGTCGACCTGACTATCGTCGAACCTTTACGTGAATTTTACAAAGATGAGGTTCGTCAAATCGCTCGCGAATTAAAAATAAAATCAAGCGAGCGACAACCATTCCCCGGGCCAGGTCTTGCCGTACGTGTCTTAGGTGACCTAACTCCCTCAAGGGTCGAATCATGTCGAATTGCATGTGATATTGTTGAGAGACATTTCCAAGAAGCAGCTGCGGCTGGAATTTGTGATTTACCTTGGCAATATTTTGCTGCACTTTTACCAGTTCGCTCAGTCGGTGTTCATGGTGATGCACGGGTTCACGGCGAGACTGTTGTCGTTCGAGCGGTGACTAGTTTAGATGGTATGAGTGCACGTTATTCACCGATTCCTCATGATGTCCTGACCCAAGTGAGCACTGAAATCACGAATACACTGAAGGGCGAGGTAAATCGAGTTGTATATGATATTACTAACAAGCCCCCAGGGACAATTGAGTGGGAGTAATTTCTCCACTCACCGTTTCTTATTCAAATTATTTTCACCTAAGAATATATAGCTTGAATACAGAATATTTTGATATAATTTTTCACTCATCTAACCCGATTGATTCATGAATGATTGTTTCAGCGGCAGGCTTAGGCCGACATAGCTTAGTTGGTGGAGCGGTGGACTGTTAATCCACAGGTCGCAGGTTCAAGTCCTGCTGTCGGCGCCATCAGTCCCTGCGAGCGAGAGCAGCGAGAGTGAGCACGGCTAGAGCTGAGATTAGTCCGAACCCGGGGGTGCTTCCGCCCTCATCTGGATATTGCCAAAGGGGGCCATCCGTGTTATCGAGGTCAATCTCGTCGCACAAGCCGTCGCCATCTGAGTCCGTCGGCACCGAGTTGGCATTCAGGGGTCCTGAGTTACATTCCATTTCGTATGTATCGGCGAAGCCATCATTGTCGTCGTCGAGGTCCGCATTGTCACCCACTCCATCGCCGTCAGCATCTGAGCTCTCCGAGCCATCGAAGGGGTATGCATCGGCGCTGTCGATTACGCCGTCGCCGTCATCATCATCGTCCGCATTATCGCCAATGCCATCGCCGTCACTGTCAATCCACTCAGTAGCATCGGTTGGGAATAGGTCAACACCATCGTTGACTCCATCTCCATCGTGTTACCAATTCCGTCACCATCTGAATCTGCCCACTCACTTGCGTCGAGTGGGAATGGATCTTGCACGTCGATTACTCCGTCGCCATCATCGTCAGTGTCAGCGTTGTTACCAATCCCATCACCGTCGAAGTCAAAGTGCTCCCATTGGTCGAGTGGAAAATCGTCGCTTGCGTCGGGTGTACCGTCATCATCATCATCATCATCGATAAAGTCGCATGAGCCGTCGCTATCGGTGTCCACGGGTGTTGAAGCGTCATCGAGGGGATTCGTGACGCAGAGATTCTCGTAATTGTCGCTCCAGCCGTCACCGTCGTCATCTAGGTCGGCGTTGTCACCGGTGCCGTCGCCGTCGGTGTCGTTCCACTCCGTCGGATCTGCGGGGTATGCGTCAGCAATGTCGGCTACTCCATCCCCATCATCATCGGGGTCGAGGAAGTCGCACCAGGTGTCGTTGTCTAAGTCACTGGGAATTGACAGCGCGTCTAACGGGTCGGTGCCGCATGCAGTCTCGTTGACATCGTTCCAGGAGTCCTCATCGTCATCCACATCGGCATTGTTCCCGATGCCGTCCATGTCGGTGTCGGTGTCCTCGCTCGAATCGAGAGGGAAGGAGTCGCTCGTATCCGGTGTGCCGTCGCCGTCGTCGTCCTCATCTACAATGTCACAAAGTCCATCCCCATCGGTGTCCAGTGGGACCGAGTTAGGATCGGTTGAGTTGGTGCCGCAATCA
>LWDU01041945.1_pt1 | contig 15096 bp, 14 predicted proteins | sample 727161 | NCBI WGS metagenome assembly LWDU01 (sample SAMN04566230, study PRJNA314399) | hydrothermal vent metagenome | isolation source: deep sea hydrothermal plume seawater | place: Mexico: Gulf of California, Guaymas Basin | collected 2004-07-11 | reverse complement strand
TGAATAAAACGATCTGCCAATGTTGATTTCCCATGATCGATGTGAGCGATAATTGAGAAATTCCGTATATTTTTTTGATCCACTGTTATTTATCTATTTTGATTGGTAAAAACAAACGCCTACCTTGACGCTCAATCAATATAGAAATTGACTTGCCCACGGGTAAACCCTGCACTATTTTATCAAATGCAGCCAAGTTACGAACGACATTATTCTGAATTCTTAAAATCACATCGCCCGGTTGTATTCCAGCCGCTCTAGCCGGGTCCTTTAACACACTGTGAACCAGAACGCCCTGGCTCGACAATTGCAGCTGGTTTCTTTGTTCGGGAGTCAACTCAACAGCAACCAAACCCAGCCTATTCGACACTTGAAGGGATTTCTGTGTACTCGCCACAGCACGTTGAGACCGCTCAGGTAATAAACCAATCTTAACCGTGATCATCTTAACTTTACCCGCTCGAACCAGCTTCAATGTAGCGACCTTGTTAACCGGCGTTACCCCGACCAACGGTGGCAATTCTGATGACAGCTCAATCGCTTTCCCTTCAAACTCAATAATCACGTCGCCTGCTTGTAAATCTGACTGCGCCGCAGGACCCTCGGGAAGCACTTTCGCAACAATAGCACCATAAGGTCGGTCCATCCCAAAAGACTCTGCCAAATCACTGGTAACATCTTGTATATGAACACCCAACCACCCTCTGGCCACTTGACCACCGCCTTTTAACTGCTCGACAATCGTCATAACCACATCTATTGGAATGGCAAACGAAAGCCCCATATACCCGCCCGACCGACTAACAATCTGGGAGTTCATACCAATGACCTGACCTTTAAGATTAAATAAAGGACCGCCTGAGTTACCTGGATTAATAGCCACATCCGTCTGAATAAAGGGCACATAATTATCCCCCGGGAGGCTACGCCCTTTAGCACTAACAATACCTGCTGTTACTGAATGCTCAAAGCCAAAAGGGGTGCCAATCGCTAACACCCATTCTCCAACTTGTAAGGCATCAACCTGACCAATTTGAACAACAGGCAAAGAATGCGCTTGCACTTTTAACAAGGCAACATCCGTACGAGGATCTGAACCCACCAATGTCGCTATTAATTCACGTCGATCAGATAACTTAACCATAATTTCGTCAGCCCCTTGAATCACATGATGATTCGTTAGGATATAACCCTCTTCAGAAATGATAAAACCTGACCCGAGTGAATTAGATTCTCTTGGCCCTCCGTGTGGCCCCTGTGGCCCCGGACCCGGTCGCTGACCTTGCCCCTCAAAAAAGCGTTTCAAAAACTCTTCCATCGGAACTTGTCCAGGCTGCAATGAACCACCCGATTGATTATTAATTTCCGGGGCTTTATGCACGGTACTGACATTCACTACTGCGCGACTTTGTTCTTTTACCAATTGCGTAAAATCTGGTAATTGAGCAAACACCGACGAACTTGCCATCCAAAACAATAGACTCAACCCACTGACTACTTTTCTAACCATCTCACCCTCATTATTTTGGCCAAAATCATCCACCTTATCTTGATCGACTTAAAACAAACAACCATTTCAGTAAGCACTCGCCCGCCGCTACCTTTTTAGCCACCTCGCATTAACCGATACCTATAAACCCAATATTGCGACTCTTTAGAGAATTACAAGACAAAAACCTTGCCGGCACCCATCCTTACCGCTGAAACAACGCTACAAAACTTTCTTCAAGACAACGGGTTGAGTAAAAGACTTACAAAAAACTGACTGCTGACCCAGATAAATTAAAAATAACGACAAAAAAAACGACACGATCCCCGTAATGCCAACAACTACATCAACACTTACCGATACAAAATAAGGCGCTATCACCTCACCCATCCCCGCCCCAATCAACAACGCGACTACCGGCATTAAATAAAGAACAACAGAACCTTTAAGAAAATCGCCTTCATTAATCGCAACAACAACCTGGTCCCCTAATTCTAACGCCAACTCAGTCTCAACAAGAATCTCTCGCTTTTGCAAAAATTTTTCCACTAACGGTGTTGAACAAGCTGACTTTTGCTGACAATCCCCACAACTTGCAATCGGCAATGTACGAACCCAAACCTGTCCATATTCTTTTTTCGATACAACCACACGTTCTTCTATCATAAACAACCCAAACCAATAACAACTAACCCTATGAAAACACAGCACTCAAGCGCCTAAAAACTACGTCTCAAGTAATGACTGCAATCGTTTATCTATTGCCTCACGCGCCCGAAAAATCCTCGACCTTACCGTTCCAACAGGACAATCAAGACTTTTAGCAATTTCCTCATAACTTAACCCGTCAAGCTCTCGCAAAACAATAACTTCTCGCATATTTTTAGGTAATTCGTCGAGTGTCTCCTGAATATTGGCAATAATCTCATCATTGAGAAGAAGTTTTTCGGGGGTATTTAAATCACTCAGATACTGACTACTGTCGCCGTGCTCAGCAACTTGATAATCAACTTCATGATTAAAAGATCGACGCGCCCGTGCCACTAAATAATTTTTCGCGGTATTAATTGCTATCCGATATAACCACGTATAAAAAGCGCTATCCCCTCTAAATCGAGCCATAGCCCGATACGCCTTGATAAAAGCCTCTTGGGCCACATCTTGCGCCTCGCTGGGGTCTTTTACATAACGATTAACTAACTGTGTAATTCGGTGTTGATACTTATGAACCAACAAATCATAAGCTGATTTATCGCCACGCTGCACGCGTAACACAAGTTCCTGATCAAACTGGTCACTCGTCTTTGCTTGAATTTGCACCACACACCTCGCTAAAGAAGACAAAAAATACCGCTATAAACGCTATCTTCCTTCAGTTTTTTTTAACTTCCCCAATTACACCATAAAAAAAGGTATCATCATCGAGGTTTTTAGCTAAAAATAGCTTTTATTTACATCGGTTCTTTTTACAGGCTCCTTGACCTTGACTAACACTTACTCTTCCACCTATACAGATGTGCTTATTGTCGGCAGTGGAGGCGCAGGCTTAACATTAGCACTTAAACTAGCAGACCTGCACCGGGTCACTATACTGTCCAAATTAACCACCGAGGAAAGTAATACCCGCTATGCACAAGGGGGTATTTCAGCCGTTTTTGATGATGCCGACTCAATTGATTCTCACATTCAAGACACCTTAAAAACTGGCGAGGGTTTATGTGACCCAGATATTGTTTCCTTAACGGTTAAACAGGGTAGACAAAGCATTGACTGGCTTATCAATCAGGGGGTTTCTTTTACCCACGAAGCCGGTCATGGACCCGACTCACCCCGTTTGCATTTAAACCGTGAGGGCGGCCATTCTCATCGACGCATTGTGCATGCGGCTGATGCAACGGGTCAATCTGTCATTTCAACACTCATGGAACGGGCGCAAGAACATGCTAACATCACACTACTAGAACATCACAATGCCATCGATTTAGTGACTGTTAAATCTAGACAGTTTCCAGAGGGTCACGTCACCGGGGCTTATGCATTAGATTCCCAAAATAATACGGTTATTCCTATCTCCGCACGCATTGTTGTGCTGGCAACCGGTGGCGCAAATAAAGTCTATCTTTATACCAGTAATCCCGATATTGCTACCGGCGATGGTTTGTCACTGGCATGGCGAGCAGGTTGTCGCATTGCTAACATGGAATTCATGCAATTTCACCCGACTTGTTTATACCATCCCGATGCCCGTTCCTTTTTAATCAGTGAGGCTATCCGAGGGGAAGGTGCGAAACTCTTACTGCCCAACGGCGAGCCCTTTATGCACTTATTTGATCAGCGGGAAGAACTAGCGCCAAGAGATATTGTCGCCCGCGCCATTGATCACCAAATAAAAAAATACGGTATTGATTTTGTCTACTTGGATATTAGCCATAAATCTCCGGCATTTATCCAACGTCATTTTCCAAACATATACCAACAATGTTTAAAATTTAACATTGATATTACGACGCAAAAAATACCCGTTGTTCCTGCTGCCCATTACACCTGTGGCGGCATTGTCACAGATAGCGCCAGCAAAACAGATATTTCAGGTCTTTATGCCATTGGTGAAGTCGCGTGTACCGGACTCCATGGCGCCAACCGAATGGCAAGTAACTCACTGCTGGAGTGTCTTGTCTTTGCTAACCAAGCGGCTGAAAGCATTCTCCGAGAACTCCCGAATAGAACAGTACCAACAACTATCCCTCCTTGGGATGAGTCGCAAGTCGCCAAATCAAATGAAGAAGTTATCATAGCCCATAACTGGGATGAAATCCGTCGTGTCATGTGGGATTATGTGGGCATTGTACGGTCGGATAAAAGACTTCATCGCGCCCTTGAGCGGATAACACTATTAAAAGCGGAAATTCATGAGTATTACAGCGATTTCACCATCACCAGTGATCTCCTTGAACTCCGTAATCTCGTTATTGTTGCTGAACTTATTATTCTGAGTGCCCAACAACGCAAAGAAAGCCGTGGACTCCATTACAATCAAGATTACCCAGAACAAGATAACCGTACGCCCCCCCAAAACACGATATTGAGCCCAAAACACTACACCTCTGCCTTTATAAACAACCACTAAGAAACGCTCAAACCCTTTCTACTCACTCCTTTGAACGCCACTCTCGTTGTAACGCTTCTCTATTTAACGCCAACCACTGAAGCGCAATTATCGGCGTTGCAGAATTAATCACCCCTTGTCTCATTAAATCCAAAGCCGCTTCAAAAGACATAACCCAGGTTTGAATGTCTTCGTGTTCAGTTGGAACACCGTGAACACCGCCAACCTGAGCAGAATCGACTCGCCCACAAAACAAGATCATGCGTTCTGAAAGTGCTCCTGGTGAACTATAATACTCACAAATATAGCGAAGTTCTTTAATCGCACACCCGGCTTCTTCAATAGTCTCTCTATAAGCAACTGACTCAGGATTCTCTCCAGACTCCACCATACCGGCTACAATCTCCATTAACCAAGGTTTTTCGGTATGTCCCAATGCTCCGACCCGAAATTGTTCAATAAGCACGACCGCATCAACATCTGGGTCGTACAGTAAAACCGCCACACAATCGCCACGATCAATCAATTCCCGGTCAATTTCTTCATCCCACCCCCCTTCAAATAACGTATGTTGTAGCCGAATACGCTTTAAACTAAGAAATCCACGGTATAGATACTCCTGCTCAATCACCCTCACCTTTTTAACTGTTTCCAAGATATCACCTCTTAAACCTAACGTTATTTTCCCCGTTAACAGGCTTGATTTCACGAACGTCAATTCTCTATCAAAAGCTAATACTACTCCGTACAAAAAGAGAGGAAAGCGAGGCTGCTCGGGGTCATGCGGTTTTCTCGTCGCCGTAAATTTAAAGCCGATACCGGTGGCGCTCAATTAGCCGGCCAACAAAAAAGGATAAAGGCCTTAAAAGCGCTACCAAGAACCAGTGCACCCAAAACAATGTCTAATGAATGGGCTGCCTTCGGCATTAATGGTCGATACATAAGCCGGTTATTCCAGAGCCACCCACCGTTAGCAGAACGCATTGCCGCCCCTAGAAACACCTAAAGGTTATCAGCCCAATTTATCTCAAAACACCCTGACGGTCACTTTTTCGACGCCGTTCAGGTATCGCATCAAAAATAACCTTATCACCCCCGTTCAAGACCAACAATCGCTGCCCTTTTGCTCTGGAAATTAAGGTCACCCCTGCTTGTTGTGCCATAGCTAAACCCATCTGCGTGGCACCCGAACGCGATAATAAAATAGGAACCCCCATTTGCGTCACTTTAATCACCATTTCTGAGGTTAACCGCCCTGTGGTATAAAAAATTTTATTGTCCCCAGAAATATTATTCAACCACATATGTCCGGCGATAACATCCACCGCATTATGACGCCCAACATCCTCTACAAATAATTCAATTCGACTCCCCTCGCACAAAGCACAACCGTGCACAGCACCCGACTGCTTATACACTTCGTTGTAAGCATTGAGCGCTGCGAGCATGGCATACAATGTCGACTGTTTCACCTTAACATCGGGTACTTTAATCTTTTGTAACTTCTCCATCAGTCGACCAAACACCGTGCCCTGACCGCATCCAGTGGTCACCGTTCGTCGCTTCATTTGCTCTGAAAAATCACTGTCGGCTTGCGCGCTAACAACCGCTACCGCTTCCGTTTCCCAATCCACTTGAATAACTTGAAGCTCCGTTAACCGGTTAAAAAAACCTTGGTTTTTCAAATACCCCAAGGTTAATAGCTCTGGGTGTGAGCCAATGGTCATTAACGTTACAATCTCCTGTTTGTCGACATAAATCGTCAATGCTCGTTCACCTACCAGATAAATTTCCTGCTGTTCACCACGCTCATCAAGACACGATACGCTCGCCGAGTGGCTCAACCCAGCCGCTGTCATTTCCGGTTTAAACGATGTCGTTGTCATTAAATATCCTCAAGGTTAGCCAATTCTTGCACGGTATTAATATTCAGAAAAACCTTAGCTTCTTCACTAAAATCCACTTCCACCACTGTGTGTTGACGCAACCAAACATCAATCTTTCGTTGTCCCTCAGACAAAAAAAACTGAAGACTTTCAAGCAAATGTGTATTTAACGCTAAAAAAACCGGTTGCAATCGAACACCATCATGCGCCACGGCTATTTCAGCACCGGATGTAAGCAACGCTTGTTTTAATTGCACTAAATGACTACTTTGGATTAAAGGGCTATCACACGGCATCACCATTAACACCCCCGTATCACAGACCCTCATAACCGACAAAATCCCTGCTAAAGGCCCCTCAAAAGTTAACTGGGCATCACTAATAACAGGCACCCCAAAACGCTGGTATAACTCAATATTTCTATTGGCGTTAATGACAACACAATCCGCCACGCCCCCCATGGCCTTCAACGCATAAGTGACCATCGGCCGTTCTCGAAATAAAATAAGCCCTTTGTCTTGCTCTAATCCCATTCGGCGAGCTAAGCCTCCCGCCAATATGACCCCGGTGACTTTTGTTTGATCGTTCATAATGCTAAGCTTCAAGTTCCAATACCCTTATTCTATGCCATGTCAATCTAAAGATGTTCAGGTTTCTACTAATACTCATAGCCGCACTCCTACAACCTGCCTGTAGCTTGCTGCCGACCGGTGAAACCGTGCATTACTATCAAGCAGAAACGTTTAAAGCCTATGATGACGTACTTGCCGAACTCGAAATCGCCATTACTGAACAGAACTTTAGAATTACCGGGCACAACCGCATCGGTAAAGTTATTCGTCAACGCGAAGATATTCCTTTTCCCGAATACGACACCATACAATATTGCAACCTCACACAGGCGAAAAAATTATTGCTACTTTCTCCGCATGCTATTCGCCATATGCCCTGTAATGTCGTAACCTATACCTATGCCGGCAAAGTTATTATAAAATCTCGCCTTTTGCCTACGAATACAAATAATTCCGCATTAAATAAATTCTCTGTCACCATGAACAATAAGGTGAAAGAAATCATTAACTTTGCCGCCGAATAATAAATAATCTTAGGACCTACCATGAAAAAATCATTTTTAAAATACGGCTTCTTTTTAATTTTTTTATTACTAAATGGATGCATCCTAACAGGCAACCGCCCACCGCAATCAAAGCCCCAAGTCATTAATGACTACCCGACTCAAACGCGAGTCGAATTTGTATTGCAATGCATAGAAAAAGAAGGTGGGCTACGTTATGAAACCTTGTATCCCTGCATTTGCAGCATTGATAAAATAGCCAGCCAAATGTCGCACGACGAATATGATCAAGCCTTAACTTTTACGTTTATGCGCCGTACGCCCGGTGAGAATGGGGGTATTTTCAGAGACCCAGAACATGCCAAGCAACTGCGTAAAAAACTTAAAGACGCTAAAAAATTTGCAGACAACCGTTGCTTTGTACGCCCTTAAAAAACAATCCCTCCAGTGTTTCTGTTAATCTAACAAAAACACTGGAGCAGCCTACAAAACTAATTTATGACACTACCTCGCTTCTTTCTGAGTGCTACTTTTACATTGGTACTGTTACTAACCACCTGCTCCCTGGGTTGGGCAACGGTAGAGTCAACGACACCGGCCGGCACAATTGCCCCAGAAAAAGGCCCTCACCAAGGCAAACTTCTAACACATAATGATTTTGCTATCGAACTTGTTATCTACGAACATGGTATTCCGCCTGAATTTCGAGCTTGGATAACCGAGAAAGGTCAGCCCCTTAAGCCTGCCGAGGTTTCATTAGACATCACACTGACACGCCTTGACGGCACCCAAAACGAAATCAGTTTCACCGCACAACAAGATTTTCTTCGTGGCAACAATCTTATTTATGAACCACATTCATTTGTGGTTTCCATCCGTGCTCAGTACCACGGCACCTATCATCACTGGCAATACAATAGCTTTGAAGGCCGCACGCATATACAAGCTGATATCGCTAAAAAATTAGCGATTGAAACCGCTATCGCCCACCCTAGAATACTCAAAAGTACCATTTCCGCCTATGGGAAATTAACGACACACCCTGAGAATACCCGTGAAATAAAATCACGTTTCGAGGGTACTATTAAGAGCGTTACCGCCGCCGTAGGCCAACGCGTTAATAAGGGCCAATTATTACTCACCGTTAAAAGAAATTTAGCCCTTGCACCGTTTAAAATTTATTCTCCACTTAACGGCATCATTCACCATCGAAACGCCAACCCCGGCGAACAAACTAATAATCGTATTTTATTTTCCATCATTGATGATTCAATTTTAATCAGTGAACTGGCTGTCTTTCCCGAGGATCAAGATAAAATAAGCTTAGGCAACAGCGTTTCTTTATTTCTTCATGGTAAAAGCCAACCCATTACAGGCATTGTGAAACAAATTGATACCATCGTGCACGCCAATCAATCGATTATTGTACGTGCACAACACAACAACGAAAGCGGCCAACTCCTAGCCGGACGCTTTGTTCGCGGTGAAATTGAGGTTGCCCAACACCCAGCCCCGCTGGCCGTTAAGCGCTCAGGATTACAATCATTCAGAGACTTTACCGTTGTATTTGAAAAGATTGGTAATGACTACGAGGTCCGTATGCTCGAATTAGGCGTAATCACCGCTGAGTGGGCTGAAGTTCTCAGTGGCCTAAAACCAAATGCCGAATACGTCTCTAAACACAGTTACATTATCAAAGCGGATATTGAAAAATCAGGTGCCTTACACGACCACTAATCACTTAACATGCTTGATTCTATAATTCACCTCGCCATTCAACGTCGCCTACTGATTATTTTCACGGTAGCGGCCTTGGTAGGGTTAGGGCTCTGGAATTCCACCAAACTACTGATTGATGCGGTTCCAGACATTACTAATGTTCAGGTTGTTATTAATACCGAGGCCCCCGGATACACACCACTCGAAGTCGAGCAACGCGTCAGCTACCCCCTTGAAACTGCGATGGCCGGCTTGCCTAATCTTAGCCATACCCGCTCATTATCCCGTTATGGCTTATCACAAATCACGATCATTTTTACCGATGAGACTGACATCTATTTTGCCCGTCAACTGGTTAACGAACGACTCCTTGCTGCAAAAAGCACGATTCCTTCTTCACTTGAACCCTTATTAGGCCCTCTTGCTACGGGACTGGGTGAAATTTTCATGTTTACCGTTGATGCCGAGCCCAACGCTACCCATGCTGATGGCTCTCTTATTTCACCCACGGACCTTCGCTCGGTTCATGACTGGATTATCCGCCCGCAACTACTCCGTGTTCCCGGTGTTATTGAAATCAACCCTATCGGTGGTTTTAAACGTGAAATATTAGTGTCCATTGAGCCCGATAATTTATTAGCTTTCGGGCTGACCCAAAATGACCTTATAACCGCAATTGCTGCTAACAACAAAAATCAAGGCGTTGGCTTTATCGAAAACCACGGTACACAATTATTACTACGCGTACCCGGACAAATTCAAAACATTCAAATGCTCGGGGAAATCCTAATTACCGAGAAGGATGGTCAACCGGTTCAACTCAAACATGTTGCTCATATCACAGAAGGCAAAGAACTTCGATCCGGTGCTGCCACTCAAAATGGCCGAGAAGTTGTTATGAGCACCGTCTTTATGCTTATTGGCGAAAACAGCCGTATTGTTGCTAATGCTGTTGCTGAGAAACTTGAAAGCATTAAAGCGTCTCTCCCTCCCGGAATCACTCTAACCGCCGTGTATGACCGGACGACTCTTGTCAACAAAACCCTAAAAACACTGCAAACCAATTTAATTGAAGGCGCACTACTGGTCATCATCATCCTATTCCTATTTCTAGGAAATGCCCGAGCCGCCTTATTAACCGCCATGATTATCCCTATCACCCTGTTAATGACGGTCACCGGGATGGTACAAGCACAAGTCAGCGCTAACTTAATGAGTTTAGGTGCTTTAGATTTTGGTTTACTTGTCGATGGCACAATTATTATCGTCGAGAACTGCCTACGGAAACTAAGCCAAAATACGACCCCGCTAACACTTGAAGAACGCTTAACCCTCGTTTTTAAGGCGACCAAAGAAGTCATTCGCCCCGCTTTATTTGGTGTGTTCATTATCACCGTTGTTTATATTCCTATCTTCACCCTCTCTGGCGTAGAAGGAAAAATGTTTCATCCGATGGCAATAACCGTTGTTATTGCCTTAACTTGCGCCATGTTATTATCGATTACATTCGTTCCAGCCTGCATCGCATTCTTATTTACAAAACCCTTGGTTGAAAAAGAAAATGTACTGATGAAAAAGGCACATTATTTTTATCACCCCCTATTACATATGGCGATTAAAAAACGCTGGAATGTTGTGTGTGTCGCCGCTACATTGGTAATGGTTTGCGGTTATGCCGCTACTAATCTCGGTAGTGAATTTATCCCTAATCTTGATGAAGGCGATATTGCAATGCATGCGCTGCGAATTCCTGGAACCTCTCTCGAACAAGCTATCGAGCTCCAACGACCTCTCGAAGAAAGAATAAAAGACCTCCCCGAAGTCGAACGTATTTTTGCAAAAATAGGAACGGCTGAAATAGCAACCGATGCGGTTCCAGTCAGCGTGGCTGATAACTTCATTATCTTAAAACCCAGAGCATTATGGCCTGACCCTTATAAATCAAAAACACAACTCATCAATGAGCTTGCAACCCTTGTTGACCCCTTGCCGGGGAATCGCTATGAATTTTTACAACCGATTCAAATGCGCTTCAATGAATTACTTGCCGGAGTCAGGACTGAAGTCGCTGTCAAAGTTTTTGGTGATGACTTTGACCAACTGATTACTTTAGGCCATAACATTGAAAAAGCCATCAGCCCTATCGAAGGCGCCGTCGATGTTGCCGTTGAACAAGCCACAGGACTACCGGTCCTAACCATACAACCTAAACGAAACAGGTTGTCACAATTCGGCATCAGTATTGAAGAAATACAGGAACAACTTTCTATTGCCCTTAGCGGACGTATTGCCGGCCAATTCTATGAAGGCGATAGACGCACCCCTATCGTCGTACGGCTCCCCGAACACCTGCGAACAAATATCGATAAGTTAAAAAAATTTCCTATCCACCGAACCCAGGGTGACTATATTCCTTTAGATGAACTGGCCGAAGTGAAACGGGTTACCGGATACAATCAAATTTACCGTGAGAACGGCAAACGCCGTGTCGTTATTACTGCTAATGTTCGCAACCGGGATCTCAGTCACTTTGTCGCTGACATAAAAGAATCTATTAAACAATCTGTTCAAATACCCGCTGGCTACTGGATTGAATTCGGCGGTACTTTTCAGAAACTCAAGTCTGCATCGCAGCGTCTCTCAATCGTGGTTCCGATTACCCTTGTACTCATACTTGGATTGTTATTATTAGCTCTCAATTCCATAAAAGATACACTCATTATTTTTTCAGGCGTACCCTTGGCGCTAACAGGTGGCATTTTAGCCCTCATTTTCCGTGACATTCCTTTTTCAATATCTGCTGCGGTTGGATTTATTGCGCTCTCTGGGATTGCTATCCTCAATGGCTTAGTCATGGTTGCCTTTATCAGCGACTTACGAAAAAAAGGATTAAGCCTGGAATCCGCTATTATTGAAGGCGCTTTAACCCGCCTACGCCCCGTCTTAACGACCGCATTAGTGGCCTCTTTAGGTTTTATTCCGATGGCGCTTAACACCGGTATTGGCGCTGAAGTTCAACGTCCTTTAGCGACAGTCGTCATTGGTGGTATTGTGTCGTCAACATTACTAACACTCCTTGTTTTACCTGCACTGTATCGATTATTACACCACCGTTCTGCATACCCCTAATACCTACCAACAGCCGCTAATCATTACCAAAAAATGCTTATCTAAGAAATCGCATCTAATTTCGCATAGGCTAACATTAACCATTTCATTCCGACGTCGGTAAAATTAACTTGTACACGCTCCTGCGCACCTTCGCCTTCAACTTGCAAGACCACACCTTCTCCAAACTTCACATGACTCACACGCTGTCCCAACTGAAAAACCGTCTTCTGCAAATGAGTCGAAATTCTGGAACCACTGACTGAAACCGGCCGACTAATTGTCGTACCCATTCTAATTTCCTGAAGTTGTTCACTCGGTATTTCTTTAATAAAACGAGAACACCTTGGGTAGGTATCGCGCCCATAAATTCGTCTAGATTCAGCATAACTCAAATATAATACCTGCATGGCTCGTGTGATCCCCACATAACAAAGCCTACGCTCTTCCTCTAAGCGCCCCGGGTCCTCAATAGCACGTGGCGAAGGAAATAAACCCTCCTCAACACCCACAATAAAAACTAATTTAAACTCCAGCCCCTTGGCCGAATGTAAGGTCATTAACTGAACACAATCATCGTATTGATCACCCTGCGCTTCTCCGGATTCTAAAGCAGCATGGGCCAAAAACAAATCCAACTCGTTAAGGCCTTCAGCATTATCTTCTTCATAATCAAATTGACGCGCCGCATTCACTAGTTCTTGTAAGTTCTCAACTCTAGCCTCGCCTTTTTCGCCTTTTTCTTTTTTATGAAAATCAATCAAGCCGGTATGCTCGACGACCTGCTGTACCTTTTCATAGAGCGCCAAGCCTTCTGCTTGTTCACTTAAGTTATTAATGACATCAATAAAACCATTTAGAACCCTTTCCGTTCTGGCCGTTACGGCACCGGAGGTGACTAATTTTCTCGCCGCCTGCCACAATGAAATCTGCTCATCACGCGCGACACCGCGAAGGTCTTCAATTGTTTTAGGACCAATACCTCGATTAGGAACATTAATAACACGCTCAAATGCAGAATCATTATTAGCATTGGCGATGAGATGTAAATAAGCCAAAGCATTCTTAATTTCGGCACGCTCAAAAAACCGTAAGCCCCCATAAACTCGATAAGGGATCCCTCCGGACATTAACCGTTCTTCAAATAAGCGCGATTGGACATTCGAACGATATAAAATAGCCGTTTCAGACCGTAACCCACCTAATTCCACCCACTTCTTAATCCGTTCGACCACAAAATAAGCTTCATCTTGCTCATTAAATGCGGCATACAATGAAATCGGATCCCCTGCTCCGTCATCAGTCCATAATTCTTTACCCATTCGCCCTTGGTTATGACCAATCAAAGCATTAGCCGCATTGAGAATGTTTGCAGTTGACCGATAATTTTGCTCTAAACGCACCACCGAATGGTTCGGATAATCCGTTTGAAAACTATAAATATTCTCTATCTTTGCCCCGCGCCAGCCATAGATAGATTGATCATCATCGCCCACAACAAACAAATTATTCTGGCCTTCAGTTAACAAACGTAACCAGGCGTATTGAATCGTATTGGTATCTTGAAATTCATCGACATGCACATGCAAAAAGCGCTGCTTATAAAACTGCAACAATTGCTCATTATCACGTAACAACTCATGAACTCGAAGTAATAGTTCCGCAAAATCAACTAGCCCGGAGCGCAGACAAGTTTGCTCATATTCACGATAAAGAGTCAACATCTGTCGCTGATACAAATCGCCACTCTCCGCTATATGCCGTGCTCGCCGCCCCTCTTCTTTTTGTGTATTGATATAGCCTTGCACCTGCCGTGGTGGCCAACGCGCCTCATCCAAAGCCAATGCTTTCAACAATCGTTTTATCATCCGTAATTGATCATCGGAATCAATAACCTGAAAAGTTTCTGGGAGACCTGCCTCATGCGCATGACGTCTAAGCAATCGATGTGCTAATCCATGAAAGGTCCCAACCCACATCCCTTGTGCTGAGTAATCTAATAATTTCTCAATGCGGCTACGCATCTCACTCGCTGCCTTATTGGTAAAGGTCACCGCTAAAATACTTTGTGGAGAAAGATCCTGTGTTTTAATCATCCAAGCAATACGGTGCACTAAAACGCGTGTTTTACCACTCCCTGCGCCCGCTAATACCAATACTGCCTGCGAAGGTGCTGTGACCGCCTGACGCTGTGCGTCATTTAACGATTCAATTATATGCGTAACATCCATTAAGCGTATTTTTCCCTATCCAAGTCTGCGTGACAGTATATTTTTATGACAATTGAGCGTATTCTAACAAAATGAAAGGTGAACCCCAGACAAAACACGATAACAGCGAGGTAATATTTTTATGAATTTTGACTATAAGCAGCTGATAAAACCCGAAATGAATATTGGCGATAAAGAGAAAAAAATACGTCTTATTGGCGGTGCCATCGCCTTTCTTGTCGCCATCATAAGTGCGAGTGTTGTTTTATTACTGTTAGCACTGGTCTTAATGGCTACCGGTTATAAGGGTTGGTGCCCTGCTTATTCCGCTTTAGGCAAAAATTCTATGGATTCAGAGACATAAAGCAACGCCTCAAAAAAGGTCATCGGGGCATTAGTGTATAACGTTAAGGTTTTACAATACTGCCCTGATTGATGATCTTCCTCTACTCATCGCCTTTCTTATATTCTCCCTCAATGATATTTTCATCTTTCGATTGAGT